>ERZ1740058.210-NODE-210-length-50873-cov-13.431638_pt1 | contig 50873 bp, 32 predicted proteins | sample MGYA00581745_ERZ1740058 | MGnify/ENA primary metagenome ERZ1740058 (study PRJEB43018, sample SAMN04849742) | marine metagenome | isolation source: floating plastic debris | place: Pacific Ocean | collected 2008-08-30 | study: EMG produced TPA metagenomics... | reverse complement strand
TTCACCAACTCTGCACTATCAACCCAAGCATCCTCTCTCGCCGATCCTCCCCCAACCCATCGCCCTGGTGATGCCGAGCGGCGAGCGACTTTTTTCAAGCTCAAAGCCTCGCTGCGGTTGCTTTTGAGGCGGGGGTCTTCGGGGCTGCTGTTGCCTGGTTTGGTGATTGACCGCATCTTCGGCAATTCTCCGAGCATAGGCGGCACGCTCCGCTGCCGGATACTGTTCAGCATTCAACCCACAAACGATGATGCGAGCAACTTGATCAGGGGTCTTCGCGTCTGCACAGGCCTGCCGCGCAATGAACATATCTAGCCACTCGCCCGTTAATGTGGCTGGCAACTGATCCCGATACGCCACCCACTGACGGCGATACTCATTTGCCTGTTGGCGAACATGTTCGGCACGGTTTGGCGACTCACGCGGCGCTGGATGAGACGTTGGCGCAGCAGACCGCGAGGATTGAGCACGGGAGAATTCGGGCTCTACTGACTCAGAGGATGGGGCCTCCTGTGGAGGTACCGTCGCCGCCTGCTCGGCATACTGAGTTCTCAAAATACTCAGGTAATCAGTCACATTCTCCTGACTGCAAGAACGATGCGCTTGCTGACGCAGGTATTCCAGGCTATCGGTGTAGACGCTCAGATGGTGCTTCACCCGAGAGCAGGCGACATAAAAGGACTCCTGATCAATATTGTCGTGGGCCAGCACCATGACCCGGTCTGCCGTCTTACCTTGAGCACTATGAATCGTATTGCCCCAGGCGTAGTCAAGATACTGCCAGGCTTGGGCATCAATCTCGTAGCGCTGGCCGGACGGGTCGACGGCAGTCACTTGCGTCCCGTCGATCGCTTCGACCGTTAGTTCCTGACCATTGCGACGCTTCTGCTGGCGGTCGTTGCGCGTCCACCGGAGGCGATCGCCCACCGCAATATCAAGCCACACGGGTTGATACACTAATTTCTTCACGCATTTGGCGGGATCGAAGGTCACCCCCTGGCCATCCTCACCGCGCACCGTTAGGGTATTGGGCTCTCGTTGAATATCGACGACTTCATACCGCAGGCGGTGGCTGAGGCCCGCTCCCGTCGAGTCAGCCTGAACGCCTTTCTGACGGTAGCCATACAGCGGCACGACCACATCACCGACTTCGTAGTGACTGGCATACCCGGCCTCGGCCACCGTCAAGTGTTTGGGGGTCATCCCTGTGATTTGCAGTTGATTGGCCGCCAGCTCGCCATCATCCTGCAACTGCTGTCGCAGGGCTTGCGTCAGTCGTTGCCGCGCCTCGCGAGTGCTCGTCAGAATCAACGTCTGGTCTCGCTCCGCCTGGGGCAGTTGGCAGTAGGTTGCCACGAGCCGGGCTTCACTGGCTGCGGGCGTCGCCGCGAGGGTGATGTTGCCATTGGCCATCAGTTCATCAATGCCCAGGTCAATCTCGCCTGCGGCCAAATGCCGTACCGCTTGCTGTAGGCTGCGGGTCTGCTGACGGCGGCTCTCATCCAGATAGCTGGTGGCCATCCCAGCGGCTTGCAGAGACTTGAAGGGATGCCCCGCTTCGACGGCGGAAAGCTGGCGAGTATCGCCGACTAAAATGACGCGGGCTTGCTGCTGTTGGGCTTTTGCTAACAGGTCATGGGCAGTCTTCATCCCCAGCAGACTGGCCTCATCCACCATCCAGAGTTGGGGGCCGCTCTCCTGCCCTGGCGTCAGCAGGTGGCTGGCGACGGTGGCCGTTTCGATTTGTAAGGATTTTCCCAGTTCGGCAGCCGCTTCGGCGCTGGGGGCCAAGCCTTTCACCCGGTGGCCTGACTGCTCCGCTTGTTGTTTGACCCACAACAGCGCATAGGTTTTACCCGCTCCAGCTACGCCCTGCCACCCGATCACCCGGTCGCAGCTCGTCAGCGTCTGCTGCACCGCCAGCCGTTGTCCCATGTTGAAGTTGCCTTCGTTCACCAGGCGGGCCGCCTGCCTGGAGGACGCCAACGGGAGCACCTGACCCTGGCCCGCCCGCATGAGTTGAATCGTGTCTTGCTCCAGGGCGATCGCGCGCTGCGTCGTTAAGAGACTGCCCGCTGGTAACCCCGGCTCAAGGCGAATCAGGTCGCTGGAGTTCGCCACGGTTCCGGCAATGTCTGCGAAGGGACGATCGCCCAGATGATGTTCCAGGGCAAATCGTTCGACGGCTTCACGGGGGAAAATTGCCCGTCGTTCTTCGCAGTGCTGGACGCTGTTGTCAATAATTTCCTGCGCCGATGGACTCGCAAGTTGCGCCGATGCGCTCGGAATTTCCGGCAACTGCCAGCCCTCCTGCTGTACCTGCTGCTGCCACGCCTGGGTCAGGTCTGCCCGCCCGATGTCGTGACATTTACGCTGCCGCGATCGCAAATTTGCCGCTTCTCGCCGCGCTGCCGTATCGGTCACGGGTTGCCCCTCGCCATCCTGAATCGCTTCGCGTTCTTGCCGCCAGCGCTCCATCACGGCCTCAATTTGCTGACGGCGTTTCGAGAATCCGTCGAGCATTTCCGGGTCGTATCCGGCCAGCTCGAACTGACCATTGGCAAGGGGCTGAATCTCATAGCCCGCCTGCCGCAACTCATAGGCCAGTTCATTTTGGTAGACCTCACCCAGCAGCTTTTGCTGCCGAATCACGCTTTCATTGGAGAAGGAAAACCAGCGACCATCCGGCGCTTGAGTCGCGTTAATGGTGACGCAGTGGGTGTGCAACTGGGGGTCGAGTTCGCGGCTGGTTTGGTGCGGGAATAGAGCGCTGATGATGTTCCCCGTATTCACTCGTTGGCGATCGCCGGGAGCGATCGTGATGCGCGCTTCCACATAGCGGTCTTCGAGCACCGATAGGGCGGTTTTCACTGCCTGATGATGAGCTTGGAGGACGCGCCCATCCTGTTGCACTAGAGCGGCAACACTGACACTTTTCGGGGCGCTGAACGTGTAGTCGGTAGCTCCTCGACGCTTTTCGACATCCACTTTCCGCTGAAAGAGCGATTGCCCCTCTGGGCCATGCCCCTGCAACAGCGCTTTGAAATCTTCGCCTGCCACATTGCCGTCTAAACCCAAGGCGGTGGCTCCCTCCCCAAACCATTGGGGACTGCACTCGGCAGCACCGGATGCTTCATTCGTGTAATAATCGTCAGCCTGGTAGTAGGTTTCTGCTTGGGCCGCTTTGAGGTTGGAGAGCGACAGCATGATGGAGCGAGCTGCCGGAAACGTTGCCTCCATTCTGCCGCGTTTTTCACGCTTTGCAGGTAAAGCTCTGAAACGCCCGTGTGTCAGTTGGTTACGGTTTTTTGCCAAAAATTTGGCGTATTGTGTGAATGGCTCGGATTTCGGGACTTAGGGGGCTCCTCCAGGCACGGTTCGGTTGGCTGCCACGCAGTGGCGTTCTCCTTCTGGCACTCCTTCGGGAATGCATCGGCAACGCATAGGGAACGCTTTCGACAAGATAAGGGAGTCTTTTCGGGAACGCTAACGGCACAGTAAAGTGAGCGTTCTGGCAGAGCAGAGATCATAGATAGTCACTCCCTTGCATTGGGTCAGTCGGCAACACTGCGGCAACAGTGACCTACGTTTCATTAGAAAACTCTTTCGGCAAGATATTGAGAACGCCAACGTCACAGCCGAGTTAGCATTCCGGCAGGGCAGGGAGTATGGGTCATCACTTCCTCACATTGTGTCAGTCGGCAACGCTTCGTTACACCTCGTTGAGCCCGCTCCACGCCGAAAAAAATATTCGTCAGGCTGAACGATAACGCCTAGTGCTACGGGACCCGCCATGACGGACAAAGTGTATTCATCGGAAACCATTGAGAACTGTCGCCAGGGGCTCACGGAGCTGGCCGCAGAACCCCGCACTCAGTTCAACTGTCGGGAAGCCGTCGAAGCGCTGTTCGACAGCATTGAGGAAGCGTTAGCAACCCATACCTACAGCGAGGTGGCCAAACGGTTAGGGGAACAGGGCTTGGCCATCAGTGCGGGCAGTCTGAAGCATTACGTCTTGCGCCTGCGGCGGGAAAGGAACGGGAACGGCCCGAAAACATCAACGGCCAAGAAACGGAAGGGCAACGGCAAAGGCAGCGGCAAGCGATCGCATACAGCAGCGCCGTCGCCGTCAGTGACTACAGGAACAATCAGGGAAACGAGCAAGGAAACAACCAGGGCACCGCAACTACCTCTACCGGAACAGTCGGATGAAGTCCAGTTAGCGTATTGAGGTCAGCAGCATGACAGCCACAACAGTTAAAAAGCGCGATCGCAAACCGGAGCCGACCACTCCCGTGATCACGTCGCGGATTCACTTGGCCGATGGCAATAAGGGCGGCGTCGGCAAGTCGTTCCTCTGTCGCACCCTCTATCAATGGTTTGTCGATCAGCAAGTGCCGGTGGTCGGCATTGAGGCAGATGTGAATTCACCTGACTTCAAGGGCATTTATCCGGAGGTGGCGGTGTCGCAGTTCTCTGAGGATGAAACCTTGGGGGCACGGGCCAACTCGATCTTGAATACGGCGGTCGAGGCGCAGCAGACTGTCGTCGTGAATCTGCCCGCCACGGTGCATGGGGCTTTTCAGAGTTGGGTGAACAACTACGGCATCGTGACGCTGGCGGCAGAGTATCAGGTGGAGCTGGTGAAGTGGTTTGTCATTACTGGGGAATTTGACAGTCTCAAGTCTTTAGAAATCTCGCTGAACGCCTTTGGTCAGCAGATTCCTCATGTGGTGGTGCGCAATCTGAAGTATGCCGAGTGGGATTTCTTTGACGGGGCGGAGGAACTCCAGGCGCTGATTCAGGAAACCGGTAGTCAGGTGATTGATTTACCCAAGTTACCGTTACGGGTCGCCAGCACGTTGCTCCAGCAGCGGCTCTCGTTTGCTGCCGGTCAGTCTCACCAGGGGAAGGGGTTCGGCATTGTGGAGCAAGCGGCGGTGAAGACGTATTTACGCGCGGCCTATGTCAATTTTGAGAAGACGGGGTATTTGCCGCGATGACTCACAGTACTCACAACGGGACGACCTCAGAGGAGGAACGACGCTTCGCCGGAGAACTGGAGCTGGATCCGGACGATCTGATGGTCCGTGCCTTTAGGCCAGTGATTCGACTGGAGAAGGAGGTCAATGCATGGACGGCAACCAATCTGGAGCTCATTCGGCTCCTGACGGCGCGCACTCAGAAAACGGAGCGGCTGGCGCAAAACTTCGCGCAGCTCAGCAGTACTTGCGAGCACTTGAAAGGGCAATTGACGGGATTGCAGCAGCAAATGCCGTCATTGAGCAAACCCTGGCATCAGACCGAGACACCGCAATTGGGTCTCAACGAGCGGCAGGTGCAGGGGCTATTCAACCATCTCCAGCAGCTCACGGCTCAAGTGCAAAGGGTGAGCGCTCGCAGCCGCGTCGAGACTTGGATTTGGAGCCATAATTCCTGGTTCATCGGCATCGCGATCGCTGGGGTGGTGGGGCTCGGCCTCTATGCGCTCATGCTCCAGCAGCAGGTGCGGCATTTGGAGCGGCTTCAGAATTCCACGCTGATTCGGCTGGAGCGTATTGAACGGGCGATTGGCACTGCTCCGGAGTGAGCGGGCAATGGCGCTGAATCGATGCGATCAAGGGGCAGAAGATCAGGACTATTCCAAAGTGAATTAGCGGTCAGCGCTGATAATTCTTAAAAGGCGACTTTTACATCTCCTAGTGAGGTTTTGCAGGAATAGGTAAGAGCGACTTCTCCTCATTGACCTAACCTTCTCCACGATGCCACCGCACTTGCCGTTTCCCACATAAGTCGATATCACAGTTGTTGCACACATAGCCTGCAGGAAAGATTTCCGTGCGTAGATTTAACTGAGGATTGACATGTTTATCCCATAACCAAGGAAGACCAATAACACCTTGGCAATTCGGGCAAGCACTCGTTGGATAACGCCACTGAGATCGGTTGCTCTGCCAGTAACCAATCCTGACACCTTTGCTTTTAGCCAGTTCAAGATCAGACGGATAAAATTCTCCACAAAGAGCCCCTTTACTTAATATGCCTGCAACTAGCATTGGCCGATGACATCGGCCACAGATACTCTCAATAATGGCCAAATCTTTTCTGTTAGTCCTCGTATTACAACGCTTACATCGAGGGTTTAAACACGAGTCCACTTCATCTGGATGCATCAATGCACCAATTCGATTCAAATCATCTTCAGATTCAAGGCGAAAAATGACGACCCCAATGCTTTTCTGCCTGTAATATTCCAGAACCCTTTCTTCCGGCGAGTGTGTGACGACAACTTCAATGACAGCAATGACTCTGTCATTAGCATCTAACAGAGCAATATCCGGCTGACATGGACCAAGCCTATATTCAACTTCGACCCGTTGGGCTCTTTTGATTAAGTTACCAACGTGTTCCTCAAGGCACCAATAACACGACCAGGCTATTTGGAGGGGCTGCTGAGAAATGATGTGAGCCTTGAGTGCCTCTGCTAGAAGCCTTTTGAAACTGTAATGTAGGGCAGACTCCGGAGTGCAATTCTCAGTCAGAGCTTTATGCGCAAAGTGAGGACGCTTTTTCGTTCCCTGCTTCAGCACCATGTCACCCTGGCAAACAGGACAACTATAGGCCTCCCCCCTATTTGCCTCTTCAGCCTTGATGAGGACTCCGTCGTACAAAGCTGTCGAGTACAGGATAGTTCGAACCATTCCTACGCCTCATAAAATAGCTATGACTTTGACTGGGCCTGCGATCTTATCTCCTGCAACTTTTCAGGATGAGCCCATTTATCGCTTGTTTGCAGGGTGTAACGATTGGTTCTGCCGGTTCGCACGACGCTTAAAATCTCAGCGTCACATAGTGTTTTAAGCACTTGCCCAACTTTGCGCTTATTGATGCCGCAGATGTTAGCCATCGAGGATTGACTTGCGAAACAAACTTCTGGACCACCCTTTTTGCTACTTTTAGCGCGCCTTGCAACATGAGCCAGAATACGAAACTCATATGGATCTAATCCGTATTCATCTAGCGCGCTGCTGATAAAAATCCAATCGTTGTCATACGTTTCAGCATCAGCCTTCTTATGCGGCTTCCACCCTTTCACATTAGGGGGTTCTGGTTTTCTGCGGGGGTAAAACTGCTTCGCCATGAAGTTCGTCAACCACAATTACATTAAGTTTTGTAAAGTTTTGATCCCATATACCTAAAGGGTGGCCCTTGAGTAGACATCTCGTTGGGTGGGATTTACATAGCCAGTTATCTACTTAACTCGTTATTTCCTTTATACGCAGCTCAGCTACACATCTGGATAGCCATCTTATTACACATCTGAGTGTTAGTCAGACAACTCCCCTGAGTTTACCCAAATAGCCTTTCTGATACGACTTAGGCAGCACTTCAGATATGTTCCTTAAATACACTTCGCCTCTCTAAAAAGCTCTGGAAGCATTCCTGCATAAGGAATACAGTGTTTTCGTGGGAATACGAAAGCAGAGGCACAATGATTAAATCCAAACCCTACTACAAACTTATTCAATATCTAGCTGTATCAGTTATCGTCGTCTGCACGATTGCTTTTATCTCAGCTGTTAGTAACTATGAAGGCTTTCTATCCCTTAGCATCAGCATGGAGGGGATTAGCCTGACTGTAGATGGTAGATAGATCATGGAACCAGTGGTCATACGCAGTAAGCTTGGCTGGCCTTTCAAGTTATATTTTCCCAGGCGGCAACACAGCTTTTGCATCAGAAGAGCGACTTACTATTCCATAAGAAAAGCTCTAACCGCTGGTGCGATCAGAGCTCTCGGTGCGCTGAAGATGATTGACTCTCGTGGAGTTCGGGCACCAAGCCTAAATAAAGCCCCCTCAACGCAAGCATTCAGGGGGCAGAGAAGTGTGTGTGAGGAACGGAACGTCGTTGGAAAGTAGAAGAGTGTCTACCGTCTAAACGGTGGCGATCTCGTCTTTCTCTAGATTTTCGCGGCGCAGCTCATCAAAATCAACCGCGTCTTTGTCCAGGTTCTCGCGACGGAGTTCATCGAAGTCGATTGCTTTGACTTGAATCGTTTCAACCGCATCCTTGTCGAGATTCTCGCGGCGTAGTTCATCGAAGTTGACGGCGTCTTTGTCCAGGTTTTCTTGACGCAGCTCGTCGAAATCAGGGGCAGCATAGCTAGCGGGGGCGATGGCGATGGAAACAGCGGTCAGAGCAGTGAGGGCGAATGCAATGCGTTTCATGATTTGAACTCCTTTGTTGGGGGCTGATTGGTGTTTCAATCATCTTGAGTTCTATAGTCGGGCTTACTCCTGAACCGCCCCTGACCGCCAAATAAGCGCATCTTAATCGCTTCCTGAGAAAGCTGAGCAATTGCCCACACCAAACTGAGTCACAGTGACATTGCTCACAAAAACAAAAAATCCCCTGACCCAAAGGCCAAGGGAAACAGTCAAGAAACCAAACTCCAGGAGATGAAAACTAAAGCTCTAGGTGTTGCGGCAGCGACGACTCGGGCTGAAGCCCGAAAACACTCGATACATCGTCATCACTGCCGCGCTGATGGCCTTTGGGATTGTCCGCTTCATCGGCATGAGAACACAGAACAAGAGGCTCTACATCTTCGGCGGCAAGGCCCTGGTGAGTGGGGCGTTGAAGCAGTTGGGCAGTGTGAGGGGTTGCGAGGAAGCGGTTGGGGCAGTGAATATTTGCCAGCTTCCAAGTCCTTTAGCTTTTCGGCATTAACATCTGCTCTTCAATCGTTTCCCATGTCGTCTTTGAAACCCGTACTGCTGCTTGTCTACAGTTCAAAATCAGACGATTAGCGTACAGATAATCACGCAACGCTTCCGAATCTTGCTCAGAGAAGTTGACAATCTCTGGCCTTAACTTGAGAGCTCCCAACCAAACTTGCTGAGTTTCTTGGAAAAGTTTCTGGAGTTGCTCTGGTGATATAACTTTGCTCGAATCCTTTTCCAGAAGAGCATTTAATTGAATAATTAGCGTTGTGAAATCTGCTCCATTCAGGATTCCTGTGTTCTTAATAGCCGTAACAATGTCATCATCTTTGATGGCTCTTGAGAAGAGATTCTGTATGATTTCAATGCCCGTATTAAATCGCTCTGCTAAACCTTTTGAAATGTAAGAAATATAGCCAAAATCCATGTTCTCAGTGAAAGCCTGGACTAAGTCAAGTCCAAGATCTGAAGTGATATCGAGAGCGTAAGTCGCGATAACATCACGGTTTGAATCTCTTGTCATCAAAAGCTTATAGGCAATCATGAGAGTAATAGATGACGCGACTTTGGCAGGTTCCAGGACGATATTGTTTGCCTCTATTAAAGTATGGGCAAGATAGAGCGCAGCTGCACGTTTTGCTGCGGATTTATACTGTCCTTCTGAAGTATCTGTAATTTGATCGGCCCATTGAAGCAGGGTATTGATGTGAAGATTTTGGCCAAGGGATTGAGCCTTCTTTGTCATAAGTATAAGTAGCTCATCTGCCCCACCTCTCATCAATCCTGCAACCAATAAAAAAACTTCTTGCCATCGTGAGTCTGTCAGATGCTGGATGACTAATGATTGAATTTGGCGATTGTCATCAATATATTGAGCCGTCAGGTACTCTTGTAATGTTAAATGTGAAAATGAATAAATACCCTCAGCCCTTTCCACTATCACGCCATGTTGAATTTCAATTGACTCTAGGACATTTTCTCCATCAATTCTTTTCTCATCAATAACTTCCTCTAAGAACTTTTGCACTTGACTCGCAACTTCTCGGCGAGGTAAGAACAAACGATTGCTTTTGAATGCGTTGTAAGCAATTTCGGAAAGCAGAGTTTCTTTCAGCCGAGTATCTAAACCTTTGTAGACGTCCTCTTGAGGAATTCCCTTCTCCCCTGCCCACTCTTCAAGTAGTACACGCAGAGCCTTCTCAAAAAGGGTAGCACGGTTGGCTGGAAACTTGCGGGCACGCTGATATAGTAAGCAAATGAGTGTTAGGAGTAATGGCGTCTGGGTCAGTTCTTTAGCAGCTGAATTCTCATGTCGATTCAGCTTTCCCCAGCAGTCTTTACTCGCTTCAGGATCGTTTTCAAACCAATATGTGATAAAGGTTTCGATTTGCTCATCATCAAATTCTGCTATTGCTACGTCCGTAAAACGACGAAAATAACGACGATATGCTGCAACTCGGCAAGAAGTAATAAAATGATTTTTATCATATAGATCTACAAAATTTTGAATTTTTCGAATAACCTCATCTGTTTGATCGGTTGGAACTTCGTCTAGACCATCTAGTAATATCAATAGTCTGCCTTGTTCTAACGCCTTTGCGGTAAATCTTGAGGACTCTGGAAATCCACAGATTTTGAATTCATCAGAGATTTTATTTTCTATATCAACGTCGCTATATCTAAACTCCTTTAGCTCAATAAAAACAGGTATAAGATGATGTTTAAACCTTCCGCTTTTGCTCCTTAGCGCTTCCAGTCCTATCCGACGTAAAAAAGTTGACTTCCCTGTTCCAGGACCACCTAAGACCATCAGGTATTGCTTCTCGTTAGCAACCTTTAGGCCCGAAACTTTATTCTTATTCTTTGATTGGAAGCTACGTCGTTTTGCTTGACGATAAGCCCTTTCTAGATCCTCCACTGAAGTTAATAATTGAAGTTCTTCTTCTCTCAAAAATTGAACAGCGGTGTATATTGACTCTAAATTTCTAGGCTCTCGCATTCCCAAAACTTTTATCAAGCCATGGCGATTTTCATAAGTCTGGGCATATTTTTTTGATGCCTGAAATATAATTTGTTTGGTGTTCTCGTCTAGTGTTTTTCCAAATAAGCCTAAGAGACTGCCGCTACCTTTCAAAATTGATTGAAAAACAGGCACGGCAATGCCACTGATAGCAGCTGCAATAAGAGGCTCAGAGCCAGTCATAATCAATAACCAGAGTAGATGTAATAAATCAAAAATTTAATTGTTATGTTGACATTAGCTTAGTATTATTCAAAGCTGGGAAAATATACACATAGTTCCCCAGAACTTTCCTTTCAACACATGATGGCCATCACCCACGCCGCGATCGTAGCCGCTGGCGTTTCCCTCCTCTTCGGGACGGCTAGCCGATTGCCATTGGGCTTGGCTGTCCCCGGTTCTCAACTGCCTGACCTCGGCACCACCACGAGCATCATTGGCCAGGTGCTGTATCCAGTGAGAGCTGGATTGAAGGCGTTTTCCGTATCGTTCGGTGCCCATAGCTTGGTGGTCACGGGGGCGATCTCGCGGCTCAAGGTCAGCTTATCGTCAAATCACCTCCGGTGAGACTGTGCGCCAAGGCACCGTAAGCAGGAGCGGCTGGAAGTGCAGCCCATAAAGCCGCAGTCCATCCACCATAGAGCGATTGCGAGGCGGCGATCGTTATCACGTCACTACCCCTACCTGTAGTAACCTTCTCAGGTTTGGGAGCCGAGCTGTTTCGATTTGCAAGAAGAGGGGATTATTTCTCAATAAGAACCGCTGGTTTTGAGTCGAATCACTGAAATCCCTAAAGCGTCGATAAAATTGATTTGCTAAATCTTCCAAAAGAGCAAATTGAGGTTTGAACTTAACGCTGTTTAATCGTTAATTAAGCGACGGGCACAAAATGCTGTGGCGCGCTTAAATTGGGGCAATGTAACTAAAGTGAAAGCCCCCGTCCTCCATTGCCCAGAATCTTTGACAACATTGAGCAACACTTTCATCCGGTCCTATGCAGCGCCTTAGATTCGGCATACCGGGCTGATTTTTGTGTGGGCTACTTCAATTTGCGGGGTTGGGACAAGGTTGAGGCTCAAATTAGCCAGTTTGTTGGCGGAGACGGAGCTTGCTGCCGTCTCCTGATTGGTATGAACAAGCTGCCCCAGGAAGAGCTATACGAGTCGCGTAGTCTTCTCTCCAGCAAAAGCGGCATCGACAATCGGCAAGTTATCCAGCTCAAGAAACGTATTGCTCAGGAATTTCGTCAGCAGTTGGCTATCGGCATTCCCAGCGATCGCGAGGAGGTGGCTCTCCGCAAGCTCAGCGCCCAGATTCGCGCTAAAAAGCTGGTCGTCAAGCTATTTCTTAAGCACAGCCTGCACGCCAAGCTTTATCTGGTTCACCGCCAGGATGCTCACAGTCCGATTGTGGGCTTTTTGGGGAGCAGCAATCTGACGTTTTCGGGGCTGTCTTATCAGGGCGAGCTGAACGTGGATGTGCTCGACCACGATGCCTGTGAGAAATTGCAGCGGTGGTTTGACGATCGCTGGAATGAGCTTTGGTGTTTCGATATCTCCGAAGACCTGGCCGATCTCATCGATTCAAGCTGGGCCAGGGAACAGCAGCCACCGCCGTATCACATCTATCTCAAGATCGCTTACCACCTGTCTCAAGAGGCTAGGGCGGGACTGTCGGAGTACAGAATTCCCCGTGATATTGATATCCAGCTCTTTGAGTTTCAGAAGGCAGCGGTACAGATTGCCGCTCACCACGTTAATCGACGGGGAGGGGTGCTGATCGGCGATGTGGTGGGTCTCGGTAAGACCCTGGTGGGGGCGACCCTGGCCCGCATCCTGCAAGATGACTTCTTCCTGGAGACGCTGATTATCTGCCCTAAGAACCTGGTCTCCATGTGGCAGGACTACGTGGATAAGTACCGCCTGCTTGCCAAAGTGCTGTCCATCAGTCGGGTCCAAAACGAACTGCCGGAGCTGCGGCGCTACCGCGTGGTGCTGATTGATGAAAGCCATAACCTGAGAAACCGGGAAGGGAAGCGCTATCGGGCCATTCAGGAATACGTGGCGATGAATGAATGCCGCTGCATTCTGCTGTCGGCCACTCCGTACAACAAGACCTATTTAGACTTGTCGGCCCAATTACGGCTATTTGTACCCGAAGACAAAGACTTAGGCATTCGTCCTGAAGGACTGCTGGACCAGATTGGCGGCGAACTGGAGTTTATTCGCAAGCACCAGGCCACCGTGCGATCGCTGCGGGCCTTCGAGCTGAGTGAACACGCCGACGACTGGCGCGACCTGATGAAGCTCTACATGGTGCGCCGTACCCGCAGTTTCATCCAGAACAACTATGCCGAGGTAGAAGAGCAGTTACCGCTGGAAAAAGAGTGGCAGAATCGCCCGCCGCGTCAGTATCTAAAATTTCCCGACGGGCGACGGGCCTATTTCCCAGAGCGGCAACCTAAAACCCTCAAGTTCCAAGCTGAAGACGAGAGCAGCCCCTACGCTGCGCTGTACTCCGAGGCCGTGGTGGAGGCCATTAACGGGCTCAATCTGCCGCGCTATGGGCTCGGAAACTATGCCGTTTCGACCCGTAACCGCAAGCTGACCGCCGATGAAGAACGGCAGCTTAAGGGCTTGTCGCGGGCCGGGAAGCGGCTGATGGGCTTCAGTCGCACCAACCTCTACAAGCGGCTGGAAAGTGGTGGGCCAGCCTTTATTCAATCGCTAGATCGCCACATTCTGCGGAACTACATCTTTCTCCATGCCATTGAGCAGGGATTAGACTTGCCCATTGGGAGCCAGGAGGCGTCGTTACTGGACACCCGCAACAATGACGAGGATACGGATACCCTAGCAGCCAGTCTATTTGACGTTGAAGCGGAAGACGAAGACACGGCAACCGAAGTAGCGTTAGACCTGGCCGATGCCGACTATCGAAAACGGGCAGCTGAGGTATATGGGCAATATGCGACTCGCTACAAGCGGCGCTTCAAATGGATCAAGCCTGCCCTGTTCAAGGTGGCATTAAAAAAGAACCTGTTGGCCGATGCCCAAATCCTTACCACCATTCTGAAGAACTGCGGCACCTGGCAAGCGACTGAGGATACCAAGCTGACGGCTTTGATTGAGCTGCTGACCCAGCAGCATCCCCATGAAAAGGTGCTGATCTTTACGCAGTTTGCCGATACCGCTCGCTATCTCACCAATGAATTAAAGCAGGCAGGCATTGAGCAAATCGATGGGGTCACCGGCGACTCCGACAACCCCGCCGCAGTGGCCTGGCGGTTCAGTCCCAAGAGCAATCACAAACCGATTCCAGCCGCAGAGGAGCTGCGGGTACTGGTGGCGACCGATGTGCTGAGTGAAGGTCTGAACCTGCAAGACTGCGCCATCATCGTGAACTATGACCTGCCCTGGGCCATCATTCGCCTGATTCAACGAGCTGGACGGGTTGATCGCATTGGGCAAACGGCGGATCAAATCCTTTGCTATTCCTTCCTGCCAGTGGAAGGGGTAGAGCGCATTATTCGGCTGCGGAGTCGCTTGCGGCAGCGGCTTCAGGAGAACGCCGAGGTGGTGGGCACCGATGAGGCGTTCTTTGAGGATGAAATTGACGAGCAGACCATTCTCGACCTGTATCACGAGAAGTCCGGCATCCTTGATGGTGAGGCTGACTCGGAGGTGGATTTGACGTCCGAAGCCTACCAAATCTGGAAGAATGCCATCGATACTGACCCGACGTTGAAGCCGACCATTGAAAACCTGCCGCCGGTGATTTACTCCACCCGTGCCCACGATCCAACGTCTGGACAGCCAGAGGGGGTGCTGGTGTACATGAAAACGCCGGAAGGTAATGATGCCCTGGCACTGATTAATCGCGAAGGCAAGAGCATTACCCAGTCCCAGCTCGCGATTCTGCGGCTGGCGGAGTGTGAACCTGAGACTCCCGCAATGCCCAAAGACCCCGACCACCACAAGCTGGTGAGCGAGGGGGTTCAGCACATTCTGGACGAAGAGAAGAGTTCGGGCGGGCAGTTGGGGCGACCATCGGGAGCGCGGTTCCGCACCTATGAACGGCTGAAGCGCCATGCCCAGGCGGTGAAGGGAACACTGTTTGCGTCTCAGGATTTGATGAATGCCATCGACCTGATTTATCGCCATCCCCTCCGGCAAACGGCGACCGACCAGCTCAATCGCCAGCTGAAGAGCGGCATTGATGATCATCAGCTGGCAGATTTAGTGGTGGCGCTCTACCAGGATGAACGGCTCTGTTTGGTGCATGAAAGCGAGGGAGATCGCGAGCCGCAAATCATCTGCTCGATGGGATTATTTCAGCCTCGGTTGGGAGGGTAGCGATGTCGTCTGAGGAATTCTTCAAGCCAGCCAAAGACCGCCTCTACGAGTTTGACTTTCACCGGCTCTTTATTGAGGTGCTGGGCTGGAATCAGCCCAGCAATGATCGCGCTGAATCGGTCACCGTCGAAGAGGTTACCTACGAGCGCCGACGCATTGCCGAAATGTCGGCGGTACCCGTCTTTGAGGTGACGGCCCCGGACGGCGAGATTCCTAAAGGCGAGGAGCGGGCCAAGATCTACAAGGCGATCGCGGAGAGCTTTGCCGAGAATCTGCTGATTTTCATCAATGGCGATCGCACCCGTTCGCTGTGGTACTGGGCCAAGCGGGAAGGAGCAAAGTTTTATCCCCGCACGGACTCTTACATCAAGGGGCAGCCGGTAGACCTGCTGCTGAGTAAAATCGGCGGCCTCAAGATTGCACTGGATGAGTTAGGGCCAGATGGAGAACTTCCTGTTGTTGAAGTTGCCGATCGCCTCCAGAAGAGCCTGGATGTCGAAAAGGTCACGAAGAAGTTTTACCAGGCGTTCCAGCTAGAGCATCAAGAATTTTTGGGGTACGTCCAGGGCATTGACAACGAGGGCGATCGCCGCTGGTACACGTCGGTGATTCTCAACCGTCTGATGTTTGTCTATTTCTTGCAGAAGAAGGGCTTCATCAACAATAACGACCTGAAATATCTTCGCAAGCAACTGACCGCCAGCCAAAAGCGGGGACCAGACCGTTTCTACAGCGAGTTTTTGGAGGCGCTGTTTTTTGAGGGATTGGCAAAGCCGGAACGAGATCGCGCGCCGGAGGTGCGGCAACTGCTGGGGCAGGTCTGCTATCTCAACGGGGGCCTGTTCCTCAAGCATTCCATCGAGCTGAATGAGCGCTATGACATCCATATCCCCGACGAGGCGTTTGATCGGGTCTTCACGCTCTTCGATAAATACTCCTGGCATTTGGACGATCGCCCCGGTGGTAAGCCCGACGAAATCAACCCGGATGTGTTGGGCTACATCTTTGAGAAGTACATCAACCAAAAGGCGTTTGGCGCATACTACACGCGACCGGAGATTACGGAATACCTGTGCGATCGCACCATCAACAAGCTGATTTTGGATCGGGTGAATGCGGCGATGGCCCAGCAGCCCCGCGACCCGCGTGAGATTCAGGCATTTGAAAGCATCGACGACATGGTGATGCACATGGATGCCGCCATCTGTCGCCATTTGGTGATGGGGGACGATGCCATTTTGCGGAATCTGTCGCTGCTGGACCCGGCCTGTGGGTCAGGAGCGTTTTTGATTGCGGCGATGAAGACGCTGATTCGGATTTATGAAAAGGTGGTGGGGGTTGCCCAGTTCTCCACGGATCATCAACTGCGAAACTGGCTCGACCAGGTCAACCGAGATCACCCGTCCATCTCCTATTTCATCAAGAAGCGCATTATCACGGACAACCTCTATGGCGTGGACATCATGGAGGAAGCGGTGGAAATCGCCAAACTGCGGCTGTTTTTGGCGCTGGTGTCGTCAGCGATGACCGTAGAGGAGTTAGAACCGCTGCCAAATATCGATTTCAACATCATGGCGGGGAACTCGCTAATCGGGCTGATTCGGGTGGATGAAGAAAGCTTTGATGCCGTCGGCGATTCGGAATTCCAACAGGGCAACCTGCTGCAACTGGACGCTGCCAACAGCTATCACCAGATTCTCGAAGAAAAGAATCGCAGCATTGAACTCTACAAAAAGCACTCGTTTCTCCACAAAGATGAAACCGGAGAGTTGGATCAGGAGGATCGTCTTCAGCAACTCAGAACCCACATTGAGCAGGTGAACCGGGAATCGGAGGAGAAGCTCAACCAACTGCTGCTAAATGAGTTCACCCAACGGCTGGGCATCAAGTTTGAGCAGGCCCAACTCAAAGGCAGACCTAAAAAACGCAATCTGACTATTGCCGATATTGAAGCCCAGAAACCATTTCACTGGGGTTACCACTTCGACAAGGTGATTGAGAAACGAGGTGGTTTCGACTCCATCATTACCAATCCACCCTGGGAAATTTTCAAACCTAATGCCCGCGAGTTCTTTTTTCAACACAATGAACTCGTGATCAAAAGCAAAATGGACATCAAGCAGTTCCAAAAAGCTCAGAAGAAATTACTGCAAGATCCTGCAATTGCTGAAGCTTGGCTAGAGTATCAAAGCCAGTATCCTCACATCAGCGCCTACTACCGCTCAGCCGAACAGTATAAGAATCAAATCGCCATCGTTAACGGTCGCAAAGCCGGAACAGACATCAATCTCTATAAGCTCTTTCTTGAGCAGTGCTTTAATTTGCTCAAACCAGGGGGCGAATGCGGGATTATCATTCCCACCGGAATTTATACCGACTTGGGTGCAAAGCAACTGCGCGAAATGTTATTTTCCCAATGCCAAATTGATGCCCTGTACGGCATTTCTAACGAGCGTTTCATTTTTGAAGGCGTAGATCACCGCTTCAAGTTTTCTCTACTAACCTTTGATAAAGGCGGGCCTACTGACCATTTCCCTGCGGCTTTTCGCATCGATCCAAGAGAAGCTATTAGCAAGGAAAGGATTGGCTATTTCCTTTCCAATCGGGACGAGCACATTCAGATTGAAGTGCCACTCATCCGTAAACTGTCACCAGATTCTTTGTCAGTGATGGAGTTTAAGAATGAGCTGGACATCCAGATTGCTAAAAAGATGAGCCAGTTTCCGTTGCTTGGTGAAAAGATCGATGGCAAGTGGAACCTAAAGCTTACTGCCGAATTCCATATGACCGGTGATAGCAAGTTGTTTCAATCTGAAGCTGCTGAAGGCCGCTTGCCACTGTACGAAGGCAAAATGATACATCAGTTTGAACATCAGCTTGCCGAACCTCGCTATTGGATTGATGAGCAGGCTGGACGGGAAAGAATCCTCAAACGTGGAGAAGTTGATACCGGGCAGAAATTGGCTTACCAGAGTTATCGACTTGCATTCAGGGATGTTGCCCGGAGCACTGACATTCGGACGATGATTGCTACTGTATTGCCTAAAAATATTTTCACGGGCAATACAATTATCAACTCATATCAGCCTCAGATTATTTCTGAGATTCTAGTAATTGCTTCCATCCTCAATAGTTTTGCCTGGGATTCAATGATTCGTCAGAAAGTGGCAGCTCATTGCAATATGTTTTACGTCTATCAAACTCCGACACCTCGCTTAGAAAAAGGCGATCGCTACTTTTCCGAAATCGTAGAACGCGCTGCCAAACTCATCTGCACTACCCCCGCATTCGATAATCTCGCCGCCGAAGTCGGCCTTGACTCCCACACCAACGGCGTCACCGACGACACCGAACGCGCCCAGCTCCGCGCCGAACTCGACGGCATGATTGCCCACCTCTACGGCCTCACCGAGGAGGAGTTTGCACATATTCTTGCTACATTCCCTATTGTTTCTGAGTCAGTTAAAATCTCTGCCCTGAACGCTTACAGAGATGTTGAGCGAGGATTACTATCGTGAAATACCAGCCTACGCTACGCTCCTTACGAATTCGCAACTTCAAGGCAATTCGAGATAGTAAAACTGTTAGATTCGGGAATCTAACAGCGTTCATTGGAAATAACGGATCCGGAAAAAGCAGCCTCATTGAGGCATTAATGACTTACCAAACAATTGTGAGCGATGGAGTTGAAGATGCAGTTAGATATTGGCTAGGATTCAATCACATTTGGAATAATGCGGTAGAACACTTGCCTGACAACAAGGGTGGCGTACGGCCACATCTAAAAAATCCCATGGAATTTTATCCTACGGGTAAAAACTATCGTTCAACTCTAAAGCTAACGACCACTCCTTCCAAAGAAGAATTATTTATCCTAGAAGAAACATTAAAATACTCAGGTAAAGAAGATCTCATACGAAGGTCTGATGGTTCAGTAATCCGAATGAAAAAAGTCAAGGAAAAAGAAGAAGAAGACACAACGAACAAGACCCTAAAAAGCAAGGAAGAGTACACAAAAATATCTTGCCGTGAAGATCAGTCTTTGATTTCTGTTTCCTCTTTCTCAGATTTAGTAGCTTACTCGCATCTTCCAACAGTGAGATCTGAAATAGAAAATTGGCAGTTTGTCAATTTTGATCCTTGGTTGATGGGACAGGCCAAACCGAGGCGAAGTGTCATGAAAACCGACATTCAATTACATTCAAGCGGCTCCAATCTTTCCGAATATCTCCTTGACATCTATAGCAAAGACCAAAACGCTTTTGATGATATTTTAGAAAGCCTTCAATACGTTCTCCCTTACGTCAATGATTTGCAGCCAACCCAAACCTCCTCCCGCGACATTCAATCAAGGGTTTATCTTCAGCTGACAGAAGGTAAATCTAAGATTCCGGGATGGCTGTTCTCAACCGGAACCCTAAGAATTATAGCTTTGCTAGCAATATTAAAACATCCGACACCACCTCCACTGGTAGTTATAGAAGAAATTGAGAATGGCCTCGATCCACGTACAGTCAATCTTTTAGTTGGAGAAATAAGAAATGCAATTTCAATGGGAAAAACACAAGTCATCATGACTACACATTCTCCCTACTTATTAGATCTTCTTGACCTTTCTCATATTGTTTTAGTAGAACGAAATTCCAAGGGTGAACCTCAGTTCACTCGACCAGCAGATCGAGAAGAACTATCTGTCTGGGCTGAGAAATTTAATCCAGGGCAGTTGTACACAATGGGAAAATTAAGTTAGCGGAAGAATTGATGTATGAAAGTTGGGATGATCTTTGAGTGTGGTCCAGAAGGCCCTGACAAGAAAGTATGCGAGCATTTAGCTCTGAGAATCAATTCAGGTATACAAATTTCGTCCGTCACCTTAGACAACAAGAAAAATCTAGTTAACGAGTGCGGAAAAGCTGCTTCTACACTTTTAGAAGAAGGTTGCGATCAGATAATCATCATCTGGGATCTACATCCAAACTGGCGGACTTCCAAGCCTTGCCGAAAAGAGGACTGCGAAACCATCCATGAATCGCTAAAGAATGAAGGTGTGCCTATAGAGCAAGTAAAACTTGTCTGCATTGAGGAAGAGTTGGAAGCCTGGCTGATTGCTGACGAAAAAGTCATCTCTGAACATCTTTCCAGACCAACCAACAAAGTCAAATTCAAGAAAGTCAAAAAACCAGAGCAAAAGAAAAACCCTAAAGCGCACCTCATCAAAAATTTCAAGGAACTGAGTGGCCGAATGTACAACGACCTTATTGATGCAGAGAAAATCATTAAACGAGAACCTGACTTAAAATCCTTAAGGAGATGCTCATCATTTGTCAGATTTGAAGTTTTTATCAGTGCTTAGTTAGGCTTAGTTTTAGTAACGGAAAATTTTGGTCATCAAGGCTGAAAGCATTATAGAATATGAGTCCCAGTCATTGAACTTGTCCGGGCTGAGTCAGCCTCTAACTGTCCCATCTTGAACCCTAAATGGGACAGTCCAGAACACAATCAACGAATTTGCGTTGTTTCAGCTCCGTGACGGGGACACTACCAAGCCTCACAAATGGGACAGTTCATCTTATCGACTCTTTAACGACCAGAATTTTTCTTCTGCTATAACCAAGCATCAGTACAACACGGAAGAATCAACCAGCAAAACCATAAGGTATTTATGACTAAATGAAATTGCCTCAATTTCTCAAGAAGCATCTTGGACGAAACGTAAATCGTTTCTTTAGCTCAAAATTACTTCATGCACTGGCCGTCGTCACAGCAGTTAGCGGGATAGTCTTGTGGCTCAATGAAGCTGAGCTTGAAGATCGTAGAGAAGTTCTGCAGGTATTGTTTGACCATGCAGAGCCAATTGCAATCATATCTGCCGCCGTTGTGTTTCTGCTAGAAATCCCTGATCGCCAAAAACGTGAGCAATATGAGGCCTGGCAAATTATCAATACTGCTCAGGGCCAAACAGGAAGCGGTGGAAGAATACAGGCCCTTAGTGATTTAAACAAGCAAGGCGTAAATCTTCAGGGGGTAGCCGCACCAGGTGCAGATTTATCAGGTATCGACTTAAGCTTTGGAAAGCTCAGTCGAGCTAACTTGGCAGGTGTAAAACTCTGCAATGCCAACTTAGAAGGTGCCGATCTAACAGAAGCCAACTTAGAAGATGCCAATTTAAATAACGCCAACCTGGAAGGAGCTGATTTGACAAGAGCAACGCTTAGAGGTGCCGGTATGGATGCAACAAATTTGAGATATGCCAATCTATTTCAGGCAAAATTAGAACGCGTTTATATGACTGAGGAGACTCAACTACAAGGAGCTAGCCTAACAGCAGCAATCATGAAAAAAGCTGAGCTGTCAAGAACCCATTTAGAAGGGTTAAAAATGGATTTAGGCGACCTGGAAGATGCTGATTTGGACTTCGCTAACTTAGAAGGCGCTATTCTTAATAATGCAAAACTCAATCGTGCTAGTTTTCGCCATGCGAATTTGAGCGGAGTCAATCTGAAATATGCAGCACTAAACAATGCTGATCTACTTGCGGCAAAATTAATTAAGGCTGACCTTTATCGAGTTAGTTTCGAAGAAGCTTGCTTAGTAGATGTCAAGATGAACGAGGCAAATCTAAGTTCCGCAAGCTTAAGAAAAGCTGATTTATCTGATGCGGACTTAACGGGAGCTAATTTGAAGTCTACAAAGCTGGCAGGGAGTATCCTTCATTGCACCTGTATGAAGGAAGCACTTCTTGAGGAAAAGGACGTAGAGGACGCTATTCTTTGTCAGACGATTCTTCCCGAAAGTTTCTCGTTACTTCCCGATAGAGACTGCAAGGAGTTTCGGAACACTTTGTTGAATCCAGAACGAGACTGAAATGCTTTAGTTGGCCTTAAACTAGCGAGGCTGCGTTCGGGGTCATGTAGGCCCCAAAGTGGCCGAGCTGCGATTTGGGTCCATTTAGTTCTTCTGTATTGCCCGAATATTTGCATCGATCTGCAACTATTCAATACCATGTGCAGGCCACAACTCCCTGTTCGGTGGGGAAGTCATCCTCTTTGCGGAGTCTTCGAGCATTCAACGGGATTTCAAAGGTTCTGAGCAACTGGCACATAACTCTTCAAAGATCTTTGGGCCAGAAGTAGTCCAGTGAGTTTTGTCAACTGGCACAATGCATCTGAGCACAAAAATAGGCACGCCAAATCTTGCCTTAGTATCAAGATATGCTTACAATCCAGGCGATGAATATGCAGGGAGACTTGTACTGAGTTAAGTCGATGGATGATTATCCAAATTCTCTGCAAGCAGAAGCTCTACGAATACTTGAAGTGCTTAATGACATAGAGTTCGACAATTGTTTTCCACTGACGAGAGATTTCAGCGACCTACCACCTCGGCCTGGCATTTATGCTGTCAAGCATAGGACTCAAGGCATTCTCTACATTGGTAAATCGGGTAACGTGAGGAGCCGATTCAGAGGCGGACATAAGGCTTTGGGATGGGCATTGATTGATCGCATGAGTCCCGATGATATCCGGATTGCAGTTGCCACTCTACCCTTCAAATGGATTCGGCTATCATTGCAGCTAGAGCAGATCATCATCCGGCAACTGTTACCTCCCTACAACGAGCGTATCGCTATGGAGGACTAGACCAATGACCATGACTAACCCAGCTTCCAATAATCGCATCTTGGATTCCCTGCCGGATGGTATACGGTCAGCCCTGTTGAGTTATGCACATGAAGCCGGGTTATCTCCACAGTCAGTGATTGAGCTGGTCATCATTCGTTTTCTTGAGCTGGATATTGTTTTACTCAAAAACAGACAACCCTCTAGTGATGACACAAGTCTGTTAGCCGATCTGCCCGCTTCTCTACACGTTCCAATCAAACAATATGCCAGCGATACTGAGGTTCCTTCAGAGTTTGTGATTGAGCTAGCGATCGCCCATTTCCTAGACCCAGATTCAGTCACCTTTGATGATTGCCGGATTAGAGTACAACGCAATCTGGTCGAACAGCTCAAACAACAGGCCAGAAATCAAGCAATTACTGCTGCTTAAAGCGAAATGACGCGCTAAGCAATCTCCATCCTCACGAATGAGTGTGGTGCTGTCGGGTAGACCGAGCTCTGTTGGATCAACTCTGGGAAGACTGCTGATTCTCGCAAGAGCATCCTGGTTTACCGCTGCGCGCGATATCGGTTTCTGTATGTTGGCGTGAATAGACTTGATGTCGGGTCAGCGCTTGGATGAATGCCGGACGGGGAAACCAGCAATTTCGGCTGCCTTCTCTTGTGAGAGCTGTTCCAGTTTGCACCACTAGACAGCGGCAGCGACCTGCATGTCCTGAGAAAATTCGTCAGGCTCTTTCTAAAGAGCGGTTTCTTTGGAGATGTCAGCCTGACCTGGACAACTTACTGAGAGGTTGTCCAAATGTTCGGCAGGGCTGTAAACCCATTGTGCTGGCTATCTCAGAGTTGCAGGACAACTTGAACAACTTGGTTGGACAAAAAAGATAAAAAAGTGGAGGAATAGGCGTTAGAAGGCTTTTGATACTGTCAACCCCTTACAGAGCAAGACATAAGAAGGATCTTGTTGATAAGCTAAAGAGACTGATAGCACATAAGACTAATCCAACTTAGCTAGCACGCTACTGGACTCCCATCTGGAAAAAAGAACATTGGGACGACGGCTCCAGCACCTGGGTCAGCATCGGCGCTTGCGAAGAAGAAGAATGACGGCGATATTCATTGCTCTCTTGTGGCCAACGCGACCCTCTAAACTTGAGATATCTCCGCTCGGCAGGGGCCACCATGACTTACATTCCCACCCAAACTGATTACCGGAGCTGAGTCTGCAACTAGAGAACGTTATCTAGACGTATAGAAGCGATACGGTTCTTGTATGAAAGGTGCCGACCGTGACTCTGGCTTAAGATAGCAGCAGCGAGTAGGTAGAAAGAATGTCAGTTGCCGTTACGGATGCAATTACCACGCTGGCAGACGCGGAAGCCCGGTTTCATCTCACTCGCACCGAAGATGAACATTTCTTCCCGGAATGGTGTACGGACCTGCCTGTCCTGACCGAGGCTGAAGAGACTGGACTCGCTGAGTTACGCCGCCGCTATCTCTATCAAAGATCACAGGGGCATTTACTAGAAAGCACCGTGATGCTGCTATTTGCGTCACCCCTGCTAACGCTGGCGGGATTTTACGATCCACCGTTTAAAGTCAGAGCAGAAGAATCGGTGCAGCTCGTTTTGGCAGACTCGGAAGAGGTGCTGCAAGGTCGTTTGGATGTGTTGGTCTTGAAGGAGGACTTTTGGGTGGTGGTACTGGAATCTAAAAAGACGGCACTTTCGGTATGGTCAGCCCTGCCGCAAACCCTGGCGTACCTGGCGGCGAATCCTCATCCAGAAAGACCCAGTTTTGCCTTGATGACGAACGGGGATGATTCGGTCTTTGTAAAACTGGCCCAGACTGAAGGACGGCGGTACAACTTTTCGCGAGCGTTTGCGGCCTTAGCTTCTCATCAAGAACTGCAACACATTTTGCAGGGATTGAAGCAATTGAGTCGTGTGGTCGCCCGCTAAACACGGCAGCCGATTAAGGGAGATGCGGCGCTCTCGGTTTAACGAACCCTAACCTGGGCCGGGTGCGGCTTCTTTAATCTGCTAGTGCTAGCGGCTATAACAGAGTTAGCAAAATGCTTGGTGAGAGCATATGGCGCGAGACAAAGCCTATCAGGAAGCAGACCAACGGATTGAAGCCGCCCGTCAGGAGAAATCAACTGAACTCGATCTCAGTGACTTGGGATTGACAGAATTGCCCGAGGTGATCGCTTCCTTCACCCAATTAGAAACGCTTGACCTCTCCAACAACCAATTAACGGAACTGCCAGAGGCGATCGCCTCCCTCACCCAATTGCAAAGGCTTGACCTTTCTTCCAATCGACTCAAAGATTTTCCCAAGGTAATCACAACTTTATCTGATTTACGTTCGCTCGATCTCGGCCACAATCAATTGATGGTAATCCCAGAGGAAATCTCATCCCTAACCTCATTGCAAGAATTCCTTCTATTTTTCAATGAGATTTCAGTGATATCCGAATCGATTACCAATTTAAGATGCTTGCAGCATTTGGGCCTTTCAGGAAACAGATTAAACAAATTTCCCGATTTCATCGCTCAACTCAAAGGATTGGAAAGTCTGAGCATAGGCGAAAACAATATTGATTTTATCCCAGATTTTATATGTAATCTAGAGCAACTGGATTCCTTTGAAGCTACTGGCAACAACCTTACCTCGCTTCCAAATACATTCGGAAAGCTAGAAAATCTACAAACACTGTGGTTAGGCGAATATCACGATAAAGCGTATGGCAATCCGTTAGAATGTCTTCCAGAATGTATTAAATTTCTTAGCAAAATTAGATTGCTAGGTGTGAGTGGATGTGGATTGATTTCATTGCCGGATTGGCTAGAGGAACTAAGTTCGTTAGATAGTTTGCTACTAGAATCAAATCATTTATCTGATCTACCTATCTCGCTGGGGAAATTAACTGATTTGAAGCATGTCTACTTGAGTGGCAACCCTCTCGATTCTGATCTTGCTGCTGCTTATGAACAGAATACCAAGGCGGTCACACAGTATCTTCGGTCGAGAATTGAGGGAGAAACAGGACTTTATGAAGCCAAGCTGATTTTGGTGGGTGAAGGTGAGGTTGGGAAGATCTGTTTGTTGGGGGCACTACGCGGAGATAACTGGGTAGAGGGTCGCCCCACAACTCATGGCATTGAGATCAAACCTGTAATCGTTAACGCCTCTGATAACGAGACGGAAATTACGCTCAATGGCTGGGATTTTGGCGGGCAACGGGTTTATCGTCCCACCCATCAGCTCTTTTTCAGCTCCACAGCAGTGTATCTGGTGGTGTGGAAGCCCCGAGAGGGGCCACAGCAGGGGTTTGTCAAAGAGTGGATTACGCTGATCAAGCATCGTGAACCCGATGCCAAAGTACTCGTAGTGGCGACTCATGGTGGCCCTGGTCAGCGCCAGCCTGACATTGACCGCCAGGAGCTAATTGACCTGTTTGGCCACGAGACTGTGCTGAGCTTTCACCACATCGACAGCAAAGAGGGCACGGGCATTATCGAGTTGCGCGAAGCCATTGCCAATACCGCTGCCACCCTCCCCGGCATGGGCCGCAAAGTGCCAACCAAGTGGCAACAGCTGCGTGAATTGCTAGAAGATTCCGGCCAGCCCTACCTGTCCTACCGCGATGTCATTGCCCTTTGCGAAGAACATGGACTAGAAGGCTTTGCCGCCGAACTGTTTGTGCGGGTATCTCACACCCTGGGCTATCTCATCCACTACCACTACGACCCCATCCTGCAAGACATCGTCATCCTGCAACCTGACTGGCTTGCCAAAGCCGTCAGCTTTGTTCTCGATGATGACCTGACCCGCGACCGCAACGGCCTAGTCGAGTTTGAGCACCTCAGCCAGCTCTGGAGCCATCCCCCATTCGCCGACGAAACGGGCTATCCCCCAGAACTTCACCCAGTTTTCTTGCGGTTGATGGAGCGCTTTGATCTGTCCTACAAGGTCATTCTGGATCCGGCTCATCCTGAAGCCAGCAATACTCACCTCATTGCCCAACTCGTGCCCGATCAGCGGCCTGAGCAGTTGCCCAACTGGAGCACAGAGCCCGAACCAGGCGACCGACAACAGATACAAATCTGTCGCATCGTGGACGATCGCGGTCAAAGCGCCAATGCCGAAGGACTGTTTTACCAACTCATCGTCCGCCTGCACAAATACTCTCTGGGTCGCGATAACTATAACGACAGCATCCACTGGCAGCGGGGCCTCATGCTCGACAACGACTACAACGGTCGCGCCCTGTTAGAGCACATCGGTAACGACGTCAAAATCACCGTCCGCGCGGCTCTGCCAGGAACGTTTTTGGCGTATCTCACGCAAGAAATCAAGTGGCTGGTTGAGCATTTCTGGGAAGGCTTGCGGTGCAACATCATGGTGCCCTGCGTTGCTCCCTGCGGTATGGAGTCACCTGGGCACGGCCTTTTTGAAGTACAAAAACTGGTCGAGGGCAAACGAAAGAATCGTCCCGAGTTCCCCTGTACGGTTTCCGGGTGTGACGAGTGGCAAAACATTGATCAACTGCTGAATAACGCGCCGACAGCCTCTGCTCCGTCTCAAGAAATGGGTATCGAGCAGTTTCGTGATGTCGTTAAAGATGAACTCAAAGTGTTACGCAGAGATCTAGTCGCTCACGATCGACGTGATCACAAACGATTTCAGGCGCTATCGCAAGAGCAGCGAGCGATGATGAGTCGCATCGATCAACAGTTTGCCTATCTGATGCAGATGCTCACCGACGAAGCCAAAGAGGGGCCTCGGCTGTTTAGCTTCAAACCCGTTGATCCAGGCTTTTTTGATCGCCCCAACTGGGTCGCGGAAAAGTTTCAACTCACCCTCTGGTGTGAACATTCACGCAAACCGCTGCCAGTATTGAATCCAGACAACCCCAAGCAAGGCGTGTATGTGCTTGAGCTGAATCGCGAGTGGTTTACCAAAGCCGTTCCCGTCTTCAAATTGGTAACGGGTACTTTGAGCTTGGTGCTACCCGTCGCCGCTTCTGCCACAAAGTTCACGCTCGATGACGCCACCTACAAAGGCATTCAAGAAGAACTGGATCTTGGGCAAAAAAGCCTCAAATTGGGCCTCAAAGGCAGCAATATCGCTGTTGATTGGCATACCAAACGAGATGCTGCTGAGTTTGAAGAAGGCGACGCTATCCGTGCCCAAGGGGCCATGCTGCGCGAACTCCACGCCCTACTGAAGGATAGAGATCCGGGCTTTGGTGGCTTAGTCCGCGTGCAAAACAAACGCCGCGAGTTCCTTTGGGTGCATCCAGACTTCGTCAGCGAATATTGATCCAGCGAGTTGTTGAACCGATCATAAAGTGCTCGCTATCGAACTTCTATTTGGCAAAAGGAGCAATGGCAAGATGGCGCCAGCACTTTGGGTCAGCATCGGTGCTTGTGAAGAAGAATAGCATTGTCGTCGATAGTCTGTAGCCGGTATCTGGAGAATTGAATAATCCGGGCCAATACCCACAATCTCATTAAGTCAGCGGGATGTGGTAGCGATCGCTTAGTGATACCAAAAAGGTGGTTTCACAGCATGAAACCAGCATTCTGATTGAGATATCTAAGGACATGCCTTGCCGAATAGTCACTCCTCCATAAATGGGATTAAAAATCTTGAAATTAATGGTCTGTAGAGTAGATCTCAATGAGGATGGCTAATTGTGTTATTAAGACACTCTAGTTTCAGCACAATAATGACTTCGACTATCTGGCAGCCCATCACTGATATTGGGTGAATGTAAAAGATTATCGAGGTAGAAGTCCATTCAACTTCCACAATTGTATGACCTTACGCAAACACCATACGAACCAAAGCAGAGCCACAGTAGTTTTATTGCCGTCTGGCAGCACCTTGTAAAAAGATCAGTTGATTTACGGTGTTCTTGGGGGTTACATACCTCCTACAACTAGGAAAGATAACCGCAGTTTTGGGGATATCCTTTCAGAAAGGATTCAATAGTTTCAATGACATGACTGATTAAACTAGTTGTTAAAAACTGTAAATCCACCGATTGCGATCGCCGCTTAAAAATAAAAAGCGAGCGTACTAAACCATCAGAAAATCTTTTGAGATTGGCTATTTTTTACCTTGAAACATTTTTGCATTGATTTTCAGCGCCACAAAATATCGTCAAATCACTGACTGAAGTAGAACCTCAGCTAATTTTATCGGACTTTTAATTGCCGATTCTAGAATTTTATGAAGCCATTTAATTTTTGATTTTTATTGCTAGAGCAGGCATTGATTTGCGTGAATGAATTAGTTATTAAATCTGCTTTAAATACAGAACCAGGCTTTCTACAGTCAAGTTTGCGGTTTTCAAGCATCTTACAGATATACCAAAGGGTGAGGCCAAAACATCATGATTGCACAGGCTCCGATTAAGATGGATGCTGGTGTCAGACGGCAAAAATCGCTGACTAAAACCCTACGATCGCTGCTGATTGCTGACGATAATCCTCGCTATCGTCAGGCTTTAAGAGCTTTTATTGAGTTTTATCGCCATACGCACAGTGGCTGGTTTGAGCAAATTTATGAAGTTGATCGCGGGTGTGCCTGTGTGGAAATAGCGATCGCTGAACAGCCTGATTTAATCATGCTGGATTTGGAATTTTTGGCCGATAACGAATCAGGTCTCGACATTTTTGATCAACTGAAGCAGGCGGGATATGAGGGTAAAGTCGCTATCGTTTCTGGCCATGATGACTCGCAGATGATTTTTCAGGCGATGAAGTCAGGAGCCTGCGGCTATTTGCTTAAAGATCGCCTGACGACGCAACTGCCCAATGCCCTGAAAGCTTGGGCTAGGGATCGCGTTTATCTTGAAGATGAGGTGACAACGCGCTTTTTCTCAGTATTCCATCATCGGAGTCGCCCCCCGGCAGACATGGCTGATGCGCTTACCAACCGCGAAAGTGAGGTGCTCAAGCTTTTAGTGCACGGCGCGTCGAATCAGGAAATGGCCAATCGGCTCTACATCACTTCTGGCACTGTGAAAGCTCATTTGACCTCAATTTTTAATAAACTGCATGTAAGCAGCCGCACTCAGGCAATTATCCGGGCCGTTAAAACGGGCTTGGTCATGATTGAGGAAGCAGAGTTTGAGGGAAGATAAGGTTGAACTGAGCGCCGCTGCGAGCCAGGTTGTTGACCCAAATTCGCCCACCGAGTTCTGCCACAATTTTGTGCACAATCGAGAGACCTAGTCCTTGGCCTTCTGGGCGGCGAGTATATCCTGGTTGAAAAATGTCATGGACCGCTGCCGCCGGAATGCCCGGCCCTTGATCAGCAATTTGCATCAGCACTTCACCGTCAAATTGCTCCCAAGTCCATTCAATCAAACCGCCATCGGGACTAAAGGCGATCGCGTTGCACAGCAAGTTATCAACGATTTGACCCATTTGATGGGGATTGGCCTGCAGCCAAACCGTCGTTGCGGGAATCTTTAGAGTCAAATTTTTGGCCTGTAAAGAAAGCGAAAAGGCCTGACCGCGATCGCTCACTAACTGACGTATGTCAACCACAGGCAATGCCGTGATCGGTGATTTTTGCTGGCCTAAAATTGCAGTTAAGCGCTCGGCAATTTCCGTCACTGTGAGGCGTAAATTATCGGTAACGTGGCGACACTGACTATCCAAAGAATGCCCTTCCAACAGAGATAAATACAGATTTACTAATCCCAAGGATTGGCGTACCTGATGCTCAACGCTATGCAGAACAGACTCTAACTCAGCCGTTTTCGTCTGATGACAATGCTGCTGTTGCCAAAGCTGTAGATGGCTCGCGATCGCCCGCACGACGATTTGTAACCGCTGGCTTTGCTCAGTCTCTAAAAGCTGATTGGTGATAACTAATAATCGATTCTCATAAGATAATGGTGCGATAGGCAACATATACAGCCATTGATATGACTTTAGGCAAAGCTGGCTGATATTAATGGGGTAATCTAGCGATGTTGCGGCGATATTTGTTGTTTCCCAGCTAAGCTTTTCCTGCAGGTTAACGTCAAAATTAAGCTGAGAGTCAAGAATCTGGCTAGTCCAGCCTAACCTTTGGGATTTCGGATCAGTAAATTGGACAACATAGGCGCCAACGTGAGGAATTTCTATTACTGATGACAAGATGAGCTGCAGAGAATCTTTAACGTCATCATCAGGTAGAGCAACTGGAGCAATTTTGTTGCTGGTCATTGATTTTACAGCTTGATTCATAACCATCCCTTTGCAGCAATAAAATAGCAGTCTAGAGGCGTTCGCTTGTTAAGACCAAAATTTATGCATCGGCTCCCTGGCGCCCTCTAATCTTGAGAATACTGGATTTAATCATCCCTAGAATTGATGCCAAGAGCCGAAATACAATTCAACCGTGCCAGTCCTCTGTGACAGTCTTTGGGATGAATTCAAAGGCTGCCTCAAGCAGAAACCAGCCAAAAATAAGTTAGTTGCTCTTGCTAAATCCCCTACTATTAATTAGTTTCCAAAGAAACAAAGCCTGCGCAGTTGATTATTAAGATAAACGACACAGTCTTTGCCAAAATTAATTTTACCTGTCCGAATTTTAATAAAGTTTCATATATTTTCCTTCTGGTAATTTCAAGCTTAAATCGCTTAAATCATCTAGCCAAAGAGACTTCTATTTTAGATTTTTAAATAAAAATATAGAGGTCTCCTGACATAAAAGCCACTGACTTGATTGCGCAAATTATTCTTCGGTGAAAATGATTGCTTTAGCTTTGAATAGCTTCATTGATTATTTTTAGTAGGCTCCAGTATTATTATGCAGCACCTATGAAATAATTTTACTTTTGCCTGGAATACAAAAAAGAATATTTGAGAAGATATCTTGATTTATTTAGGATCATGTTTTTTGGAGTCTTTGGCGCTCTTGTTCTAATTACTGTCTCGAAGTTTAGGATTTTACTAGGAAGGAATTAAGGATATCAGTAAGTGTTAAGGCTGATAGCTTTGGCTTTTATTAATTATTAAAAATTTAGGAATTTAGATCTCGTTCCTAGATAAATTGCCTAAGTCTGACTCACAGACGCCACTCGATTGAAACTTTTGGTATCAGAATTTCGACTAAAGTCTAACTTGAATTTTGCTGTCTAAGGCTTCAATGAGGCTGTGTATTCTGTTGTGTCAACCCAGGCTGTTGAATGATTCCAGCGGTGTCACAAACACTGGCTCGAATTTTGGCCCGCCAGACCTCGCTGGAGACTGTGCGGCAGGTGAGTTTTGACCGTCCACAGCGCTTTTGGCGAGCGCAGTCGGCAGTGGTCAATCTCTATGCCTATGACGTGCGTCAAATAGGCGCTGAAACAGACGGCTTATCAGTGGCTGAGCCGGTGGTCGCGATCGCGGATTGGTCTTCGCTGCCGGCAATTGACAGTCAGGTCGAGATTTCGTTTCTCATGGTGGCTCGTGACTGGACCCGCCTTGGAGAGCAGCAGCTGCTAGCGGAAGCGATCGCTTATTTTGCTAAGCATTCTGAGCTCCCTGAAGAGGGTCTGGTGCCAGCGCTGCAGGGACACGGCAGAATTGCGATTGAGATTGCCCAACCACTCGACGTGATCGCTTTGTGGCGTGCCTTAGAGGCCCCGCTGCAGCCCGCGCTCTATCTCAAAGTTACGGTGCCCCTGAGTCAGTTGGCCGGCTGCCCCCAGCCAGCAATTTTGCCGATATCGCCCCGGTCAACGCAACCGCGTTTCTGGCGCTGATAAGGGATAGAAATACCCTGTCGTTCTTGCCTTTAGGCGGAGTGCAGGGTGCATCAGCAAGGAAAGGCTGTGATGCGATGTTCTCGGAGTTTTGCTCCCCTGTGCCGCAGCAGTTTTGTCGAAAGCTGCTGGCAAGCTACGACTGCTTATATTTACGAAGAGGCTTAAGTTATGCCCAGATTGGATTATTTTGCGCCCGGTGTTTACATCGAGGAAGTGAATCGTGGTAGCCGCCCGATTGAGGGGGTGCCAACGGCGGTAGCCGGATTTGTTGGCTTTACCGAAGATATTCGAGGCGGCGCAGCGCCCCTCAAGCCCATGATGGTCACCAATTGGGACCAGTATCTGGAATATTTTGGTCGGCCCAATTCCGATGGCTTTACCGACTTCAATGCGTATCTGCCATTTGCCGTGTACGGCTGGTTTTTGAATGGTGGAGGTCGCTGCTACGTCGCTAGTGTGGGCACGCAACTGCCAGGAACGGAAGCCCCCGCCACTGCGGCATCGGGCACTCAGATCCTAAATCGGCGGCGGCGGCCCACCCTGAGCCTACTACGGCGGTCAGCAGTCAGCGCTGAGAGTGAGGAAACTGGCGGCAGCCTGGTGACCCAGTCGCCGAATGGCGATCGCCCGCCTTCATTCTCTGTCCGCATTAGCGACAGCACTCCCAAGCCCAGCGAAGATGCCGACAACTTGCCCGCGGACACTGGCGAATATTTCTCAGTATCAGTTATGGATGGCGACACCGTGCTGGAGCGCTACGACCACCTCAGCATGGATGCCGATGTGGACACTGACGTCGCCGACTATGTGGTGACGGCCCTGGCTGAGTCGGAAATCCTTGAGGTGGCGGATATTTCCCAAAGCGGTAGTCCGCTGGCTCGTCGCCCCAGCAATGGCTACTGTGAGGTCAGTCCACCGCCGTTTATCCCCAGTCCGCAGAGCTTTTCTCGCGATGTGGAAGGCGTGCGCGACGATCGCACAGGCGTCCAGGGACTGCTAGAAATTGACGAAATCACCATTCTGGCCTGTCCCGATCTGATGCGGGCTTACGAGGTGGGTCTGATGAATTTGGATCAGGTGCACGGCGTCATGGATCTGATGATCAGCAACTGCGAAGGGGCTTCCTCGGGAGATATTCCCAATCCGCCCAACCGTATGGTCGTGCTCGATCCGCCGCCCAATCGCTACAAGCCTCAGGACATCAGCAATTGGCTATCGCAGGAGTTCAACCGGCGATCGCAGTTTGCAGCTCTCTACTATCCCTGGGTCACTGTGGCGAATCCTCGCGACAACGGTCGGCCCATTTCCGTGCCCCCTTGCGGCCACATGATGGGCGTTTGGGCTCGCACTGACGAAACTCGCGGCGTCTATAAAGCGCCCGCCAACGAAGTGCCTCGGGGCGTTTTGGGCTTGTCCTATGACTGCAACTTCCGGGAGCAAGAGCTGTTGAATCCCCTAGGCATCAACTGCATCCGTTCCTTCAATAATCAGGGCATTCGGATTTGGGGAGCTCGCACTTTAGTCGAACCCGACCAAACTGAGTGGCGCTACATCAACGTCCGCCGCCTGATGAGCTACATCGAAAAGTCCGTGGAGTTGGGCACTCAATGGGCGGTCTTTGAGCCCAACGACGAAGACCTGTGGGCTCGGGTGACTCGCACCATCAGCAACTTCCTGACGGGGCTCTGGCGACAGGGTGCCTTGATGGGCAGCAGTCCCTCCCAAGCCTTCTACGTGAAGTGTGACGGCGAGCTAAACACTCCCGACTCCATGATTTTGGGGCGGTTGTATGTGGAAATTGGCGTGGCGCCAGTGCGACCCGCTGAATTCGTTATCTTCCGCTTTAGTCAGTGGACCGGCCAAGACGAAGGTTAGCGATCGCGAGAAACCTCAGAGTGAAAGGGGAGTAGGGGAGTAGGGGCGCAGGGGAGTAGGGGAGTGAAGGAGTTGTTAAGTACGCTTTGATTGGCGACTCGATGGCGGAAATTAGGCGATCGTTGCGATTGCCATCGCCGGCAAAACGCCCGCATTAACTGGGGTCAGGATTTGCGCCATGGGGCACTCGCTGCTCTCACAGGCGAAGCTTACGCCCAAAATACTCCGCCAAGTCACGCTCCTAGCTGAATTTGTCCATTTCTCACGCTGCCACCCATTCACCCTGCTACCCCTCCACCCATTCACCCTGCCACCCATTCACCCCTACATCACCAAAATTAAGGATTCATCATCATGGCGAATACCCTAGCCACTACTGGCTCAAGTAAGTTTTATATCAGCTGGGAAGGCATTGAAGAACTGCCCATCAAAAGCATTACCGAAGTGAAATACGAAGCTAAGACCACTGGCGGTCAGGCTCCTTTGGAGTGTGGCAAAGGCGGCAAAACTAATCGTCAATCCAGCTCCGGCGGGTTTGACTCCAGCCCTACCTTAACGGTTGAGGTTTATCTCAGCGGGGAGGCCATCAGCGCTAGCCGCATGATGCACGATTGGTTCAATCAGGCAAAACCCGCCAGTGATCTGGGCGAAGGCGACTGGGCCAACGCTCGTAAAAGTGGCTCAGTGGTGCTCTACAGCCCGGATGGCGACGAAGAAATTGTGCGCTGGAACTTTGTTCAGGCTTGGATCAAGAGCTACAGCCTGGGCGATGCGGACGCCACTGGAGAAGAACTGGCGGTGGAATCCTATGAGTTTGTCTGCGAAAAAATCGACAAAATCATTGCCGGTGCTGATCCCAGAACTGCGACGGCGATCGCCGCATAAAAGTCGCCTAGAGGCAGTGATGGCTGCCAAATTTTCTCCCACGTAGCTATTTCAATTATTGACGAGGCATTTCTGACATGGCCCAAACTCCGGAATATTTAACTTACAGCCGCTTTTTCTTTGAGCTAAGCGATGGCGCTACTGGCAATAGTCAACAGCTAAAGATTCAAAAGCTGAGCGGCTTAAACATCAATTTAGAGGTCGCTGGCGAAGGTGAGTCCATTGGTCTGCAAAAAGGGCTTAAGAGCAATACCCAGTTCACGATCGCGTCGACTTCTTTTGAAAACCTGTCTCTGGAATTTGTCACCACAGTGGAAAACGATGTTTTGGAACTGTGGTATAAAGCTTGTCACCCCACCAGTTTTGCCGGTGGCGGTACTGACTGGAAAAACAATCGTTCCACAGCATCCGTCGTGTTCTTGAATCAGGACGGCAGCGAAGGAGCCCGCTACAACATCATTGACGCCATTCCCACGACTTACACCACGACTCAGTTGGCCTCAGACAGCACTGACATGTTCAAAGAAACGGTCGAAGTGCACCATGCCGGTATCCACCGCGTGAAGTAAAGGTTAGCTTCTTTGGCGATCGCGGTTATATCCACTTCCCGAGTTTTGATGGTGGATGCGAAACCGTTTTCAACTTCTGCTACTGCCAGATTTTGGCGTCTCACGTGAGGTGCGCGTAGGCGGTAGCTCTGACTTGCGAGGAAACCGACCGTGACAAAACTGGCCCACGAGATTCTGACGACCTCTCGCTTTTATGTCGGTCTATTTTTGGACGGCAGCGACGAAGCGGTGGACGGCTATTTTCAAGAATGCAAGGGCATGAAAGCCAGTCAGGATGTGATTGAGTGCCCGGAGATTGTGCCGTTGGCCTGGGGCAATGCCAGCCATGGGCGGTTTTCCAATGTCAAAATTCCGGGCAACTTGAAACTCAGCAATATCACCTTGGTGCGAAGTTTGCGATCGTCTCGCACGCTATGGAAATGGCTGATGGACGTGCAGGAAGGGGCCTGGGCCCAGCAGCGGCGCAATGGAGCGATCGTCATCTATCGCCAGGACGCCAGTGAGGGAGCCCGCTTCGTGTTTGAGCGGGCCTGGCCGGCCAGTTACAAATGCTCCGACGTGAAAGCCGCCGGGGGTGAGCTCGCGGTCGAAGAGCTGGAGCTGGCCTGCGAGGTGTTTGAGCGGGTAGAGCTGAGCAGTGAAGCGGAGTGAGTTGGGCACGCTAAACTCAGCATTCATACGTTGATAGGGAACCGTTATGTCTTTGCAAACTGAATTTGAATTTATGCTGCCGAAGGGCTACCTCGATGGAGAAGAACATCTGCACCGTGAAGGGCATATGCGCCTGTCCCGCGCCGTGGATGAAATTGTGCCGATGTCTGACCCGCGAGTGCAGGCCAATCCGGCCTATTCTACCGTGCTGATTTTGTCACGGGTGGTGACGCGCATCGGCAATATGGAAGCCATTACGCCAACGGTAATTGAAGGCTTGTTTGCGGAAGATTTGCAGTTTTTGCAAACGTTTTATCGCAAGATTAACGGTTTGGTGAGTTGAGTCGAGGGGCGGCTGTTGGCACTAACGCTTTAAATGCATGAGTAACTATCTGGCGATCGCGACTGTTTCGGCTACGCTGCAGCGCCTGCTGCAGGCGAGCATTCAGGCGGACGTGGAGGGGGCACGGGTCACCACCCTGCGGCCCGAAAATTTAGGCGAGGGGGCACCAGAATCGGGGGTGAACCTCTTTCTCTACCAAATCCTATCGAACCCCGCCCACAGTCAAGGCGCGGTGGCGGGCCGACAGCGGCGGGGCGAAATCTCTAAGCAGTCGCAGGCGGCGCTCGATTTATATTATCTATTCAGTTTTTACGGCAACGAGGTGGAGCTAGAGCCGCAACGCTTGCTGGGTAGCGTGGTGCGCACCTTAGAAGATTACAGCGCCCTCACGCCGGAAATTTTGCAGGCAACCATCGACAATCGCGCCTATCCATTTTTGGCCGCTTCGGATCTGCCAGAGCAATCGGAAGCGGTGCGGGTAGAGCGTCAAGATTTGGAGATGGAAGACCTATCAAATTTATGGAGTGGCCTGTTTGAGGGGTCTTATATTTTGTCGGTGGCCTATAAAGTCACGGTGGTTTTGGTGGAAGGCGACCTGCCAGCTCGGCGGGCGTTGCCGGTGCGCGATCGCTACCTGGGTGCCGTGCCTTCCAGCATTCAGCCGGTAATCGAGCAGGTTTTATGCAGTGCTGGCCGCTACAGCCCGATTTTGCGCGAGAGTTCCCTGTTAATTCGCGGCAAACAGTTGGCCGCAGACGAGGTTCAAATTAAGCTGGGTAGCCACCTGATTACGCCCCAAATTGTCTCCTCGACTCAAATCATTCTCGACTTGGGGGCGATGCCGACAGCGCATTTGCGGGCCGGGGTGCAGGGGTTACAGGTCATTCATCCCAGCACGGTACCCCGCGCCGTATTTAGGGAACAGGCCAGCCGCCCCCGAGCCGCCGCTGGTGCTGCCCGCTCGGGGGCGGCAGCCGCGACATCGCACTTGGTTGAGTCGAATGTCGAAGCCTTTGTGTTGCGACCGACCATTCAAGCCATCACGCTGGCAGATGTGCGGGGCAGCGAGGATGAACCGCGATCGGGCATTGTGCGCATTGAGTTTGACCTGACGGTGCATCCCAGTAGCCGCGTCACCCTGGCCCTGAATGAGCGCACGGGGCAGCGGCCTGCCGAGTACCTGTTTTTGGCCAGTGCTCCAGCCGCGCAGAGTGCCGCCATTGAGGTGACCATTACGGATGTGGAAGCGGGTGACTATTTGGTGCGCGCCACCATCGATGGCGCTGAGAGTCTGCTAGAAACCGACTTTGATCCGGCCAGCCCCACCTATGAACAATATGTGGGCCCCGTGCTGACCGTTCCCTAACCGCCGTTGTTGAACCAGGATGTCTGATGGTTGCTTCCGCCGCTCCTATCCATAGTCGCTCTGCCGCTTGGCATGAAATGAATCGCAGCTATCTGATTGATTGTTTAGCGCAGCTGCGGCGACAGCTCGAAGCTAAAGCCGGAGGCGCGATCGCTCCCCTGCCACAGCCTCGCCCTGGGCCGCTGCCGCTGCTGCAGTTGCAGACCCATTTGCGAGTATCGCAACGAGTTTTGCACTTGGCCATCGCCAAAGGGTCGGCTCTCAAACAGCTATGTCAGCGCTTGCGCCTGAGTCCTTTCGAGGTGAACGTGCTGCTGCTGTGTGCAGGCGCTGAGCTAGAGGCGACTTGGGGGCCGCTATGCGCGGCTGCCCAGGCTGATGCGCAGCGGCCTTATCCTACTTTTGGACTGTCGCTGTCGCTGTTTCCGCAGGCGCACTGGAGCGCACTAACGCCCGATGCCCCGCTGCGGCGTTGGCAACTGATTCGCCTGAATCCTGAGCAACCGCTGACCAGCAGTCCTTTACGCATTGATGAGCGCATTTTGCACTACCTGCTGGGAGTATCGTATTTAGATGAGCCCCTGGCTAACCAGGTACAGCGGGTCACCCCGAGCGCTGAGTTAGTCCCATCGCATCGGACGATCGCGCATCAAGTGGTGGATCTGTGGCAAGGGCAAACTCAGTCCGATACCTATCCTGCCATTCAACTGTGCGGCAGCGATCGCGCCGGTAAACAGGCGATTGCGGCAACAGCGTGTCAACAGTTGGGACTACGCCTGTATAGTCTTTCAACCTATTTACTGTCGCCCCAAAGTCAAGAGCTGCAGCGGTTTATCCAGCGCTGGCGGCGAGAGGCGCTGCTGACCCGGAGTGCTCTGCTGATTGATGACGATGGCACTACACCCGAGGGCACCCACTATCAAGCGGCGATCACCCATGCCTTAGAAAGTTTGACCGGGCCGGTCTTTGTGAGCAGTCGCGATCGCCGTCCTCCCAGCCATCGCGTCGTGATCACCTTTGATATAGGCTCTCCTACCGCCCAGGAGCAGCGGCTGCTGTGGCAGGACAGTCTGGGGGAAACGGTTAATCACCTCAATGGCTATATAGATGCTTTAGTATCGCAATTTGATCTGACGGCGCCAACGGTGGCGGCGATCGGGCGTAGGGTGGCGCAGTCATCGCGGCAGGCTCATGACCCCGCTGGGCCGAGCGCCGGCGATCGCCTGAAGCAGCAGCTATGGGAGGCCTGCCGAGGCCAAGCCCGCCCTCGCATGGAGGACTTGGCTCAGCCCATTACGTCTCGTGCCCACTGGGACGATCTAGTGCTGCCGGAGGCCCAAAAAGCGGTGCTGAAAGATATTGCTGCCCATGTGCGTCAGCGGGCCACCGTGTACGATCACTGGGGCTTTGGGGGAGGCACTGGACGCGGGCTAGGAATCAGTGCACTGTTTGCCGGCGCCAGCGGCACGGGAAAAACGATGGCCGCTGAAGTCCTGGCGCTGGAGCTCCAGCTTGATCTTTATCGCATCGATCTCAGTGCCGTCGTCAGCAAGTACATTGGCGAGACGGAAAAAAACCTGCGGCGCGTTTTTGATGCCGCAGAAATGGGGGGAGCCATTCTGCTGTTTGACGAAGCCGACGCTTTGTTTGGCAAGCGCAGCGAAGTCAAAGACTCTCACGATCGCCACGCCAATATCGAAGTCAGCTACCTGCTGCAGCGCATGGAAGCCTATCGGGGCCTCGCCATCCTCACAACCAACCTCAAAGATGCCCTTGATCAGGCGTTTCTGCGTCGCCTCCGCTTCACCGTGCGGTTTCCCTTTCCCGATGCCACCCAGCGAGCAGAAATCTGGCGGCGGGTGTTTCCCAAAACCGTGCCGACAGAGGACCTTAAGCCCGAAAAGCTGGCCCGCCTCAATGTCGCCGGGGGCAACATTCGCAATATTGCCCTGAATGCGGCCTTTCTAGCGGCAGATGGTGGCGAGCCCGTACAGATGAAGCATTTGTTGGAATCTTCCCGCAGTGAATACATCAAACTTGAAAAACCCTTAGTGGACACTGAAATCAAAGGCTGGATCAAAGTGCCGAGCTAAACACCCCCAGGCTGCAAGAGTTGACTTTGGTCTCTATGGGATTGGACTGGGGTCACAGCCCCCAGTAAAAGGGAACTCTGTATTTCAAGCAGCTGCCCAATAGACAACAAACCTGTCAACCTTCGCCGCGATATCGCCATGAAAACTACCTTGCAACGCCGTCAGCGTTCTGCCGATACGGCCACTGCAGAGCCAGCCAGTCAAAACAATGCTCTCGGCGTGCAAATGCAAACCTCGGAGATGGCATCATCCATGCCGCTGGATGTGCAACTGCAGCGAGCCAGTCAGCATGGTCACAGCCTGGGGAATTTTACCGTTCAACCAGCGCTGGCAATCGGCGAACCAGGGGACAAATACGAGCAAGAAGCCGACGAAATTGCCGGTCAGGCAGTACAGATGAAACCGCAGGCAGGGGCCGCTGCCGATTCACCGGAGGAGAATTCCGACAAGTCGAGCAGCGCTGCTTTGTCCGTACAAAATCAGCTGCAGCCAACGGCCCTGCAGCGCCAGCCCACTCTGGATATGGGTGGCGACTTGGGTGGCGGCATGGCCGACCTGGGTGGCGGTGATATGGGCGGCATGACTGACGCGACGGCGGGCGGCGGCGATATGGCGAGTGCCGCTGGAGACCTGGGTGGCAGTGACCTAGGCGGGATGGCCGACGCTATAGGTGGCGGTGAGATGACCGATGCCATGGGCGGCGGCGATATGGGCGGGCTGGACGGGATGACCGACGCCGTGGGTGGCGACGGTCTTGAGGGCATGGCTGAAGCTGTCGGTAGCAGCGAGATGGGCAAGATGGTCGGCGATATGGAAGCCGACGGCGACCTGGGCGACATGGCTGCAGGTGAAGGCGAGAGCGTTGAGACTGAAGAAGTTAGCGAAATGCTGGGTGCTTCTAACGTCGATCTAGGTTTTGATGAGGACGGTATCGAGGGCAAAATCCGTCAGGCCATGGCCACTGGGGGAGAATCCCTACCAGACGAAATGCAGGCCAAGCTGCGATCGCGCATCGGCATGGAAAACCCCGAAGACATTCGGGTCCATACGGGCGGGCAGGCTAACGAGCTTTGCGATGAGCTCGGCGCCCTGGCCTTTACTACGGGCAACCATATCTTCTTTGCGGCTGGGGAGTACGACCCCGATAGCCCTGAGGGCCAAGAGCTGATCTTCCACGAATGTGTTCACACCATTCAGCAGGGGGCGATCGACGGCGGTGGTGGTGCAGAAGACGAGGCCATGGAAGAGGCCGGAGTTGACCTGGGCATGAAAGCCGACCCCACCGCCATGAACCCCAGTGCGACCTCGGTGCAAACCGAAGAGACGCCAACCACTAATCAAGATCAGCAAGGCGAAGAACAAGAAGACACCTCGGAAGAAGACAGTGAAGCCATGGCGTCGGAGGGTGAAAAAGACGCTCAAAACTCCGTCGATGCAGAGACGGGGAATGCTCCCGCCGAGGGCAATGAAGAAGTTCATACTCAAGAGCCCCCCAGTGATGCTGTAGGAACGGCGCAGGATCTATTTAAGCCTGTGCCTGGGGTCGAGCCTGATCCCGTACCCACGCCAGAGGCGTTGGATAACGCTATTGAACCCACGCAAGAGATGGAGATGGCAGATGGCATCGATGCGGCTCAAGATGAGGCCAGTGGTTCTTTTGATTCTTTAGAAACTGGGGGCGATGCGTTTCCTGACTTTAATGCGGCAGCGGCGCAAGCCCTGGTGTTTGCCGGTGACGATGCCGGCGACGTGCTCAATTTACAAATGCGATCGGAAGCCTCGGAGCAGTTGACCCAAGAAGCAACGGCTGAAGTGGCGACTACGGAAGGGTCTGAGGATGCCTGGGAAGCCGGTGAAGAAGTGGGCTGGCCCGAAGGCTTGAAAAAATCTGACACTGGCAGCCCTGGTGGAGATTGGATTGTCGACAACATGTTTTTGGCAGGCACCACTGGCAAGGCGGTGGATATTGCCAACGTCATGGCGGGCGACAAGTCTTGGTTTGCCCTGGAACCCAAACACTGGGCGCACATGTTTGGCTATGCCGCTATCACCCTAGAGATTTTCATCAACATCCTAGAGCTGATCACCGGCATCTTGGACATGATTAGCTTGGCTTTGATTGCCGTCATGCTGATCCTGATGATGATGCAAGGCATTTGCGCTGCCGTTTCCGCCATTTTTAGTGCGGCTTTAAATCCAGTTGCCTCACTGATTTGGTTTACCTATTCCATCTATTGGTACAGTCTCTGGCAAGTCATTGCTGGGTGGCTCGTCACCCTGAGCAACATTATTGCTTGGTTCACCATGATTCGTTTTTTCATGCGATTAGTGGCGATCGTGCTATGGCTCTTGGACGCGCTGTTGGCGGGGGCCGTGCTCGGTTGGGAATATGCCAAAGCTAGTCTGGCACGGGCGGCTGTGCAAGGGATTGGGGCCGCTTCAGACGCCGTGTCTCTGCTGATGTTTAAGGCGTCTGGCGGTGGCTTTGGGGATGATGCCGCCACCGCCGCGACTAGCGCTGGGGGTAAAAGTTTTGGCAGTGGAGCCTTTTCCGTAGCCTCCCGTGATGCCAGTGAAACAGTCGGCGAAGCGGTACTAGAAGAGGTGGTCATTGGCTTTGCGATTGGCGGTGGTTTAGGCGCATTTGGCGAATGGAGTCAGGGCGAAGTCGATGAAGCGGCAACCCCGGCTCAAGCCCAAGTTGACGAGAGTAAAGTCGAAGCCGTGCGCGAGTCTAATGAAAGTTTGGACGAGCGTTATGAAGAATATCAGGTATCCCACGAAGCATCTAAAGATGCTATCCCGGAATTACCTGAAGATGATCCGCTGGCGTCGGTGCAAGCAGCGACGGCTAGGGTAGCCGCTTGCGATTCAGAAGACCAATATGCCCAGGCCGCTATTTCTGAAACCGAAATGCTGATTGCCGGGAAGCAGGTCTGGGCAGAGGAAATGTATGGTGGGCAGATGATCTTGGCGGAGTATCACGCCCAGCAAGAGCAATCCCAGATGATGAGTGAAAGCTATCAGGAGCGCACCGCGATGGTGTCTTCAGAGATTGGGGATGCCAAGCCGATGATGGAAGAATCACAGCAAATGACCGGAGAAGGTGCGGATCAGCTCAAGGGGCAGCAGGGCAACATTAAAGAGGGTGGCTCGATGGGTAACTTGGCGGGACAAGATGTCCCCGCTTCCCAGGGTTCTGTAGCTCAGCAGGGGGCTGACACCGGCGCTCAAGATGCAGCTCAAACGCCTGCTATTGGCGGCGACGGTGAGGCGGCAGCCGCCACCGCTATGGGAGAACAGGGGGCACAAGCTGAGGAATCGGCGGCCATTCAAGCCGACATTGAAAACAAACAGGCCCAGTTTGCCGAAACCCAGGCCATGAACCAGGAAGAAATTGAGTGGCTCGTGGAACAACGGGAAAACCTCTATGCCTATTGGGCATCCATCCAAGACGCTCGAGAAAGCGCTGCGTCTGACCGCGAAGAGGGATTTAGCGAGGGCGAAGACTGGTCTAGCGAGGTCTTTTCCATCATTTCAGAATTTATTGAGTCGGGTGTATCCGACAGTGAGGGTGAAGATGAGGAGGAAACGGATGAGGCAGATATTGATCAAGAAGATGTGCCGGAGTCGGATGAGCTAGAAGATGAAGAGGAACTGCCGACTCTAGATGAAGCCCTAGAAAATTTTGTGGAGGCTTGGCAGGCCATGGCCGAAGAGCTGGGGGCTTCCGAAGATGAAGGCCAGGAAGAGCTGGCTGAGACGGTGGTTGGGTAACTGTGGTAGAGGTAAATGAGTGATGAAACAGTCAACGCTCGAAGCTTTGCTCAAAGCGGCGGAAAAGCAAATTCGGGACTATGTGGCCGCTGGTCAACTATCAGATGATCAGCAAAAAGCGATCGCCCATGCCCAAAAAGCCGTCATTCACGCCCAGCTGAAACAATGGGCCGCAGCCGCTGAGGAATATGATGCCGCGATTGTTTGCAGCAATCCCCAAAGTGACGCCCTCGAAGACAAAGCCAGTCTCGCGCTGAACTTCTACGGCAAGGCGATCGTCCTGTTCCACTTACCCGAACGCCGAGCAGAAACTCACGAGGCGATCAACGCCTCGCTCGCCCTAGCGTTAGAAATCGGTCACGCTCACTTGGCCGCCAAAGGCTATTTCTTTCTGGCTTCTCTACATCGCGAGACGGGAGATATTCTCAATGCCCTTAAGGCCAACAGCCGAGCCCTGCGATTTGACCGCAAAACCGAGTCGTCTACTCTGACGATTTCGATCTTGCGGACGCGCAGCTCTACCTATGTGCTGCTGGGTCAGATAGAGTCGGCCCGGGCTGACTTAGATCGAGCCTATGGCCTGGCCAGACGGATGGGAGAAATTCACCTGGCTTACGCCATTCAGCTCGATCGCCAAACCCTGAAAACCCTCACCACTGATGAGACCTGGGTGGACAGCGATCGCTGGCTGCAAACGCTATTAGCCGAAGCCCAAAGCGCTGGAGCCGACAGCGTCATTGGCGATATTAATCTTTATCTTGCCCTGGTCGCCGCTGAGCAGGCAGACTGGGCGGCGTCACGGGAATATGCCTTAACAGCCCGGCAAGAAACCCTTAAGGCGATAGACATGAATCGCTACTCACGATTTTTAGCCAGCTCCCTGGCGATCGCTCAAGCCTGTGAAGCCCTGGGCGATAAAGTCGCCGCCTTTGACGCTCTATTGGTGGCCAAGAAAAGCCTGCAGACGGCCAATCAAGAAGCCGCCGAAGAAATGGTTACGCTTTATCTCAATACCCTGCCGCTGCGCTGGGGCCAAGCCGAGTTCGCTCGCATTCTTCGCATCCATCAAAATCGCCAGCGAGCCAAGCAGCACTTCCAAGGATTGCAAATTACTCCCCGATAACCTGCGACTACCCAATAAACCACCTGAGGATGGGCATGCTAGGAAGCAGGGCGTTACCGAATCTCGGCCCTAAGCGCAGCCGTCAGCATTGAGGCGATCTCGTGAAAACGCGTTTGTTGGTCCAACCGAAAGCTCGCTCTTCCAGGGCTGAACCAGCGCCGGCCTTAGGGGACCGGCGATCGCAGCCGCTCCAGGCCCAGGTCGATAGCGGCAACGACGCTAGCCTGCCGCTCCAGCTGCAGAGAGCCGATAGCCTGGGCCACAGTTTGACGCAGTTCACCGTGCAGCCCTCATTGGTGATGGGGGAGCCGGGAGATAAGTACGAACAAGAAGCCGACGCGATCGCCGCTCAGGCAGTGCAGCGCCAACCGCAAGAAGAGAATGCTCCCACCGTGCAAAGAGCGCCCGCCGATGTGCCAGATGCTGGGAATACGGCGGCGATTGAGACGGCAGCACCTGAGCCCATGACGGACATGGCGTCAGCCCCCGACCTGGGAGACTCCACAAATGGCCTGGATACCGCTGAGGCCGTGTCGGCAGATGGCATGACGGACGCCCTGACGGAAACCATGGCTGTCGATGCGGACGAGATCGCCGATGGTGGTTTAGGCGATGTCGCCGGAGCCGAAACCGAAGTGCCAGAACCGACCGATCTGGCGGGCGATCTGGCAGTGAGCAGTGACGGTGCAGCCCCCAACTCGATTGAGGGGCAAATTCAAGCCGCCATGGCGAGTGGTGGGGAGTCTTTGCCTGACGACACCCAAAGCTGGCTGAACCGTAGTCTGGGCATGGTCAACCCAGACGCTGTCGTCATCCACGACGACAGCGAAGCCCACGACCTGTGCGATCAACTCGCCGCCCTCGCCTTTACCACTGGGAATCACATCTTTTTTGCGGCGGGGGAATACGATCCGGATAGTGACGCGGGCCGCGAACTGATTGCCCACGAAGCGGTCCACACAATACAGCAGGGGGCCATTGAGGGCGGGGCCGAGACCGAGGCTGACCTTGATGAGGGCGCGACCGACGCGGAGGAAGCCGACGTCACCAATGATTTACTGGGCGCGCTTGATATTGACGACTCTGCGAATGCAGAAGACGCCGACATTGATCACGTGGCCGTTCAGGCGCAGCAGCTGCAGCGGGCCGCGTGGGACGAAGACGAAACCGAGGGGCAAACCGCCGACAGCGCCAGCACTGCCGATGCGGAAAATGCGGCGGATAGCTCCGATCTGGGAGGGCATGATGAGGCCGTCGCCAGTGAAGAGACCGCCCTCGACGCCATTGATCCAGTGGCTGAAGCCAACAAACCCACCCTCCCCACCCGCTTACCTGAACCGGTGGAGATGCCCAATGTGGGCGAAGCGGTCGATCGCCAAGATGTCGGCGATATGGATGCGATCGGCGATGGCTCCCTGAACGAAAGCTTGGAAATTCTGACTGAATTTAGTCTGCTGGGCAGCTTGGAGAATGCCGGCCTAGAGGAAGGCTTTTTTAACGAAATGGCCGCCGATAGCCTGCTGGTGCAAAGAGATACGGAGGAATCTGCAGGTTTCGTCGAAAGCACGACGGTCGATGACACCGAGCCCTATCCGGACTGGGCTAAGGTTGAGGGCGATGATTTTGGCACCCAATTAGCCCAAACCTTGGTGGTGGGGCAAACTGCTGGGGCCGTTTACGACGTTTATGACACCTTTGCCAGCGTTTCTGACGAAACCAATGGCTTTGGGGTCGCCGCCGCCATCTTGGAAGGCTTTTGCACCATCCTTCAGCTCATCACCAACATTCTCGACCTGATTGGTCTGACGCTGTCGATCATTAGTTTGGTGTTGCTCATCGCCGCCGGCATTTTAGCCATTGGTTTGCCTTGGACTGCGGGAGCCGTCGCCACCTTGCTGAGCTGGGCCGCCAACATCATGAATGCGGCCATCCAAATCGACAAGATTGTGCTGGTGTTCATTCTCTGGCGCATGCTGTTCCGCGCTTTGTCAATTGGCCTACGAATTGCGTCAGTCTTTTATGAGGGGGGCAATTGGGACGATGCCTGGGATGCCGTGCAGAGTCAGGTGATGGCGTTTGGCCTAGATGCTGCCCGAGCTGCCTTAGCCGCCTTTAGCTATGGGGGTGTCAACCCCACGGCAGGAGGCGGGTTTATCAGTACTGCGGGCACCGCCACCAGTTCCATCGCCATTTCCACCGCTGGCAAAGCGGCCTATTGGGGCGTGTTCTTTGGGGGCATTGCCGTGCTCAAGACTGAAACCGTTGCGGGTGGCCTAGATGACGCTCCAGGGGCGATCGCCGGTGGGGCCAACAATTTCAATGACAGCGACACCATGGACTCCTACGACGGTGGGTCGATGGCTCAGGCCAAAGAAGACTCGGCCATGATGACCCAGCTTGAAGAACGGCAAGCAGAATACGAGGACGCCCAGGACGAGGCAGAAGACTCAGAGACTGATGCTGATTTGCCGGAAATCCCTGAGGATGCGCCCTTTGAGGTCTCGGATGCCGCCGCCAACACGGCTTACCTAGCCATGGGAGAAGGGTATCTCGCCATCCGCGAAATTGAGCTGATGGACATCATTGCCAGTCGTCAGCTGCAAGCCGAGCGGATGCACGCCTACCAAACCGGATTAGCCTCGCATCAGGCCAGTGTGCAAGGAGCCGAAGATGTCTTTGGAGCCCACAACCAACTGAATGAGGCGGCGATCGCCCAGGGCGCGCCCGCTGGTGAGGAAAGTGCCGCTGGCGCTGGACCGATGAATGATATGGGATCTGATTTAAAAGGTCAGCAGGGCATGATTAAGTCCGGCGGCAAAATGGGAGAATCGCAAGGCGCGGACTCGGCGGCCACCCAAGCGGGTCCATCGGCTAAGCAAGACGCCGATCAGGGGCCGAAGGCGGCGGAGCAGTCTGGCCAAGGTGCAGTCAAAGGCGGACAGGAAGCCGCTGGCAATATCAAAGACAACGAAAAGAAAATTGGCGAAGCGGAGGCCTTGAAACAAGATACGGCCAATACTCAAGACGATTTGGACAAAGCACAAATCTACAATTCTGGGGAGCTAGAGCGGTTGTTTACGGAGTTGGCTAACGTGCAGGCTGCCGCCGATGCCGCTACTGCGGCTCGTGGAGAAGAGGAAGACCGCCGTGCGGATGCGATCGCCGAACTCTTTGACTGGACCCAAGACCACCAAGAAGCCGTCGAAGCCTTTTTCCTTGACGACGCTGAAGAGGACGAGGATTTTGAAGTCGAGGACGACGATGAAGCTGGAGAAGAAGAAGGAGACAGCAGCGAACTCCTAGCAGCCTTTTACGAGTGGTTATCTGAAGCGACTGAACCCATGCGCGATGATGTTGAAGCCGAAGAGGAAAACGACATCGCCATGTACGCCTAACTAGAAGCTGAGCGGCGGTCAGTATTTTTGTGTCAACATTCTAGACTTAACAACTCCGTCCGCTCCTGCGTAGGGTTAGGCGGTACCGACAAAGGCATAGTCTGCCTTAAGGGCAAGGTTAGACTGTGATCTCTTGATTCAAAGAACTCATAAGTCGCTGGATAGATACTGTGTTAAAGCTCGAAATTTAAGCATTAAAGTAGTTGACTAAACGTTATTGCTTTTTACTTCATCAATTAGTTGAGCAATTATTCTTGCTTCTTGTGAGTTTTCAATTTTCAATAAAACGTTTTTAGATTTTTCTAGAAATTCTATCCCTTCCATCCTTTCCCTCTTATTAATAAGGTGAATGCCTATCAACTTTAAATCTGTTGCAATTCCATATTTATATCCATTCTTTTTGTGCATTTCTAGAGCATGTTTAAGTTGATCGAGGCCATCTTCATTTCCAAGGACGCAATTGACATTCCCGATATTAGCAGTTTCATTTGCTATTCCCAATTGATTACTTAGAGTAGTAAAAATGCATAAGGCTTCATTATGCAGTTGTAGTGACTTCAAAAAATTACCTTTACTAAATTCAATCAATCCCATGTTGCCTAAACAAAATGCTTCTCCCTCCTTATTGTTATCTTTTTTATAAGAATTCAAAGCTTTATCGAGGTTCTCTTGAGCCAATATAAAATCACCATTATTTTTATATAAAACCCCCAATTCTTGATATGATCTAGACATCAATGAATAGTATTTATTTTCTTCAGAAATTCTGATTGACTTCTGAATTTTATCTATAGCAATTTCAACTTTCGAAGTGTCTCTATAAACCTGGGATATATTTAGATAAGTCCTCGCAGCATTAAAATTTAACTTAATTTTTTGATAAATTGATAATGCTTCATCGTAAGCCTCAATTGCTTGATTTGGCATTCCTATCTTTTGATATAAAACACCTTCTGAGTTCAAAACATCTGCCAAAAACAATAATTCATTATATAATTTGAATATTTTTTTGCTTTCAGAAAAATATTTTATTGCATTGCCATGCATTCCATCATTGTATTCTTCTATCCCTTTTAAATATAGATAAAGTCCTAGGTTGATTCTCATGGAAGCTTTATCTGAATCATCAATTTTTAATTCAGGTTTTTTCTTGAATCTTATGCCTTGAATTAACTTGAAATCAATTTCATTTACTTTGATTTTTTCTTTTATGAATTCCAGAAAACTAATATGTTGCTTTTGTCGAAAATATCGATATAAATTAATTACTTCTACTTCTTCATATCCTTCTTTCAATTGGGTGGAATGATCTGATAAAGTTAGAAAATGCCCCTTGCTACCAGTGGAGTGTGAAGGTATCATTCCAAAACTCCATAAGAGAATTATAGAATAATTTTTAAAATCTAAGTTTATGATATTTAAATCTTCGTACCTACCTTTGAATTTTGATTTAGGTTTGGACGCAACAATCATGTAATAAACAGTTGACTGTTTTGGCGTATACTTTCCAAGACTTATATATTTATCTCTGTCATTTTTGGTGCAAATATATCTTTCTATTGAAAAATCTTGGCCTCTCACCAGAAAGATAGGGCAAAACAGTTTATTGTCAAATGATCTTGTATATATTCTTGTATTATCTTGTGTTCCATTTTTATATTTAAGTGTGTGATTAATCACGCTCACATATTGATTTATTTGACGTTTATGGTGAATGGTGTAGTGTTGATCTTCAATCTCTTGATCACTGTGAGGATTGCCAAATTCAGTTTCTGAATAGTTTTCTGCAAACTTAGGTAAGATAATTAGCTCTCCCTTGTTGCTTTCCTTAAAGGAGCATATATTGAAGAATTGATCATTTAACTCAAATGTCAAATAAGTTTTAGATGGCTTTCCCATTAACTTTCTAATCCCATTACTTCCTAATTATTGCTAAAAATATCGATTATCGATACTATTCCATTTATTTACACTATTATTACTCAAGGTTATACATATGCCACTAGATTAGGAGGATATTTTATGTGAAAATTAAAGACATCAATGTAGGTGTTGTATTGTTTCCATAGAGGATTATCAGAATCTAAATTCTACTGGAGGATGGTGACTTGAAGTTGACCATAACCGTGATCTTCAAATATGCCTCTATGAATCTATCGAACGCCCAAAATCACCGGGTGGCGACAAGTGATTGTTCATTTCAAAACGTACAGAATTCGTCGCTCTGGTGCATTTTTTTGTTATCCCGCGTTCGGTATTAAACCCCGTCTACGTTGAGACCCGTAGTTTTTCGATTTCTGACTCCAGGTGA
>ERZ1740058.208-NODE-208-length-51028-cov-6.664940_pt1 | contig 51028 bp, 41 predicted proteins | sample MGYA00581745_ERZ1740058 | MGnify/ENA primary metagenome ERZ1740058 (study PRJEB43018, sample SAMN04849742) | marine metagenome | isolation source: floating plastic debris | place: Pacific Ocean | collected 2008-08-30 | study: EMG produced TPA metagenomics assembly... | reverse complement strand
AGTTCCGGCACTAGGGCCAGCAGCGAGATTTCAAAGTCCAGCATCCGGTGGTTTCCGTGGGAAGGATGAATTTTGATACTGGTTTTTTCGGATAGAAATGGAGCTTGCTCTCCCTGGGCGTTAGTCCAGTTCGGTGATTTCCAGTAGGTCTGGGTATAGAGCGTACGGTCTTCCTGCTTGCCGCCTACTTCATATACCTCCCAGCTAATATCTTCGCAAGACCAGCCGTCGCCGAGGCGTTTGTCTCCAATCAGTATCTGGTGCCAGGCCCAAAAGATACCCCGGTGGTGCGGGTGGTCTTCAGGAAAGTCTTCGGTAAGTACTGTTCTATCTATTCCGTAAAGCGGATGAATATAATTTGCCCGAGCATACTTGCCATCTTGGGTTTTAGTTTTTTGCTGGTAGAAGAAAATACCTTCACCGTTTTCTTTTACCCAAACTCCATCTTCTTGATACTCGAAGGTGAGGCCTTGGGCCGATAGTATAGTTGGCTGATCACAGGAAACAGAAAGCAGCAAAAGCAGGTAGACGCAGTATTTCATTAGTTATTTATTCACGAGTAAGCCAAAGATAACCTTATCTGCCAATATTTACTCAGGAAGAGGAAGGCCGACGGCGAACGGTAACCTCCTCATTAACCCAACAATCTACTTGGGTGGTTTCGTCCTCCGAAAGGCCTTCCTGAAAAATCTGTTCCATCGTGGGAAACTGTTGCTCGGCCTGCTGCATCAAATCGCTTCTTCCCGCGCGTTTATACATTTCGTAAGCCGCCCAGTACACCGCCCGATCTTGCGTCATTAATTCACCCTTCTTACATTCTTCAAAACTGGAAAAATAGAGATCACCGATCAGCTTGTAGGCTTCCGCTAGGGAAGCATCCTGCCGAATTGCTTCTCGGGCAGCTTTCCGGGCTTGGGACTTACGATTTTTTCGTTGGTAGTGCTGCGCTAATGCGTGCCATAGTTCAGCTTGTTCCTTTCCTTCCGGCGTTAGTTCAATGGCCTGCTTCCAATAGTGCTCGGCCTCCGGGGAGTTTTCTTTGGCTTCGTACAGTTTAGCCAGCGTTTTGGCCGTACCTACTGAAGGCTCGTGGCGATATACCGCTTTCAGGGCGGTCAGAAAGTAAGGAGCATCACTGCCGCAATTGTGGGCCAGTGCCAGTGCTATCACTTTCTTGGCCTGATCTATCTGAGTAGTATCTTGTAGAAATGGGGTACCGAATTTTTGTTGAATAGTTGCACAATCTAATGATATAGTCGCGATTAGTAGTTTGTCCAGTAACTCCTGCTTTACTTTTGCATTAGATTCATTTTTAAGCATTTGCGAAAGCTGATCGTAGCAGCGGAGTACTTCCTCGTCGGATAATTCGCTACCATCGGCTTGTCGGTAGCGCCGCATCACATCCATGTAGGCTACCAGGTTAGCACTGGAAAATTTCTCCTGGCTCACTCGGAAAGCTCGCTGAAATATCTCTAACAGCTCCGCGTACTTCTCCGGCTGATCCCGGTAATACTGGTAAGCCATATAGGCTTTACGGTTCATCACTTTAGCTTCGTCCGAAAAGTACTGCATCCGTTGATCGTACATAGCCAGCAGTTGCCGTTGATACTCGGCGAGCTTAGCCGGATCGCTAGTGTTAGCAATTAACCCCTTAAATAGTTTTTCTCCCTGAATATATAGGCTCGGGGTGAGATTGGGGGCCTCATTCACCAACCACCGAAATGGCTCCAGTGCCTCCGAATAGGTTTTGGCCTGAACCCCGTCGGTGAATAATACCCAGTTTGTCTGAGCCTTCGCAGTGTCGGCAGGCCAGTTTATCTTTTGCGTAAATGCTGCCGTAGTCAGGTAAATGCCAATCAATGTTAGGAATAATCTCATAAGACTATTGATTACTTAGTAGCGAAGCGGTTTGTAGTAGCTGCTCAAAATCCTGCCAATCAGAATTATAAGCAGGTTGCGCTTGGTTCAGCCAGCCCTCCAATTGGCCAAAAGTAAGCGTGTCGCTGTATTGCGATCTTCGCAGCAGTAGACCAAATCCGGCCACGGCAGCCGATAACCGGAAGTTGGCCGAAGCTTCGTCAAAGGTGTTGTTTGAGGTAGTGACAGGCTGCTCAATCAGTAGGCTCCGTTCGCTACCGATAGGTTTGTAGCGCAACTTGAAGGTGAGCATTTCGTTGGCATTTGCTCGAGCGGTAGTGATGCTTTGCTGGTAGCGTAGTGGAGCGGCAGTACTCGCTTCCTGCTCGGGTGGAGTGGGAATGATTTCGTACAGCGCCGTCACGGTATGGCCGGCTCCTAGTTCTCCGGCGTCCTTTAAGTCGTCGTCAAAATCTTCGCGGGCTAGTAGGCAGTTCTCGTAGCCAATTAGCCGATAACTTTGTACCTGTTGGGGGTTGAACTCCAGTTGGATTTTTACGTCTTTAGCAATCGTAAACAAGTTAGCCCGCAGTTCGCGCACAAATACTTTCTCCGCTTCCTGAATGTGATCGATGTAAAAGTAGTTACCGTTACCCGCGTTGCTGATCTGCTCCATGCGACCGTCCTTGTAGTTGCCCATCCCGAATCCGCAGATGGTCAGATAAATATCCTGTTTGCGCTTTTCTTCAATCATCCTCACCAGGTCGCCGGTAGAAGAAGTTCCGATGTTGAAATCCCCGTCGGTGGCCAGTATTACGCGAGTATTACCCTCAGCCATAAAGTTCTCCTTTGCTATCTGGTAGGCCAATTGAATACCCGCCCCACCCGCCGTAGAGCCTCCGGCCTTAAGGTTATCCAACGCTTTAAAGATGGTTGCCTTATCGGAGGCTGGGGTGGAAGGTAACACCAATCCGGCGGCTCCGGCATACACCACCATCGCTACCCGGTCGGTAGGTCGCAAAGCATTGATCAGCAGGCGCAAAGACTTTTGCACCAGCGGTAATTTATTCGGCTCATCCATAGAACCGGAAACATCCACCAGAAATACCAAATTGCTAGGCGAAAGCTGCTCGTAGTCCAGCGACTTCCCCTGAATACCCAAGTGCAGTAACTGATGCTCCGGATTCCAGGGGCACTGGGCTACTTCGGTAACCAAAGCAAAAGGATGTTTGCCCTGAGGCTGAGGATAGTCGTAGGAGAAATAATTGATGAGTTCCTCAATGCGTACCGCATCCGGAGGAGGTAACTCGTGGTATTGGGTGAGGAAGCGACGCACGTTGCTGTAGGAAGCGTTATCGACGTCGATAGAAAACGTAGAAAGAGGATGATCCCAAGTGGCAACAAATTCATTCTCGTAGATTCGGTCGTACTCCTCGGTTCCAAAGTTTGGAGTTTGTTCCTCTGTTATATCTTCCTCAACTTCAATATCAAATGCTATTTCAACGTCTTCTCCATCAGGGACTGCTTTAATTTCAGGATGCGATTCGTTCTTGGGCATTTTGATCTCGGCGGGCGGGTCATTTGGGTCAGGTTGATAAGGAGGGGGCGGTGGTGCGTATGCGTAATCGTTACTTTGATCTCCCTGAGAATTGCTGTTATAGCCTTTTTCGTGGCAGCCGCTAAAAAGCATAATGAATAGAACGAAAAGTAGGCCACTGACATTTTTCAGACGAATTACATTCTTTAGTTGATTCGGGCGGTTTACATTTACTTTTGACATCGCATATCGTTTTGGTGATGCCAAAACCTACCGAATTGATTTTTTTGCCAAAAAATTTACCCCGGTAAAGCCTTTGTAAATCATTTTACCGGGATTGTAAGCGTTTTACAAACGGTTGTTTCGTATAGAAAGCTATCTTGTAGTGATGCCTAGTCGCGATCAAATATATTTTCAGCAATTAAAACGAGATATTGTCAGGAAGGTACAGCAGTCGTACCCTCAGATTAGTGAGGATATTAGCTCGTGGAAAGGGCAGGAAATACGGTTGTTTCAGCAAGACCTGGAAGAAAAAGCCAACGGCCGGATCAGCGAAAAGTGGTTTTACACCCACATAAAATCGGATAGCCCGCAGTTGCCTCGTATTGATATTCTGAACTTGCTAAGCCAATACCTAGGCTACACTAACTGGGAGGAGTTCCGCAGTCGCCGCAGAGTTACCATACGACTGTTGCGAGTACCGCCCACTGCCCGAAAATATTTCGTGGGGACAGGTATCTTTCTTTTGTTAGCCGCACTGCTGAGTTTGTACGTACAGTTTAATCAACTTACTACTTACGAGTTTTGCTTTGTAAATGCCGATACCCATCAGGCCGTGAGTGGATCGGGACTTACCGTAGTGGTTTTATCGGAGAGTGAATCACCCTACCGGGTTCCGGCCGATGAACTGGGTTGTGTAGCCATCCGGTGGCGGGAGTCGACCATCCGCCTGGTGGTGCAGGGGGCCTACTACCGTACCGATACCATCACCCGGATACTGAACAAGGCGCAGGCTACCGAGCAGATCGGGTTAAGAACCAACGACTACGCCTGGCTGCTACGAATTTTCTCTCTTGCGGAGGTAGCCGACTGGCAGAAGCAACGCGAGCAGTTAGCCGCCATGCTGACCGACGATGCCCAAGTCTACCAGCTAACCGAAGGGCAGGCATTGGGTATGGAACTGTACAACAAACAGGAGTTTATTAATAAGATGACCATGCCGGTACGCAGCCTCAAGAACATCGAAATTTTGAGTACCAGGTTTCGGGGCGACCGGATTCAGGAACTACGATTTAAACAGGTGTACGATGAAACCAATCCTTAACCTAATTTTTAGCACCTTGTTAGGGTTGAGCGTAGCCTCCTGCGCCACCTCCCCCCGCGAAAGTGCAGTAAGCGATTCCGCTGAGGAAGCAGCGGTTATGTCGGGCGAATTGGAAGCCCAATTTACCTCCGATCATCTCTCAGCCGACCGGCTAGATGCGCTGGAGGTGCGCGCTCAGCAAAAGCTACTTGACTTTGCCGACTACGTTACCCTGATCGGCAATCCGGCGATAGATAGCACCTTCCGCCAGCAGGCCCAAGAGCAGGCGCGTCAGTTATTCATGCATCCTCAAACGCTGATTGCTTTTGAAGAAGAAAAACTTACTTTAGATAGCTTGTTAAACAAGCTCGAGCGAGCAGGGAGCCAGCGGTATATCATTCAGAATATTAAAGTTACTCAGCCACTACGACAAGAGTCGGCCCGGCGGGAATCTGCTCAACAAGAATCTACCGAGCAGTACTCAGGTACGCTTACTTTTTCCCAACCGGCTAACGTCGAGATGCCGGAAGTTACTTACCAGCGGGTAGCCGAAATCTGGGTGAAAAAAGTGGATAAGCAGTTTGGGGATGAGCAAAAACAGGTCTGGGAGGTTTTTTTGGGTAGTATTAAATAGCTTTTCTAGGGTTTGGTAAATTTACCAGTAACTTCTCTACCCAACAACCGATGAACACTGAGCAAATCCTCACCCAATTACATGATCTGGCTGACCCTACCTACTTACCTAAAATGCAGCGGTTCGGAATTCCTACCGATCAGGCATTGGGTATCCGCATGCCAGTACTGCGGCAATTAGCTAAGCCCTATCGTAAGCAACATGAATTATCTCTTGATTTGTGGGACAGTGAAATTCACGAAGCCCGGATAGTAGCTACCCTGGTGGATGATCACCGACAAGTTACCGAAGAGCAAACGGACAACTGGGTAGCCGATATTCAGTCCTGGGATTTATGTGATCAGGCTTGCGGCAATCTGTTCTGGCGCACACCCTTCGCCTACCGTAAAGCTACCGAGTGGTGCCAGCGTTCAGAAGAGTTTGTGAAACGCGCCGGGTTTGTGCTGATGACCGTATTCGTCATCCACGACAAAAAAATGCCTGACGATCAGATTACTGCTTTCTTCCCCTACCTGGAAATGGAGGCCTACGACAACCGCAATTATGTTAAAAAAGCGATTAACTGGATGCTACGCCAAACCGGTAAGCGTAGTTTGTTACTTAACCAAAAGGCTATTGAATTAGCTCAGCAAATTGCCCAACAGGATTATTCATCCGCCCGCTGGATCGCTCAGGATGCTTTGCGGGAACTCCAGAGTGAAAAGATACAAGCAAGGTTGAAATAGATGTTACCCTCTTTCTTCCAATTGGTTTAAAACTGGGTCTGATTGTTGTGGTGTTATTACTGCAGTGATTCTGAGTGCCTTAAAAACCAGATTACGTTCGTAAACCTAATATTACACAAACAACCTAGCCATGATTCGTGTATTTCTGGTCATCCAAGCAGTGCTTATTGTTAGCTTATCGCCAGCACAAAACATTACCATAGATACTATCTTGCATCGCCATTTCCAGGCAGTAGGAGGTCTGGAGCAGTGGCAACAAATAAAGACTTGCTACGCTGAGCAGTCCTACTGGATGATTCCAGTCTACATGCCACCTCATAAACAGTTCTTAGGAGATCAGTTGCCAAAAAATCAAAAAAGCTACTATCAGTATCCTGATCAATATCGTATCGCCATTTATCGGGAAGGAGAACCTAGTACCGCTACTATAGTTACTCAAGGAGAAACCAAATTTTATAGCTACCGAGCTAAACAAGAGACTATACTTCCTGACCCTAAGTATACAAAAGCCGTACAGGAAGAAACTTTTTCATCCATTGTATTAGGTACTATTCCACTACTTCTATCAGCCTATCAAGATAGCGCTATTGCGTATCAGGGGGTGATGAAAGCTTATGATAGATCATGTCATAAATTGGTGATTGCACATGGGTTACCGAAAGGGGGGCGTGCTTTTGTTTATCTAGATACTGAAACACACTTGGTACACGCATTTGTCTATGCGAATCATACGGATCTATACAAAATATATGATGAGTATCGCGAGGTAGATGGACTACTAATTCCCCACCATATAGATTATTATCAAGAGGATGAACTTGTCGGAGAGTATACGATAGACAAAATCGAGATAAATCGCCCCATAGATCCCGTTGCGTTTACCGTTTGGTAATTGAAAGAGAAAACTATCCTCGAACGATGAAACCGCTCTGTCGCGTATCTATAAAAATGTCAGATTTGAGTAGTGAAGAACTAAAATAGTTACAGATTGACAGATTACAAGTTGAAAGTTTTCTATGTCCAACCAAACTTATAATCTGAAACCTGTAACTTTTCAACTTGATCAACACTGTTTACTCAATATTTTAATTACTTGCCAGCAGATTACAAGACTCAACTAGCCGGATAAATTCCTGACGGTAGCCTTCTTGGTCTTCACCCTTAGCTTCGCGGGCCATTTGGGCTACGGCATCGTAGGTTAAGTTGCCTTTGAACTGGGAATCGCGCAGTAGCATACCGAAACCGGCTACCGAAGCGGCAAACTGTAAATTTTCCGAAGATTCGTCAAACGGTTGTACTTCGCCGGTAAGCGGCTGCTTAACCAGTTTACTGCTGTTACCGTTCGGGGCTTTGTAGCGTAGCTTGAGGGTAAGCCACTCTTCGGAACGGGAAGCTGATCGTTCGGTTTTTTGCCGCTGATACTTCAGATCATCTACTGATTTCAGTAAGTCGCCCGCATCTACTCCGGTGGGAATAACTTCGTACAGGGCGGTGACGGTGTGGCCGGAGCCTAGCTCGCCGGCGTCTTTCTTGTCATCGTTAAAATCCTCGCTGCGCAGGGCGCGGTTTTCATAGCCAATCAGGCGGTAGCCCTGTACTTTGGCCGGATTGAACTCCAACTGAAACTTCACGTCCTTAGCAATGGTGAAGAGCGTCCCGCCGAACTCACTAACCAACACCTTCTTGGCTTCCTGAATATTATCGATGTAGGCGTAGTTACCGTTGCCCCTATCGGCTAGCAGCTCCATTTTAGAATCTTTATAGTTACCCATACCAAAACCCAGCACGGTAAGGAATATGCCTTCGCTTCGTTTCTTCTCAATCATTCGCTCCATGGCGGCGTTGCTGGATTCACCAATATTAAAATCACCGTCGGTAGCCAGAATTACGCGGTTATTACCACCTTCCTGAAAGTTCTTCTTGGCAATATCGTAAGCCAACTGGATACCAGCGCCCCCGGCAGTTGAGCCTCCGGCCTGTAGCCGGTCCAGAGCTTCTTTAATTTTGGCTTTCTCACTACCTGACGTAGATTCCAGTACTACTCCCGCCGCTCCAGCGTACACCACCATCGCTACTCTATCTTCGGGACGTAACTGATCGGTCAGCATTCGGAAAGCCTTTTTCAGCAGCGGTAGCTTGTTGGAGTAGTCCATAGAACCTGACACATCAATCAGAAATACCAGATTGGAAGGCGGTAAGTTTTCGGTAGGAATCTTTTTGCCCTGCAAGCCAATTTTCAGTAGATGATGCTGCGGATTCCAGGGGCATTCTACTAGTTCGGGGTTGATGGAGAAGGGGGCGTTGCCAGTCGGTTGCGGATAATCGTAGTTGAAGTAGTTGACCATTTCTTCAATGCGGACCGCATCTTTGGGCGGCATCTCTCCCTGGTTAATAAACCGGCGGATGTTTCCGTAAGAAGCCGCATCTACGTCGATTGAGAAAGTAGAAAGCGGATTCAGGGCCGATGCCAGAAAGGGATTTTCCCGAATGGTAGCGTACTCTTCCGTATTAAATTCCTGCGGCAGTTCGTCATCAGTGGGCGGATAGTACACATCCGACTCCTGCTCGACTATCTCGTACATAGCCGGAGCGGAATTGGCTTGACTGCTTAGGGTATGAACCGCACTGGTAACTGCCGTTCTTTTCTGTATTCCTCTAGCGGTTACGATTACTTCCGATAGCTGCTGAGAATCTGCGTCTAATTGAGCATTAATTACTGATTGCTGCTTTACTTTAATTTCTTTGGAGACAAAGCCGATAAAGCTAAATACCAGTACGTCCTGCTCGGATACATTTTCTATTCGGTACTGGCCGTTTAAGTTGGTGACGGTTCCAATTTGAGTCCCTTTCACAATTACGTTTACTCCGGGCAGTGCGGAACCGTTGGTGGCACTAGTCACCGTACCGGTAATGGTTTTGGTTTGATTGCTGGGTTGCCTCGAGAATGTGGTTAGTATACCCAGCAGAATAATCAACATCGTTTTCATAAGAATATCGTTTCGTTTCTTAGGAGATGCCGCCACCCAAGAAATTCCACACTGAACCCTAAAAAAAAATTTTTTTGTTCGATTTATGGAATCGGGTAGGTATTTGCATCCTAGTAGTGTAGTTGCCTCTATATGCTCTTCAAACGACGCGGAAATAAAGCCCTGGACGACGTCCAGCAGGATGCCCAGTTGCTACGAAAGTACCAGCTAACGGGGGAGCTCCCGGTATTGGGCGAGCTTTACGAGCGCTATATGCCGCTGGTATACGGGGTGTGCCTGAAGTACTTCAAGAATAAAGAAGACAGTCAGGATGCGGTAATGCAGATATTTGAAAAGCTGGTAGCGCGATTACCCACCGAAGAGGTACGGGATTTTAAACCCTGGCTGTACGTAGTCACCCGTAACTACTGCCTGATGCAACTACGAAAAACCAAAATTCAGCAGGTGCCCATTAACGGGCATACCGATTACCTGGCGGAAGAAGACAGCGAAAACTTATCGGAAGAGCAGTGGCAGCTACTGACGCGAGGATTGGGGCAACTACCCACTGAGCAGCAACAGTGCTTGCAGTTATTTTACTTACAACAACAGTCGTATCAGATCATTGCCGAGCAGACGGGCTACGAACTAAAACAGGTAAAGAGCCATATCCAGAACGGAAGGCGAAACTTAAAAATATTTGTGGAGAAACATCATGAATAAGCCACAATACCATATTGATGAGGCGTTAGTGCAGCGGTACCGAGCCGGAAAGCTCTCGGAAGAGGAGCAGCGTTGGCTGGAGGAAAACCCGTTTGAAGCTGAAGCCCTGCAAGGGCTAGCCGGAACCAATGGCTGGTCGGAAGATATTCCCGCGCTGCAACAGCAACTTCGAGAAAGAACCAGTAAACGGACTACGCTTTGGCTGACCTACGGGCGCTACGCAGCTGCTACGGCGGTACTACTAACCGTGGGCTGGTTTGCTTACCAAACGGTTTCTACTGGCAATATTGGCGATAAGGCAGTGAATGAAGAAATCGCTAGCCAACCATTAACCTATCAGGCTCAGTCGGATTCAGTAGTTGAGGAAACTGCTCCCCTGGCGGCGATGGCTCCCGAAAGGATTGCTAATCAGCAAGCAACGGAGGCAGTGGGCAGTCAGGTGCCAGACCTACCCTCTAATGAAGTGAAACCGGTACTGATTCCTGAGCGGGAATCCATTGCAGTGCTTGAGCCAGCGGCAGCTCCTTCCTTTTCCGAGGCAGCCGATATGGCTGATGAAGAATTGCCGAAGACTTCTCGTGATGCAGCTAGAGGTGTCGAGGCTGAAATGAGCATTGCTCAAAACGCGAGGATGCAGGCTAAGCAGTCGCGGTACCCAGTGCCTACCGAGCAGTTTGCCCATCAGGTTTCGGGGGCTGTTTATTCCGCGGATGATCATGCTCCTTTACCGGGGGTAAACGTAATAGTAAAGGGTACGCTGGTAGGCACCATTACGGATATGAATGGTCAGTTTCAGGTAGCCGTACCGGATAGCTCATCTAAGGAATTAGAATTTTCCTTTATAGGGTTTCACCCTGAAAAAGTGTCAATAGGACAGCAAGATTCTTTAGTCATACAGCTTGAACAAGACGAGCAGGCTTTGAGTGAGGTGGTGGTTACGGGCCGTTATCGCCGGAGTGACCGGGCTAGCAGTGCTGCTCATCCAATTCCTACCTACGATTCGTTCCGAAATTATCTGCAAACTAACCTACGCTATCCGGCAGTGGCCCGGGAGCAGAAAGTAGAGGGAACAGTGAGAGTGCAGTTTACGGTTGATACGGAAGGAAACCCGACCGACTTCACTATCAAGAAGAGCTTGGGCTACGGCTGCGACGAAGAGTCTATACGACTGATAAAAGAAGGGCCTAACTGGCAACCTGCCACCCGCAACGGTGATTTTGAACCCGGTCAGGTCACCGTAAAAGTACGCTTTAAGTTACCTACTAAATAGGGTTCTCAGCGAGTAGTTATACGACTCTAAATTCGTAGTTCTATCCTGTTGAACTGCTAGAAAAACATTCGCTTTACCAAATATTATGTGTAGCTTTCAGGAACAGATTTTTACGGCTACTGCTCGAGTGGTGAAACATACTGGTTACTACTATTTCAGTACCCGTCCGTAGGTGGATATACGAATGTTATTATAATGCAGATATACGTATGTTGTATATCCAGATGTTAGGCATTATTTGCGATGAATAATAAATATAAAGAATGGAGAGATGGAATTTTAGGTTTTTTTAAACCGAAAAATAGAACTGATGAATCCGAAAAGATTTATTCACCATCAGGTAATTTTTATCTGATAATCTCATCTTACAAAACGGGAGAGAATACCTGGGAATATTCACGAGGAATTATAAAAAACAGTCAAAGTGATGAGGTTATTGCAGATGTGAAACGAAACTATTCACATTTTTGGTATTCTTGGATACAGCACGCCAACGGAAATGAATATCTTCTGTGTGGAGAAGATTATCAAGGTCAAACAGTTGTGAACTTGACTAAAGGTATTACCCAAAATTATTTTCCTGAATCAGGGTTTGACAGACACGGTTTCTGTTGGGTAAATGCAATCCCTTCAAAAGACAGTCAAGTTTTAGCCGTTGAAGGATGTTATTGGGCTTGTCCGTACGATATTGTTTTTTTTGACTTCAAAAACCCTGATGAAATTCCCTTTAAAGAGCTTAAAAGAATTGAAGATGTTGGAGAAATTAAAGGGTGGAACGAGAATGATGACTTTATCGCGGACAGAGAAATTGAAATTAGAAAATCAGACGGCAAACCTTATGATGAACTAACTGATGAAGAGCAAGATATATTAGATAATGATTCTAAACTTGTTGATTACAAAAAAGTGATAGTAAAAGTTAACTTGAAAGAAATAAAAACAATGCCTAACAATGTATAAAATGCATTAAAACGCATTTTACACTAAACGTTCAGTGTCATTGCTGGGATGGCAAGGAAAGCGAAAAAGGTGGAAAAGGAATAGCTAAGCGTGCTAGTAGCGCAGCGACCTGAAAGCCAGAGAATCGGCTGACAAGAATCTTTGCTTGGGAAAGCAGATGAACTTGCTTAAGCATTCGTCAGAACGAATAGCACACTTGGTAAACACTAGATTTTTTCGCTGGCGGATGGTTACTCCCCAGTCGTTGCGAAAGTGGAAAAACACTACGGGTGTTTATCATTCGTTAGGCACAATTTCTGAAAATCAGCGAAATCCATTCAACATTCGGCTAAATCGTTAAATGATTCTTGTTGATTGATGGGAGTTTTGTTTAAAACAAAATTCCTGTAAATGACAACACTATTTATAATTCTAGGAGTCGTTATAATTCTTACCGTAATTGGCCGCTCCTCGATTGAGCGATTAACTATTCCAAAAACTAATCCTTCTAGCCAAACATTCTCACCCGGAAAACACCGTGTAGAATTTAAAAGCAAGGGCAAAACTATTGTAGGAAATCTGTTTATTCCTGACGACTACAAAGAAGGCGAGAAGAGACATGCCATGGAGAATGACCCTCCCGCGACCTCCTTAAAAGAACATGCTGCAGGTTTTTATGCAGAAAAGTTTGTTAAGAAAGGCTATATCACCTTATCAATCGATACGCGAGGTATTGGCGAAAGTGAAGGAATACAATGCGATGTAGACCCTTATCATCACGCTAATGACGTAGCAAGCGCAGTAACATTTTTAGACTCCTTGAAACAGGTAGATTCAGATAAACTGTTTAACGTAGGAGTCTGTGCCGGTGGTGTTGCTTCTCCTTATGAATCGTTTCAAGACAAGCGAATCAAGGCACAAGGTCTCATTACGCCATCTATTGCTGGTCCTGAGCTTATGAAATCAACGCTTTTGCCAGTAAGACTAATAGTCTATTTCTTTGGTGGAATCTTCATCCTGTTAAACAAGCTTGGCTTACAGTTGAAGTTACCAGCTATCCCTTCAAAAATTCCTAAAGGGGATAGTCCTGCCGCTAGGGGAATGCAAGAGATTTCGACTTACTATTTGCCAGGTAAAGTTGGCCATCACAAGCGATGGATCAATAACACTAGCGCGACTTCACTTCCTGGAGTAGCCAGATTGCACATTTTCAACCATGCAAAAGAATTCGATTCAATTCCAGTAGTTCAGGTAGTAGGTAAAGATGCCTATAGCGTTGAGCCAGCTATGCGCTTTTACGATTCACTCAACGGCCCCAAGGAGCTATTAGAGCTCGAAAACACAAATCATGTTGATTTCTATTACAAAGATGAACCTGCTGACAAAGCGGTCGACAAGGTAGATGCATTCTTTAAAAAAATAACATCATGAGTCAGTATACTAGAAATAAGGCCAACAGAGAGTCACAAGTAAGAAAAAGAATTTTTCAAGTCGTGGGTGTCTTCCTGGCCTTAATTTTCTTCTTGCTAGCTGGAATATTTTCCTTAGGGAGTACTCCAAACAATGCAGACATCACCGAAGAAATGCATGACCCAGAACTTCAATCAATGTATTTTCCAGGGAGAATAATTGCTTCACTCATGAGCAAGGAATGGGGAGTGAACATGTTTAATCGCATGACCTCTTCCGCTGCAACAGGAGATATAGAAGGTTTTCAAAGCGAAGAACGATACATCGAATCATCCGAGGGTCATGAGATACGTATAAGAATCTTCAAGCCTCAAAATGCTGAACAAAAGTTACCTGCGATGCTCTACACACATGGCGGTGGGTATTTATCCGGTTTTCCAGAACAGGCACTTAAGATTATTCAAGACTTTATGCAGACTAGAGATGTTGTAGTTATAGCACCTGCATACCGACTCTCTGTTGAACATCCTTTTCCTGCTGGATTTAATGACTGTTATGAAACGCTACTATGGATAAAAGAAAACTCGGATGAGCTTGGTATCTATGATGATAAATATATCCTTGCAGGACGAAGTGCAGGAGGAGGTATGGCAGCTGCGTTGGCACTCAAAGCGCGTGACACTAAAGACGTGAATATTGCCTTTCAAATGCCTCTTTTCCCAATGATAGACTACCGACAAGAAACAGAGTCAGCAAAAATGACAGGTGCCATTATTTGGGATAATGAAAGTAACAAGCATGGCTGGTATCAATACCTAAAAGGATTAAATGATAAAGAAGTGCCTGCATACGCTTCTCCCGCGATTGCTAAAGATTTTAGTGGACTTCCCCCAACTATCACTCATGTTGGTTCCGTTGAACCTTTTAGAGATGAGACCATTAATTATATAGAGGCGCTTAAAGCAGCAGGTGTCCCAACAAAATTCAAGTTGTTCGAAGGCGCTTATCACGGTTTTAATAACCTATCTCCTGAAACAGAAATTGGAAGAGCTGGTGACAAATTCCAGTTCGAAGCTTTCGCTGATTATTACGATAGTTATGTTGTTAATCCCAGTAATTTAGAATCAGTTGGAAGCGAAGCTCAAATTGATTCAGTTGAATCAAACTGAATCTCTACGTAACATGATAACAATATGTAAATAGAAAAGCTAGATATGGATTTATTGAATCACTTAGAAGTATATATCAACGCGCAGAAAGGTGTTGGTTTCAATGCATTTGTATTTAGTACTGGAATGATAGTGGCCGCCATTCTCCTACATTTTTTCGGTACGAGTCAACTTGCCTTAGGTCTTCGTAATGGTACTTTTATTATCGGGATTATTTTGATTGCTATGGGTGTAGGATTACGCATCTCTCAAGAAGGTATTTTGAAGGAAAAGAAGGCTCTTTATCAACAAGATAAGGTGGGGTTTCAGCGAGTAGAGATCGAAAGAATGACAAAAGTGAAAAATAACTACCCTAAAGCACAAGCGATTATGTCAGGCTTGGTCGCCCTATCTTTGGTTGGTTTCCTGCTGATCAAAAGCCCGGTATGGCAGGGCATAAGTCTGTCTTTTACGGTATTCTTTGTCGGTAACATTATCATGGAAGCCTTCTCCTATTTATCAATAGTTTCATATTTTCAAACATTGACGAATTAGCATGCCCAGCATAGTATCCATAAATAGCGTAAGTCAAGTTCACAAATCGCTGGGATTACCTTCACCGAAGCACCCTTTGATCACTGTTGTAAAAACCGATACGATTGACGATTACTCTGCTTTCAAGAATGTAAAAATCGTCAATAACCTATATCAGATAGCTTTCAAACAAGCAGTGGGCGGCAGTTTGACTTATGGCAGAAATTCTTATGATTTTGAAGACGGAACCTTAGTGTTCACTGCCCCGGGGCAGACTTCAGAATACACTGATAATTCAGAAGGTGATAATAATCTTGAAGGATGGTCGCTGGTTTTTCACCCCGACCTTATTAGAAAGTCAGATTTGGCCGAAAAGATTAGTCGTTATGGTTTTTTCGAGTATGCTTCGAGCGAAGCTCTCCACCTCTCTTTAGTTGAAAGAAACCACATTGAAGAGCTAAGAGACAAAATTGAATATGAATACAGCCACAACCTCGATAGTCATAGCCTGAATCTGATTAATTCCAATCTTGAATTACTCCTAGACTATTGTTTAAGGTACTACGATCGTCAGTTTTTGAGCCGGACTGACCTGAACCAAGACGTAATTTCCAAATTTGAGAAGACGCTAAAATCATACTACAAGGCTTCAAAAGAGTACGAATTAGGATTACCTACCATTTCATACTGTGCCAACGAACTCAATCTGTCACCAAAGTATCTTAGCGATTTATTAAAGAAAGAAACAGGAAAAGCGGCTCAAGAGCACATACATCTGTTTATTATCGAAAAGGCCAAAAACATACTGCTAAATTCAAAAGATTCTGTGAGTGAAGTTGCTTATTCTTTAGGATTTGATTACCCACAGCATTTTAGTAATCTCTTTAAATTGAAAACGGGCAGTAGCCCAAGTGAATTTAGGAATTTGAATTAAACAAATTGTATCTAACATTCTGTATAAGCGATAGCGGTTTAAGTGCATACTTGAACCGTTATTGCTTTTTAATAAGTATCTTACTTTTCGACAATTTAGTGGTGAAAAGATCGCTACTGCTCATACACTGAGCCGTTGAGCTTATATGAATTAAAAAGGTGCACTTTACGGTTGATACGGAATGAAATCCGACTAATTAAGGAAGGGCCTAATTGGCAACCCGCTACCCATAACGGATATTTTGCGTCCGATCTAGGTCATGGTGAAAGTACGCTTTAAATTACCTACTGAATAGAGTTCTCCACAAATAGTTACACGCCCTGGTTCTGTTCTACTGGACCTTTGCAAGAACATTCGCTGTACAAAGCTTTCAGGAACCGGTTTTTACGGGTTACTGCTTGAGTGGTGGAACACACCGGATACTACTATTTTAGCACCCGTAGGCGGATATACGAATAGTACTATATTGCAAATATACGTATGTTACATATCCAGACGTTGGCAGCAATTAAGATATCTAATGAGAACATCATTGACAGTACACTATTACAACTCTATTGAAATATTATGAAAGGGATACTACTAACTGTTAGCCTCATCTTATCAGCTTGTGCCATAGAAGAAAAGTCGGAAAAAACTCCACCCAATGTAATTATTGTAATGACGGACGATCAGGGTTATGGTGAATTTTCTTTTAATGGAAACCCGATAACAAATACCCCCAATATAGATCGATTGGCTAAGGAGGGGGTACAGTTTACCGATTTTCATGTAGCCCCAATGTGCACACCCACGCGAGGTCAGCTATTAACCGGGCTAGACGCCTTTAGAAATGGTGCTATTAACGTGAGCAGTGGAAGGACCTTATTACGCCCGGAATTAGAAACAATAGCCGATATTTTTTCGCGAAATGGATATGCTACCGGCATTTTTGGAAAATGGCATTTGGGAGATAATTATCCCTTTAGGCCTGAAGATAGAGGTTTTGATGAAGCCTTGTGGTTTCCATCCTCTCACGTAAATAGTTTGCCTGATTATTGGGATAATGACTATTTCGACGACACCTACATTCATAACGGAGAGAAAGAAACGTTTAAAGGATATTGCACCGATGTGTTTTTCGATGAAAGTATAAAATGGATGCAGGAGATGATCACCACCAATAAACCTTTCTTTACTTACGTGGCTCTAAATGCAGCGCACTGGCCTCACTTTGTACCAGACTATTATAGAGAGCCTATTCGGGAGGCTATGAACAAACAACCTGAACTATTTGAAAACATGGACGAGGCAAAAAGAAAAGAATTAACGAGTTTCTTGGCTATGGGTGCCAATATTGACGACAATATGGGCAAGCTTCAAAAATTTTTGGAAGAAGCAAGTCTGGATGATAATACTATAGTGGTTTTTCTTACCGACAATGGAAGCACATTTGGTAAAGATTATTTTAATGCAGGTATGAAGGGTAGCAAAACGACACTCTGGGAAGGTGGGCACCGAGTTCCTCTTTTAATGAAAACACCTGAACACTTGTCTGAACAACCCTCAAAAATTGATGAATTATGCCATGTTCAGGATTTGCTTCCCACACTGACTTCCCTGTCAGGAATTAGCGATATCCCAAAAAAGCTGGACGGTGTGGATTTATCCCCTCTACTTAGCGGAGAGAAAGAAAGGCTTGAAGATCGAATGCTTGTGATAAACTACAGCCGAATGCCCATGTTTGAAGTTAACTATACCACAGAAAACCCGGCTATTCCCATGAAGGATGGTGCCGGTGTGTTATGGAAGAACTGGCGCTTCTTGGAAAATAGGGAGTTATATGATATTTCAACTGATCCTTATCAAGACAGTAACGTAGCTGACGAACATCCGGAAATAGTAGCAAAAATGAGAGATCATCTAGACACTTGGTGGGATGGTGTGAAAAATGATGTACATATACCTCAACGGGTAATCATTGGCAGCGAGCACGAAAACCCTATGTTGATATCGGCATGCGAATGGTTAGATGTTTTTGTAGATCAACAGATACAAACTCGCTACGGGCCACAGAAAAACGGTATTTGGCATTTAGCTGTTTCCGAAGCCGGAGAATATGAGTTTGAACTGCGCCGTTGGCCGAAGGAGTCAGGCTTCAGGCTTAGAGAAGGAATTCCAGAAAAGAAAGTAACGGATGGCACTTTTATCAAGGGCGTTAGTTTTCCTATACATTCGGCTCAATTAAAGGTTGGGAGCGAAATAAAGTTAATTGAAGTTTCAGAAGAGGATGTTTCAGCAAACTTTACTTTCAATCTAGAACAAGGAGATATTGAAATACAAAGCTGGTTTAATGATGAGAATGAGGAACCAATTTTAGGAGCATATTATATGTATGTAGCTAAAAAGTAATTGGAGAGTTCACATTGATGAAGTTAGTTTCACCCACCAATTAACTGTTGGGAGATAACTTTTTTGAAACAAATAGCGGTTTATGCAGAAGTGCCCAACGCCCTGTATTCAGATCATTGAGCTTGTATGAATTAAAAATTAAGTAGCGTAAGATAGCTACTTTTTTTTGGCATAGATAAGTTAGCGAATCACCCGAAGACCGAAGTTAAAGGTTTGTCCAGCTCCTTCGTCGGAGCGACCGGGCTAGTAGTGCGGCCCATCCAATTCCTACGTACGATTCGTTCTGAAACTATTTGCAAACCAACCTACGCTATCCGGAAGAAGCCCGGCAGCAGGAAATAGAGGGTGCAGTGAAGGTTCAGTTTATAGTTGATGCGGAAGGAAATCCGGCTGACTTTACCATCAAGAAGAGCTTGGGCTACGGCTGCGACGAAGAGTCTATCCGACTGATAAAAGAAGGGCCTAACTGGCAAACTGCCACCTGTAACAGTGATTTTGAATCCGATCAGGTCACCGTAAAAGTACGCTTTAGATTACCTACTAAATAGAGCCCTCAACGAGTATTATATGACTCCAAATACGTAGCTCTATTTTGCCAAGCCTTTATCAAAACATTCGCTTTACCAAATTTATATGTAGCTTTCAGGAACAGGTTGTTACGGGTTACTGCTTGAGTAGTGGAACATACTAAACAGTATTATTTTAGTAACCGCAAGTGGATATACGAATGTTGCTATATTGCAGATATACGTATGTCGTATATCCAGATGTTAGGTACAAGGTAAAACAGGAAAACGGATAAGCTATTCAGGAATTTGAATAAGTTGAACAGACTAATTGCCGATAGCTTTGTGATATTAATCATAAAAAGTAATTAAGATGTTCGGAAAACAAATTTCAGATTTAATGATCAAGCCAGGAAAATCGCCTGTGTTTGAAACGCCAGAAAAGTATTCTTTAGAATACGAAGATGTCACCTTTAAAACTGCTGATGGTGTTACTCTATCAGGTTGGCTTGTAAAGGGAGGAACAGATAAGGTAATTATTCAGTCTCATTTTGGTGTGCAATGCTCTCGATGTGGTTTTACACAAGAGGGAAAAGGAATGATGAAAAATACACTTTGGACAAGTGATATTCATTTCCTCGACCAAGCCAAATACTTAGTTGAAGCAGGATATTCTGTTCTCATGTACGACATGCGTAATCATGGCGAAAGTGAACAAACAGGATGGGTTTCTTGGGGTAAAGATGAAAGAAAGGACGTTGTAGCAGCAATAAAGTTTATCGCTGAACACAAAGACTATCAAAATGCAACAATTGGATTGTTATCAATTTGCATGGGACAGGGAGCAAGTGTTTTTGCATTTGGATTAGAGGAAGAAATAAAATCATTCAAAAATCTAAAAACCATGATTTCCGTCCAACCGCTAACCTACGATTACTTTGTTAAAGCAATGGGATTGCCAAATTTTCTAATCGACTCAGGAAATAAATACAATACTGAGAAAAGAAGCACTGACCTAACAGGAGATTCTTTCCTTCCTTACGCTAAGGATATCTCAGTACCAACCTTAGTGATTCAAAACCAAAACGACCCAATGACCAACATGGATATGGTTAAAAGTTTTTATGATGATATTAAGGTCGAAAAGGAAATAATGTGGATTGATTTAGAAAAGAAAAGAGGGGCTGCTTATGCATGGTTAGGTAAGAACTCAAAACCTATAGTTGGTTGGTTTGATAAATACATGAAATGAAAAAATTGATGTACATATTTATAGGCATATTGGTAATCCTCGTAATCTTGGTTTTTACAGGAAATAAATCCGTCCACCATGAAATCATGATAAATGCTACCCCTGAAAAAGTGTGGAATGTACTCACTGAAATGAACGATTACCCGAAGTGGAATCCCACAATGGAATTGCTTGAAGGAACAGTTCAAGAAGGGAATAAAGTAAAGTACAAGTTTACTCAAGATGAAAATACCAAAAGTGAAATTGGTGCAACTGTGGTTCAGGTAGTTCCAAACAAACTACTGAATCAAAAAGGTGGAGTTCCTTTGGTGCTTACTTTTAATCATAAGTATGTGTTAGAGAGCATAGGTAACTCTACAAAGGTTATTATCCATGAAGATTATCAAGGAATTGGAGTTAACTTTTGGAATCCCAAGCCAGTAGAAGAAGCATACCAGCGACTAAATTTTGCTTTAAAAGAGAGAGTAGAACAATTTTCAAATTTGGGTAATGAATGAAATAATAAGGATAAAATCAATTAACGATGTTCACCGCCTTTTTGAATTGGAAAAACCCAGACACCCTCTAGTTTCTGTAATTCAAATTGACGATAGAATTACCAATTTTGACTACGGATACTATAAGTACATATTCGATTTCTACCAAATCAATCTAAAGCAAGGATTTTCAGGTTCAATGAACTATGGTAGAAATTCGTATGATTTTGACGAAGGCACCTTGACTTTTATCAAGCCTAACCAGACCATACAAGTAGAAAATCAAGATGAAATTAAGGGGAGTTACGGTTGGACTTTACTCTTCCATCCTGACCTAATTCGCAAATCTGAATTAGGAAAAACGATTGAAGATTACTCGTTTTTCAATTATGATTTAAATGAAGCCTTGCATTTGTCAGAAAGTGAAAGGAATTCAATTACCGACTTGGTCGTTAAAATTCAAGAAGAATACAATCAAAATATTGACAAACATAGCCAAGAGTTAATCATTGCTAATATTGAGATGCTGCTTAAATACAGCAAACGGTTCTATGATCGACAATTCTTTACAAGAACCAACCTTAACCAAGATCTACTATCTGAATTCAATAAAGTAGTTAGAACTTACTACAATTCGGAAAATCCAATCGAAAGTGGTGTATTATCGGTTAAAGAATGTGCTAAACAATTGAACCTATCTGTAAACTATTTGGGAGACCTCATTAAATCCGAAACGGGACGAAGTGCAAAAGACCAAATCAACGATTACGTTATTGAAAAAGCTAAAAATCAACTTTTGGGAAGTAAAGAAAGTGTAAGTCAAATTGCATACAGCTTAGGGTTTGAATATCCTCAAGGGTTTAACAAACTCTTCAAAGCAAAAGTGGGAATTAGTCCTAGTGAATATAGAAACTTGAACTGAATGAAAATAAAACCCAGTGCCTAACAAGGTGTATAGTGCATACCCTACGGGATACGCACCATACACAGGACGTTAGCAGTAATTACAAAAACCACCATAAAAATGCAATTACTTCTATTTAGGTTGAAGAAAAAACACCTCACCTATTTAATAGGAATGACGATAGTATTTCATTTTTCAATTAAGGTGGATGCGCAAACTTCTATGGAGCAACCTCGACCGCGCATTGTGGTCACTGCCGACCCTGAACTAGATGACAACAACTCCCTGATCCGTTTTTTGCTCTATAGCACCGACATGGAAATAGAAGGCCTCATTTACGCTAGCAGTCAGTATCATTGGAAAGGTGATGGAAAAGGCACTAAATGGTATGTGCCGGGAAGAGAGTATGATCTCTTTGGGATGGATACCTGTCCGTGTGAATCATGGCGCTGGGCAGAAGGTGAGCGTTTTATCCACGACATAGTTGAGGCATACGAACAAGTTTATCCTAACCTAAAACAGCACAACCCGAATTATCCTACCCCAGATTATCTTAAGTCAAAGATCAGGTTCGGAAATATTGAATTTGATGGTGATTTCTCTAAAGATACACCAGGGTCTAACTTGATTAAGTCATTAATATTAGATGACGAGCCAGGCCCGCTCTTCATTACCGCCTGGGGAGGGCAAAGCACTATTGCCAGGGCACTCAAATCAATACAGGATCAATATGAATACACTACTGATTGGGAATCCATAAAAAGTAAGGTATCCCGAAAAGTTATACTGCTGCCTAACGGCGACCAGGATGATACCTACGCTATCTACATTAAGCCTAATTGGCCTGATATTGAATACCGACAGTTTACCGGGGGGCCACGTTACGGGTATGGAGCACCCATAAATGCATCTGTAGAGAATGCCAAATTTTTGACCTCTGCTTGGATGAAGGAAAACGTACTAGACCGCGGGCCATTAGGCGATTTGTACCGAGTATGGGGTGACGGAAAGCAAATGGTAAAAGGTGATATGGTAGACTACTTTGGACTATCGGGCTATACCGATGAGGAATTGAAAAAAATGGGATATTTTGTTTGGATGCCAGTGCAGGCTAAAGGTTCATGGTTAAGCGAAGGAGACAATGTTACCTTTATGAATATGCTTGGCAATGGATTACGCGGGTACGAAAAAGGATTCTATGGTGGTTGGGGTGGTCGAGTGTCGGAGACTCAAAATGATCCGAATAATTTTCCCTCTACATCTAGTTTAAACGCCGACGAAATGGCAGCCAGCATAGGGGCACAAAACAATCAACTGGCTGACAAAGAATATCCTAACTTCTTTCCGCAGGTTCAACGTGATTTTGCCAACCGTCTGAAATGGTCGATTACTGAAAAGTATTCGGACGCGAACCATGAACCAGAAATTAGCATTCTAGGACCTTTACACCTTCTAGCTTCACCCGGACAAAAAATCCAACTCCACGGATCAGTTTCTGATCCTGATGGAGATAATCTCTCTACCAAATGGTGGCAATTCCAGGTAGGCAGTTATCCCGGAAAAGTTGAAATCTCTAATTCTAATTCATTACAGGCTGAAGTTTTGATTCCCGAGGATGCTGTAGGAGGGCAAACCATTCATATAATTTTTGAAGCAACTGATGATGGTACCCCATCCCTCACCAGATATAAACGAGTAATTGTCACCGTAAAAAATGAATAAGATTGTTTTACTTTTCTTCACAAATAAAGTCGGGAAAAAGCTGCTTTTGGTGTAGGGGAGTTAGTGGATAACACGAAGGCCGAAGTTAAAGGTTTGTCCGGCTCCTTCGCCAGGGCTACCCAGCCAGAAGTTGGTGTATAGTAACTCACCTTCCAACAAGCCCGGAATCAACTGATACTTCATTCCTAAGCCTGCTTGGGAAAAGAATGAACTAAAGAGCTTCACCCGGTTGGCATTCATACCATCAGCATCCTGAAAGTCTTCCACATGCTTTATCCAAGCCTCCAATGAGGTGTACAGCGTGAGTCGGGAGTTGGGAAAGTAGTTAAAGAATACCGTAATCGGGGTTTCAAAAAAGGGCTGATTTCGGAAAGAGTCCCGCGGGAAAGACGTCCACCAAGCTCCCCGAACAAACAATTGCATGCTAGATGATAAAGGAATATCATAAAAAGCTTCATTAATCCAGAGAAAGCGATCAAACTCCAGAAACAGTCCCGGATAAGTCGCCCCGACCTCCCGACTTTCAGTATCGCCGGAAATTGGAATCAAGAAGGTACTTTGAAACGATAATCGAGAAAGATTTTTAAAGGGGGCTACCTTAATCTTTGGACCTACGCCGGTTAGGCCAATCCGGTTACGCTGTCCCTGGCTATCATTGATATTTACGTATTTCACCCACACATCGAATCCTACTGAATATTTGGGATTAATGCCGTACATAAACTGATTAATGGCGGTAGCAAAGGTTTGCCGTCCGTCTATCCGCTGGTCGTCCTTCTGAAGTTGATCATCAAAGGCTTTGGTTTGGGTATAAACGTTGGTAAAATGCTTAAACTCCCATTGTCCTTTCCGAAGAAGCACAGAAGGAGTATACTGCTGTAAATTGGTTTGAGCCATTGCCGTTGGGCAAATGATAGCCAACAGCAGCCCGAGAGCGATAAAATTAGTCAAGATTCTCATATGTCAAGATTAAATAACCTAATATAATTGCTGAGTCGTAGAACGGACAGAAAGTATTACTTCAGTAATTCCAGATCACGAATCAGAATTTTACGGCGGTCGAAGTTGATGATGTTTTTCTCCTTTAGTTCGTTCAGGATGGTGGTAACCGTCTGCCGAGAAGTTCCGGTGAGGCTGGCAATATCCTGATGTTTAAGATGATTGGGGATCATGGTCTCAAAGCCTACTTTACGGCCTTTTTCCAGGGCCATATCCCGCAGGAATTCAATTACCCGGGTACGGGCATCTTTAGAAACCAGCAGTTCAATACGGCGCTCCAACTTCTGCATCCGCTTACCAACCAACTTAAAAATATTCAGGCTTAACTCCTGATTATCGGCCATACGGGTCCGCATATCGTCTAGTGTCATCGGGCACACCACAGTCTCGTTATCCAACACCATCGCAAAGTCGCGGTGGCTTTCTTCTCCAGTCAGTGCCATTTCCCCGAACACCTCACCGGGGGTAAGAATGGTCTTTACAATCTCTTTGCCGTCTTCCGAGTACATCCCGATTTTTACCCTTCCTTGCTTAATAATATACACATACTCTGAAGGCTCGCCGATGGAGTATACGTGGTCGCCCTTCTGGTACTCCCGGTGATCAATCTGATTATCCAGTTCTACAATCTTTTGGGGGCAAAAAATATTGACAAAGTTAGTTTCTTCAAAAAACCAGTAATTCGTTTCAGCTTTCATGAGCATATCGATCAAGATTTTACGACTATTTTGTATTTTTCAGGCTGTAACCGCAGTTATTTCGTCAGCTACTATACAAAGTACCGATTTTCTTTCGCTAGAGTTGCCTGTTGGAATGATATTAATAAAATGTAAAACCTCTGTGATACTTTCGTGAAACTTTCCGGCTCTATAAAACAGAATTTACCAAAAATTCCTATAGAAGGAGATCGCCGTTATGGCCCCGATGAAGTACTTTTAGCAGCTCACGACGACCTCACCCAGCAGGCCGATTGGGCTGAAATTGGTTTTACTGTAGCTCCATTTCTGCTTGATACTATTTATCAGGAATTTATGACCGGAGTACGCGATTTGTTCCGCAGGTTTTTTCAGCAAGCAGGGATTAAGCTGCCCGAAAACGTGCCGATGAATCAGTACCATCGGCTTACCAATTTTGATGATGAGATTCATCTGGCCATCGTGAATCAGGCGAAGTTGCTAAGCACAGAAGATTTTCCGGTGGCCCTGAATTGGGTTGAGCAACGCGTATCAGAACTATGTGGAGTGCCAGTTCAGGCCTATAATCCACACAACGGCGAACGGGTATTCCACTTCCGCATTATTCGTCCTCAGCGAAATGATAACAATCCTCTGCATCGCGATGTCTGGCTGCCCGAGTACCACGATGCGGTTAATATCTACGTGCCGCTGGCGGGCAGTAACGAGTTGTCGTCGCTGACGTTGGTACCGAAGAGCCACCGCTGGAGTGAGGCGGTTATTGAACGGACGGTGCAAGGAGCCAGGGTACATGGGGTGCAGTTCAACGTACCCGGAATTACTGGTTCCCAAAATCCACTTACCATTGTGCGCCCTAATCCGGCAGCGAACGAGGTACTGGTATTTTCCCCCTACCTGGTACACGGTGGTGCCACGAATTTAAATGAAGACCTTACGCGTATCTCACTAGAAATGCGTTTTTGGCGTGCCTCTTAAGCTCATTTAGCTAGTGAGAAAGTGAAGATAGAGCCTTCGCTCATTTCGGAATCTACCGTAATTTCTCCTCCAAATTCTTCCACTAGTTTTTTTACATTCGCCAGTCCAATACCGATACCGTATTCGCCGAAGCGGTCTACCGGATGAAGCACGGTGAACATTTCAAAAACTTTCGCATGCTCGCTTTCTTTTATACCGGAACCATTATCTGACACGAAAAACTCGTAGTATCGCTCGTCTTCGCGAGCGCCCACTTCCACCTGGGCAATTACTTTGTCGTTATACCGAACAGCGTTAGAAACCAGGTTAATCAAAATTTCTTCCAGCACTACCCGGTTAAGGTGAAACGGTTGTAATTCTTCAAAGAAAAACTCAATGATATAGTCATCCGAAGGGGGATACAACTCTAGAATTCCTTCCTGAACATCTGACAGGTGGACAGTACTCTTTTCCTGTCGTTTTAGGCGGTCGGCTTTGGCGTTGCGCAGCAGTCCGTCTACCAGGTTGGTAAGTCGCAGGGTAGACTTTTTGATAGACGAGATAAATCGTACCCCCTGCGAATCAAGTTTATCCTGATATTTCTGCAGGTAAGTTGTATAGACTGGACGAATATTATTCAATGGTGACTTTATGTCGGTTGCCGCTAGTTGGGCAAATTTCTCTAACATCTGGTTCTTCTCTTCTAATTGCTGGTTAGCCCGTTGCAGCTTATGTTTACTTTTGCGTAACTCCAGTAGCTTCATCACCTGGTTAGCCAGTGCCTCTAACGACTGTTTCTGGCTTTCGGTGAGCCGCCTAGGCTTTTTATCAATAATACAGAGGGTACCTAAAGGCAAACCGTTTTCTGTCACCAGTGGTACGCCAGCGTAGAAAACAATAAACGGGTCGCCGGTGACCAGTGGGTTATCCAGAAAGCGCTTATCTCTTCGGGCATCTGGAACTACAAATACCTGATTGGGTATTTCTATGGCGTGAGCGCAAAACGAATACTCCCGTGGGGTTTCGCTTACCTCCAGACCGTGGTGCGATTTAAACCACTGCCGGTTGGTGTCTATCAATGAAATTAACGAGATAGGGGTGCTGCAAATTTCGGAGGCAATAGCCGTGAGGTTATCATAGTCGGTATCTGGCAAAGTATCAAGTATGGAATACGACTCTAACTCATCTAACCGAGCCGATTCATTCGGTATGTTTGGATAAGCAGTCATAGCCTAGAGTAGTGCCAAAATGTATAATGCCACGCAAATCCATCTCAAAAGATCAATCTTGGTAAATACTACTTAGATTATGAGATAATAGCAAGTAAACACGATATTTTTGTACAATTGCGAATTCGGATACTGAAAGTGTTTTGATAAAGGATCAGATGTTAATAATGTACATACCATAGTAAAATTGAGTATCTTGGAAACAGGTAGCATTTACATTTTTTCATTCCTTTTAGTATGAAATTTTACTTTCCCGTCTTCTTCACTTTTTTATTTCTGCTATCTTCTTTTTTATTCGAGGATACCTATTGTTAAGAAAGGCGAGAGATATGATTGATGGTTAAACCCAAAAAAGACAAGACATACTAAAGCCGGTGTAGTCGCTTTCAGTTGTATTGCAGTGGAAAACGATGCCTAATGACTGGCTACAAAGTGTTCAATTTCTTTGAGGGTGATCATACCTTCGTAGTAGGCGCGGCCGAAGACTACTCCGTAGAGACCAATTTCCCGTAGGCGCTCGATGTCTTCTAGACGATATACCCCTCCGCTGGCAATCAGATTAATTCCGGGGAATTTCTCCATTAGGTCGCGGTAGAGGTTAAAAGCAGGGCCTTCGGCCTGGCCTTCTTTGGATATATCACTGGTTTTCAGAAACTTAAGACTACGACTGTAAAAGTACTCTACGTGTTCAAACAAATCAATCTGCGTATCCTTCTGCCAACCCTGAATGGCTACTTTTCGGCCTTCAGGGGTGTCGCTCAGTGCATCAGCGCCCAGCGCAATCTTCTCCCGTCCGTAAGAAACTACCCAAGAAGCAAATTCCGAACGCCTATTTACTGCTACTGTTGCCGCCGTGATTTTATGGGCACCATAGTCAAAAGCTTTATGCACGGCACCGTCGGTATTAATGCCGCCGGCAAAGTCAATTTCCAAATCGGTGTGACCGGCAATGGCTTCTAGAATGTGGTAGTTCATGGGTCGGCCATTACGGGTTCCGTCCAGATCTACCAGTTGTAGTTTGGTGATGCCGTGGTCTTCAAACTTTTTAGCTAAATCGATGGGGCTTTCGGGGTAGACCTGCTCCTGATCGAAATCACCCTGTTTGAGGCGGGTAATTTTGTTGCCCAGAATGGATATGGAGGGAATAATTTCAATCTTTCGAGACTGCATACACATCTACCTGAATAAAAGGCCGTTTAACGGTACAACTGTTAAATTCGGATAATTTAAGGTTTCTTACCAAAGAATCCCGGTTTTTCCAGTCAAATATCTAAAGAAACACAAATTTTCTTCAAAAAGTGGCAAGAAGTTTTTAACGATCAAGCAAAAGGAAGCGAGGCCAGATCAACATTGCCGCCAGTCAGAATAATACCGACCCGTTTACCGGAAAAGCTGCTAGGGCATTGTAGGAGTGCTGCTAATGGAACAGCGCAGGAAGGTTCAATAATAATTTTCATCCGCTCCCAGATCAAGCGCATAGCCACGATAATCTCTTCATCGCTCACAGTAATAATTTCCTTCACGTACTCCTGAATGATTGGAAAGGTTTTATCACCCAGCGAAGTGAGTAAACCATCGGCAATCGTATTGGGTTGTTCGGAAGGGATAATTTTCCCGGCTTGCAGCGAGCGGAAGGCATCATCAGCTCCGGTTGGTTCTCCGGAAATCACTTCGGCTTGGGGTAGTAGATAATGGGTACTTAATGCCGTACCACTAAGCAGTCCACCTCCCCCTACCGGAGCCATCACCACGTCTAGGGTTTCGGTATCTTCGATTAGCTCCAGGGCCGCGGTAGCCTGGCCGGCAATCACCTGATCATTATTATAAGGGTGCACAAAGGTAGCTCCGGTATCTTCAATTACCGCCGCTAGCGTATCTTCCCGGGCTTGTAGTGTAGGTTCGCAGAAAATAATCTCCGCCCCGTATTCAGCTACGGCCTGCTGCTTCACCTTGGGGGCGGTGCGGGGCATTACAATATAGGCCGGAATACCGACAGATTGAGCTGCTTTAGCTAAAGCCTGTCCGTGATTACCCGATGAGTGGGTAGCTACTCCCCGCTGCCGTTCGGCTTCGGAAAGGGAGAGTACCGCATTAGCCGCGCCCCGCATCTTGAAGGCTCCCGCCCGCTGAAAGTTCTCGCACTTAAAAAACAATTGCGCACCCGAGCGGCGATTCAGTGTTTCGCTAGTGAGCACCGGAGTACGGTGGATTAGCAGTGCAATTCGCTGATGGGCTTCTCGGATATTGGTTAGGGTGATAGACATTTTTTTAGTGTTATGGTATTATTGTATTAGGGCCGCCGTGGAATGGTATTAAGGTTCTAAGTTTTTGGATTCGTAGACTTTGAAAAGAGTAAACTATGACACTGCAAAGCAGCCACTGTAACACTATAAAACTCAAACACAATAACACCTATTTTAATGTGCCTCCAGCCAATTCAAACCAATTCCGGTGCCTACTTCCATGGGTACGTCTAGCGGCAAGGCTTCAATCATTAGTTCGCAGACTTTCTGTTTTAGCTTCTCCTGTTCGTCCTGATGTACGTCAAATACTAATTCGTCGTGTACTTGCAAAATCATGCGGGATTTGAGCTTTTCCTGCTGCATCCATTGGTAGATGTCTACCATCGCGATCTTGATCATATCGGCGGCGGTACCCTGAATGGGCGCGTTAATAGCGTTACGTTCACTATAGCCCCGCAGGGTAGGATTACGGGAGTTAATGTCGCGGAGGTAGCGCTTGCGGCCCATCATCGTTTCCACGTATTCTACCTCCCGCGCCTGCTGAATCACTCGGTCCATATAATGCCGGATGCTGGGGAACTGCTCAAAGTAAGATTTAATAATGTCGGATGCTTCCGATTTAGGGATACTCAACCGCTGGGCGAGTCCGAAGGACGATACCCCGTAGATAATACCGAAATTCGCTGTTTTAGCCTTGCGCCGCATATCGGGCGTTACTTCGTCAATAGTGACTCCAAAGATTTTACTGGCCGTGGCCGCGTGAATATCCTGTCCCTTCTGGAACGCTTCCATCATGGTTTCGTCCTGAGAGAAAGAGGCCATAATGCGTAGTTCCACCTGAGAGTAGTCGGCCGACAGGAGTACAAAATCTTCATTGCGGGGCACAAATGCCTTCCGAATCAGCTGTCCTTTTTCGGTACGAATCGGAATATTCTGCAGGTTGGGGTTGGTTGAACTGAGGCGACCCGTGGCCGTCACCGCTTGATTGTAGGAGGTATGAATGCGGTGGTCTACCGGGCTAATCAGCTTGGGCAGCGCATCAATGTAGGTGTTTTTGAGTTTGACCAACTCGCGGTAGTCGAGAATACGACGGGCTATGTCGTGCTCAGTGGCCAAATCGGAGAGAATAGCTTCGCCGGTAGCGTACTGTCCCGACTTAGTTCGTTTGGGTTTCTCCAGCAGTTTCAGATGATCGAACAGTACTTCGCCTAACTGTTTGGGCGAACCAATATTGAACTCCACTCCGGCCACTTTATAAATATCCCGTTCAATCTGGCTAATATTCTGGGCCAGTTCACCCGAAAGCTCCTGCAACACCTCAGGGTTTACCCGTACACCTTCGTACTCCATGGAAGCTAGCACCGGTACCAGCGGCATCTCCATCCGACGAAAGAGCTTCTCCAGCTTTTCGTCTTCTTTCAGGGTGGTTTCAAAGGTTTCTTTCAGTCTTAGCGTGATGTCAGCATCTTCTCCAGCATATTCGGTTACCGTTTCTACCGGAATGTCGCGCATGCTGCCCTGGTCTTTACCCTTCTTACCAATCAGGCTCTCAATAGAAACCGGCTTGTAATTCAGGTAATTTTCGGCCATAGCATCCATGGAGTGGCTGGTCTCCGGATCAATGAGGTAGTGAGCGATCATGGTATCGAACAAGGTCCCAGCTACTTCCATCCCGTACTTCTTCAGCACCAGCATATCAAACTTCAGATTCTGCCCGATCTTCATAATTTGCTCGTTCTCCAGCAGCGGCTTAAATTCATCCACAATCAGTTGGGCTTCGTTCTGGTCTTCAGGAACAGGAACGTAGTAGGCTTCGCCGGTTTTACGGGCAAACGCCAACCCTACCAATTGGGTTTCTATGGCTTCCAGGCTGTCGGTTTCGGTATCAAAGCATACTTCCTTCTCTTTAGACAGTAGCGCTACCAGCTTAGCTCGCGATTTAGTGTCAGCTACCAATTGATAGTCGTGCTGCGTATCTTCGATAGAACGGTTACCGGAGTGGGCGGAATTATGGTTATTTTCATTATCGCCGTTAGTCTCTCCAAAAACGAAAGGCAGTTGATTGTGATCCTCCGCTAGCTTTTCGGTATCGAACAAGCCGCCCTGCACCTGTAGGTTAGGGTGTTTGTCCAACACCCGCCGGGCTAAAGTTCGAAATTCCAGGTCTTCAAAGATCTTCCGCAGCGCGGGTTCATTCGGGTCATCCAGGTGAAGATCGTTTTCTCCAATAGTGATAGGTACATCGGTTTTGATGGTGGCAAGTTCCTTGGAAAGTAAACCCTGTTCGCTAAACTCCATCACCCGTTCCCGCTGCTTTCCCTTTAGCTGATCGGCATTAGCAATTACTGCTTCTACTGACCCATATTCTTTTAGAAGCCTAGAGGCTGTTTTCGGTCCCACCCCCGGTATGCCAGGAATGTTATCGGATGCATCACCTTGCAGGCCCAACATATCGCACACCTGCTCTACCTGTTGAATATCAAACTTCTTGAGTACCTCGGGAATACCCAATATATCCACACTGTTGCCCATGTAGGCCGGTTTATACAGGTAGATGCAATCTTCTACTAGCTGGGCAAAATCTTTATCGGGCGTCATCATATATACCGTGAACCCTTTACGCGCCGCCCACTTCGCTACCGTACCGATAATATCGTCGGCTTCAAAGCCGTCCATTTCCAGCACCGGAATATTAAATGCCCGCACGATATCCTTCACGATGGGAATAGCCATCTGAATATCTTCGGGTTGGGCTTCCCGGTTAGCTTTATACTCCTTGTACTGCTTGTGGCGAAAAGTGGGAGCCGAGGTGTCGAAGGCTACGGCAATGTGTGAGGGTTTTTCTTTGTTTAATACCTCTACTAGTGCATTGGTAAAGCCCAAGGCAGCACCAGTATTCATGCCCTTGGAATTGATTCGGGGATTCTTACTAAATGCGAAGTGAGCGCGATAAATCAGCGCCATAGCATCCAGTAAAAAAAGTTTCTTTTCAGACTGACTCATACAGTCAAAGTTGGGAACAAGGCACGGGAATTGCAAGTTTGGAATCATAAGAAAGCTGACAGGAAATGCCTCCGTCGATTCAGCCTAGATAAGGGAAAAGAAAATCAATCTACCGAGTAGTTATGGTAAATGAGAGCTTTTGGTACGTTGTAGAAAAACACCTGGTTCGTAACTACTATAGTCTCTGAGATCTTGAAAAGATACTATTGTACTAGCTATAGTTTTATAAGATGATCGGAAAATTCAATAGCCTGATATTTTTGACAATTTTCAGTAAATATCGGCTACGTAATAAATTTACCGAATGGTGCAGTTTTTGTACGATTGCAGCACGTATGCCCGATTACGCTGCAAACATCATCGTTCCATGAACTTCGGTGAATAGTTACAATGTTTGCCAGATACTTATAGTATACGTAATTTCGCGCACTGTTTTAGTACACTTTACCTAACAATAATTGACCCAATCGGGGATTAATACCACAAAGTACCGTATGTCGAAGAAACGACTCTTTTTTCTGGTTTTTACACTCTTTCTATACGGCTCAACCTTAGTTTTCGGGCAGGATGCCAGCCTATTACAACAGCAGGACTGGAGCCGGGTGCGGGTAGATAATTACTCCGATGAGCAGATTCGTCGGCTCATTCAGGCAGCGGAAGAAAGAAATATCAGCATCCAGAATATTCAGCAGCAGGCTCTTATCAGGAACATGCCCCGTTCCGAAATAAACAAGCTTGTGCAGCGTATGCAGCGCCTTCAGCGCACCTCCGGTAGAACTAGCCAATCCGGGCGACGCTCTTCGTTGGGTTCTGGTACAGAGGAGATGGATAGTCTATCAAGTTCATCTCAACGCGATCCTTCTCTTGATATGGTTAGCGAAGAGGAGCGTAAAGTATTTGGCTTCGATCTGTTCAATAGCCAAGACCTCACGTTTGAGCCTAATCTGAATATTGCTACTCCTAAAAGCTATCAGTTAGGGTCAGGTGATGGGCTTCTAATCAATGTATGGGGAGCTTCCCAGCAAAGCTACGATTTGGAGGTAGATCGGAGCGGAAATGTACGTATAGATAACATAGGACCAGTATACGTAAATGGCCTGACGATGGAAGAAGCCGAGCAACGGATTATCAACCGTCTAGCTGAGATCTACGCCGGTTTACGAGGCAATCGGGAGCGGCCTCCCAACACGTATGCTGAAGTGACATTGGGCGGAGTACGTAGTATTAAAGTGACTATTGTGGGGGAGGTGCGAAAACCCGGTACCTACACGCTGCCTTCGTTAGCTACCGCCTTCACTGCATTGTATCAGTCGGGTGGTCCCTCCTTTATTGGTTCTTTTCGGAACATTGAGATTGTTCGCGAAGGGCGAGTAGTACAAACTTTAGATATGTATGATCTATTGGTGGGGCCGGAGCAGGAAGTGAATAGTGTGCAATTGCGAGATCAGGACATTATCCGAGTGGTGCCTTACGATACCCGTGTGGAGCTGAAGGGGCAAGTAAAACGACCGGGTTACTACGAAGTAAAACCAGAAGAATCATTAGATGAAGTGCTAGGTTTTGGGGGCGGATTTACCGACAGAGCCTACACCCATCGTTTAAAAGTAACCCGAAAAACGCCTCGCGCCAGGGAAATTCTGGATGTAGCTCAGGACGAGATTGGTGATTTCTTGCATCAAAACGGTGATGTAGTAACGGTAGATTCTATTCTAGACCGTTACGTGAACCGGGTAGAGGTACTGGGGGCGGTCTTTCGCCCAGGGGAATATGCCTTGATAGAAGGACTTACCATACGCGAACTAATCGCTAAGGCTGAAGGGCTGCGGGAAGATGCCTACGTTGGACGGGCACTGCTCTACCGAAAAGCAGAAGACCTTACCTCTCAAGTACTATCACTTGATTTACGAGATGTTCTGAATGGACAAGGCGAAAGCGTACGTTTGCAGCGGGAAGATGTGTTACGAGTATATGCAGTTACCGATCTAGAAGAAGATTACTCAGTGCGTATTGATGGAGAAGTGCGCTCGCCTGATCAGTATCCCTACATGGAGGGAATGACGCTGGGTGATATTATTGCAATGGCCGGTGGAGTAAAAGAGTCAGCCTATGCTTCTAAGATAGACGTAGCCCGTCTGTCGAGAAATACTGCTGAAGGTACAAATGGAACCAATGGTACTGGTACGGCTAAAACCTTTCATTTTGAGATCAACGAATCACTGGCATTGACTGATGAAGCAGCCGATTTCGAACTACTGCCTTCGGATCGAGTATTTGTACGTAAGTCGCTTAATTACGAACCGGAGCAGACGGTTTATATTGCTGGGGAGGTAGCTTACCCTGGTGAATACGCCATTACCAGTAAAGACGAACGTATCTCGGATCTAGTAGCTCGGGCAGGCGGTTTGACTCCTTACGCTTATCGGGACGGCTCTCGACTAATTCGGCTGAATCCGGCTTTTTACGAAGAACGGGAGCTAAAGGAGGAACTCTTACGAGATTCATTACGATTCTTACGTTATCAGCGGTATTTCCTGAATGATTCTCAGACTAACGATAACTCAACTCAACAGAACAATATGGTAGAACCTGCAGGGCAACAGCAGACTATTATTATTGATGAAGAAGACCTGACGATTCCTCGCTACCGTCTGGAGGAAGCCGAAACGCACAGTATCGGTATTGATCTAGCCAAGATCTTAGCCCAGCCGCGTTCTAAATACGATATTCGGTTAGTATCGGGCGATACACTAGAAGTTCCTAAACAACTTCAGACTGTTCGTATGAGCGGTCAGGTACTGTATCCAGTCTCATCTCGCTACGATCGGTCAAAAGGATTCAAAAACTATATCGCTGAATCCGGAGGGTTCACGCGAAACGCTGATAAGAAGCGGTCTTATATTGTATATGCCAATGGATCCGTAGATCGCACCCGAAGTTTCCTATTTATTAAAAATTATCCCAATGTAGAACCTGGTGCTGAGATCATTGTCCCGGGTAAGCCCTCCCGGAATGGACTGAGTCCACAAGCGTGGATTGGCATTGGGTCAGCGCTAGGAACATTAACATTAACTATAATTACGATCTTAGACAGGATAGATAATAATTCTACCCCATCTACCCCATAAGACCTAAGGTTTGGAAACACAGGAAGAATATAAACAAGAGAATAGGCAATCTACCCCGCCAACATCAAAGTCGGCTCAATATCCTATTGATTACAGTGAATCGACAGAGGGGCAGATTGACCTCATTGCCTTATTTAAAGAAATTTATAAACGAAGGCGTATAGTCTTTATTTCGTTAGCGGCTATGCTATTGCTGGGTTTCATTATAGCATTAACAAGCCCTGAGCAGTATACAACCGAAATAAGGCTAATGCCTCAAGCAGTAGATACAAAAGATAATGCTTCTAGTATTCTAAAACAGTTAGGTGGTCTTTCCGGTGTAAACTTTGGTAGTGCGTCTGGTACCATAAATCCTATGCTGTACCCGGATATTGCTAGCAGCTCTCCTTTTTATTTATATTTAATAGATAAGCCTCTGTACTTTTCTACTATTGATACAACTTTAACATTACAAGAGTATTTCACTGAAATAGACGAGCCGACATTCTTAGATAATTTGAGAAAGTATACTCTTGGACTACCGAAGATTATTATTCGTATTCCTATTCGACTATTTACCTCTGATTCAGTCATTGATAATAAGAGTTACGAGGATTCTACTAGCGATACATCGAGCGAAAAAGCAGAAAAGTCGCTACCATACGCTCCAAAAACCATTAGTATACAGGAATTAGCGGTCACCAGCGAACTACGAGGGCGAATAGAAACTGAAATAGAACCTAGTGGAACGCTTAAGGTAAGCTCCACTATGCCTGATCCTCTGGTAGCAGCTAAGGTTACTGAGTTGGCTGTAAATTATCTGACAGATTACATTGTTGATTATAGAGTAGAAAAAGCCCAACAGGACTTAGACTTTATTACCCAACAATACGAAGAAAAGAAGGATCGGTATAATCGCGCACAACAACAGTTAGCAACCATTAGGGATCGTAATGCTAATTTAGTAAGTGAAAGAGGGCGAGTAGAGCTAGAACGTGCTGAAACAGAGTATAATATGGCTTTTGATTTGTACCAAAGTGTAGTTCAACAGTTAGAGCAAGCTAAAGTAAGAGTACAAGAGGAAACACCAGTATTTAAAATACTGGAACCTATACAAGTTCCTTTACGTCCTTCCCAACCGAAGAGTGAGTTAATTATCATTTTATCGGCTATGGCAGGAATCGCTATTGGCGTGGCTATCATTATTATCCAAATAATCCACTCAAAAGTTAAATCTCATATATAATGGAAAAAATGGATAATCTGTACCAGAAAAAGATTGGGGTTATAGGGTTAGGGTACGTAGGTTTGCCTCTAGCCGTAGCATTCGCCAAAAAGTTTCGCGTGGTTGGTTTCGATATCAACCAAAACCGGATTGATCAACTATCTGATGGTATCGATGTTACCCGGGAGGTGACAGGTGAGGAGCTATCTGACGCAAAAAATCTGTCGTTCACCACCCAGCTGGATGATACTGACGATTGTGATATTTATATTGTTACGGTTCCGCCCCCTATTGATCAGTACAAGAAACCGGATCTAACCCCCCTTTACCGTGCCAGTGAGGCCGTGGGAAAGGTGTTAAAACCGGGAAATATTGTTATTTATGAATCTACAGTATATCCGGGTTGTACTGAGGAAGACTGTGTGCCTATTTTGGAAAAGATAAGTGCGCTAACGTACAATCAAGATTTCTTCTGCGGCTATTCGCCCGAACGTATTAATCCTGGCGATAAGGTGCACCGGGTGGAAACCATTAAGAAAGTAACCAGCGGTAGTACTCCGGAAGTGGCCGAACTGGTAGATCAGTTGTATCAAACCATTATTACTGCCGGTACGCATAAGGCGTCTTCTATCCGTGTGGCCGAAGCGGCAAAAGTTATTGAGAACGCTCAACGTGATATTAACATTGCTTTTGTTAATGAGTTGGCATTGATATTTGATCGGCTCAATATTGACACGCAAGAAGTGCTGGAAGCAGCCGGCACCAAATGGAATTTCTTGCCCTTTCGACCAGGGTTGGTGGGTGGACACTGCATCGGCGTAGATCCATTTTATCTTACTCACAAAGCCGAAAGCGTAGGCTATCATCCACAAGTGATTTTATCGGGCCGCCGTATCAACGACAATATGGGAATGTTCATCGCCAACAAGGTGGTAAAGCTGCTTTCGCAGAAAGGGCAGGCCATTTACGGAGCTAACGTACTGGTGCTGGGTATCACTTTTAAGGAGAATTGTCCGGATATTCGCAATAGCCGGGTTATTGATATCATCCGCGAGCTAGACAGCTTTGGTATTAAGGTTGATGTGTACGATCCGTTGGCCGACCAGGAAGAGGTAGGACAGGAGTATCAGATTCAGTTGGTAGAAAAACCACAGGCTACTTACGACGGTATTGTGCTGGCGGTAGGACATGAGGTATTTCATTCACTGGATTGGAACACCATGAAGGGTAGCGGAACGGTGATTTACGATGTAAAAGGATTTTTAGATAAACAATTGGTAGACACTCGTTTATAATAATTTCTTTATGCAACAGATACTAATAACGGGTGCAGCTGGCTTCATCGGGTTCCACTTATCGCGCCGATTATGCCGAGAAGGTTATCAGGTAGTCGGTATTGATAATCTGAACGATTACTACGCCGTAAGCCTAAAGAAGGACCGACTGGCCATTCTGCAGCAGGGTGATAACTTCAGTTTTCAGCAGGTTGACCTTCAGGATAGGGAAGGGGTTGACCGACTTTTCAAGAACAATTCTTTTGACTACGTAGTGAACCTGGCTGCACAGGCCGGAGTCCGCTACTCGCTGGAGAATCCGCACGCTTACACGGCTTCCAACGTTACGGGCTTCCTTAATGTTCTGGAGGGCTGTCGCCACGCTTCGGTGAAGCACCTGGTATACGCTTCCTCCAGTTCGGTATATGGCGCCAATACCAAAATGCCCTTCTCAGTGCATCATAACGTAGACCATCCGGTTTCACTGTACGCTGCCTCTAAAAAGGCCAATGAGTTAATGGCACATTCCTATTCTCATTTGTACGATATCCCGACAACTGGTCTTCGCTTTTTTACGGTATACGGCCCCTACGGCCGGCCCGATATGGCGCTCTTTCTGTTTACCAAAGCCATTCTGGAGAATCGCCCTATTGATGTGTACAATAATGGTGAGATGCGGCGAGACTTTACCTATATCGATGATATTGTGGAAGGTATCGCCCGTCTGATTCCCAACGTAGCAAAGCCTAATCCGGATTGGAGTGGCCAGCAACCAGATGCCGGTACCAGCTACGCTCCCTATCGTATCTACAATATTGGCAACAATCAGCCGGTGAAGTTGCTGGATTTCATTGAAACCATTGAAGACTGCTTAGGAAAAAAAGCGCAAAAGAATCTAATGCCTCTGCAGGATGGCGACGTACTAGCTACCTATGCCGATGTGGACGATCTGATGCGCGACGTAGATTTTAGCCCCAATACCTCGCTATCCGAAGGAGTCCAGCAGTTTGTGGACTGGTACAGAGAGTATTATAGAATCGAATAACCAAGATGGTGTAGATTTGTAGCAATTCAGGATAGTTGTATGCTAAGAAATAAAAAAGTATTAGTCACTGGGGCCGATGGATTTATCGGTAGCCATTTAGTAGAAAGATTATTGGACGAAGGCTGTCAGGTGAAGGCGTTTGTCTACTACAACTCATTCAATAGCTGGGGTTGGCTGGACAGTTTACCGAAAGAAAAACTCAAGCAGATTGAAATATTCAGCGGAGATGTGCGCGATCCTAACGGGGTGAAGACTGCTATGGAAGGAGTAGATATTATCTTTCATCTAGCGGCGTTGATCGCTATTCCCTACAGTTACCACTCACCTGATAGCTACGTTGATACTAATGTTAGAGGCACTCTAAATGTATTACAGGCAGCCCGTACATTAGGTACTGAAAGGGTATTGGTAACCTCCACCTCCGAAGTGTACGGAACCGCACTTTACGTTCCCATTGACGAAAAACACCCCCGGCAGGGTCAGTCTCCTTACTCAGCCACCAAGATCGGAGCCGACCATATGGCGGAGGCTTTTTACCGGAGCTTTGATCTGCCGGTGACAATCGTTCGGCCATTTAATACCTATGGCCCTCGCCAATCAGCCCGAGCGGTAATTCCAACAATCATCACTCAGCTATTAAGCGGATATACCGAAATTAAGCTAGGGGCGCTAACCCCTACGCGTGACTTGGTTTTTGCGAAAGACACAGCCTGGGGTTTTTCCGAAATCGCCAAGTGCGACTCCCTGATAGGGGAAGAAGTAAACCTGGCCACCCAGCAGGAAATAAGTATTGAAGACCTGGCTCAGACTATGATCAACTTGATTAATCCGCAGGCTCGAATCATAGCCGATGAGCAACGAATTCGGCCGCAGAAAAGCGAGGTGGAACGACTGCTGGGAGCTAACGAGAAAATAAAGCAGCATACGGATTGGGTACCTCAATATACTCTGGAACAGGGACTCTCCGAAACCATTGAGTGGTTTAAAAACAAAGCTAACTTAGGCCGCTATAAAGCAGATATTTATAATGTTTGAGCAGTTTGTCGCCTTTGTAAGAGAACTCTACCGGGTTCAACCCGAAGAGTTCATTCCTTTGCATGTACCCCGGTTTTGGGGTAATGAGAAGAAGTACGTGCTCGATTGTATCGATTCTACCTTTGTATCCTCAGTAGGTGAGTATGTCAACCGCTTTGAGCGAATGATGGCCGAAATTGCGGGGACAAAATACGCCGTAGCTACGGTCAATGGTACCAACGGGCTGCAGGTTGCACTCAGAATTGCTGGGGTCGTACCAGGTGATCTGGTAGTGACCCAGCCGTTAACGTTTATTGCTACTTGCAATGCCATTCGTTACCAGGGTGCCGATCCGCTCTTCGTTGACGTAGATGAGAGTACACTAGGCTTGTCTGCCGCTAAGCTGGAGAGTTTCTTTGAAGAAGTTACCTACCTGAATAATCAGGGGGAATGTATTCACCAGGCTAGCGGTAAGCGGATTGCCGCCTGTGTACCTATGCATACTTTTGGGCATCCGGTAGAGATAGATACTATTGCCAGCATCTGCCAGAAAAATCAGGTTCCATTAATAGAAGACTCAGCGGAATCGTTGGGGAGCTACTACCGAAACCAACATACTGGGACTTTTGGTTTGGCCGGAGTCTTTAGTTTTAATGGGAACAAAACCGTGACCTGTGGTGGTGGTGGAGCTATTGTTACTAATGATGAAGTGCTTGCAGCCAAAGCAAAGTATCTAACTACCCAGGCCAAAGTACCCCACGCGTGGGAATACGTACACGATGAGATTGGTTACAACTACCGACTACCAAACATCAATGCCGCTTTAGCCTGTGCTCAGCTGGAGCAGCTTCCCTTATTCTTGAGCCGAAAAAGAGAAGTTGCTGAATCGTACGGCCAATATCTGACCAGTTTGGGACAGAATTTTGTTCGGGAGCCGGAAGCGGCTGCATCCAATTACTGGCTAAACGCTATACTACTGAGGGATCGGGAAGAGCGAGAAAGCTTTTTGGAATATACGAACAAGAGCGGGGTGATGACTCGCCCGGTATGGCAACTTATGCACCATTTACCAATGTTCAAAAATTGCCTGAGAGAAGATGTGGTAGTGGCCGAGAAGTTGGCGGACAGATTGGTAAATATTCCGAGTAGTGTGCCCGAAAATTGATAACTCTTAAGTTTCTGTGAATTACGGATGACAACCAACAGAGTAACCATTATTGCTGAAGCCGGCGTAAACCACAACGGCGATCTAGATATTGCCCGGCGCTTGATTGATGCTGCCGCTGAGGCCGGGGCTGACTTTGTGAAGTTTCAGACGTTTAAGGCTGAGAAATTAGTATCAGCCAGTGCTAAAAAAGCCGATTACCAATCGCGGAATATAGCCGATGGCGAAGAAACCCAGTTGGGTATGCTCAAGAAGCTCGAACTTGATCAGGAGAAGCATACTACCCTGATAGAGCACGCATACCAGCAGAATGTCAAATTTCTTTCTACCCCCTTCGACTTGGAGAGTGTAGACTTACTAAGCGAACTAGGTATCACCGTATTCAAGGTTCCTTCGGGTGAGATTACCAATTATCCGTTGCTGAAGAAAATTGGAGCTCAGGGAAAACCAGTCATTGTCTCGACCGGTATGGCCAATCTGGGGGAAATTGAACAGACTTTAGACGTGCTGTTAAGTACCGGTTTAGCTCGTGACAATATTACAGTGCTACACTGCAATACCGAATATCCCACTCCGATGGAGGATGTAAACCTCAGGGCAATGCTAACTATTGCTCAAGCACTAAAAGTTAACGTCGGATATTCGGATCATACCTTGGGAATTGAGGTGCCCATTGCGGCGGTAGCTTTAGGAGCTACGGTGATAGAGAAACATTTTACGCTGGATCGCCAGATGAAAGGCCCTGACCATCGGGCCTCGTTGGAACCAGGCGAGTTGAAGGTAATGGTTAGCGCTATCAGAAATATAGAGAAGGCGATGGGAGACGGTATTAAGAAACCTTCGCCTTCGGAGCAGAAAAACATTGCTATCGCCAGAAAAAGCATTCATTTGGCTTCAGCCTACTCAGCGGGGCACATACTAACCAAAGAGGATTTGGCGATGAAAAGGCCCGGCGACGGAATATCGCCGATGGAACAGGAAAAACTTCTGGGGCTAAAGCTACTCAGTGATTTACCCCAGGATCATAAACTACAGTGGAGCGACCTAGGCGCATGAGAAAAGTTTGCGTTATTACCGGCACCCGGGCAGAATACGGACTGCTGTATTGGACGATGAAGTCTTTGCAGGAAGACCCTGACATTGAACTGCAGCTATGCGTTACAGGTATGCATCTATCGTCCGAGTTTGGCCTTACGTACCAGGTGATTGAGCAGGAGGGGTTCCGTATCGATAAAAAAATTGAGATACTTCTTTCGTCCGATACCAGCGTAGGGATGACAAAAGCAGTAGGCTTGGGTATTATTTCATTTTCTGAAGCTTTAGCCGAACTGCAGCCGGATATAGTGCTGCTGCTGGGTGACCGATTTGAGGTGCTGGCCGCAGCTACAGCGGCGGCATTGAGTGCTATTCCGATTGCTCACTGCCACGGAGGAGAGCTAACCGAAGGAGCTATAGACGAATCAATTCGGCACGCGGTAACCAAGATGTCGCATCTTCACTTCACATCTACCGAAGAATATCGCCGACGGGTAATTCAGATGGGCGAATTGCCCGATCGGGTGTATAATGTAGGAGCCTTAGGCATAGAAAACGTGCATAAGTTGCCGCTGCTTAGCCGGGCGACATTGGAGAAGCAACTTAACTTTACGCTGAGAGAAAAGAATATTGTGGTTACCTACCATCCGGTAACGTTGGAAAAAAACGCGGCCAAAGAGCAGATAAGTGCTCTTTTATCCGTACTGGAAGAGGTATCAGATACCGGTATTATTTTTACCCTGCCTAATGCTGATGCTGAGTCGAGGGTACTGATAGAAGTAATTAAAAATTTCGTTGCCGACCATAAAAGTAACGCTGCCTACTATACCAGTTTAGGGCAATTGAGGTACCTATCGCTGCTGCAATACGTAGACGCGGTAGTAGGTAATTCATCCAGCGGAATTTTAGAGGCACCTTCTTTTAACATTCCAACCATTAATATTGGCAACCGGCAACGGGGACGAGCAAAAGCCGAGAGCGTAGTGGACTGTGAACCTACTTATGCATCAATCAAAGAAGCCTTTGCTAAAATACAATCAAGCGAGTTTCGCTCTACACTCAGACAAGTAACAAATCCTTACGATCGGGGAGCCTCTTCAGGACGGATTGTTCCCGTACTGAAGAATGTAAATCCGGATGAACTCATTAACAAGCAATTTTACGATATGGAGTTGCTTAGCTAGCTAACTAACTAACTTATCAACTATGCCACATTCGTTAGACGAACATTTAATATATCAGCAACAAACCCTGCGCGAGGCACTCAAAATGCTAAATCACCTGGCGGTTGATTTGAACTTATTTGTTGTTAACAATCAACGGGAGCTGATCGGTAGTATCACCGATGGTGATATCCGACGAGGTGTGGTGGCCGGAGCCCAGTTAGATGATCCGGTTTTTGGGGTCATGCATGCTCCCTGTAGTTATCTGCAGCAGGGCCGGGTTGATCCTTATACCATCATCGAGATACGAAACAAAGACATCAAGATGATTCCTATTGTGGATGACCGCATGCAGGTAGTAGAATTGCTTAACCTCCGCAAACAGCGTTCGCTACTGCCCATTGATGCAGTGATTATGGCCGGGGGAAAAGGTAGTCGGCTATTGCCACTAACGCAGAATACTCCCAAACCACTACTTCCGGTAGGTAATAAACCCATTATTGCGTACGGACTGGACAGGATGAAGCTGTTCGGGATTAACAATGTGCACATTACAGTGAACTACCTGAAAGAGCAACTGATTGACTTTGCCGAACGGTATGCTACCGGCTCTCAGCGCATTGGCTGTGTTGCGGAGGATTCGCCTTTGGGCACCATTGGTTCATTAAGCTTGATTGATCGCTGGGAGCACGATTATATATTGCTTACCAATTCGGACTTGCTTACTAATATCGATTATGAGGACTTCTTTTTGAGCTTTCTGGAGTCGGAGGCAGATATGATGGTAGCAGGTATCCCCTACTCCATTAAGGTTCCCTACGCAGTTATGGAAACCGAAGGAAAAAGAGTAAAAGCATTTAAAGAAAAGCCCGAGTACACCTACTACACCAATACCGGAATGTACCTGTTGAAGAGAAAGTTACTATCTCTCATTCCCCGAGGGGAGTTCTACAACGCCACCGACCTAATGGAAAAATTACTCAGCGACGAATACAAACTTTCTTATTATCCGATGATAGCCTATTGGTTGGATGTGGGCAAACACGATGACTACAATAAAGCTCAGGAAGATATTAAACATTTAAAGCTTTGATAGAGAATACTTTGGTGGTTATACCGGCGAGAGGAGGATCAAAAGGAATACCGAAAAAAAATATCAGACCACTAGTCGGCAAACCCTTGATATTATATACAACCGAGTTAGCTAGGGAAATATTTTCAGATAACAATATCTGTGTAAGTACTGATAGTGAGGAGATAAAGCAGGTAGTAGAACAGACTGGGCTTTCTATTCCTTTTATTCGCCCCGATGATTTGGCTAGTGATACAGCTTCCAGTCGGGATGTACTGCTGCATGCAATCGATTACTATCATACTAAGGAGCAACGCAAATACGATAGAATTTTACTACTGCAACCCACTACCCCCTTCCGTAAGCCTGAACATGTTACGCAGGTAGCGGAACTATTTTCGGACGGAATAGATATGGTAGTGTCAGTGGTAGTAGCCAAAGCAAACCCGTATTATACCCTGTTTGAAGCGGATACGGAAGGCTACTTGAAAAAGTCGAAGGAGGGGAAGTTTGCAAGGAGACAGGATTGTCCAACAGTATTTCAACTGAATGGATCAATGTATATGATTAATGTGGAGAGTATCATTCGGTCTGATATGTCTGAGTTTAATAAAGTATTACCATATCCGATGGAGGACCTTTACTCAATAGACATTGACACGGAATTAGATTGGAAATTTGCTGAAGTTGTTAGTCAGTCATTGAAGTGATTTAAAGTTTTGGTAGGATAGACAAAAAAGACTATGGAAGTTTGTGAAAATCTCACTTCACACAAACCATCCAAAGTCATGATTCGAATCTTAAGTAAAGATAGTATAATGCAGTATATTGTGCCGCATCTAAGCCGCCCGGTTCGTGGTGGTAGCAGCGTTCTTACTTGGGAAATTGTGAACGCTATTTTTTATAAATTCAAACATGGGGTACAATGGCATTTGTTACCTATTAAGTCCTTGATCTATAAGAATTCTGTTAAATATGGGGCTATCTACCATCACTTCCGTAAATGGGTCAAGGACGGTAGGCGGGGGCGCGCCCCCTGGCAGCAAGCTCAACAACAGATTTTTGGTCGGTATAAACGCCTACTGGATCTAAGTGTAGGCTTATTTGATGGTTCCCATAGTCCCGCTAAACGTGGTGGCGAGCAAGTGGCGTATCAAGGCCGTAAGAAATGCAAAACAAATAACACGTTGTGGCTTACCGATGCTAATGGACTAGTAGTCGGCTTCACCTTGCCCATCGCTGGTAACCATTACGATAGTAGCAACATTGAAAAACGCCTAGACTATCTAGTGCAACAGCTTACTGCTTCAGGGATCCGGGTAGATGGTTTGTTCATTAATGCTGATGCTGGTTTTGACAGTGAAGCCTTCCGACAAGTCTGTAGCCAGTTAGGCATTGAACTGAATGTACCCCGTAATTATCAGATTGCTAACCAGCTAGATGATGATACCTTTTTTGATAAATTGATGTATGAGCAGCGTTATGCCATAGAGCAAACGAATGCTTGGCAAGATAGCTATCGTACTCTATCGGTCAGACAAGACACTTCATTAGGTAGTTGGATAGCTTGGCATCATTTATTCTTTATCCATGCTTGGATCAAACAGGTACCAAAACTTTAAATCACTTCATTAGGTAGATGTTAATCGTTTTTTATTAAAAGAAAGTTTATACAATATTTTGTAAGATCTACTTAGCTATGGGAATTTTTCAAAAACTGGCGAATAAGATTATCCTATATATCTATAGCAGAGGTAAAGTTCTCTATGAAGAAAATAGATATGATTCATACAGAAAAAAATATCAGATTGAATCCAATTTTAGATTCAACGGCAATGGCATTCTTTTTTACGGCAATGGTAAGATTGTGATAGGGAAAAAATCCTATGTAGGATCTCTTTCTACTATTCAGGCAACCCCAGGACATTGTGTAAAAATTGGGAATAGGTGTCAAATCAGTCATAATGTAAGAATGTATACCTCTTCTGCAGATCCGGATCAGGATTTTACCATACAAAAAACCAAGCCTATTAAAGCCGGTGATATTACTATAGGTGATGGCGTTTGGATTGGAGCCAATGTATTTATTGGACCCGGAATAACCATAGGGAATAATGCTGTGATAGGAGCTAATAGTATGGTAACTAAGAATATACCCCAAAAGGCGATTTTCGGAGGTGTTCCGGCAAAGTTGATCCGTTACAAAAACTATTAGAACAGGGGTTAAACATTTCTACTTTTGTGATAAAGAAGCTTTTCTCCCACACAGCTCTATACGGGTTGGCACCCCAAATACCTAAAATAGCTAGTATATTCGTTTTACCGATACTGACGAAATATCTGACTGATGTAGATTATGGTGTAGCCGGGGTAATTACTGCGTATACGGGAGCACTTACGGTGCTGCAATCGCTGGGTATGAATGTTATTTTAGCCAATAGTTACTACAAGCAACCCGGTACGTATAAATGGCTGTGGCGGCAGATACACGGCTTTATTTCGTTGTGGTCTTTAGTGTACGGCCTGCTGCTAGGAGCGATACTCTACGTAGGAATTCCCGAAGTGGCTCTCCCTAACCGCTGGGCCATTATTTTTTTAATGGTAATTCCTCCCACTTTCTACGCTACCACCCAGATGATTGTGTTCCGCTACTACCAAATGTCGGGCCGACCCACGCCGCTGGCTATTCGTTCAGTAGTGTTGGGGCTTGTTACCATACTGCTCAATCTCTACTTTATTGCTCACCTAAAGCTAGGGTACATGGGCTGGTTTTCGTCCAGTTTTGCTAGTAGTACGCTTAGCTTTCTGGTATTTGGCTATCTCATTTACTTTAAGGCACGCCTTATTCCCATATTTAACTTTAAACGGCGGCTTATTCGTAATTCGTTAAAAGTTTCGCTGCCTACTGTTCCCCATTACTATTCTGGCTACCTGCTAAATAGTTCGGATCGTTTAGTCATGGACTGGCTAAAAGTAAGTACCGGAAATCTGGGGCTGTATAACTTTGCCGGTAGCTTTGGTGGTTATTTCTCAACTTTTGGAACTGCTCTGGGACAAGCTGTTGGCCCCATATACAACAATTTCTACAAACAGTCAGATGCAGATCCCACAGCGCATCAAAAAGCCCGTGCGCTTACATTCTTTATCCAAGGAGGGTTTTTATTGACTTGCTTCCTTGCTTGCCTTCGGATGAAAGAAATTTTGTTATTATTGGCTAGAAATGCTGAATTACAAACCGTATACCCTTTGGCCATCATTATCATTATGGGCTATGCCTATCGACCCATGTATCTTGGTGTTGGCGGACAGTTATTTTACTATGAAAAAACCAAAAATTTATGGAAAATATCGTTTGTAGCCGGGGTGTCAAACGTTGGGCTTAACTTATTGCTGATCCCCCTGTTTGGCTATCAGGTTGCGGCTGTCACCACCTTTGTTGCGCTCATGTATATGGGCTACTCTGCCTACTTTATGAAAGATTATAAAGAAATTAAAAGACTAGAGTATTACCCGATGTTTTGGCTGGCACTCACTTGCATAGTAGCTGTAAGTAGCTTTTTGCTAAAAGATATTATTTTTTGGTATAAAATGGGCATTTCGGCAGTAGTTGTAACGGCAAGTGGGGTAGCATTTATTAAAAGTAATCTCAAAGATTTACTTCATGAGTAGGAGTGAACTACTAGACTGGCTTAACCAAATGGAGAAAAAGTACCCGGTAGATGCCTGGAAGATACACGGTATGCACGTATGGCCACGTATCAGGGTGCTTATCTCTTTTCATTTGGCTAAAACAGATAGTATTGAACTAGTAGGCCAGTCGGCTAGCCAACATGTATCAAAATTTAAGAAAATTTTTGACTATCTAAATTCATTTGGAAACAATTTTAGATATCTTGTGAGAGCATCCAAGGTAGACTATGCATTTCTTGGTGCTTTTTCATTTCGAGTAAGGTATAAAAACAGTTGGATCAATCGTTTTTTTGATCCGGTGATAGAAGAACTAGAACGAAAAGGGTGCTTTTGCGCTCGTCTAGAACATAAGAGCAGTGGTACTGATCTTCAAGGGTTTCCAATTTACCAATACTCTAAAATTTTTTTTGTTGAAGAGCTGATCCGAACATTTCGGGTATACCAAAAAGTTCTTTCTTTATTAAGAATCGAGGAAAAAAGCAATTTAACTCGCTACGAGGCGTTTATCGGCGAGTTAATACAGATACCTGAGTTTACCGGTATAGAAGACTCGTTGGCTATACCAAGTCTCGAGCGCGATTTTCGGGTAATAGCTGCTTATCGGTCTCTCTTTCAGTTATATCTCAAATTGCTCCGTCCTAAGGTTCTTTTTGTTTTGTGCTACTATTCTCCCGCTGTTCACGCCGCTATTGCTGCGGCTCGTAGTATAGACATACCGACAGTAGATCTTCAACATGGTCCCCAAACCGGTGTTCATCCGGCTTACAGTCGCTTTCGCCGGGTTCCTGTATCCGGATTTAATATCCTTCCGAATATTTTCTGGGTGTGGGATCAAGTTTCTGAAAAAGGGCTTAAAGAATGGATCGACCAGCAAGAATATCATCAAGTATATCAATGGGGGCATCCTTGGATCGAGTACTGGATAAAGCGAGGTATGGAAAGTAATAAGAATAAGAATGACCGTCCTACTATTTTGTATTCTTTGCAACCTATCGGGGATCTATTAGAGGAGTATGTAGTAAGTGCTATGCAAGAAAGTTGGCAAGATTACCTCTGGTGTTTGCGACTACATCCAAGACAACAGCACGAATACGATAGTCTTAATAGAATATTAGAAAAATTCGATTTACTAAATAAAGTGGTAGTCGATGATGGGCTAAACTCTCCTTTACCAGAGGTTTTGGTAAACACCCAGGTACATTTGACACGATTTTCCGGTACTGCTATTGAAGCGGCGATGTTCAGTGTACCTACGATATTTTTGGATTCGTTAGCAAACGATATATTTGTCGAGCTAATTAAATCAAATCTAGCAAGTCTTTTACCTAGATTTACTAAGAATGCTTTGCTCGAGGAAATAGATAGAGTAGTTAGGGTCTCGGTGTTAGATAAACAAGGTATACACACTTTTTTACATGACTACAACGGCATATTCAAAAAGAAATTTCAGAACTAATGTTTTCTAGTTAGGGGATATCAACATATTATCAGAATCACGCAGTTAAGTTAGGATCGTTCAACTATATAGTGTGGCAGCACTATCCTCCTAGTTAAAAAGTTTGTGCAAGACAGTCTGTTAAGCAGATTTTTCGGATAAAATCTTAGAAATTTAAGCATGAATACCATAAGAAAGCATAGCCCATATGTGTCGGTCATCATTCCGGTCTATAATGACGCTACAGAATTATCAGAAACACTGCTCACCCTCACAAATCAAAGTTATCCAGAAGACAAATACGAAGTACTTGTAGTAGATAATGGTTCTACCGATACGACGGTGGAAGTTGCCAGGTCTTTTGCAAAAGTACAGCTGTTAATTGAAAATAAATACAAAAATAGCCCTTACTCAGCTCGTAATAGAGGCCTGGAAAGTGCTAAGGGAAGCGTTATCGCCTTTCTAGATGCTAGTTGCCGGCCTATTTTTCACTGGTTGACAGAGGGAATTAATACGTTGCATAGAGAAAACGCTGATCTAGTAGGCGGAAAAGTGGCTTTTAGGTTAAAGAACTCAAAAGACGTAGGCGAATTTTACGACTCGCAGATAAATATAAAGATGAAGGAAAATATAGAGCGTAGAAAGGGGGCAAAAACTGCAAATCTGTTTGTACGGAAGAAAGTTATTGAAGCCATAGGCCCGTTTCCTGAAGGAATTCGGTCTGGTGGTGATTTAATATGGACGCAAAAGGCATCTAGCAGTGGATTTTTGTTAGTGTATAGCGAGCAAGCTGCTGTAATGAAATCGGCACGCCCACTTAGGGAGTTACTAAAAAAACAATGGCGAGTAGGACAGCGTCACCCTCAAATATGGAAAGAGCAGGGGATAAAGAAGAGCTCTTTAGTTATAATCCTTAAAATGTTGATACCTCCTGCGCCTAATACTATAAAGAAGATATTGTTACAAAATGATAATCAGCAAGGCGTGCCACCTTTTTTTAGTCTCTGGTTGACGGCATATTTAGTTAAGATTATTACATCTTCTGCAAATGTATATGGTAAATGGAAGATTCAGTAAGACGATTATGAAGACAACACTGTATCAAATAATTCTACAATCAGCAAAGAAGGCATGTGAACTTCAATCAGAAACGGGAGCTATGCCTGCAGGACACAACGGCCTATACAAAGATAAAGAGACTCCCGTGAGAAACACCTCGCACTGGCTGATTACCTTCATTAAAGCGTATGGCATACAAGCAGACCCAGTACTAAAGAATGCTGCCAAAAAAGCTCTCTTCTACTTAATGAGTCAGGACGCCAGACCTCAAAAATATACATTTTGGCACCGAGATGTACCCGGCAAAGATAAATGCAATGGTATGATGGGACAGGCTAGGACAATAGAAGCCCTAGTAGAAGCGGCCCTATTTATTGACGAAGAGAGTCCTCT
>ERZ1740058.206-NODE-206-length-51366-cov-6.505623_pt1 | contig 51366 bp, 49 predicted proteins | sample MGYA00581745_ERZ1740058 | MGnify/ENA primary metagenome ERZ1740058 (study PRJEB43018, sample SAMN04849742) | marine metagenome | isolation source: floating plastic debris | place: Pacific Ocean | collected 2008-08-30 | study: EMG produced TPA metagenomics assembly... | reverse complement strand
GAGTATTGAAAAAATTATAGCCTTTTGACTTGCTTTATCTTAGAACTTCGGGCGAAAAGTTCAAAGCGGGGCTTCCCAAGCTTCCTCGCACAAATCCTACGCGCACCTCGCTGAACTTTCAAGCCAACGCACCCCTCCTTGAGATAAATATTTTCACTTCTAACATTGAAGTAGAGGATGCTAAAAAAGATTGTTACTTTACGTTCTAAAACACGTTGGCAATGATTAAAAACATTCTACTACTAACCTGCGCTATTACACTCTCTCTTTTTCATCTTACTCTAGCTCAAACGACCAAACCAGCTTTTTCCCGAATGGATGTGTTTGAGCTAGAGTGGGTTACTTCCCCCCAGATTTCGCCCGATGGCAGTATGATCGTCTACGAACGACGAGGGATGGATATTATGAAAGACCGTAAGACTTCTAACCTCTGGCTCATGAGTGTTGACGGTCAATCACATTACAAACTCACCAGTCGGGAGGTGAACGAGTCCAGTCCTCGCTGGTCGCCCGACGGTGGCCGGATTGCGTTTGTTAGCTCATCTGAAGATCACGGGTCAGAGATTTACGTTTATTGGGTGGAAAACGATAAAATTGCCCGCCTTACCCAGACAGAGCGTTCTCCCTCCGGTCTCAGTTGGTCACCCGACGGACGACAGCTAGCTTTTTCTATGCTGGTACCCGAAAAAGCTCCTACACTGGTAAGCCCGCCACCCAAACCCAAGGGAGCCGAATGGGCGGCGCACCCAAGAGTGACCACCCGCCTAAAGCATGAATCCGATGGTTCAGGCTACATTGAACCGGGCTACCGTCAGTACTTTGTACTACCCGCCGACGGAGGCACGGCTCGGCAGGTTACTCAGGGAGAATTCCAGCATCGCTCCCGCCCAGTCTGGACAAAAGATGGGCAAGCCTTGATTTTTTCTTCCAATCGTAACGATAACTGGGAATATGATTTTCGCAATTCTGAGATATACCGCGTCAGCATTGCCGATGGACAGGTGACCACCCTAACCGATAGAAATGGTCCGGATAGAGAACCCGCTATTTCTCCTGATGGCAAGCAGATTTTGTACATTGGCTTTGATGATAAAGTGCAGACCTATCAAGTAAGCAACGTGTACATTATGAATGCTGATGGCTCTAATAAAAAGCAGATTCCGCTAAAGCTGGATCGTAGTGTTAGCAGTCCGGTGTGGGCGGCGGATGGCAAAGGCTTTTACTTTCAGTACGATGATAAGGGAAATACCAAGATTGGCTACGCTACGCTAAACGGTAAATCTGAAGTAGTAACTGGTAACTTAGGAGGTACAGCTATCGGTCGCCCCTACGGCGGAGGTTCGTACAGTATTTCCAACAATGGTACTATTGTATTTACCCACACCACTCCTTACCACCCTTCTGAGTTGGCAATGGTGACTCGAGTAAAAGAAGACAAGCAAATTACCCACCTCAACCAGGATTTGCTGGATTATCGGCAGTTGGGCGAAGTAGAAGAAATCTGGTACAAGTCTAGTGTGGATGATCGGGATGTGCAGGGCTGGATGGTGAAGCCACCGACTTTTGATCCAAATAAGAAATATCCATTGTTGGTAGAAAACCACGGCGGCCCAATCTCCAACTACGGCGACCGCTTCTCCCCCGAGTTGCAGTTGATGGCAGCCGATGGCTACGTAGTCTTCTACCCCAACCCTCGCGGAAGCACCAGCTACGGTGAAGAATTCGGCAATCTGCTGTACCATAACTATCCCGGAGATGATTATCAGGACGTGATGGACGGAGTGGATGCGATGATTGAGCAGGGTTTCATTGCCGAAGACAGTTTATTTGTCACTGGCGGTAGTGCTGGAGGCATTATGACCGCTTGGATAATCGGCAAAAACAATCGCTTCCGGGCGGCTGCGGTGGTGAAGCCAGTGATGAATTGGATCAGTAAAACCCTGACGGCAGATAACTACTACGGCTACGCCAATTCCCGCTATCCCGGTCAGCCCTGGGAGAATATTGAAACGTACATGAAGTTCTCTCCGGTATCGCTGGTCGGCAATATTGAAACTCCTACGCTGGTAATGGTGGGTACCGCCGACCTGCGTACGCCCCTATCCGAAGCCAAGCAACTCTACCACGCCCTAAAAATTCGGCAGAAGGAAACCGCCCTGGTAGAAATTCCCGGAGCCTATCATCTGATCGTGAACCGCCCCAGCCAGTTAATCACGAAAGTTGACCATATTTTGGCCTGGTTTGATAAGTATCGGGATTAAACTCAATCATATGCTTTATATGATGAATGCTACTGTAAATCTGATACATCATTACTTTTTATTCAAGGTTTTTAATACCCACCCAAAGTACTTATTTACTAATCCTTGCTTTTCTATTCTAAATATTGTTTCATCGTTACGTATCGCTTCCTTTTCAGGGCTATTTTCCATCACAAGCTCTCTCTTCATAACCTTAAGTTCATTCTTCTTGAAAAGGTCTTCGTCAATTTCAATTTTTGCCCTTTCCTCAATTTGTTTTTGCGCAGCTTTTGACAAGCCCTGATACTGATCATCTACTTTATTTTCACTTCTAAGAACGTTGTACAAGTGATTGATAATTTCTGTATCTATCAAATCAAATTCTATTCTAGCAGACAATTCTCGAAAAATAGAGAAAGTTTGTGAAATCACCGTTGGCGGACTCATGACTGAAAATCGCACATTTATTGAATTTGCTTTACTCTTACGAGGACTTACTAACATATGGGCTTCTGTGACACCGAGTTTAGTGTCTAGTTCATAGAAATAACTCCGATATTCTTCTTTATCTGTCGACGGTTTATTAGTTCTCTCGAATCCACTATGACAAATGATTTCATCTAAAAAATCCACTTCAACAGGCTTACCAAGATCTAGCTGAAATAGATATGCTTCTAATCCCATTTTCTACCTTTTTATGGGATATAACTAATTAACAGTAGCGATATTGCTGCTACCTGACTAATACTGGGTTATTATGAAGACTATTTCCTGTTAAACTGTTGTTACGTATTTGTATCCCCGGACCTGTTCCGGGGTCTCAACGGTGGCACTTTAAGCGTGAGATGCCGGAATTAATCCGGCAAAACTTCTCACTTGAAGAGCGGGTGCGTAACGTCAGCTTCTAAGTTTTGATCAATCAAAATTTGAAGCCAAAATGAAGTCCTGGTTCGGTGTTAAATTTAGACCATTTGTCGTCCAGTTGTTTAAATGATCCGGGCATCTCGGTATGGTAAGGGCGATGCGTGATCGCGATAGAAGGTTCTATAAACCACCGATCGTTAAAAAGCTTGATATGATACCCCAGTCGGTAGGTATTGAAAATCTGAAAACCATTGTCAATCTTCTGCCCGTTTTCATCTACAAAAGACTGCCAGGCATTCATCACATGGACTCCCGTATATAAACCTTTCCACCAAAAGCGTTGGTAGACCAGGGCAAACCCGTATTCCCGCACATAGCCCGGAAACTCTTCTTCGGGAGTTTCAAAAGAACTGTCGTAGAGTGGAATTCCCAATGGCCAGGCGTATTTCCAGGTTTTAAGTTCCAAGGATACCACATCTTTGCCTGTGAGGCGATAGCCCAGATTAAGCTGCACAAATTCAGGGTTATTGGATTCGCTGAAATTACCCAACAGAAAAAAAGTGCTTCCGATAAAGTACTTGCGGTACGTAGTGTCTTGTGGGGCGTACTGAGCTTTAAGGGGTAATGAACTAGCTAATGCCAAAAGCAGGCTAAGTTGAGTGAATTTTCTTCGCATAATATTTTTGTTTTATGCAAAGATTGTTGAGCAGTGCCCCAAAAAACGTTCACTTAAGGTAATTAATGAGAGCCACTTACTGTTTTTTATCCACTATTCGGGCGCGCAACCGACTTAGCGATTGGGGAGTGATGCCAATAAAGCTGGCTAACTGATGCTGAGGTACCCGTTGCAGCAAATCAGGTCTTTTTTCTACTAAATCTAAGTAGCGTTCTTCAGGAGAGAAGGTTTTAAACTGATCGAGAGAAAGTTGCGATTTTGCCAGAAGCTCTTCGGATAGAATACGACATAGGGTTTCAAAGCGGGGAAATTCCTCAAATATTGTTTCTTCCATGCTAGGGTCAGAAACCGTCAAAATGGAGTCTTCTACACAAGCGATATAGTACTCAGAAGGCTGCTTACTAAGAACACAGTGAGGAGTGAGGCCTTCCATTTCCGTGTAAAAAGCGGTAGTTTTCTCGTTGCCGTCTACTATGTAAAATGTCCGTAGGCATCCTTTTAACACAAAATAACCATCGTTAGAGCGTTGTCCCTCTTCCAGCAAAACCGTTCCTTTCTTAAATGCCCGAAATATATCCAGCGACACCAATGCCTTCTTCTCTTCTTCTGACAGAGAAATATACTTGGCAAGGAAGTCAAAAAGAATGTTTTCCATTATTCAAACTGTGATGATCTTGGAAAATACTACCTTGAACAAAAGGAATGTTAGTCTTGACTCTCCTTTAGCTTCAGGTAATTTTCGGGGGTAAGAACGGCAATTTCTGATTTTTCGTAATCTTTAATATTTCGGGTGATTATAGCCTCAGTGCCATTGATCGTCAAAGCAGTAGAATACTGTATTGAATCTTCGAAGTCTTTAAAGTCATTTTTTAATGCTTGAATTATTTCTCTCTTCGTTGTTCCTACAATTTGAACCATCTCGGTAAGTTCCTCTACTATTTGAACTGCTTGTTTATGATCCAAGTATTTTCTGACGATGTAGTAGATATTGTTGATACTTACTGCTGAAACATAGAGTGTAAGTTTACCTTGCTCATTTAAATCGAAGATTTCGCTGGCAGAATTGGCAAAAGGCGCTCTATCAGTAAAAAAATCGATGACAACATCGGCATCAACAAAGACTTTAGCTACCATGTTTTTTGAATAACTCTTCGGTTAATACCTCTTTGTAGTCAAAATCGTTGTCAACCTTTATAATACCTCGTAGTCTTTGGACTCGAGATGATAATTCTTCTGGATGAACTTCTCTCCGGTCTTTGGTGATTAGCTTAAAATAATTTTCTACCAAATCAGAAAGACTCTCACCTTTTTCTTTAGCGTATTCTTTAGCCGTTTTTATAACTTCTTTCTCTATCGTCAAAGTCAATTTCGTATTCATGGCTTTTTTAATAAGGATACGTATTGTTAGATAATCAGTTAATCATACATGCGACCAGGCTTAATAATCTAGGTCGCAAGTAGAGTTTTCTATGTATTCACTTATATTCCAACTTGTCTAATCCAATCCCGAATAAGGGTTCCAATTCGAGCCAAGTCTTGCTCTGACAAGTCGCCACTATGCATTATTACATTTCGCGACCGCTCGAGTGACTTAATTATTTGTTGTGCCCATTCCAGTGATACTATATGTGGTTCAAAATACGCCCAATTATCACCTCGCATTATTGAAATTAAATCACCAAATTCGGTATAATTGATAAAATTGTCGCCGCGTTGCGTGTGCCATCGAATTTTGTCTTCCTCTTCTTTTCTCGATTCAGCTTTATCTCTTACTCTTTTCGGTACGCACTCTTCCCACCAGTTTACACCCTTCTCCTCTATCAATTTCTGGGAGATGAATTCTCTAATACTATTTTCAAAAGCACATATTGCTGTATAGACGTAAGACATTTTCTTCGAGTTAGTGACATATTTTTCAGGTAACTCATCTATGCATAACAATCTGTTAATTTCCTCTTCATCGACGGTAGTGAAAGTCTTCTTTTCTTTTGCCAGTGTATTCTCTAATGCCTGTTTGGTAAGAATGCCTTTAAAAACGAAAGAATATAGCGGATCCGAATTCATAACAGGTGTTCTTTGAGTGACTTAAATATTGCGTCAAAAACTGCTATATCTTTAGTTTCTGGAAGATGAATCTGAATATTATAGTGCATCTCAGTTGTTATTTGTTTGTTAATTATCTCACCAAGTTTTTTAGGATCTTCATATTCTGGCTCTTCTTCTGTTTGATATTCATTGGGTTCAATTTTGGATAATCCAGTGCTCGAGAAGTCTGCAATATTGCTTAGTTCCTTAAAAGTTTTAGCCATCCATTCAAGTACATTTCCTGTCTTTTTTCCTTGAAAAATAGTTTAAGATAAAGCCTATCGTTCGTACTTTTGAATCCAAGCTGCTCTAAAAATGCTATTGTAAATTTATCTGGAGCTTGAGCATTAACGACCGCATCAATAACTGGATTTAAGTTTTTTGTTGTAATAAGATAGCTTTCTATTAATGACATACTTCTCTTTTTGAATATTGATTGTGATAACTTATTTCACTTTTTCTACCCATTCAAATCTAACGAGAATTGCTGATTTTCAATAATATAGTTCTTTTCGCGAGCTCGTCTACTGATTATTTAAGCATTGTATAATGGTTTTTACTACTTTTCATTCTTTACCACAAAGCTCGTATCTTTCCAAAAATACCTAACCTATGATGAAGTACCTTTCTTTTATACTGCTTCTTTCGGTAACCCTAGCCGGATACGCCCAGAACGCCGACTCTATTTATGTGCGGGAGAATTACGAAAAGCGGGAAGTGACTATTCCGATGCGCGATGGAGTGAAGCTATTCGCCAATGTGTATCTGCCCAAAGATCAGAGCCAGAAGTATCCTATTCTGCTGAAACGCACTCCCTACAGTGTGCGTCCTTACGGAGCCGATCAGTATCCGAACAGCCTGGGACCATCTCCCTATTTGATGCGCGATGGTTATATTTTTGTGTACGAAGATGTACGCGGGCGCTACCGCTCAGAGGGCCAATACGACAATATGCGACCTAACCGCGACAGTGAAGATGAGATTGACGAAAGCTCCGATACCTTCGATACCATTGAGTGGCTATTGAAAGAACTGGGCGACCGTACTAACGGCAAAGTAGGTCAGTGGGGCATCAGTTATCCGGGCTTTTACACCATTGCCGGAGCGGTAGACGCTCACCCCGCGCTGAAAGCATCTTCGCCTCAGGCACCCATCTCTGATTTCTTCTTCGATGACTTTCACCACCACGGAGCGTTTTTACAGAGCTACTGGATGACCTTTCCGGTATTTGGCGTGCAGCACGAAGGGCCTACCGACACTAGCTGGTTTCAGATGGCAGCTCCGGGTACAACGGATGCTTATCAGTTTCATAAGGAGTTGGGGCCGCTGAAAAATTCGCAGCAGTACTACGCCGACAACTTCTTCTGGCAGCAGGTTATTGAGCATCCTAACTACGATGCCTTCTGGCAGGAGCGCAGCATTCTTCCCCACCTAGACAATATTGATCACGCCATCATGACCGTAGGTGGCTGGTTTGATGCTGAGGATTTGTACGGCCCACTCAACATCTACAAAACGGTAGAGCGAAATAATCCCGGCACGTTTAATATGCTGGTAATGGGCCCCTGGAGTCACGGCGATTGGGCTCGAGAACGCGGCTTTCAAGCAGTGGGCAATATTTACTTTGGCGATAGTATCTCTACCTTTTATCAAAAGGAAATTGAGTATCCGTTCTTTACTCATTTCTTGAAAGATGGCCCTGTTCCTCAGTTACCAGATGCCTACCTCTACGATACTGGATTGAAGGAATGGAAGAAATTTGATACCTGGCCTCCAACCGATGCACCTCGCTACGCCTTTACCTTTAAAGCAGGAGAAGCCTTGCAGGCAGATGCTTTAGTAATTAATGGTGACCCTGATGATAGTCAGGTGTTTGAGTATACCAGCGATCCCAACCATCCGGTACCCTTTACGGAAGATATCAAAGTCACGTTCACGCCCCGCAAGTTTATGACCGACGACCAGCGCTTTGCCTCCCGTCGGCCCGATGTGCTTACCTTCGAGACCGAACCATTGGAAGAAGACCTAACACTAATGGGCGAAATTATGGCTAAGCTGCGAGTTTCTACCTCTGGCACTGATGCCGACTGGATCGTTAAGCTAATTGATGTAATGCCCTCCGACGCCGAAGACAGTCCCACCATGCAGGATCATCTCCGTATGGCCGATTACCAGATGATGGTGCGCAGCGAAGTATTCAGGGGCAGCTTCCGCAACAGCTACGAAAACACCGAGCCGTTTGAAGCCGACCGCATTACCGAAGTAGAATTTCCGTTGCAGGACGTACTACATACTTTCAAGAAGGGACACAAAATCATGATCCAGATTCATAGTACCTGGTTTCCCTATATTGACCGTAATCCACAGAAATACGTGGAGAATATCTACGAGGCGGAGGCCGAAGATTTCCAAACGGCCACCATGCGCCTACACGGCAACTCGGTGATTGAAGTAGGCAAACTGGATACCCAACCGGCCGCCGTACAGTTACCAAGTAAGTAGGAAGTCGGAAGCCCGAAGTTGGGACAAATTACCCTTACTGTAAACTATTAGGCTGAATCAGGTGCCGACGCGTTTGCTAATTTCGGAGGATAAGTCCGGAGGGGAAGACGACTATGCTTTCGTTACCGTCTTTGCCTACAGCAGCTACTCCGAAGTAGAAGTTGTCGATGACGATACCTTCCAGCCTATGTCGGTCTACTTTGCCTACGTAGCGGGAATATTTCCACTGAGGTGCAGTAGTTTCACGCCAATAAATCTTGTAGCCTGCCAACTGAGTATCATCACTTATCTTCCAGGCCAGCGTGGTTGAAGGTCGTACGGCGCCGCCAATCCTCACACTAACGGGAGCGGGAGGTGCCCAGCCCAAACCGGCCAAAGTAATAGCATTCACGGCGGTAAGCTTTTGGGCGTAGGGGAAGTTCACTCCCTCTATCACGTCGCCGTACTCGATACCGTTTTCTACCCGGATATCCTGGTGCTGGCGGTTGTAGTTTTCGTGAGCCTCCATAATCCGGATGCCGGCAAAACCTAAATCGCTGAACGGACGGTGGTGGCCGCCCCGCCCAAAGCGGTCGAGCCGATAAATCATCATGGGGTTCATCTCGGGCATGTAGGTGGTGGTCATCTGATGCACGTAGCGGGCCAGCTGGCGAGAGATACCGTCTACCTCCCCTCCGGTAAAGCGTCGAAAGCGGCGCTGCTGCTCGGTTTCGGTAGGTGGTACCGGTTCGGAAAAAATGCGGAACGTACGGTTATCAATCACTCCGTCTACTCCCTCAATATTTCCAATCATATCATTATTCAGCACTCCTACTAATTCCCAATTGTTTTCTTCCGCGTAGTTTGCCAGACCTTGACCGCCGTACAACCCCTGTTCTTCTCCGGCCAGGCCAGCGTAGACGATGCTGGTGGGGAATTGGTACTTGGTCAGCACCCGGGCCGCTTCAATGGTTCCAGCCATACCGGAGGCATTGTCGTTAGCACCAGGTGCATCAATAGTATAATTGGTAGCATCTGAAGCCCGGGAGTCAATGTCGCCCGACATCATAATCATGCGGTTGGGGTATTGCGTCCCCCGCTGAATAGCTACTACGTTTACAATATCTACATCTTTCACAATGCGCGAACCGGCCCCTTCTTTCGTCGGATTATGCTGGTAGAACACTTCCAGACAGCCACCGCACTCCTCCGATATTTTATCAAACTCTGCCTTAATCCAGCGGCGGGCCGCACCAATACCGCGGGTATCCGACACCGTGTCCGCCATGGTGTTACGGGTACCAAAACCCGCCAACGTGCGAATATCCTGCTCAATACGATCAGCCGAAACGGCATCTACAATATTGTACATCCGTAGGTCTACCGCTGGCGGAGCCTGCTGGTCGGGCAAGTAGGGATCGGTACTCTGGCTATACGCTGAAAAAGAAAGGAAAAGAAAGATTAGGGAGTAGTAACAATTCATTCTGCTAGCAATTGGTTAGTTAAATACATACAGCTAACCAGCAAAAGGTTATAAGGTTGTAGAATCAAATCGGCGATTTTGGATCACTTTTCGCCCGAATTGCGTTACCGGGCTTCGGCGGCCGATGCTCCGGCATGGGATGCCCCGTATCGCCCTTCTTCCCGGCGGGGACCGCAAGGGCCTTATTCGGACAAAAATTGACCTCAAAATCCCTCGATATCCTAAATGTCAACACGCCCTAGTACCTACTATACTAGACTACAAAATAGAACGAGATATTTTGGTCATTTATAATTCCCAGCCGAAAGTAGTCTGAAATACGTAGTCGGTAGTACTGGCATTTTCTACCGGCTGATTGTCGTAATTGAGGGTGAAGCCCAGTTTTAAGAAAAAGTCTAGCGGTAAATCGTATTTGGCATCAATGGTATAATCAACCCGCAGTCGCCCTCGCTCGGTGAGGCTTGGGTAGACAACGATATTAGTTAGCAAATTGAGATCGCCCATATCGTACATATTCAGCTCGGTGCCGAAAAAACCCTCTCCGCTCTGCCGAGTATTGGTTTCATTGGTGAAACGCTCATTGTTGAACGAAGCTCCGCCCTGCAAGCCCCAGTAGGTTTGGTTAGTTTGAATTATGTACCTTCCAAGACCTATTTTAGAAATTGTTCGCAAGCCCAAACTCTGCTCGGTATTAGATAACCAAGACACTTGCACCAACAAGAACCAGTCGCGGGGCAGAAAGTAGCGGTAAGATACGGCCGCATCCAACCGCTGAATATCTTCAATGTCGTCCTGAGACGATCGGATATTGTTGTAACTAGCATCAGTAGACCAGCGCTCAGCGATAAAGCCAAAGGCACTACGCACACTAAATTGCCGCAAATTATTAGCTTTCGTTTGACTGTAGCCTATACCTAAGGAAGCTGACAGTCTACTCCAAAAATCTTGATCCACTTGTTTGAGAAATACGATATTCTCTTTAGTAGTACTACCCGTTACCCCTTCGCTGGTAATGGTGATGTTTCCATCATCGCCGCTGCGAATGGTCCCGTTGAAACGTCTTCCGTCCGATAAGGTGATCAGAAAATAAGTATCAGTGTAAATCTCGGCTACTTTTTCCCACTCGATCTTGAAATCGCTATCGCTGTAGTCGGTCTTGAAGGTTAATACCCCTCTATCCATTCCTTTGGTTTCCCCTACTATTACATCGCCATTGGTTAAGAGCAGTGAGTCCTGTTGCGCATGCCCGTGATGAGCTAACCAGAGGAAAAGCCCTAGCAGAATAAGTACATGTTTGATCATAAAATTAGATAGTTAGCTGTAACCTTTGCTAGGTAGCAAAAAAGCTAAAAAATTCAGTACCATCCCACTTAGAGCCGATTCTATAATGATTTACTTCAGATCAATTCTGGACAATACCGAAAGCTACCTCCGGTACTTATTCGACTACCTCATTTAGCACAGCTCCACTTGCCTTTCCGGGCGCATCAATTCCCACTATCTCACAGATGGTTGGCACAACATCGACGATTGAGATTCTCCGGTCAACGCTACTTCGTCGTCCGTTCACTAAAAAAGCTACCGGAACGTGGGTATTATTTTCGTCAGGGGTGCTGTGGTTAGCACATTCGGCTCCCCTAAAATTCCTAAGTACCGCATTATCATTAACATCAATAAAAATATCACCTGCCCTTGCGGGGTGCACACTACGCTGTATCCGCTCAAAGTCATCTATGCCCTCCGCATTGCCCGCGAAAATTTGCTCAACTGGGATGGCCTTACGTACTCCTGGTACAGTAGTGATGGCTGATGCTACTACTTTGGTTACTTCGGCTAACGATAAGCCTCTTTCCTCAATAAAATCATGGTTAAGATAAATAAACGGGTAGTAATAAATACGGACCAACTGCCCAGTGCCCGCCCCAAACTTTTCCATAAGCATCATTTCCGAATCTGCCGTTGGAATCAGCCGATCAAAGTAGAATTCTATGGCCTCCTGATTATCACGTAGTTGCTTGTATATACAGTCTGTTATGCCGTGGTCGGCCGATAGCACCACCAGGGTCTGATCTAAGCCCACTTGCTCGTCAACAAAGTTAAACAGATCGGCCAAGATACCATCCAGGCGAATAATCTGATCTTCAGACTCTAAACTGTTCGGCCCAAACATATGCCCGATATTGTCGGTAGCAGAAAAGCTTATTGACAGATAATCAGTAACATCATCTTTGCCTAGTGTTTCCTTTACAATAAGTTCTTTGGCAAAGCGGGCGGTGAGTGAATCGCCCGCCGGACTTAAACGGAGCACCTGATAGAAATACGTGCTGCTCGAGTCGGCGAAGTTGTGCGGAAACTTCTGATTAAACTCCTCTATTTCCTGGATTTGGGCATCTTCCTTTGGCTTTCTTTTCTTATTCACATAGCTACGCCTCGGCAGAAGCAATTTCCAGCTCTGCTGATGATACCGGTTGGCCAGCTTTTGTTCATTAAAGTCGTTCACCCATTGAGGATACTCCTCATAGTAGTAAGCACTGCTCACAAAATTTCCGTTAGCCGTTGAGTACCAAAAAGCTTTCCCCTGTTTGCCGCCCATGGCAACCGCGGCCCGATCTTTCAGGGAAACGGAGAATACTTTAGCTACCCCGCCGGAAGCTTCATATATCCGATCGGCCAACGTTGGGGCCAGCAGGGTATTAGGCGAACTACCGGCGCCTCCCTGTGGCTCTCTACCCTCAGAAGTAAGAAGCGGGTAACGCTCATCTCTTACAGAATACACAAATTTTTCTTCGCCGGCATCGTACCAGTTGTTACCCACCATGCCGTGCTCGCTGGGGTAGGTACCAGTAGCCAGGGTGGCGTGCCCCACCACTGTTTCGGTTACGTAGTGCGGGTGATGGGCTTCAGTGTACCATACTCCGCTGTTCATAAGGAGCTTAAAACCTCCGTCAGTAAAATTCCGCTGATACCGAAACGGAAGGTCACCCCGAAGCTGATCGACAGTAATCTGCAAGACCAGCTTTGGTGGAGTCGATTCCTGAGCAAATACGGAATAGTGGGGGGACCCGATAACGATGGACAAGCCTAAAATGGCACTATTGAAAAGCAAGGACGATTTCATTCTACGAAGTATTTCAATTTTTCTTAAAATACCATAAATTGATTAATATTACCGCAACTACTTCCTCCTGGTATGCTGAAGCACGGTATATTGTTTCTGTTATCGTTGCCCACCGCCCTGTTTGCCCAGCACGACTTTGATTCCCTCTATGCTGCTTCAGCTGAGTTCAGAGATAACTTTGACGCCGTTCAAAAAGCATACGACTTGTTTGCTGATACCTCACTGATGGAGATTGCTATCTACTCCGATTTCAGGCAGTTGAGCCGGCAGAAAGACACATTACATTATCAGGAAGCAGTGCTCAGATATACGCTTAACGATAGTGTGATTGTCAGCCGTAAAATTGGCATCAAAGCCAGAGGCAACTTCCGGAGGGAAACCTGTAGTTATCCGCCTATCAAACTCAACTTTCCTAAAAAGACAGTCCGCCTGAAGTGGCTGCAAACCTTTGATAAGATCAAGATGGTGGGGAGCTGTAAGCCAGGCACTAACTACGAGCAATACCTTCTTTCGGAGTACTACGTGTACAGAATGTTCAATCAGTTAACCGATCATAGCTTCCGGGTTCGGCTCCTGCGCGTAAAATACTACGACACTGGTAAAAGAAATCAAAAGAAGGCAGAACAAATTCGTTATGCCTTTATTATCGAGCCTCATAAAGCAGTAGCCAAACGGTTAAAAAGTAAGGTACTGAAAGGCGGGAACTTTCCCTATAACGTTTTCAATCCCGACGAGATCAATTTAATTGCGGTGTTCCACTACATGATCGGTAATACTGACTGGTCTATTCCAGCTCAGCACAACGTAAAAATATTAGCCCCAAAAAACTCCGGATCCTTTATCCGAATGGCCATTCCCTACGATTTTGATTTCTGCGGTATTGTTAATCCTCCCTACGCTATCCCGTCTGACCTTTTACCCATTAAAGACATTACCGAGAGACTATTTCGGGGTCCCTGCCGCGATTTTGAGCAGTATAGTCGGACATTGGAAGTGTTCAAAAACAACCGGGACAATTTCTTCGCACTGATCGAAGACTCGGCGTACCTAACAAAAAGCAGAAAAACCTGGATGACATCTTATCTGGCTTCCTTTTACGAAATTGCTAATAATCCCAAGCGAATTAGCCAGGAACTAAGTGTGAACTGCCGTGAATAATTGTATTTTGCCGTAACTAAATGGACTATTCAGAAGAGCAAATAGATTTTAATCAGCCTTTCCGACCTTTTAAAGATAAAGATACTCCCCGGATTGTTTCTGTCTTTTTAAGAAACCATTCTCGGATGATTGCCCGCTATGTTGCCCTGGTAGATAGTAAGGCCAACATCATGATTCAGTTAAACTCCTTCATTATTAGCGGGCTAATTATTTTCCTTGAAATAGTTGATGCTTTTATGAAGATTGAAGTTGCTGCCCTCACTTTTTTTGTAATTTCATGCATCGCTTCCCTAACAATGGCAACGTTAGCCGCCCGGCCAATTCAGCTAAATAAGAGGAATATTAAATTGTCTCCCGATGCAAGAAAAGAACATCTGTTTGACGTTAGACATTTTGATGAACTGGCCAAAGAAGAATATGACACAGACTTTAACGCGGTGATAGGTAGCCAAAGTCTGGTTTTCAAGAACATCTCCAACGAGTTTTATTTTAACACCGTACATGTAGTAAAGAAATTTAAGAGACTCCGGTACTCTTATAATGTATTCTTAGTGGGTATCGGAGTCACCGCTTTGTTATTTGTCATCACCCGAATATTTGTTGGTAATCAAACTCCCTAGCCACTAGGCATTTGTAAAATCTGTAGCCTGCTATTCTAACCAATCCATTACTACTGCAACTTCATTAGCTCCCGTCTTTCCGTAATTATCCCCACAGTATTACTCTAGCCTTAATCTACTTACTTGGGTCTAAATTCCTTTCAGGTGAATAAGTTAAATCTAATAATTTTTGATTATACCAGCATTATTCTATGCTACTGTCTAATTATTCGAGAAAAAGTTGGTTCAATATTACTTGCTCAACTATAAATTATTGATAACTTTAGCCCTACCATTATAAACTATCAATAAACTATTGTCTTTTACTAATTATGTTCGCTTATAATGTACTATTTATTCTGATTTGGTTGGTAAGTAGTACCCCTTTACTTACCCAGGATAGTTACAAAAAACTTACCGAAGAAGAACTTAAATCTGCCCCATTTAAAACTGCTGAGTCTTTAGCTGATGCTATGCTAACTGCTCAACGAAAGGAATCGCCCTATCTGCTGAAAGAGTCGGAAGCAACTTCGGCGGTGCGCGAGGAGTTCACTGCTGAAAAACAGCTTCAGACCTACGGTGCTATTCGCGAATTGTTTGGCGACTACCAATCACTTACCTTCGTAGAGGCGTATCGGACATTAACCGATCCTACTTACCATATCTTTCGGTTTCGGGGAGGTTTTGAACGAGGTAACGCCCAGCCCGAAGTACGGGTAGTAATGAATGAGGCTGCCCAATTAGCTGGGTTCTTCATTCGCCCCTGGCAGGATTCGCTCTAAACACATTGCTTTCCTAAACAGCTACCGAATGGATCATCTACGTATTGCTACTGCTCAGTTTGAGCACCGTAGTGCTGATAAAGCCCATAACCGGGCTCGTGTCCGAGAGTTAGCTGAAATAGCGAAGCAACAGGGAGCGCAGGTAGTAACGTTTCACGAATGCTGCTTATCAGGTTATGCGTTCGCCCGCCACTTATCTTGGGAAGAGCTTCAAGCCGTAGCCGAACCAGTACCTGATGGCGAGAGTACGCAGTGGCTAATCCAATTGGCTAATGAATTTAATTTAACCTTGCTAGCAGGATTACTTGAACGAGACGAGGACGGCAAAGTCTACAACACTTACATCTGCGTAGATGCGAACGGCCTGATTGCCCGGCACCGGAAACTTCATCCGTTTATTCACCCTCAACTTACTCCCGGCGATAGCTATACCACATTTACTCTGCACGGCTGGAACTGCGGCATGCTGATTTGCTACGACAATAATATTCCCGAAAATGTGCGAGCTACTCACTTTCTGGGAGCGGATATTCTGTTTATGCCACACGTAACTATGGGTACACCTTCTACTCGACCGGGTGCTGGCTACTTCACCGCCGATTGGAAAACTCGGGCGACTGACCCTACCAGTTTACGCTCCGAGTTCAATGGATTAAAAGGACGAGCTTGGCTAATGAAGTGGTTACCTGCCCGCGCCTATGATAATGCCCTCTACGCAGTGTTCGCCAACGCCATCGGAATGGACGACGACCAGTTGAAGAACGGTTGTTCCATGATGTTAGACCCCTTCGGAGATATACTCACCGAATGCCGACTATTAGGTAATGAAGTAGTAACTGCTACCTGTGTACCCGAAAAGCTTACGCAAGCGGGAGGTTACCGCTACCAACAAGCCCGCCGACCCGAACTTTATCGCGATATTCTTAACCAGTCGCATTCGGCTCATCAGCAGGTAGTCTGGCTCTCATCTGATTCTGAGGAGAAAAAAGACAGCTAAGATGAATGTTTATCGTTCAGCTGATCTACTGATTTATTGCTTACTAGGGCTATCAGCATTGGCAATACTGAGTTTTACACTGAGTAGTCCAAAGAAGGATAATGCTCCCCCGAATATTATCCTCATTATGAGCGACGATCAGGGGTGGGGCGATGTGGGGTTTCGCAACCATCCTACTTTGAAAACACCGGCTTTAGACAGTATGGCGGCTAACGGGTTGGTCTTTGATCGTTTTTATTCGGCAGCACCGGTCTGCTCCCCCACCCGAGGGAGTATGCTTACCGGTCGGCATCCATTCCGCTACGGTATCTACTTCGCCAATGTGGGGCATCTGCCCAATGAAGAAACCACAATACCCGAAGTACTTCGACAAAACGGGTACACTACTGGGCACTTTGGTAAGTGGCATTTGGGAACGATGCACCCCTGGGTGATTGAAAGCAACCGGGGTGGCAAGGCGAAAAATCAGAAGTATTATTCACCCCCTTGGGAAAATGGCTACGACATTTGCTTCGCTACAGAGTCTAAAGTGCCCACCTGGGATCCGATGGTGAACCCACCCCACGAGGTAGCGGGATCTAACAAGCAACAAGCTGAGGGCGATGCCTTCGGAACGTACTACTGGGCTGGACCGGGCCAAGTGACTACCGAGAACCTGATGGGGGCTAACTCGCGAGTAATTATGGATCGGGTAGTACCGTTTGTAAAAAATGCTGTTGCCGAACGAACTCCCTTTTTTACTACTATTTGGTTTCATACTCCGCACTCCCCGGTGATAGCGGGGGAACAATACCGGGCACAGTACGTTGATCTTCTCGAGAATCAGCAGCACTACTACGGCAGCATCACCGCCATGGACGAGCAGATTGGACGGTTGCGGAATCTGCTAGAGGATTTAGGAATCGCCGATAACACCATCATCTGGTTTTGTTCAGACAATGGCCCTGCTGCCGAAGGTGGTGGGCCGGGACTAGAAGCCGGAGGGCGACAACAAGGAACTACTGCCGGACTGAGGGGTCGGAAAGGTACCCTTTACGAAGGTGGTATCCGCGTTCCTTCCGTGATTGAGTGGCCTGCTGTTATCACCCAAGCTGGGCGTACCGCCTATCCCGCGGTTACTTCAGATATCTACCCAACCATCCTCGATATCCTAAACATTACCGATCCTTCTACTGATATTAAAGATGGAAAAAGCTTGTGGCCTTTGCTACAGGATAATACCCAGAGAAAACGAAGTGCTCCCATCGGTTTTCAATCTAACTTTAGAGGAGAGATGTATCAGGTTTGGTCTGATGACCAGTTCAAATTAGTGCATATAGAAGAAAGCGATCAATGGGAACTCTATGACCTTCGAAACGATCCGCAGGAGCAGCATAATGTGATTGATGATCATACTGAACTGGCCGATGAAATGAAAGTTGCTCTACTACAATGGGTACAATCCTGTAAGGACGACTACCAGCCATAACTAAAGGATTCACCACCATGCTATTTGTAGTGCAGATTAGATTTATTATAGCCATGTTGCCTACAATAGAAAGAGGGGTGAAGCTCATGTGAAAACAACCAACAGCATCATTTTATTGGCTCTGATCATTATTTGATTATCTTCTTGCGCTGATGAGAAGGAAAGAGACTACTTACTGTAAATTGTTAATTTGCTAACAAAAGAATACGACTCTGATAACCGCAGAATCAGTATGGCCATAAAAGACTCGGCACCGATGAACAATCATGTGAAACTAAGAGTACTCCATGCAGATTCATTATATCAAATAGCTATCACAGGAGTTGAAAATGCTACTTCAGCGGCTACCCCTGAGAATGAGCTTACAAACTTTTATCAAGGTCCTATTTGCTAGGCCGCAAGATACCAAGCATTCCTACGTTAGCCAGCCGACATTTGCTATAACCGAACCATTAGCTTATTATAGCGTTGAATTTTTCTGGCAAAATGCTAAACATAAAGTAGCACAAGATGTTTCCGAATGCAATAAACGCCTATTCAACCGTTCTTCCACAACCTGCTTTTGGATCAAGAAAAAAATCTACCTGTCTATGAACGAGAAGGCAAGAATTAACGATCTACTGAGTTACGAGATACTGGATACTTCGCCCGAAGAAGAACTCGATGAGTTGGCAGAGATAGCTTCGGCCATATGCGACACTCCCATATCCCTCATTACCCTTATTGACCAAGAACGCCAGTGGTTCAAATCAAAAATAGGGGTTGACTTATCTGAAACTCCCCGTGAATACTCCTTTTGTCAGTATGCACTTGATAAACCTAATGAAGTGCTGATAGTGAGTGACCCACTACATGATGAACGGTTTAAAAACAATCCTTTTGTGGTAAGTGAGCCTGAAATACGCTTTTACGCTGGCGCTCCTTTACAGACCCCTGACGGCAATGTGTTAGGCACTTTATGTGTACTGGACAGTACTCCCAAAGAAATTTCTGAGCCTCAGAAAAAGGCTCTCTCGCTCCTAGCAAAAAAGGCTATGGATTTTCTAAATACTCGGAAGCTACTAGCCGAACAGACCAAACATATTGAACTTAGCGCAGAACGGCTAAAAAACCTAACCGACCAGGTTCCGGGAGTAGTTTACCAATTTCAAATGTCACCTCAGGGAGAGATGTCGTTCGAGTTCCTAAGTAAAGGTATTTCTGAGATGCATTCTCATCTTAATCCAGAAGTAGTAAAAAGAGATGCATCATTGATTTTCAACCTTATTCATTCGGAGGACCTTCCGAAGGTCATGCACAAGATCCAGGAATCATCTGACAATATCACTCCTTTCAGTGTTGAATACCGAGTGCTAATGCCGAATGGTGCTTACCAATGGCATGTCGCCAAATCAGTTCCTGAGCAGTTAGCTGACGGTACCGTAGTTTGGTATGGTATCTTTCAAGATATTACCAGCCGAAAAGAGTACGAAAAAACTCTCGAACAAATAGGCTTTGATATTTCCCATGTTATCCGTCGTCCCATAAGTAGTCTACTTGGTTTGGTTTCCTTAAGCGAAAAAGAAGACATCAGCGTAGAGCAGCTCAAAGAATATACTCAATACATTAAAGTAGTAGCTCATGAGTTAGATGAGTTTACCCGAAAGCTTTACGACGCTTACTACGAGAGGAAAATAAGGGTTTCAAGCTAACAAGTAGAATCTCCAACTGGCTTTTGGAAGTCATTTTGCCTAACTTTCTGTAATCAATCTAATCACTTACTGCTATGCGCATTGTTTTGTCATTACTCCTAGCTATATTCTTCATTGGTTGTACTTCGCAACCGACTCAACAAGAGACTTCCCGACTGGGAAATATTGAACTGACTGTCACTGGTAAGGAGAATGCACTACCTCACTTCGAGAAGGGATTGCTACTGCTACACAGCTTTGAGTACCGCGATGCCCGTAGTGAGTTTTTGAAAGCGCAGGAACTGGACCCTGACCTGGCAATGGCCTACTGGGGCGAAGCCATGACTTATCACCATGGCCTATGGAGCGAGCAGGATTACGAAGCGGGTACGGCTGCCCTACAGAAATTGAATGACGCCACTCGGGAAAAGATCACTCCGCTAGAGCAGGATTTTCTGAAAGCTATGGATGTACTCTACGCCTCCGAAAAGCCCAAAATGGAACGCGATAAGGCCTACGCCGAATACATGGAAGACATGCACCAACGCTACCCCGATAACCACGAAGTAGCCGCATTTTACGCCCTGTCGCTGCTCGGCTCGGTAGAGGCTCGGGAAGATGAAGTATACGAACGAGGAGCCAATATTGCCAAAGGCATATTAGCGGAAAATGCCCAACACCCCGGCGCTCTGCACTACCTTATTCACTCTTACGACGATCCTAGGCACGCCTTTATGGCGCTGGATGCCGCTAACAGCTACTCGGTGGTAGCTCCCGATGCCAGCCACGCCTTGCATATGCCCTCCCACATTTACATAGCTCTGGGTATGTGGGATCAGGTAGTAGCTTCTAATGAGGCATCCTACGAAGCCAGCGTTAGCAAGATGGAACGAGAAGGAAAAGACAATGACGGACGCAGCTACCACGCTTTCCACTGGTTGCAGTACGGCTACTTGCAACAGGGCCGCCTGGCTGATGCCGAAGAGCTGCTGAAAAAGATGCAGCAGTACACCGAAGAAACTCCTTCTAAGTACGCTCGCCGCCATCTGGCCCATATGAAGGGCACCTACCTAGTAGAAACCGACGATTGGCAAAGCCCCTGGGCTAACCTGGTAGTCAATACCGATGATTTGAACATCATGGTGAAAGCGATGGATTACTTCGCCAACGGCATGGTGGCTTACAAAAACCGCCAAGCCAACGGAGTACAGGCGGCCATCACGGCTATTGAGGAGGAAATTGAGAAAGAATCGGTACGGGTGCAGAACCAAAGCATTGCTACCTGCAGTGCCCTCACCCGTGAAGTACCCCACCAATTGGATTTGGACTACGCTCAAGTGATGGCGCTGGAGCTAAAAGCTCTGCTAGCCTGGTTGCAACAAGATACCGAAGAAACCGAACGCTACTTGCAGGAAGCGATTGCCCTGGACGAAAGCGTAAGCTACTCCTACGGCCCCCCAAAAATTGTAAAGCCTACCCGCGAACTCTACGGCGAGTGGCTACTGGAAACCGGTCAGCCCGAGCGAGCACTAGAGCAGTTTGAGAAAGGACTGGAGCGGGCTCCCAAGCGAGTCCGCCTATTGGAAGGAAAACAAAAGGCCGCCCAAGCCACCGGCGATGATGTCCTAGCCCAAGAGATTGAAGAAACCCTGAACGAGATTAGCGAGGATAATAAAGCTGCTGTGTAATTACTCCAGCACCTCGCGCAGTACGGTGATTGATTTTAGCTCGCCAAAGCCATCTACGTGGCGTTGGTAGTACTTGATAATGTCATCCAATAGTAGCCGCCGGGTAGCGTTGCTCATCTTTACCGGGCTGGTGTAAGGATTCTTTAGCAGCAGATTCAGTATTTGCCGGTCCTGCTCATCAATAGTAGGTTTGCCTACGTACTCGTAGACTTCATCAAATAGATCGTCGGCGGTTTCCGGAGCGAAGCCCAGGTAGCGACTGAGCTTCAGCAACAGTTGCAGATGGAAATTCTCATAATGCTCAACCAGATGGTCGAACATCTGTAGCGAGTAGCGCAGAAACTCAAACTGATTGGTGTTCCCTTCCTCTTCCTTTAAGCATTTATTCAGCACCTCAGTAATAAACATCGCGATGCTGGATTTACGGAAATCGTAAGGAATACTCTGGTAGGGTTCGGGACACTTAATCTCGGAAATACGGTTAAGCCCAGCGTTACGTTTGTAGTAGACCACCAGCTCCAGCAGGGTGAGTGGTTGAAAGAAGGAGATTTTGCTTTTGCTCTTTTTGTTGCTACCCCGCACCCCATTTACGATGTAGGACTGCAGCCCAAAGTCTTCGGTATAGATACGCGTGACAATAGACGTCTCGCGGTACTTGATGAAATTCAGAACAATCCCCCGGGTTTTGTGTAGCATAGCTATTTATTGATAACCGGAGCAGAAGAAAGAAGGTTCGAGTGAATTGGATGCTGGAAAGCTAATCAATAACTCAAAGGACAGAACTAAGTTCCTCGTTTTTCATTAGGTTAATTGCAGTGCTCCTTCGGAACACTACAATCAGCTAAATACTTTTTTATTTCACCCTACCCCATTAATTCCGAGGCCGAACAAGCTTCGTCTAGATATATTTATGTTAACTACCCAATAATGACTACATCCATCAAAGACCATAACCATCTCCTTTTTCCAATGCTCGCTCTCATCCTTTACTGAACCTCTTACCCTATCAAAAATTGAGTATCTATCCCACTCAAAAATCGTGTAGACTATGCTATCTCCTTCCTGATTAACATACCCAAAGTATTGTCTCCTATAGTTTTTAAGATTTTTGTGAATTACTGGACAGCCTTTTCCTTGGTTTGTTTTTTCACTGTTCTCTTGTCTCAGGCTGTTCCTTAAAATTTCTTCTGCCACCTGGATATTTCGCAAAGTGGGACTAAATCGTTCTTCGCTTTGAAAACAGTACGAACATTCTACATCTTCAGAGAAAATAGCTCCCTGAAAATCTCTATTTCCTATAACCATAGAATATTCAGTTGGCTGTTCTACAACCTCAAGAGAGGCACTACAAGATGAGTACAATCCAATCAGAATTACCAAATACACTATTTTCATTGCTCGATTTTAAGGAACCACCGCAATTTTTCCAACGAAGGTTTCGGAGCCATCGGCGGAGGCACTGAAGACGAGGTAGACGCCGGACTGTACACGGTCGCCGGTGTAAGCTCGCAAATCCCAGGTGGCAGTGCCGCCTTCGGCCTGTAGCTCTTGCACTAGCACTCCCGAAACGGTAGTAATCTTTACGGTAGCCTGATTCACCAGCCCCTGCATCCCAACTAGCCCATCGAAGCTCCTTCGCACCGGGTTAGGAAACAGCTTTACCGACTGATGGGAAAAAGTGCCTCGGGTAGCGGTACTTCGGAAAGATACCACACCCCGGTCGGTAGCTACAAATATTTCGCCACTCTGATCGTCTACCACAATGTCCAGAATAACATCCGAAATGAGTGGACTATTTTCGGTAGTGAACTGATAAACCAGTTCCTCGCCGGTTTCGGAAAAAAGCCACAGCCCGGAGTTGGTCCCGATCCACTTTCGGTTACCACCGTCCACCGCTACGGCGGTAACAAATTCGCCCAGCAACAGAAACTGCCGGTCAAAGACTGGCTTTACAACCAAAGGTTCTTCAAATACTTGTTCGGGTACCGGAAAGTAAGCAACACCCTCGCTACCCATCAACCAAAGCTGCCCATCTAAGTCAATCGCCATATCAGTAAGTTGCCGGCCCGGAAGCTGAGAGGCATTGACCACTTCGCTGATCAGCAAATTTTCGTTAGTAGCCGGGTCAAATACCAGTAGATTGTTCCCTGGTCGGCTCAGATCACTACCTCCAATTAGCATCCAGACCTGCCGGCGAAAATCCAGTGTTAGCTGACGTGGGAAGCGGGCCTGAGCACGGTTGAAGGCTAGCTGCTGCCAGGTATCGTCGTTCAGATTAATGGTATGCAAAGAGGAAAGCGCATTGTAGTTGCCTAGCCAAAGACGGTCTTCGCCATCAGTCAGTGCACTAACCTGATCGTTCTCCAACGTGCTTCCACTGCTCAATTGATTAATTACCGAAAAGCCTTCGGCACCGACACACTGAAACATAACCTCCCCAAAACTGGAGAAATAAAACTGCTGAGTAACTTCCGAAAAAGTAGCATCAGTAAAACGGGAGGTGATTGGTAATTCGGTGTAGTTCTGCCAGCGGCCTTCGTTGAATTGATAATAAGCTCCCGGAGCATCTTGCTTGAGAGCAACGACAGTTCCATTCAAATAACGAAGCTGATGGATATCATCCGAAGCCGGGCCATTGGGTAAAAACTGCTCGGCCTGATTATTTTCTAAGCGAAGCAGTCCCTGTTGTTGGTCAGCTATCCATAAGGTTTCATTTTCTTCCGCTACGTCCTGCGCAAATCGTATAGTTTCGTTCTCTACTGACGTCACATTTCCGGAATCATTTAGCCGGAAGATATTTCCTCCAGAAACAATAAGCACGCCATTCGTAGATGGTTGCAATGCGTTAAAATCTGCATCCGTAGTAAAGCCGGTAGGTTGCCACTGTCCGTTGTAGCGGTAAACACCCCGCTGGTCTACGGCCGCGTACAGTTGATTGTTTTGGGGAAGCAGATAGCGGGTTGTTTCAGCTGGAATGCCCTGCGAAGCATCAAATCTGCGCCAGGTATTGAAGTCTTGCCGGTTAACCAGTGGATCCAGCGAGTTGGCAATCACCCCGGTTTGCGTACCCAGAAAGAGACTATCCCGAACGATTGTCGCCTGATAAATAGGCAACGCTTCACCAATTTCGCTCAAGCGAACGTAGGATTCCTGAATCTGCCAGGGTTCTTCCTGCTCCAAATCCAGACTCAGTACCCGCACTCCTACGGAGGTAGAAAGATAGACCAGGTTACCCTGTACCAGAATATCGTAAATCGTTTCAGGAGTATCTGCTTCTTCGCTAATAAGGGTAAAAGCAAAAATACCTCCCTCAGATACTAAGTCTACTATTCCCGAGCGGTACGCCAGGATAAGCCCCATATTTTCATTGTATTCCATAGTAGTAACTCCCACATCCGATAGTCCATCGCTTTTAGAAATCACCTTAAGAGAATTATCGGATTTACTTAGATAGAACAGACCATATTGAGCCGCCACGTAGACTCGCTCAGAGGTATTGATGACAATCCGACTGTCCTGATAAGAAAAATGGGTACGCCAGCTTTCAATAGGAATATCCGACTGAGCATATAATGTTATGGTTGACCAGCATAAAAATCCACTGAGTATAAGCCGGAGTTGCCGTAATTTCATACTGACTTAACGGGAAGAAGAATCCTCTTCGTTTTTCTGAGCAGCTTTTTTTTGCTGTCCCCGGTAAAAGTAGTAGCGGCTGCGGGCCTCGTACTGGTCGCGAGCGCCCACCTGTATCTGATCCGCTGAATCTTCTAAGCGATAGGAGAATGAAGCTGCTGTACCCGATACCGCGCAGATGGCGTGAGTTTTGGTTACGTACTCGGCGACGGCCAGCAGATAAGGCATAGCTCCGAACGGTTTGCCTTCGTAATCCATATCCAGTCCGGCTACGATTACCCGCTTTCCTCGGTTGGCCAGTTCGTTACATACATCTACAATAGCTGGCTCGAAAAACTGGGCTTCGTCGATACCCACTACCCGACAATCATCTACCAGTGATAAGATATCTTCAGCTCGGGCTACACTAGTAGAATGAATGCTATTCTGATTGTGCGATACCACATGATCTTCGTGGTAGCGATCATCCAGCTTCGGTTTAAAGATTTGCACCGGTTGCTTGGCGATAATGGCCCGGTTGAGCCGACGTATAAGTTCTTCGGTTTTGCCCGAAAACATGCAGCCGCAAATTATTTCAATCCAGCCGGTGTACGGTTTGCCCAGCGGAAGGCCGCCTACTTGAGGTTCAGTGAACATATTGCCCGATCTTTGCTCTTTTGTTTGTGTTCCGGATAAAAGACGAATATTTTTATTTATTCGTAGGTTATCCGGATACGATGCTTATAATTAGTCTGGTAGCGAAATCATCCTGGCTACCAGACTAATTATAAGCATAACCAATTATCAGAGAATCGTATTGTATAAGTATAAACAGAATCTTTTTTTAGGATTACTGCAAAAGAAATGAATTACGGCATGGAGCGCAAACTTGATCAACAGGGAATAAAGCAATATAGTGAACAATTTACCAAACGAGTACTTTCTTCAGCTTACGAACACACACAACGCCTCAACGGGCAGGCCATTCTGAACCTTACTCCGGTTCGGCAAGTCAACCTCTTTACTATCAAAGGGCTATTTGACCAATGGCAGGTTGAAATTAATAAGCTGCGTAGCCCTTACTTCGATTATGAAGCTGAGGAAGTACAGGAGGCATTGGATAATTTTATTAATACGCTCTCGCAGTATATTTCGGTAGACCATAGCCACTTACAACCCCTAGTAAAAGCGGCTGTAACCGATACCCTACAACTGGTATTTGCTCCGGTAAGCTATGCTTATCAGCAATTAGAGAAGTTTCCGGTGGATACTATCCGAACGGAAGACCTGATGGTATGGCTTAAGTACGTGAAGGTAAACCGACCTCTACTGGAATCATTTGCCGAACGCTTCCGTCAATATTCGGGAGAAGCCGACCGATCCGATGCCATCCGCCTGCTGGATGAAACAGTTAGAAAGTATTCCGGTACTTTTGAAGATACTAACGAATACGTATCCACATTTTCGGAAGTATATCCGCTTGACTCGAACCAGCTTTTCCTTTCCGCTCCGGTTTCAGCGCCCATGCCCGATTCGGAAGAACCACTCGTAGAAACAGAAACCGTAGAGGAAGAGCCGGTAGACTCGACAGATTCAGGTCCGCGTACTCTGCACGATTATTTAAGTGAACAGTCGCTCCAATCGACTACCCTAGCTGACATTCAGCGAAAAAACAAGATCAGTAGTATTCGGGAGCACATTGGCGTGAACCAACGCTACATGTTTATTCGCGAGCTATTTGGCAACAACCCTCAGGAGTACCAGCAAGCTATATCGGAGCTGGACAAACGGGATTCATACGTAGAAGCCTTTAACTTCCTACGCCACGAGTTCGCTCAGAAGTACCGCTGGAAAATGGACTCGGAAGAAGTGGTTGAGTTACTGGAGATCGTTTCTAAACGTTACAACTAATGAATAATGATGGTTGATTAGTGAATAATTATTCATCAATCATTCGTCATCCATCATCAACCTACCGGGTTAGCACCTGCATGCGGTGGGCATCCAGTTTGAGTAGGATGAAGAGCAGAACGGTAAAGGCCCAAAGGGAGGAACCCCCGTAACTGAAGAAGGGCAGCGGAATACCAATAACCGGAAACAGACCAATGGTCATACCGATATTTACCGCAAAGTGGAAGAATAAAATAGCTGCCACACTATAACCGTAGATTCGGGCAAAGCTCGATTTCTGACGTTCGGCGATGGTAGTAACGCGGATTAGTAATAGCACAAACAGTACAATAAGCAGAGCGCTACCCATCCAGCCGTGTTCTTCGCCAATGGTGCAGAAAATGAAGTCAGTGCTCTGCGCCGGCACAAAATCAAATTTGGTTTGGGTACCTTGTAAGAACCCTTTCCCCCACATACCGCCGGAGCCAATGGCAATTTTAGACTGAGTTACGTTCCAGCCGTAGCCCAGCGGATCACCGTTGGGGTTGATGAGTGCTTTTATCCGGTTTTGCTGGTGAGGCTTCAGTACATCATTGATCACAAAATCTACACTAACGATCAGGCTAATCACTGCCGCTGCCGCTACTGAGATAGTCACAATTCTTTTGGTCTTTCGGGTGTTAATTCCGATAAGAAGGAAGGCGGTGACTACCACCGCAATAATCAGATAAACCTGACTAATATACAATGTGAGTACAAAGAGAATTGCTGCTGCAATGCCAATTCCTAAAAGTAAAGGAGAGAAACCCTCACGGTAGAAAACCAGTACGAAGGCGGAGTAAACCATCGCCGTTCCGGTATCGCCCTGGAGAATGATAAGAATAGCGGGTAGGCCAATAATAGCAAACAGCGTTAACTGTGATTTAAGATTGCTGAAAACCCGATTGTTCTGACTCAGATACTTGGCTACTGCCAGCGCCGTGGCAAATTTAGCAAACTCAGAAGGCTGCATACGGAACGCACCAATGGTAAACCAGGACTTGGAACCGGCTACTTCCCGACCGAAGAGCAGTACGAAGATGAGAATTAGGATAATGCCACCGTAGAAAAAGTACGCAAAGGAGTTGTAAAAGCGAAAATCAACCAACATGATTAGCGTAATTAACAGTGCAGCGGTGCCAATCCAAATTAGCTGCTTACCCGAATTAAGAGACAGATCAAAGATACTCTGCTCAGCCTGCACATCGTACACTACGGCAAAAATGTTTAACCAGCCGAGTGATACAAGGAGGAAATAGAGGGTGATTGTTCCCCAATCCAGTCGATTAATTAGTTGATTATTCTCCCTCACAATTAGCCTAGTAAATAAAGTCTCCTTCTAAAATATATTCTTCCATATGCGGTCGGTCGGTACAACCCTTTAGGTATTTCTCGATCATCAGTCCGGAAATCCCTGCTGCAGCTCGGGCTCCCTGCCCGGCGTTTTCTACGTACACTGCTAATGCAATCTGCGGATCATCCTTGGGCGCAAATGCAATAAACACGGAGTGGTCTTCGCCCTGCGAATTTTGCACCGTTCCGGTTTTACCGCACACTTCAATATCCTTCAGTTTGGCCCGGTGCGAACCGGTACCGCGTTTTACTACCTGGTGCATCGCATCTACTACCACATCGAAGTGTTCTTTGTCCACAGTAGTGTAGTTCTTAGTGCGGTACTCTTCCAGTGGCTGTCCGTCTTCACCAATCGATTTAATCAGGTGAGGGGTGATATAGTATCCTCGATTGGCAATAATTGCTGCTAGGTTAGCCATCTGCAACGGCACCACCTGCAACTCACCTTGCCCAATAGCATTAGAATAGATAGTGGAGAACTTCCAGCGATTATCCCCGTAAATTTTATCGTACAGCGAAGCTGCCGGTACGTAACCGCCGCGTTCGTGAGGTAAATCTATCCCTAAGGGCCTACCCATACCAAAGCTCATCACGTGGTTGCGCCATTTCTCCAGTCCGATTTCAGTATCAACAAACGTGTTTTCCGAAACACCTCTGTTCAACATTCTTTTATAGACATTCCAGAAGTAAGGATTACAGGAAACCTCAATAGCTCCTTGGAGATCTTCATGCGTATGGGGCCCGTGGCAGGCAATAATACTCCGGTCGCAGCGAAAGCGAGTATACGGAGTGATAATTCCCTCCTGAAGTCCGATTAGTGCCTGTACCGTTTTTAAGATAGAACCCGGAGGGAAGGCACCCATCAAAGGTCGGTCAAATAGCGGTTTAGCAGTATCAGCCGCTAGCTCGGCGTAATTTTTCCCGTAATCTCGCCCCGATAGCAAATTAGGGTCATAGAAGGGGGCCGAGACAAAAGTCAGAATTTCTCCGGTCTTAGGCTCTAGTGCTACCACACTTCCTCGTTTACCCATCATTAGGGTCTCGGCGTACTCCTGCAACGAAATATCTACTGTGCTCTGTAGGTTCTCGCCAGGAATAGACAGGGTGTCGTAGGTACCATCTTTGTACGAACCTTTTTCCACTCCCCGCACATTTACCATCTTGTACTTTACCCCCCGCTTTCCGCGCAACTGCTTTTCGTACTTAGACTCTATGCCCAGAATACCGATGTAGTCACCTTGCCGGTAGAAATTCGATGTATCCTGCTCAAGTTTGTAAGGACTTACTTCGCCAATGTAGCCCAAAGCGTTTGAAAGGTTGCGGTAGGTATAAGCCCGATTGGTACGCGCCTGTACCCGAAAACCGGGAAAATCCACCAGATAATCCTGCATGGAGGCGAAGGTGGTATTAGAAATTTGTTTGACGAATACGGAAGGCTTGACGTAGGAATAACCCTTAGCCTTCTCCATTTTCTCTTCAAATTCTTCTATGGTAATACCCACAATCTTACAAAAAGCCAGCGTATCTTTTAACTGAACATCTTTCGGAATTACTTCCAGATTGTATACTGGAGCATTGTAAACGACTAGTTTGCCATTACGGTCGTAGATTAGCCCCCGGAAAGGATAGCGTATCTCTCGATCAATAATGTTACTATTTGCTTTAGCTTCGTAGTCTTCGTTTAATACCTGAATAGCAAATAATTTCGCCAGGTAGATACCTGCGATCAGAATGAAGGTAAGGCGAATTACGTACTTGCGATTGTTATAGATCATAACACGTTTCTACGAGAAGAAGAGTATATGATATACTGTATGACTAAAATCATAATTAACGAAAAGCCGGTACTAGCCAGCGCTTTCAATGCGGTGTAGCTAAACAGCTGAAACCCTCCTATTTCAATAAAGAAGATAAGAATATGATGGATTAACAACAGAGGAAAAGCATAGGTGATAAACCAGCGAATTCCTTGAGCGCGAGGTGATGGCAAGCTTCCCATATCATATCCCCCGCGAGGAGTTAGAAAGTCAATCCACAGCTTACGGATGTACATGATGAACACACAAGCTGCAGCATGAATTCCAAAAGTATTATAAAATATATCAACCAGTAGTCCAGTGACAAAACCGAAGACGAGAGCGGTGATTACGCTAATCTCAATGGGTAGTAGTAGCAAGAAAGCTACGTACACGTAACAGAAGGCTACATCGAACAGCACTAGTTTTCTTACTACCAGTATCTGGATGATGAAGAATATGATAAAATTAAGTGCTTGGGGTAGTAGATGCCGACTATTCATTCCCAACGAGCGTTTGTTCCAACAACGAGTCTTTCTCCTGCTTCAGTTTATTTTTCACAACATAAACGTAGGCCAACTGAAAGAAATCATTGGATAGATCAACGTCTACGTCGTAAAACGCCGCATCACCTTCCGGGCGCACTTCCTTTACAGTACCAATGGGAATTTCGGGCGGATAAATACCGCTGAATCCGGATGTTACGATGGTATCGCCGGTGATAATATTGATATGGATAGGAATATATTTCAAACTAGCTTGAGTAGGATTCACTCCCTTCCATTCGATAGAACCTAGCGTATTTGAGCGCTTCACTAATGCCGATACGTTCATATCAGTGTGCAACAGAGAAGTAATCAATGAGTAATGCTCGGAAACATCTTTCACTTTACCTACAACCCCGTTAGGACTGATAACCCCCATATTAGGTTCAATACCGTCAGCCCGGCCTTTGTTGATAGTAACGTGGTTCTTAAAATTCTGAACCGTATTGTCTACAACCTTAGCCGGAATAAATGCATACTGCTGAAAACGAAGACTATCACTTCGGGTGCGCACTTTGGGCAACACCACCAGTGAGTCTTGCGAAAGGGCCAATAAAGCCAGAGAGTCTTCCCGAGCCGGATCAAATACAGCTTGTTCAGAAATAGATGATTGACCTAGGAGTGCAGATCGCAACTGCGCATTCTCTTCAGCCAACTGCTCGTTCGCCTCTTGCAGATTTAAGTATTCAGATACAGTATTGGAAGCATCCATAATGGAGGCCACCATATTGTTAGATGAGTTAACAACCATAGCCTGATGGTAGGCGTTGTTGTTGACAATAAAGAAACCACTCAACCCCTCCAAGGCTAAGAATAAGATAGTAGCTCGATATTTTAGTAGAAACGAGAGTAAGTTATACATCTTACGTCATCAAAACTGACTTGAATAAGTCAAACTTTTTTAAAGCTACTCCAGTTCCCCGGACTACTGCACGCAACGGATCATCAGCTACGTGAACTGGTAATTTTGTCTTCAGCGCTAAACGTTTATCTAACCCACGAAGTAATGCTCCGCCACCAGTCAGGTGGATACCATTGTCGTAGATATCTGCTGAAAGTTCCGGTGGAGAAATTTCCAGTGCCTTTAGCACAGCTTCTTCAATCTTGGAAATAGACTTATCTAGAGCGTAAGCGATCTCCGAATAGGAAACTTTAATTACTTTTGGAATACCAGTCATCAAATCGCGTCCCCGAATTTCGTAATCGTCCGGCTCTTCGTCTAGCTCGGTTAAAGCTGATCCTACTTCCAGCTTTACCTTCTCGGCCGAACGCTCGCCAATCAGTAGGTTATGCTGCCGGCGCATATAATCCAGAATATCTTTGTTAAAGGTATCGCCAGCCACGCGGATTGACTGGTCGCATACAATCCCCGATAGTGCGATGACTGCAATCTCGGTAGTTCCACCTCCGATGTCCACCACCATAGAACCTACCGGTTGGTCAATATCAATACCAATACCAATGGCCGCCGCGATAGGTTCATGCACCATGTATACCTCCTTGGCGCCCGCGTGTTCAGCGGAGTCGCGTACTGCCCGCTTCTCTACTTCGGTAATACCGGAAGGAATACAAATGATCATTCGATGAGACGAAGGGAGATAACGATTACCGGTATCTATCATTTTGATCATGCCGCGAATCATGTGCTCCGCCGCGTGGAAGTCGGCAATTACTCCATCTTTCAGTGGGCGAATGGTTTTAATGTTTTCGTGCGTCTTCTCGTGCATCTGCATTGCCTGCCGGCCAATGGCCAATACCTTATTGGTAGTACGGTCAATGGCAATGATGGAAGGCTCGTCTACAACAATTTTTTCTTTATTGATTATCAGCGTATTAGCAGTCCCTAAGTCAATGGCTATGTCGCTGGAAAAGATGTCGAACAATCCCATGTGTTGGTTACTAAAGTGGTTTGAGTGGTACTTTTTACGATTTTGAAGTTATACAAATTTCGTGTAAGACTTAGCTAATTCAAATCGTTATTTCATCAGGCTATGCAATAGGTAAGAAAATAGCAATTTCTATACGAAACTATCAACTCGCGTCAGTCATACAGCGACAACCTCCGTATTTCCGCGCAAAATTAGAACGAAAATTTAACTATTAATAGAGTGGCTGGCTGATTTCTTTGCATATCCCCTCTATTCTTTTTCAGATCAATAGCGATGGTCGTGGCGAGAAGTAGAAAAAGTAACTTTCTCTCTGTTAACTTACTTATGGCTAACTATATGCAAAGCAGTTCCCCCGAATTAACGATTGGCTATGCCTAAATCCTTAGCTTTCTCCAAGCTATTCATCACACTAAAACTATCTACTACTGCCGTATATATTCGCTCCATTTGATCCATATGCTCCAGATAGTACTCGTAGCTACGAAAGTAGGTAGAGTCAGTAATACTATGTTCGTCAAAGATAGCCCGCTCGTAGTTACGAAAGATTATCTCAATAGAATCAGCCTTTCTGGAACCGGTATAGCTCATTTTAGCCTCAGCCAGATGCAAGTCAATTAGTATGGAAACCATTTGATCTTTACTTAGCAAATCAGCGGGAGGAGCTACCAACTCTTCCGTACTTTCGCAGGAAGTGCCCAGTAGCATAAAACAAAGGAGAAAAATATAGCGATAGCGCATTGGCAACAGTTCTTAGTACTTTTACTACCAAAACGAGCAACTAAAAGTTCTCATTATGACCATCTGAGCTTTTTTAATCACTATTTGGGTATTGATGAATACTGACAGTAAGCATTTAATCTACTTATCCATTTTCTTTAGAGTACCTGTAGAGCTCCATTAAATCATTTCTTTTTTTCTCCCTCTAGTTCCGTTTCTATTGGCATAGAGTAGTAAAGCGAAAGAATAACATCCACCACTACCATGAAAATACCTGCTAAAAATTTCATATATGCGCTAAAATTTGTAATTAATTGCTCTAATTACCACTTGGCACTTTTGATACCTAAGCAGTTCTCATCTAAATAATAAAAACCAGACACCTCAAACTATTCACTAATTACCAACCGTAAAATTGAAAAAGAAAAGATTAACCATCATTGGGGTGCTCGTCATCGCCCTATCAGCCTGCAATACCGAAAACAAACCTAAGGAACCGGAAACAGCCACCGAAATCACTAGCAGTTCCAACGACTGGATTTACCTATTCGACGGCAGCAGTACGGAAGGTTGGCGCGCCTACAACGGCGAATCTTTACCCCCCGGCTGGATCATCAAAGATAGTGTGCTGACTTTTGATACCGAACTAGGATTGGAACAGAACTACGAAGGCGGAAAAGACATTATCTACGGTGCCGAAGAGTTTGACAACTTCGAACTCTATCTCGAATGGAAACTTCCGGAAGGAGGTAACAGTGGCATTTTTTATCATTTAAAAGAAGGCTACAATGGCCCCCCCGAGGTGTCGCCGGAATATCAACTCATCGATGATGAAAATTATGCCAATATACACGACCTAACGGATTACAACCTAAGCTTAGGCTACACCGAAAACCCCAACGAACTAAAACCTTTGCAGCAAACCGGGGCCGACTACGCCATGCACCCGGCAGACCCCGCTCAAAAAGTACTGAATCCTGTAGGCGAATGGAATTCATCCAAAATCGTTTTCACGCCCGAAAAGGTAGAGCACTGGCTTAATGGCAGGAAGCTATTATCCTTTGTCCCCTGGGATGAGGCCTGGCACGAGAAAAAGAATTCGGATAAATGGAAGAATAGCCCCGACTACGGAAAGTTCAAAACCGGATACATCGGTTTACAAGATCATTCCAGCCCAATCTGGTTCAGAAATATTAAAATCAAAAAACTTTAATTGAAGCCCAGCAAAAATGAATAAAAGAGAATTTTTAAAGAGCGCCGCCACCTTATCATCAATTGCCTTATTGCCCGCCGGGGCTTGGGCCTTTTCCGAAGACAAACGCCTGCGTACGGCCCACATCGGGGTGGGTAATATGGGCGGTGAAGACCTAAAGGCTATTTCCTCGCACGATTTGGTGGACGTAGTAGCGCTCTGCGATGTTGATGCCAACAATTTAGCCCAAGCCCACAAGCTACACCCCAAAGCAAAAACCTATTCCGACTATAGAGTGCTTTTAACAGAAATGGAAGGAGAAATAGATGCGGTCATCGTATCTACTCCCGATCATACGCACGCCCCCGCCTCAATCATGGCCATGGAAATGGATAAACCAGTTTACTGCCAGAAGCCTTTGACCCACCACGTAAGTGAAGCCCGGGCAATGAGGAAACTAGCGGCGGATAAGAACCTGGTAACCCAAATGGGCATTCAGGTACATTCGTTCTACGACTATAAGCTAGCTACGCTTATGATCCAGTCTGGCATTGTCGGAAAAGTGCATACGGTTAGAGCATGGTCTCCCAAAAACTGGGGATACGATGGCCCCGTTCCCGAAGGGAAAGATGCAGTACCCGAAGAGTTGGACTGGAACCTCTGGCTAGGAACATCCGCCGAGCGACCTTATAAGAAGGGGGTTTATCACCCAGGAAACTGGCGAAAACTGGTTGACTACGGTTGCGGTACGCTGGGCGATATGGGAGTGCATATTTTCGATACCCCTTATAATGCGTTAGCCCTGGATGTACCGATGACTGTTACCACTAATTGTCGTAAACCCAACGGATTTGGCTACCCCGAACAGAATATGGTAACCTATGAGTTTCCGGGTACGGAGTATACTGCTGATACCCTAAAGTGGGTATGGTACGACGGAGAAGGAGCTGATAAACAACGGGAAGATCTTATGCTGCCCGGCGGTGAAGCACTTCATGACCAGGGAGCTATGTTCATAGGAGAAAAAGGAAAGCTGTACCTACCTCACTTTCAGATGCTTCCGCGATTAATTGTGGACGGAGAATACCAGGAGCTAGATGTTGCTAAGTATAATCTAGGCGACCCAGTTCGTGATTACGAAAGCGAAGGCAAAAAACACTACCATCAGTTTGTAGATGCCTGTTTGGGAAAAGCTGAAACCAGTGCGCCATTCTCCTATGCTGCTAAACTAACGGAAACTATCTTACTAGGAGTGGTTGCCGGTCGTTTTCCTAACCAGACGCTACACTGGAACGCTGAATCAGCGAAATTTGACGAAGAAGAAGCTAATCAGTATCTGGAGGGAGTATACCGAGAATTTTAAGAAACTTGGAAGTTGCGCTCGCATTGATGTGCAGTTGCGATCAATGGTTATCAAAGTACGTTAAGAACCTGTTCTTTAATTTTCTCCAGGGCTTCTTTCATCTGCACTACGTGGTGCTGAATTACTGAATCGTTGGCTTTGGCCCCGATAGTATTAATCTCACGACCAATCTCCTGGCTGATGAACCCTAGCTTTTTACCAGAGGCCTGCGGTTCGGCTAATACCTTAGAAAAGAAGGATAGGTGATTGGTAAGCCGTACAATTTCCTCGCTAATATCCAGTTTTTCCAGGTAGTAGATCATCTCCTGCTCAAAGCGGTTTTCATCTATGGCTTCCTTCATCGTCTCGTCTAATTGAGCTTGTAGACGATTCCGAAACTGCACGTTTCGGTGGGGAAGTTGTTCCTGAATAAGCTCCAGCGTATCAGATATTATTTGAATTTGTTGCTCAAAATCCCGTTCCAAGGCATTTCCCTCCTGCTGCCGAAAAGCCATACATTGTCTAACAGTTTGCTCAATACAGGATCGCACTAGTTTCCACTGAGCAGGATCAGTATCTTCAGTGGTGTTAGTCTGGACTACATCAGGCGACTGGGCAGCTAGCCGGAACAGATCGGTCGGCGATTCGTCGAGCTCATTAGCGATTTGTTGGTAGGTATTGAAATAAGATTTAAGTAGTTCTTCGTTAATTTGCCCCCCTTTAGCATCGGCATTCTTTTCCGTCATCTCTACTATTAACGCAACCTTACCTCGCTTTAACGTTTCGGAAAGCAGGTTGCGTACCTCGATCTCGTACGACCCAAGGGAACGGGGTAATTTAACGTTGGCATCCAGGTATTTGGAGTTCAGCGTTTTTACTTCGGCACGAATATCCAGTTCTTTGGTTTCTACCCGGGACTTACCGTAGCCGGTCATGGATAAAATCATAAGTATGAGATGAAGGTGAGCATTGCAAGATGGGGAGGATACTGCACAATCGCAACGCTATTGCTGATCAATAAAGTTGGCATACAACTTCTGCACCTCCTGCTTAGCCTGAGTTAAGTCGTCATTCACGACTGTTACATCGAATAGGTCTTCAAATTTCAGTTCGTATTCAGCTTTGGAAATACGTTTTTGCAAACTTTCTGGAGTTTCAGTATTACGAGCTTTTAGTCGCTCTTCTAGCACTGCCAACGAAGGCGGACGAACAAAGACCGCTAGGGCACGGTCGCCGAAATATTTTTTTAGATTTATTCCACCCTTCACGTCTACATCAAAAATAACGTTTTTGCCGTTAGCCCATATCTCGTCAATTTCAGATTTTAGCGTTCCGTAGTAGCAGTCGGGATATACCTCTTCCCACTCAATGAAAGCATCTTCCTGTAGTTTCTGACGGAATTCGGGTGGAGTAAAAAAATAATAATCGCTACCGTGCATTTCTTTTCTTCGCTTACTGCGAGTGGTAGCTGACACAGAGAAAGACAGATTAGTATTAGAAGATAGTAGGTGATGAACCAGGGTAGTTTTTCCTGATCCGGAGGGCGCAGAAAAGATGATGGCTCGGCCTGGCGAAGGCGGCATGTACTAGATATTTTGCAGCTTTACGTGTTGGCGAATATTGATTAGTAAGTCTTCCGGAGCTACAAACCGGCCCAACTTAGCCTTAAGAGCATCACGAAAAGCCTTTTCTTTGTGATAACAATCAATCACCTCAGGCCAGTTGGCAGCATACTGATGAAAAAAATTGGTATCTTCAATTGAAGCCTGGCTATCAAGTATTAGCGGAAGTAGTTCCATGCAACGCGTGTACTGAGGCGACTCTTTGGGTAACATAGGCGTATAGCGTTAATTGTGAAAAAATGAAAAATTTGCTTACTGATAATAGCCAAAAAAGTTGCCTAATCCTGATAGCCCATTGACTCAGCGTATGATTTAAGTTTTTCCTTGAGAAGGTTACGAGCCCGGTGAAGCCGCGACCGCACTGTTCCGATCGGAATATCCAAGATCTTAGCCATTTCTTCGTAAGTGAAGCCTTCTAGGTCACACAATATAATGACTGTCCGGAAATCAACTGCTAGTGAATTAAGCGCATTGGAGACTTCATCTCCAATCATGTCTTGAACAGCTTCTACCCGAAGATCAGTGGTAATGCTTGCATCTACATCTTCTGAGTTGTAGTACGTTTCCACCTCCTGGTAATCGACTTTGGAGGGCTCTTTACTCTTCTTCCTAAAGTCGTTAATGAAGCTGTTTTTCAATATTCGGAACAGCCACGCTTTAGCATTAGTTCCTCGCTGAAAGGAATCAATAAATCGAAAAGCCTTTAGGTAAGTTTCCTGTACCAAATCTTTGGCATCGTCCTCGTCGAAAGTAAGACGATACGCAAAATTGTACATAGAGTCTATCTGAGGAAGGAATTCATTATCAAAAATGTCAATCTTCTCCAGTTCAGTATATTGATTACGACGAGTTTCTGCCGCTTCTTCGGTGGTTTCTGTGGTTTGGCCCTCCCGGTTCTCGGTATTCTGTAATTCCTCTTTATTTTCTGCCATATGTATGCTTAATTATAAGGTAGCTCCTCAGTATATTTAACTCTTATTAGCCGATATTGTTATCGTATTTATTAATAACTTCGCACCCAGCTTAAACTAGTTATATACGAAGCTCTTTAAAAAAAGATTACTAAAAAAATATGTTACAACGAGTTCAGTCAATATTTCTTTTAGGAGTAGCCATTTGTATGGGATTATTACTACTGGTTAACATCTGGGAGGAGACCATCACCGAGCAGCAGCAAGTGTTAGTGCTGGATGCTTACGCTATCGAATCAGTCTCGCTTAGCAATGGCGAAGGAGATCCCACTGTAGCTGTTAATACCTGGCCAATTGCGGTGCTGGCAACCCTAGCCATGGTTACCGCTTTTTTCGAAATTTTTCGTTATCGCGATCGTCTGCTTCAAATTAAACTGGGGCTACTCAACTCTTTATTAATCGGTGGTGCCTTGGCCGCCATTGTTTTTTATAGTTTTGAAGGGGAGGAAATATCGGCCAACACTGTGCAAGGTGACTACGAACTGGGACTTTACCTACCAGCCATCGCGATGATACTAAACCTCCTAGCCAACCGCTTCATCCGCCGTGACGAAATGCTGGTTCGCTCTGCCGACCGACTAAGGTAGTTAATACTTTTTACGCTATTCCTTCATGACTATATAGAAATATGGATAGAGAATTCAGAAAATCTCTAAGAAAAGTAATAGATCGGAGGTCAAGTACTATACTAACCAAAGTTTTGATTTCGATATTTCTACAAGTTTCGTATAGAATCACTACTATTTCTCCAAGTGCTTGACAGGAGTTGCTGTCTAGCGTATTCCCTCGATTCTCTATGCTACGACGTAACGTATACGATACTGTAGAAGTATTACGTTCCTTCGATACAAAGGAACAGTTTTGCAAAGGGATTTAGCAATAATATGTCTACGTTGCTCTAGAAGATTCAGGTTCTACAGTACGTTTGTCTCCTGCAAGTTCCTTTTGCTCTTGCTCGCAATGGCAAAGTATCCTATATATTGCATCAGCCAACAGTTACCTCATTCCACTTCAACCGTTAATCTGACACTAGTTCCAGGCCTGAGTTCTGTTGGTCTTGATCCATCTAACCACTATTCCTATCTCACATTCAATATTTTTTCCGGATACCAGCGAGGTAATTACTGGTTCCAACTTAGCGGAATATCATCCGCTACGATAGAACAGGCAAACGGAATTCAAATAGCCGGACTGGCGAATATTGTAGGTGTAGATTATTACCGAGGCTTATCGCCCAAAGCAATCCGTCAAGCGGAAAAGGAAGGCGATACTCCCTTTCTGAACGGGATTCAATTCAGTGGCTTGATGAATTATGTTCGCGGACAAGCAAGCGGCGGACAAATTGCGGTAGGAGCTAACATTGCAAAGAAATCTACAACCGGAGCGCAGTTGGGCGGATTACTCAATTATTCCGGAGGGCTGTTGATTGGGATTCAACTAGGTGGTTTAGCCAGCATCTCCCGAGGATCTACCATGGGATTTCAAACAGCCTTGTACAACCGTACTTTCAAAGAACTCAGCGGATTTCAGGTAGGGTTAGCCAACTGGGCAGGAAGCATAGAAGGAAAAAATTCAGTACAAGAAGGTGCATCTACTGGAGTACAATTGGGTTTAGTGAATTTCAGCGGGACTATGAATGGCTTGCAGATCGGATTGATTAATGTGTCTGGAAACAACCAGGGCACTCAGATTGGCTTGATCAATGTATATAAAACCCCTCACAAAAAACGAAAGCCCGATAGTACGCCATTTGGGTTGCTAAATATTGGTAATAGTGCTTCAGTGGAAGCTTTTGTCGATGAAACCTTTCTGATGAATTTTGCTATCAGTACAGGAAATATTAAAAACGGCGGACTGTTGCCCGCCAGAAGTTTAAAACGCATTATGAATCAGATTATATATCGCCAATCTCATTTTTCTCAGAGCAGGTGCCGGGCTTACGGCTGGAACTGGCAAAAGCAGTGGTACAATTATTCCCCCGACATTACGGGTGAGTTCTATTTTTTTAGTCTGGGCTTCGGAACTTCCTACGTTGATTTCACCGAGGCTGAGCGTAAAACAAATCTGCTTTCGGAAATTGGCTTGACCGTAGGGTCACGATTATTCTATAAGAACCGTTCCACCTATCTATATGCCACGGTGGATGCAAATTACTTCTACAGCAATGATGGTCAGACGCTTGCCCCCGACAATCTCAGTAGGTCTTTCGGTGAAGAAGGTGATCGTAGAACCCACGAATTATGGCCCGGATTAGTTGTAGGACTAAAAGTCGCTTTATAAGTTTGAACAAACCAGCGAACTCTTTGTCAGAAAATGCTAGTGTATTCAAGCGTCCGGCGCCCGGTGTTAGAAATTACATGAATACCATGCAACGGTCGCCTAAACATATCGTCATTCCCTGACAAAGTGTCACACTTATCCGCCTTGGAACATATTTTGGAGTGGGCTTAGGCGGAAAATCATGTATGCAATTAAACTGAAAATATTATGGTAGAAGAAAAGGGAACAATCTCGATCAATACCGAGAACATTTTTCCGATCATCAAAAAATTTCTGTACTCCGACCACGAAATCTTTTTGCGGGAGCTAGTTTCTAATGCGGTAGATGCTACGCAGAAGATCAAACGGCTAGCCGCCATTGGCGAATACAAAGAAGAACTAGGCGACCTAAAGATTAAAATTTCTATCAACGAAAAGCTGAAAACCCTTACTGTGAGTGATAGCGGTATTGGGATGACCGCCGATGAGATAAAGAAATACATTAATCAGATTGCTTTCTCCGGAGCTACTGAGTTTCTGGAAAAGTATAAAGACAAAGGTGAAGAAAATCAGATCATCGGTAACTTCGGTCTAGGTTTTTATTCCTCCTTTATGGTGGCCGATAAGGTAGACCTCATCACCAAATCATACCAAGAAGGTAGCGAGTCGGTACAGTGGACCTGCGACGGTAGCACCGAGTTTGAAATTACTTCCACCGTGAAAAAGCAGCGGGGTACCGACGTAGTTTTATACATCAACGAAGACTCAGAGGAATTTTTAGACAAAGCCCGGATTCAGGGTATTCTGGATAAGTACTGTAAATTCTTGCCAGTAGAAGTAGAATTTGACGAGAAAGTAGTTAATAATCCTAACCCCATCTGGACCAAATCCCCTTCCGAACTAAAAGATGAAGACTACCTAGCTTTTTACAAAGAACTATACCCGTTTTCTGAAGATCCGCTCTTCTGGATTCACCTGAACGTAGACTATCCGTTCAACCTAACTGGAGTACTTTACTTCCCCAAGATCAAAAACGATCTGGAGCTCAACCGCAACAAGATTCAACTGTACTCGCGGCAGGTATTTATCACCGATGAGGTGAAGGATGTAGTGCCTGAGTTTCTGATGCTACTGCACGGAATCATCGATTCGCCTGATATTCCGCTAAACGTTTCTCGAAGCTACTTGCAGTCGGATAGTAATGTAAAGAAGATCAATGCTCACATTACCAAGAAGGTAGCCGATAAACTGAACGAATTGTTCAAGAAAGACCGCAAGGCTTACGAGGAGAAATTTGACAATATTGGGCTGTTTGTGAAGTACGGAATGATCTCCGAAGACAAGTTCTACGATAAAGCTCAAAAATTTGCTTTGTTCAAAAACACTGAAGGCGAATACACTACTTTTGATGAGTACCGAGAAAAGGTAACTCCCAACCAAACTGATAAAGATGGTAACCTGGTGTACCTGTACACTACCGACGCAGGTAAACAAGATGCCTTCATTCAATCAGCTAAAAAACGCTCCTACGATGTACTTCTGCTAGATGGACCGATTGACAGCCACTTCATCAATATGCTGGAGCAGAAGCTGGAAAAGACGAGCCTAAAGCGGGTGGACGCCGATACAGTGGATAAGCTGGTAGAAAAGGACGAGAAGATAGACAGTGTGCTATCGGATAAAGAGAAAGACACTGTAAAGGCTGTTTACGAAAAAGTATTGAACAGCAAGAATATGACGGTATCCGTAGAGTCACTTTCGCCGGATGAGATGCCAGTGACCATCACGTTACCCGAGTTTATGCGCCGTATGAAAGATATGGCCGCTACGGGCGGAGGGGGTTTCGCGATGATGGGACAAATGCCCGACCAGTACAGCGTAGCGGTAAATGCCAACCATGCACTAACCAAGAAAATCTTGGACGAGAGCGGAGAAGACGCCAAGGAGCAGTTAGCGAAGCAGGCCGTGGACTTAGCGAAGCTTTCGCAGAATATGCTGACCGGATCGGATCTGACCAGCTTCATTCAGCGCTCGCTAAACATTGCTTCTCAATAGCAACTATCTCGTTAAATAAGAAAGTGAAGCCTGCTCCCGTTGGAGCGGGCTTTTTTGCTGCTACTACTTTACCAATGTCGCCTGCCTTTTCTCCAAGTTAGTCAACATATCCCACGTCATCTCGTTTAACCCTATTTTTGCCTGCCAGCCCCAGTCTTCTCTCGCCTGCTGGTCATCAATACTCTCGGGCCAGCTATCGGCAATCTGCTGCCGAAAATCGGGCTCATACTCAATGGTAAAACCCGGAATATGTTGTTGTATAGACGCGGTTATTTCGGCGGGGGTAGTGGAGAAACCCATTAGGTTGTAACTGGAGTATACTGTGATTTGATCCGATGGTGCCTGCATGAGTTCTAGTGTGGCCCGTACGGCATCAGACATGTACAGAAACGGGAGCCGAGTGTTGGCCATTAAAAAACAATGATACACCTCACCTGCTACCGCTTTATGATAAATGTCTACGGCGTAGTCGGTCGTGCCACCGCCGGGCAGTGCCCGATGGCCCACTAGTCCAGGGTAACGCAGGCTTCGCACATCAGCATTGAACTTTTTGCTATAGTATGCGCACAACCGCTCTCCTGCCAGTTTGGTGATACCGTACATGGTTTCGGGAGAAATGATGGTCTCCTGGGGAGTATTTACTTTAGGGGTTGTTTGACCGAAAACTGCAATAGAACTGGGCCAGAAGATTTTGCGAACCAGTCCCTCTCGTACCAGTTCCAGTACATTCAGCAAGCCATCCATATTGATTCTCCAGGCCCACATAGGGTTCTGTTCTCCTCTTGCCGAAAGTAGGGCCGCTAATAAATAAACATCGCTTACTTGATTTTCCTTAACTATATCTTTCAGTTGCTCAACATTGAGCACATCCAGGGTTACAAAATTTTCCCGATCCGAAGCAGTAATATCAGAAGGAATAACTCGGTCTTGGCCGTAGCGGTCTACCAAAGCATCGGTTAGTTCCACACCTAACTGCCCGTTGGCGCCAATCACTAGCACCCTACCCGTATGTGCCATAGTATGTTGTTTCTGTATCAGTAAAAAATGTTCACAAAGATAGTGAATTGCCGAATTTCACCGACCATCTGAAAATAGTAACTTTGTGCTAGAGCATGGTGTTACAGTGTTATTGTTCAAATTGCAAAACTCTAAACCATAACACCGCGCGGCAGCCGCTCTAACATCCTAATACCAAAATACTATAATACAGGCAATTATGTACGAAACACTAAAACCCGCCTTAGAAAAAGAACTGGCCGAGATCAAGGAAGCCGGATTGTATAAAACCGAACGCATCATTACTACCCCGCAGGGAGCAGTCATTAGAACCGATTCGGAGGAAGAAGTCATTAACTTTTGTGCGAATAACTACCTAGGGCTTTCTTCTCACCCCAAAGTGATTGAAGCCGCTAAGAAAACCATTGATACGCACGGCTACGGCATGTCGTCGGTGCGGTTTATCTGCGGTACTCAGGATATTCATAAGGAGTTGGAGGAGAAAATTTCCGATTTCTTGGGAATGGAAGATACCATTCTATATGCCGCGGCCTTCGATGCCAACGGTGGAGTGTTTGAACCACTGTTCGGTAAAGAAGACGCGATCATTTCCGATCAACTAAACCATGCTTCTATCATTGATGGGGTGCGACTCTGCAAAGCCATGCGCTTCCGCTATCAGCATAACGATATGTCTGATCTGGAAAAGCAGTTGCAGGAAGCCGACTCATTAGGCGCTCGCCACAAAATTATTGTCACTGACGGAGTATTTTCTATGGATGGCACCATTGCTCAACTGGATAAAATTTGCGATCTGGCCGATCAGTACCGAGCGTTAGTCATGACCGACGAGTGCCACTCTACCGGCTTTATGGGTAAAACCGGCCGGGGTGTACACGAGCATCACGACGTAATGGATCGAGTGGATATCATCACTGGCACACTAGGTAAAGCCCTAGGCGGTGCTTCCGGTGGATTTACCTCTGCCCGCAAGGAGATTGTAGATATGCTACGGCAGCGTTCCCGCCCTTACCTGTTTTCCAATACCTTGGCTCCTTCTATTGTGGGAGCATCTATCGCCGTGCTCGATATGCTTTCCAGCACCACTGAGTTGCGCGATAAATTAGAAGATAATACTACCTACTTCCGTCAGAAATTGACCGAAGCAGGATTTGACATTAAATCTGGCACTCACGCTATTGTACCCATCATGCTATACGAAGCGCCACTGGCGCAGAAATTTGCCGAACGCTTACTGGAGAAAGGTATCTACGTGATCGGGTTTTTCTATCCCGTAGTGCCGAAGGGGCAAGCCCGCATCCGCGTACAACTCAGTGCTGCTCACGAGCGGGAGCATCTCGACCGGGCTATTAATGCCTTTGTAGAAGTAGGAAATGAGCTAGGCGTACTAGTATCTTAGTAGGAACACGATTATCGTATTCCTACTTCAGCTATTCAGAAAAACTTATGTGGCCTCTCAAGTAAAGGGGAACTATCTTCTGGTGTATTTTATTTCGAGAGTGATACGAATTTTAGCGGTTCTATCGTTACTATTTCTGCGTACAACATCTAAATACCCTATGCGCTATCTACTTAGTTTGCTTTTAGTATCAGGGTTACTGGCATCATCAGCTTTAGCCCAGGGCAAGAAAGAAAAGAATCCCGAAGAGGAAGCTACTGAAAATACCTTTGCTCCGGATACTTCCGATATATTTCTGGTAGACCCGGCTACTCAGGTACCGCTTACGGTTAATCTGGAAGCTGAAGAGGAGGAAGAAAAAGAGGAGAAGAAATCTAAAAAGAAGAAAAAGCGGAAGAAGAATGTTTTTTACGACATTAAAACCAAAAAAGGGTTTGCCCGCTCAGCTTCCGGCGGTACTGACATTATTGAAACCTTCTTTTATCTCAAACTCTTTGAGATGCCTGATCCCTACGTGCGCGATGTATACTGGTACGACACCAAGCGCAAGCAAATTCGGACTACCCATAATATTACCAAAAGCAAAGCACTTATCCTGCATGGCCCGTACAAGAAAATGACGGTGGATAACGAAATTCTTGAAGAAGGTGTTTTCTACAAAGGCACCAAGCACGGCCGCTGGACGAAGTACAACAAAAAAGATATTCTGCTGGACAAGGAAAAATATACTCGGGGCTGGCCCAGGGAATCCGAGATTACCTACTACGACGGCGACGCTCGCCAAACCCCTCCGGAGGCGGTTCCAGTAGAGCACGGAGAAAAAGAGGGTTACTACTTTTATTTCCATCCGAGCGGACGGATTGCGGTAGAAGGTGAATACCGCCAAGACCGTAAGGTAGGTATCTGGACGGAGTTTTATGACTACGACCGTCGCCCTAAAAAGCAGATCAAATACACTGATGACCCCTACGATGAGGAAACCCGACCCTATACTATGAAGGAGTGGAGTCCTGAAAACCAGGTGGTCTATGATTATAAAAAGTCCCAATAAGCTTTGCTACCTCAGGCTCAGCAGTGGATTGACCGACTAGAGATGCAACCGCATCCGGAGGGGGGCTACTACAAGGAGACCTACCGCTCGGTGGGTGCCATTTCCGAAGTAGACCGTAGCTACAGCACGGCTATCTATTACCTATTGTTGGAAGATGCATTCTCCGCTTTCCACCGCATTAAATCCGATGAGCTATGGCATTTCTACGCTGGCGATACTCTGGAAGTGGCCGTGCTGTATCCTGACAGGTCACTAAAGATTCACCGGCTTGGCCCGAGCTGGGAACAGGGTGACCGCTTTCAGATAGTAGTCCCGGCCAATCACTGGTTTGCTTCCCGCATGGCTGATCCCACTACCTATGCCTTGGTAGGTTGTACCGTAGCACCGGGATTTGATTTCCGTGATTTTGAAATGGCCAGGCGGAAACCTCTACTGGCCGAGTACCCTCAGCATCAAGACATTATTCGTCAGCTCACCCGCAGCTAAGCGAGGTTTACGTTAACTTTTTGCTACGGTTTATACGATTATACCTAAAAATCCGTAATTTTTACGAATAACTACACATTCCTAGATTCTGATGAAAACCGCCTTTTTGTTTCTACTGTGTTTGCCGTTTACTGCTACTACTTTTATCCCCGATGATTACCAGCTTCTACTGAGCGAAGACTTCGAGGGAAAGCAACCGCTTAAGTCCTTTGAAATGACCGATCGGACTGCCTGGAAAGTTAGTAAACAGGATGATAATAGAGCTATGCATCTGTACACGGCCAGCGACTATCAACCCAGAGTTCGCTCGCCCCGCAACATCGCCATGCTCTCCGATCAGATGTACGGCAGCTTTGTACTGGAAGCCGATATTATGCAAACCGGACGCGAATACGGCCACCGCGATATGTGCCTGTTCTTTGGCATGAAAGATCCTAGTAATTTCTACTACGTGCACTTAGCCACCACTCCCGATCCCCACGCTCATAACATCTTTCTGGTAAACGACGAGCCCCGCGTAGCTATTGGGGAGAAGGTATCGGACGGAGTAGATTGGGGTGAAACCAACCAATGGCACAAGGTGAAGATTGAGCGTAAGTTGAAAGACGGTACTATTAAGGTGTACTTTGATGATATGGATACTCCAATTATGGAAACCAAAGATACTCACTTCACGGAAGGGTACATTGGCTTTGGTTCATTTGATGATACTGGCATGGTAGACAATATCAAGATTTGGGGGCCTAAGGCTACCACTCCCCCAGAAAGTTTTTTTGCCTCTACTCAGTAGTCTTCTGAAAAGATCGCCATCTGTATCTTGAGAACTTTAAGACTTCGGCTCATTCTTTAACCGGAATTTACTGCGGAACCTTCAGCACCTTACAATGAACCATAAACTACATTACTGGAACAATCGTAGCAAAAAATGAAAAAACAGTCATTCCCTTATTTAGGTCACTTGGAAAGAAAAACGTTTTTTGGAATGCTGTAAAAATTCATTGTTTTGCGAATACAATCATTTTTTTCGCCCTCTAAAAAAATTTTTAGCGACAGTAAATCAATTTTTATTGCTCCATGCAGAAATTATTACATCGAGCATATAAGTATAACAAAGCGTGAATTACTTTTTATTTATCAGAATAGTTCTATCATATTATTAATTAGTAATAATTCTTATTTATTCAGTTTCTGTAATCGCTTACTTTTTTCTCTAACTGAGGTAGAATCATTACCTAATTCGCTGGCTTTCAATTCGGTGCTAACTTGGTCAAACTATTAATAGTAGCAAATTTTGCTTAATATTGTTTATGTAAAATCTTTAAACAAGATCAGCAACTATCAAAAATTTACGATGGCTAAACTGAAAAACATTATTAAGCAGTTATCCGACTCGGATTATACTTCTATACATGAGTCGTTGATTGAAAACAGTGCGGAGAAGTCAGCATACCTGCTCAAAGCCATGCGCGAACGTTCATTATCTGATAATAAAATCATGGATGAATTGGGGGTAAATACAAATGCGTACTATACCTTACGTTCCCGCCTCAACCAAAAAATCGAGGAATATTTGCTTCAGCAGATGGAAAATCCTCGTACTGATTTGATCAAAAAGGTAGCTAATATTAATGAGGTAATCTTCACCAAGAAGCGCGCCATCGCCATTGCTACCCTTAAAAAGATTGAAAAGGAGCTATTGGATTATGATTTGCCTAGTGAGCTTACTACTATCTATAAGACGCTACGCAAGTTACACATCAACACTCCCGATCACTTTACTTACTCTCAGCTATATAACAAGCACGTAGCTTATACCCTGGCAGTTGATAAAGCAGAGGAACTACTATCTCAGTACTTTAAGAAGTACGGTGACTACACCATGTCTCGCGACGAAACTACTCAGTTGGAGCTTTCGCTGTTAACTGATGAAATGAATAATCTGTGTAATCTGTACGAGTCGCACCGGTTGTACATTTACCAAAGTTGCTTGAATATCTTCCACCGTTTGTTCGTAGAAGGTGAGTCATACGACAACAATACGCACGAGCCGATTGAGGACATTCTGGACAGAATGCAGGAAATTCTTAGTAACTATTACTTGGATTCAATCTACCACCACTTACAGTTGGTGTATGAACTACTTCGTCTGGAGTACTACAACCACTACAAGGTGTATCGTAAGGCAGAAGATTATTACGAAGAAGTAAACGACGCGGTAGATACCCTGCTTACCAACTATAGTCTTCATACGTATCCTTCTCAATACTTGGTTTCTAAAATAGAGCGATCTCACCGAATGGGTAACGAGGAAACTTTGTACGAGGAAAACAAAATGTTGTTCCACGATTACGAAGGCGATATAGAGGATGTGCCGAAATACGTAACGTATATCATGTACCGAGCATTGGCTTGCTACTACGCTGGCGAATACAATGAGTCTGCGCGATGGATCAATAACCTACTGAACGAACTAAGCCTTAAGAAGTATCCGTACGCTCAGCTAGAAGTAAAAGCAGTACTAGCTCTTCAGTACTGCCTGATGAACGATTACGATCTATTCAATCAGCTTACAAATAGTATCCAGCGACAGATTCGCTTACTAGGAAAAGAAAACTGTGAGTCTATTGTAATCTTTACCAAGATTCTGAAAATCTCGGTATCGGATGTTAAGCGTGATAAGTATAATAAGATCAAGACATTGGCCGAGCGTTTCTCTCGCTTTGAAATGAAGCATTTCGCTCCTACCATGTTAATCAAAATGGACGAAGCATTTATCAACAAACTTTGCTAATTAACATACTCTTCATACGTAGCATAAAGTCGGAAGCTTTGTTTCCGGCTTTTTTTATGCTTTTTCTCTATACAAAATGGTGATAAGTCAAAGTAGTGCTTTTTGATTGGACTACCAAAGTGGCATAGTTCAGGTACTAGTGTTTGTGACCACCGTGCTAGTGGTAACAGAGTGTGTCATTTGGTTAACAAATAAGAGAACGTCTCCCGCATCAAAGAATAAAATGGCTACACTGAATGCAGCGGCTGGAACCCAGTTCTTAATAAAATTATTCCGGATATTTGCTTACGTTAGAGATAACCGGAACTGAGCATACGAAAAAACTATACTACTGCACTTGCATAAGCCATAGAGATCGTGGTGTTCATGTATATTGATTAACTTTGAACACCGCGCGGCGGTCGTCTGAACACTTAGTACAATTAAATCTATGTCCTTTTTTGATAAAATTTCCGAGAAGCTATTTCCCAAGAAGGGTGGGGGGACTACCCAGGTGCGGGAAGTAATGCAGCGCAGTGAGAAAGATCAGCGGGCGTACGAGCAGTGGCGAGAGAGTGACGAAAAGCAACAGCTTCTTCAGGAGATAGCCCAGGCTTATTACTACAAAAAAACCAATATCCGCTCCGATTTTGATGTGCATATTCTCAATATGCCCACGGCCAATGGTTTTGCTATTACCTATCATCCCCGTATCCAGGAGAAGTACTTTCAGTATCTGTTGGATTACCTGAAAGACCGGGTGATAATGCTAGGGTACCGATTGGTGAATAATGATCGACGTATGGCCGAAAAATCTAATTACGTAGAAACAACTGAGCATTATTATCTAAAGCCCCCGCTGAATGCTGAAAGCATGGAGAAGCTTCCTATTGACCAGCGATACGGCAATGTATCTCTTTCGCAGGTATTCATTGATAATCGCCCCAGTTTCCTAAAGGTACTCGTGAGCTTTTATTCTGATCGTTTGTACCAGGATGCATTGCACTTTGACGATTTCGTTACCCACTTGTTTGCTACCGAAGATTCTAGCCATTAGACCGGTTACTTTATGTAATAAAGTGGCTTGAAGGTTTTTCTCTAAACGTAAAATTATTTTGTGGTGATTCTGCATTGGGAAAGTATCTCACTATTCTGCCCGCTTCAATATCATGGCGAAATAGGGTTCGCCTGGTAAAGACACTTCACCTCCTTTAGCGTACTTCCCATCCAGCCTGGTTATATCCCCGCTCACCGTATTCACCAGATCAATAGTAAACTCTTGATCTTCGGGTAGCTCTGAGAATATCCAGGAAGCATTTTGATATTCGCCAAGGTAATACAGATAGTACTCGTTCGGTATTCCCGCTAGTATCCAGTTGAGTCGCCAACCATTACCCATCGGTGTTAACTGCCCGGGAATATCATTCAGTACCATACCTAAAGTCTTAAGCTGGTGGACAGATTCTCCCACAAAAGTACCGCCTTGTCTAAAAAACTGATGGTTGGTATTGGGTTGAAAGTAGGCTTCGCCGTGTGTGCCGTAGGCTCCCAATACAGTCATTAGCCAAAACCGGTGACGAATCACATCCCCGTTTAAAGCAACAATTCTGGCATCACCATTCCCTTCGTAACAAAATTCATCAAAAATAATCGGCTTTTGGTACTCCTCTCGAAGGGAGGGTGCCCGCCACCAACTCTCACTCTGAATACTCGCGTGCGTCACCCAGGGCTTAGTATGGTCGTACCAAACGGCAGCATTGTGATTGGAACGCAAATGGTGATAAGGGTCATTTTCTGCAAAAAAACGAAAGTAACCGTCCCAATCGTCCATCGTACGCTGGATCATTAAATCAAATTCATTGGCCATTGACCACCACACATTACGAAAGGCACCAAATCGGGCATTGACGTAATTCAGGTAGAGATACTGCTCCTCTTTATTCATTTTATCAAAGCCCCAAACACCTTTATCGTAAGGGTGAAAAAGTACAATATCAGCCTGAATACCCATGCTTTGTAACTCGAGTATATACTGCTCGTACTTTCTGAAAT
>ERZ1740058.204-NODE-204-length-51452-cov-9.188824_pt1 | contig 51452 bp, 43 predicted proteins | sample MGYA00581745_ERZ1740058 | MGnify/ENA primary metagenome ERZ1740058 (study PRJEB43018, sample SAMN04849742) | marine metagenome | isolation source: floating plastic debris | place: Pacific Ocean | collected 2008-08-30 | study: EMG produced TPA metagenomics assembly... | reverse complement strand
CGCATTAAGGTACCCGCAGATCGCCCGCGTCTCCAGAACGCGAAACCCATCCACATCCACCACCGGCACCTTGCCAAACGGATGCCGCTGCAGGTGCTCCACCGTCCGCGGCTCACCCTGCAAGACGTTGATCGGCACCTGCTCGTAGTCGGTGACTCCCTTATCGTGCAGCACCATCCGCACGGTCCGCACGTAGGTGGAGCCGGAAAAGCCCCAGAGCGTAATCCTAGCCATCGTCGCCTCCCCAGCTCACGCTGCTAGTACGTCGCCCGCCCGCCAGACAGGTCGAACACAGCGCCGGTGGTGAAGGAGTTTTCGGCCGACGCGATGAACATGATCATGCTCGCAATCTCCTCCACGGTGACAAACCGGCCCCGCGGGATCTTGCTGCGCATGTACTCGATGAACTCTTCGGTGACCTGCTCCAAGATCCGCGTCTGCGCCGTCGCAGGCGTCACGGTGTTGACCGCAATATTGTACGCCGCGAGTTCCTTGCCGAGCGACTTGGTAAGCCCAATCACCGCCGCCTTAGACGCAGAGTAGGCCGACGCATTGGGGTTCCCCTCTTTGCCGGCAATGGACGCAATGTTGACGATCCGCCCATAGTTCGCGGCGACCATCCCAGGCACCACCGCCTTGCAGCAGTGGAAGGTCCCGTCGGTGTTGATCGCCTGAACCCTGCGCCATGCATCGACAGGATAGCCGACAACATCGTGCGTCGGTCCGGCAATCCCCGCGCTATTCACCAAAACGCTCACGGCACCAAACGCGTCGTTGGTGGCAGCGAGCGCGGAGGTGACGCTGTCAAAATCGCTGACATCGGTGGCAAACAAACGGCAGCGGTCAGGTGCAAACTGCGCAACACGCTGTTCGGGGCTCGCGATGTCCATGTCCCACACGGCGACCTTGCCGCCGCTTTCAATGATGCGCTGCGCCACCGCCGCGCCAATCCCATTGGCGCCGCCAGTGACCACCGCCACCTGGCCCTCATAGTCGTACTTGTTCACGGACAAACCTCCCCGCTTCGTATTCTTGTCGCAGCGCTTCTAACACGCGACCAGCGGCTGTCGCCCCCAATGGGTGCGGATCTGGACCGCGCGACCTCACGGGTTGCGCGCTCCTGCCCAGCCGGACAAGCTGCAGCAATGACAGCACATCAGACGCCCCAAAACCTTGCCATCGACGCCGACCGCTTTTGGGACACCGTCATGGCATCGGCCGCCTACGGCCCCGGCGTCGCCGGCGGCTTGTCGCGCCTCGCCCTCTCAGCCGCCGACGGTGAGGTCCGCAACTACTTCGCCAAGCTGTGCAGCGACGCCGGCCTCACCCTCACCGTCGATCACCTGGGCAACATGTTCGCCCGATATGACGGCCAGGAGGACCTTCCGCCCGTCCTCACCGGCAGCCACCTCGATACGCAAATCGCCGGCGGCAAATACGACGGCATCGTCGGCGTCCTTGGCGCGCTCGAAGCGGTCAGAACCCTCGCCGACCGCAACATCCGCCCCCGCCGCCCCATCGTCGTCGCCAACTGGTCCAACGAGGAAGGCGCCCGCTTCGCCCCGCCTATGTCCGCCTCGTCCGTGTTTGCCGGTGTTCACGACACCGCATGGGGCCTCGCCCGCCCCGACAAGGACGGGGTCACGTTCGGCGAAGCGCTCGCGAAGATCGGCTACGCGGGCGACGCGCCGGTGGGCTTCCCGATCGATTCCTATTTTGAACTCCACATCGAGCAGGGCCCCGCCCTCGATGCTGCCGGCATCGCGGTCGGTGTCGTCACAGGCGGCGTTCACAGCCATGGCCTGCGCCTCAGCGTTCGCGGCGAGCACGCCCACGCTGGCCCCACACCGATGCTGAAGCGCAAAAACGCCCTCGTCGCCGCAGCGCGCATGATCGTCGCCCTCGACGATATAGGCTGGCGATACGCCCCCGCCGGCAAGTCCACCTCCACCCGGCTCGACGTCTCGCCAAACCTTCCGGGCATCCTGTCCAACGAAGCGATGCTCTACGCCGATATGCGCCACCCCGACAAAGCGGCCGCGGCCGCCATGCTCGCCGAGTTCGAACGCGCCGTCGCTGTGGCCGCCGACGCCTCGCGCTGCGAGATCACCATCGAAGAGCGTTGGGGCTTTGGCGGCGACATTTTTGACGCCGAGTGCGTGAACCTCGTCCGCGACACCGCAGCGCGCCTCGGCCATCCAACCATGGATCTCCTCAGCGAGGCCGGCCACGACGCCTACATGGTCGCAGGCGTTGCTCCCGCCGGCATGATCTTCTGCCCTTGCCGCGACGGCATCACCCACAACGAGGCCGAGCATTGCGACAAGGACACCACCGTCACCGCGGTGAACGTCCTCCTCCACACCCTCCTCGCCCGCGCCGACCGCTAGGCGTCGCGCGAGTACCCATCGGCTGTGATCGTCCCCGTCCAGTCGAGCGCATAGTCGCCCGTCATCACAATGCGCCCGCTGCTGACATCGATGGACAGCGGCCCGCCGGGCAAAGTCACCTCAACCGTTGCCGCGAGCCGGCCCGTAAAGTGGCCGACAGCGCCGATGGCACAGGCCGCAGTGCCACAAGCCCGCGTCGCCCCAGCACCGCGTTCCCACACCCTCGCGCGCACGCGAGCCGGATCCGCGATCTCGACAAACGAAATGTTGGCCTTCTCCGGAAACACCGGATCCACCTCAGCCAACGGTCCCACCCGCAGAAGGTCCACGGCCTCGACGTCATCCACCCAAAACACCGCATGGGGATTGCCAACGTTCGCACACGCCGCCGGCCCAAAGGCGCGCAACACAGGATCGGTCAAAAGCAGCGCCTGGGCGTCCGCCGCCGGATCGGCGAGGGGAATGCTCGCCGCATCGAAGCGCGGCACGCCCATGTCCACCGAAATGCCATGGCCGTTCCGCCAAGCCCGCATCGCGCCCCCGGCAGAGCCAATGTGAACCTCCTCGCGGCCGGTTTCCTCCAGCAACAGCGCCGCGACACAGCGCGCCGCGTTGCCACACGATTCCACCTCACCCCCATCGGAGTTGTGAATCACCATCAGCGCATCTTCGCCGCCCCTGGCGGGCGCAAGCGTGATGAACTGGTCAAACCCAATCCCGGTCTGGCGGTTCCCCAAGGCGGCAATCCGCTCCGACGACAGGTCCACCGCCGCCTTACGCCCATCGACGACGGCAAAGTCATTGCCGAGCCCATTCATTTTGCGAAACGCGATCATACCGGACGCGGGTCCGACCCAATCAGCCAAGGCGCCATCGCCACCTGGCCCGCGCGCCAGGCTTTCATCGGAAATGCCAAACACCCCTCCGTCGCGCTCAGCGCCGGACGCGCCACGTGAACGAAAATCGCCGACCCCGCACCGCGCACCCGCGGCCGCTGGTTGTGATCGGTCACCACGCAAAAATCGTATAGCGCATCATCGCGCCACAGCCGCTCGTGGGACGCAGCGATCCCGGCAGCGCACGGCAGATTATAACCCGCCGACCCCGCATCATCACACCATCCGTCACGCGGCCGAATCCGGCGCTCAGCAATGCCGTATCGTCCCGGCGCACCCCGCCTCAGCATCAAAACCGGCACCACCCGCGCCCGCGGCGTCGCCCCATCGCCCTCGCGCTTCAGCGCAGCAAGCCCCGACCGCCCGAGCGCACACCGCATCACCTTCCCCTCCCGCGATACCAGCCCCTGATGGCGCGACAGCGGGCTGGCCCGCACCAAAGAGGGCCGTCTTTTCGCACGCGACCGCCCATGGGATTTCAGGCGATGACTTGGCAAACACAATGAGTTCATGTTTCTCGCGCAGATTCGTGTTGACGGGCGCATCGTAACCTAGAGTGGACATCCCCACTCTAGGCATCCGTTGACGAAATGCGAGGACGACAGCCGTGAGCACACGCACCATACTTGTCGTGGACGATGATGAAGACCTGCGCGAAGGCTTGGTCGATCAGCTCGCCCTTTACAAAGAGTTCGAGGTCGTCACCGGGGCGACCGCCACAGAAGGCATAAAAGCCGCCCGCGATAACGACATTGCGCTCGCGATCGTCGACGTCGGGCTGCCGGATTTGGACGGCCGCGAAGCCGTCCGCCTACTGCGCTCCGAGGGCTTCAAGGCCCCAATCATCATGCTGACCGGTCACACCACCGATGCCGACGCCATCGTCGGCCTGGAAGCCGGCGCCAACGATTACGTGACCAAACCCTTCCGGTTCGCGGTCCTTCTGGCGCGCATCCGCGCCCACCTGCGTCAATTCGACCAGAGCGAAGACGCCACCTTCGTGATCGGCCACTACACGTTCAAGCCGGCCGCCAAACTCCTCCTGGAGGACAACGGCAAGCGCGTGCGGCTCACCGAGAAAGAGACCTCCATCCTCAAATACCTCTACAGGGCCAACGAACGCCCCGTGACGCGCGATGTGCTCCTCCACGAGGTCTGGGGCTACAACTCGGGCGTCACCACCCACACTTTGGAGACGCACATCTACCGGCTGCGCCAGAAAATGGAGCGCAACCCCGCCATGGCGGAGCTGTTGGTCACCGAAGGCGGCGGCTACAAACTCGTACCGAGGCCGGTGGACGAAGCGTGAGCGTTGCCCGCCGCCTCGCCGTGATGCGCAACGCGGAATTCTTAAAGCCCCTCGACGATGATGCTTTGAAGTTTCTGGCGTTCAACGCAGAGCCTGTGGCTCTGCGTCAGCGGCAGACGCTGTTTGAGGCCGGCGATGACGCCGACGGCGCCGTCCTGGTGCTCGCCGGCCAGCTTCGGCTTATCCCGGACAACCCACAGCTCGCCCCCGCCACGGCGGGGGTTGGCCAACTCATCGACGACCTCGCGTTGATCATCCCGCGTCAGCGCCAGGCAACGGCCATCGCGCAAAGCACGTGCGAGCTGTTGCTCATCTCGCGCAGCGAGATGTTGAAAGTACTCGAAGAATACCCGGACGCCGCCAACACCTTGGCTACCACAATCGCCGCGCGGGTTCATGCAATCGGCGAGGAAGCCGGCGCAGTCTCGGCCAAACTCAGCCGCTCCGCCCGCGATTCCGTCTAGCCCAGCAACGCAACCAGCAAACGCAGCGGCAGCCGGCACAGCCCCTAGTTCGGGGACACCTCAGCGCCCATCAGAGGCGATGATGGCGGCGACGAGAGCAGCACCGGCAAATGATGCAGCTCGAGCGCACGCGACAGCAACGGTCCCTGACCGCGCGTATACCCCATTGCCCTCAGCGCATCGACTTCGCACTGACTTGAAATCCCCGTCACAACCATCTCAACGCCAAGCCGCCGGCAGGCACTCGCCGCACCACGCAATAACGGCCCGGTTCGCTCCTGCCGATCCGCCTCAAGGATAACCGCCTTGGGAAATTTTATCTCGCGCACCGGGCACAAGGAGCGTTCCAGCAAGGCGACGAGCCCGAAGGCAAAATTGTTCATGCTGAGCCCGAGACCTTGCGCGATCAAACGATCAACCACCTGAGCGCCCTGAGGCAGATCGCGCTCGAACGGCAGCGTTTCGGTCAACAGCTGAAACCGGTATCGCCCGCCGATCCCACCAAAGGTGTCCAAAAGCTCCAGTAGCGCGGCCGTAAATCGCAGGTTTAGCAACTGGCGCGGGGACACCGCGACGCTTACCGACATCGCAGTTTCTTGCGCCGCCGTCATAGAACCCAGGATCTCAGCAAGCCTCTCGATGCTGGTAATGCCGATGTCCGGCGCCAGCTCAGTGTCGTCGAGCGCCGGGGCCAACGCCGTCTCGTTGTGCACAGTCTCCCCATCACGCCAGAACGGCAGCACATCAAAAGATGTCGTCGCGCCGGTGTTGAGATCGACCACAGGCATGATGAAAGGCTCAACGGCGCTGTTGGCCACTGCCGCGCGGATCCTTTGAAGCTGAGCCTCCCGGCCATCTTGCTCCGCGCCCAGGCGGGGCTGGTAAACAAGCCCGCGCACATGGGGGTCGGGCTTGGCGCTGAACATGGCAAGGTCAGCGTTACGGTAAAGTTCGGCCCCGTCCCGCGCGTCCTTGGGAAAAACTGCGGCCCCAAAGGACAGCTTCACCGGGATCGAAACCCCACGATAGCTGAAGTCGATTGTCGCCGCTTCGATCAGCCGCCCGAAGATCACGTTGATCTCCAGCTCCGTCGGCAGGTCCGTCACGATAATCGCGAACTCATCCCCGCCCAACCGGGCCAATGTGTCGCCGACGCGCGTGCACGCACCAAGCCGCGCCGCCACCAAGCGCAAGAGATCATCGCCTGCCTCGTGCCCATAGACGTCGTTGATGGACTTGAAGTTGTCCACGTCCACCAAGATGAGCCCAGCGCTCGCGCCGCTATTGCCGGCCGACATCAAAGCGCTCGCGAGCCTTTCCTGGAACAGCATGCGGTTTGGAAGATGGGTCAGCGGGTCGTGGTTGGCGGTCCACCACAGCCGCTTCTCAGCCTCTTTCTCCTGGGTGACATCCTGCATGATGCCAAACATGCGGGCCTCATCCCCTGTGCCTTCCACATGGCCCACCAGCCGCATCACGCACTCGCGACCGTCGGCCCGTTGGAACGGCAACGTAAGGCTGCATCCCGTCCCGTTTTGGATGGCGTTGGCAATGCTCTTGCGCACCAAAGCGCGCACGTCGGCCCGAAAAAAGCCAACCAAATCGTCAAGCGACAAGGCGTCATGCTGGGCATCGATGCCCGCCAGCTGATACACAATCGGGCTGCAGCTCATCGCACCGCTGGCCAGCGACGCGTCCCAGATGCCGATCCCAGCCATCTCCTCGATGTTGGACAGGACCGTTTGTGCCTTCACCCTCAGCATCGCACCCGCGGAGTGGCGCAGCGTCGCCGACACGGCGTGATGGAGCTTTTCCAGGAGCGCGGCGCTGTTCGGCTCCATGACAGCCAGGATAAGAGCGTCACCGGCACCATCTGCCGTCCCAAAGAAAGACCAACCCTCAAGGTGCAAAATGGTGGTCGGCTCGGGGTCGTTCGCCGTGCACTCCCGCACTGACGTCAAGATGTCATCGACCGGGATCGGCTGATACGCAGCCGGAAAGTGGGAAATCATCTGCAGGTGCCCGTCGCGCAGGACGATCAGCGCCGCGCCGACGCTGCCTGTCGCATCGCACGCGAGCGACGCCATCGCCTGAAGGTCGCTGAGGTCGGTCACCCTTCTACCCTGTTCCGAAGCGAGACGGATCACATTACCACGTCTTTGATGCCCTTTGCGTATGCACTAACCGCCTTGCACCGACCAGGCGCGCCCGTGAGTTGTGTTGCCGTATGGTTAAACTCCACGCGTGGTCTTAATGCGGCCCAACCTATAAGTATGTTGCGTCACTGATCGACAATGTTTCGGGATTGCGGGGTAAGCGCGTTGACGATGAACGTTTTGCAGTCGGCCATGGCGTCAATCAGACGCACCTTTTGGGCCGTCGGCGGCTTCAGCTGCGTGGTCAACATTTTGATGCTCACCGGCCCGATCTTCATGCTGCAGATTTACGACCGAGTGCTGACTAGCCGCAGCGTCCCGACGCTGATCGCGCTCGCTGGCCTTGTGGTCGCCCTGTACCTCTTTATGGGCATCGTCGACCTGGTCCGGTACCGCGTCCTCACCCGGATCGGCCACAAGTTCGACGAAGACATCGGCCGCTCAGCGTTCGTTACGCAGGTCAGCTCGCCCATTAAACTCGGGCCGACCGCCGCGAAAACCGAGCCGGTCCGCGATGTCGACCAGATCCGCTCCTATTTCGCGTCCCCCGGCATTACCGCACTGTTCGATATGCCGTGGATGCCGATCTATATCGGCATCGTGTTCCTCATCCACCCGTGGCTCGGCTATCTCGCCGTCGTGGGGGCGATCATCCTCTTCATCATCGCCGTCGGCGTCGACCGTGTCGCGCGCCCGCTGATGCGCGATACCTCGGCCCTCTCAGCCCAGCGCAACGCAATCGTGTCCTCAGGCCGGCGCAATGCCGAAGTGCTCCATGGCATGGGTATGATGGGCTCCATCGGCTCGGTTTGGGACGGGGTCAACGAGCGTTTCTTGACCGCCAATGCAAAAGCCGCCGACGCGGTGGGCCTATCCTCGGTCCTGTCCAAAACCTTCCGGCTCTTCCTACAGTCCGCGGTGCTTGCCCTCGGCGCCTACCTCGCGATCCAGGAAGTCATCAGCCCAGGCGCGATGATTGCGGCGTCCATCATCATGGCCCGCGGCCTCCAGCCCGTGGAAATGGCGGTCCAGAACTGGCGCCAAATGCTGGGGGCGCAGCAGGCCTACAAGCGGCTCAAGCAAACCTTCAACGCGCCGACCTCCGAAGAGGCGCTCAACCTGCCGTCCCCAAGCCAAGGTCTCCAGGTCGAAAACATCACTGTCGTCCCGCCCGGCTCACGCACGCCAACGCTGATCGACATACGCTTTCAGCTCGCCGCCGGCACCGCGCTCGGCATCATCGGCCAGTCGGGCTGCGGCAAGTCCACGCTCGCCCGCGCGCTGGTGGGCGTCTGGCCGCCACTGCGCGGCGTCGTATCGCTCGACCACGCCCCGCTCCATCAATGGGACCCCGACAAGCTTGGCCAGCACATCGGCTATCTGCCCCAGGACGTGGAGCTGTTTGAGGGCACCATCGCGGAAAACATCGCGCGCTTCCGGGCCGGTGCGAAGGACGAGGACGTTATCGCAGCCGCCAAAACCGCAGGCTGCCACGAACTCATCCTCAGCTTCAAAGAAGGCTACGGCACCCAGCTCGGCGACCAGGGCGCGCGCCTCTCTGCCGGCCAGCGTCAGCGAATCGCGCTCGCCCGCGCTCTGTTCGGCGACCCCTTCCTCATCGTGCTCGACGAGCCCAACTCCAACCTCGACGGCTACGGCGACAGCGCGCTCAACAAGGCCATTTCCAGCACCAAGGCCCGGGGCGCCATCGTCATCGTCGTAGCCCACCGCCCCTCGGCGCTTTCGGCCACCGATAAGCTCGCCCTCATCGACAACGGCCGTCTTGCCGACTTTGGCGATCGCGATGAAGTCCTCAAGAAGGTCATGCGGCGCGAAAAGGTGGACAATATCCGCCCCGCCCAGCTGCCCCAACCGGCCGATGCCGGCACGCCCCCCGCCACCACTGCCAATCCAGCGGAGTAAGCGTTGATGGCCCTCTCCACATCGCCCCCACCCGATCCGGCCCCCAAATCGACACCGCGGTTTTCCGCCTCCATCCGCCGCTACACAAAGATCGGCAGCCTCGCCTGCGTGATCCTCATCTTCGGCGTCGGCGGCTGGGCGGCCACAGCGCAGCTCGCCTCAGCGGTCATTTCATCGGGCGTCGTCGTCGTCGCATCCAACGTGCGGCAAGTGCAGCACGCCGACGGGGGCATCGTCGGCAAAATCAATATCACCGACGGACAGCACGTGGATGAGGGCGACCTCCTCATTCAGCTCGATGAAACCCTTGTTGCCGCAAACCGTGCCCTGCTCGACGGCCAAATCATTGCGCTCGAAGCCCGCCTCGCCCGCCTGGAAGCGGAGCGCACCGACGCCGACACCCTCCCCGTCCCGGACGAACTCAGCAAGCGCATGGACGACCCGCTCGTGAAGCAGGCCATGGCCTCCGAAACGAGCATGTTTCAGGCGCGCAACGTCACCATCGATGGGCAGGTGGACCGGCTGAACGAGCGCACCGGTCAGCTCGAGCAGCAGATCGTGGGACTTGAAGCCCAACACAAAGCGAAAATGGGCGAGATCGAGCTCATCGACGAAGAACTCGAAGTCATCGAAGACCTCTTCGCCAAGGGCAACACAACCCGCGACCGCGTCGTCAATCTGCGCCGAACGAAAATGCGGCTCGACGGCGAGGCAGGCGATCTCCTCTCACGCATCGCCGTCGCCAAGGGCCGCATTACCGAGACCGAGCTTGAGGTGCTGTCGCTCACCACAGACCGCCGCGAAAACACCTTCAAAGAGATCACGGAGATCAAACCCGAACTCGCCAACCTCAAAGAACGCCGCGTCGCGGCAGACTTCCAGCTCGACCGCATGGACATCCGCGCCCCCGCCAGCGGCCGGGTGTTCGAGCTGACCGCCTTCACCGAGGGCGGCGTCATCCAGCCGGCCGAAACGATCATGCAAATCGTCCCGGCCGCCGACCGGCTCCTCATCGAAAGCCAGGTGCTGCCCACCGACGTCGACCAGGTCGCCATCGGCCAGGAGGCCGTCGTCGTACTCTCAGCCTTCGACTATAAATCGACGCCCCAGCTGCACGGCGAGGTGACATTCGTGTCCGCCGAAGCAAGCCGTGACGAACAAACCGGCTTCACCTACTACAGCGTGCGCGTGCGCCTGAACGACGGCGAGCTCGACCGGCTGGACGATAACCTGGTGCTCCTGCCAGGCATGCCTGCCGAGGTGTTCATCTCCACCGGCGGCCAAACAGTCGTGTCCTACCTCATGCGCCCGCTCACCGAACAATTCCGCCGCGCCTGGCGCGAGACTTGAGGCAAGCAGCGGGACACTGCTGCGACCGTGGTGCAGGAGCGAGAGCGTGGAACAGATGGCCCGTCGCACCACGTGATGGGCAATGAGACAGACGACTAGCGCCCCCGACAGTGTCGCAACGCCAGGCGGCGCCGTGGCCGACGCCGCAGGGAGAGCGCCAGAAAGCCCCTTCGCACCGGGCCTCACCAAGTCCGACGTCCGGCGCATTCTGACCGGCGTGATGCTCGCCCTTTTCCTGGCAGCGCTCGATCAAACCATCGTCGTCACCGCCCTCCCCACCATCGCCGCAGAGCTTGGCGGTGGCGGCCTCTCCTGGATCGTGACGGCCTACATCTTGTCGGCCACCACCACAGCGCTCCTCTACGGCCGCTTCAGCGACACCCATGGCCGCCGCCCGGCGCTGCTTCTGGGCGTCGCCCTCTTCACGCTCGGCTCCGTCGCCTGCGCGCTCGCCCAAACCATGCCCCAGCTTATCGCCGCCCGGGCGCTCCAGGGCGTCGGCGCGGGCGCGCTCGTCGCGATCCCCATGACGGTGATGGGCGACATGATTTCCCCCCGCGCCAGGGGCAAATATCAAGGCTACGTCGCCACCGTCTACGCGACATCCTCGCTCGCCGGCCCGGCGCTGGGCGGCGTCATCGCCGACTTCCTGCACTGGTCGGTCATCTTCTGGATCAACGTCCCGCTCGCGGCGCTCGCCCTCTTCATCGCTGTCCCACTGATGGGAAAGCTGCCGCGAAACCAACGAAACAGCCCGCTCGATCTCCCCGGCGCAGCGCTCGTCTGCATCACCACAGCATCCTTCCTGCTGATGCTCAGCTGGAGCGGCCCCGAGTACGGCTGGCTCTCACCGGCAAGCTTTGCCCTCCTCGCGCTCAGCATCGGCAGCGGCGCGCTCGCACGCCGACACTTCTTCCGCGCCAGCGACCCGCTCATTCCCATGACTGTCCTGCAAAGCTCAGTGGTCAGCAACGCCATTTTGTCGAGCTTCTTCGGCTTCGGCGCCTTCATTGGCCTTTGCGTCATGGCCCCGCTCTATTTCGAGCTTGCCCGCGGTTACTCGCCGACCGCGTCCGGCATCGCCGTCATCCCGCTCATGGTCTCCACCGTCGTCGGCGCCATGCTCGCCGGCCAAGCCATGGGCCGCATCCGGCACTACAAGCGTCCGCCCATGTTCGGCCTCGCGCTCGCCATCGCCATGTGCGCCTTCCTGGCCGCCGCCTTCCCGCTGCTCCCCGACCTTGTCTTCTCGCTGTTCCTCGGCGCCATCAGCTTCGGCATCGGCACCACGCTCCCCGTGATCACCGTCGCGGTCCAAAACGCAGTCCCGTCGCACGAAATGGGCGTCGCCACCGCCTCCACCTCATTCTTCCGCCAGCTGGGCGCGGCCCTCATGGTCGCCCTCTTTGGCGCACTCACCGTCGGCTCGGTGGAGCTTGGCGTCGTCGCCCAAGACCTCGACGGCATCTTATCAGGCTACCGCATGGTGTTCGCCGCCGCCGCCCTATCGGCCGCCATCAGCCTGTTCTTTTTCTCGCGCATGGAGGAGTTGCCCTTGCGCACGGCGTCCAAGTGACGCCCACACCTTAAGTGTCTAAGTGACGCCCAAACCCACATAACCATCAGCGCTGGCGGCCAAGCCGGCATCTTAAAGAAACAATGCGCGGAGGAACGCCATGGCCCTCGGAACAGCCCATAAGTCGGCCCCCACCCAGCTTCACATCGCAGGTGCATGGCGCGATGCGTCCGACGGCAGCACCTTTGATGTCCTGAACCCCGCCGACGAAACTGTCCTCGCCACCGTCGCCTCCGGCACGGTCGAGGATGCCAACGCCGCAGTGGACGCCGCCGCCAACGCGTTCGAGGAGTGGCGCAACCGCCCCCCGCGCGAGCGCGGCGAGGTCCTGCGCACGGCCTACGAAATGATGAAAGGCAAGCTCGCCCGCTTCGCCGAACTGATCGAGCTTGAAAACGGCAAGGCCCTGCCGGACGCCAAAGGCGAAGCCGCCTACGCCGCAGAGTTTTTCCGCTGGTACGCCGAAGAGGCTGTCCGCTCCGAAGGCCACCTCGGGATCGCCCCCGCCAGCGGCGCGCGCACGCTAGTTCATCAAAAGCCCGCCGGCGTCGCGGTCCTCGTCACGCCCTGGAATTTCCCGGCCGCCATGGGGACGCGCAAAATCGCACCCGCCCTCGCCGCCGGCTGCACGATGGTCGTCAAACCCGCCTCCGAAACGCCGCTCACCATGCTGGAGCTTGTCCCCATCCTGGAAGCGGCAGGCGTCCCCGCCGGCGCGGTCAACATGCTGCCGAGCCGCTCCTCCGGCGCCGTCGTCGCCGCCATGATGGCCGACCCGCGCGTGCGCATCATCTCCTTCACCGGCTCCACCGAGGTGGGCCGCAAGCTCTTGCGCACCGCCGCCGACACCATCCTGAAACCCGCCATGGAGCTTGGCGGTAACGCCCCCTTCATCGTCTTCGATGACGCCGACCTCGACGCTGCAGCCGACGGCCTCATGGTCGCCAAAATGCGCAACGGCGGCGAAGCCTGCACCGCCGCCAACCGCATCTACGTCCACAAGGACGTTGAAGCCCCGTTCGTGGAAAAATTCACCCAGCGCATGGCCGCGCTCAACATGGGCCCCGGCCTCGACGACGGCGTCACCCTCGGCCCGCTGGTCAACGCCGAAACCCGCGACAAGGTCCACGCCTTCGTGGTCGACGCCATGGAAAAGGGCGCCACGGTGCGCCTCGGCGGCCAACGCCCTAACCAGCCGGGCTTCTTTTACCCTGCCACCGTGCTCACTGATGTGCCTGACAACGCCGATCTCCTGCACGACGAGATTTTCGGCCCCGTCGCCGCGATCCAGACCTTCTCGGACGATGCTGAAATCATCGCCCGCGCCAACGACACCGAATACGGCCTGGTCGCGTACCTTTACACCGAAGACCTCAAGCGCGGCCTCGCCGTCTCCGAGGAACTCGATTTCGGCATGGTCGGCCTCAACCGCGGTCTCGTCTCCGACCCGGCAGCCCCGTTCGGCGGCACCAAACAGTCAGGCCTTGGCCGCGAGGGCGGCAAGGAAGGCCTCCTGGAATTCCAAGAAACCCAATACATCTCGACCGTCTGGTAACAGCACCCGCTCCAAGTGGTCGGCGCGCAAATTCGCCGCCGCCCATTCGCAACCGCGCGAAAAACTCCCACCTATTGTGTGGTTATGAGGATCATGTGCGGGCGCCGACCATCGCGCCGCCCGCCAGCACAAGGAGTGCACCATGGGCCCCTTCCCCCACGATGCCCCCGCCACCGGCATCACCGCGGACAACCCCGCCGGCACCGACGGCTTCGAGTTCGTCGAGTTTTCCGGCCCCGATCCGGACGCCATCCGCGCCCAGTTCCAAAAGATGGGCTACGCGCGCGTCGCGACTCACAAAACCAAAGCCGCCGAGCTTTGGCAGCAAGGCGACATCTCCTACCTCCTCACCACCGAGCCCGGCAGCCACGCGACGAAGTTCGCTGAGGAGCACGGCCCCTGCGCCCCGTCCATGGCCTGGCGCACCGCCGACGCACATCACGCCCTCGCCCATGCCCTCAAAAACGGCGCCGAAGAGGTGACCGAGGGCAAGACCATGGACTGGCCCGCCATCCGCGGCATCGGCGGCTCGCTCCTCTACTTCGTGGACGGCCACCGCGACCACTCCGTCTACAACGACGAGTTCGACTGGCTCACCACAGCCCACCCCTCGGGCGTCGGCTTTTATTATCTCGACCACCTCACCCACAACGTTCACCGCGGCAACATGGACGTGTGGTTCGATTTTTACGGCCGCCTGTTCAACTTCCGCGAAATTCGCTTCTTCGACATCCAGGGCAGACACACCGGTCTCTACTCTCGCGCGCTTACCAGCCCGTGCGGCCGCATTCGCATCCCCATCAATGAGGACCGCGGCGAGACCGGCCAGATCGTCGAGTACCTGAAACGCTACAACGGCGAAGGGATCCAACACATCGCGGTCGGCGCCCACGACATCTACCAAAGCGTCGACGCCATCGCCGAGCGCGGCCTCAAATTCATGCCCCCGCCCCCGCCGACCTACTATCCCATGTCGAAAGAGCGCGTCGCCGGCCACGAAGAACCCATCGAAGCCCTCGCCAAACACGGCATCCTCATCGACGGCGAAGGCGTGATCGAAAAGGGCGGCGGCTCGCGCGAAACCCGCATCCTCCTGCAAATTTTCTCAAAGACCATGATCGGCCCGATCTTCTTTGAGTTCATCCAGCGCAAGGGCGACGACGGGTTCGGCGAGGGCAACTTCAAAGCGCTCTTCGAGGCCATCGAGCAGGACCAAATCGAACGCGGCGTCCTGAAAGCCGACGCGGCGGAGTAGCGCCATGAACCGCCCCGAACGCCCCGGCAACTTTGGCGGCAATCACCCGGGCTATAGCCTCGCCACCCCGCCCGGCTTCATGCCGGGCTTTGGGAACGACTTTGAGACCGAAGCGCTGCCCGGCGCGCTCCCCATCGGGCAAAACTCACCCCAGCGCGCCCCCTACGGCCTCTACGCCGAACAGCTCTCTGGCTCGCCCTTCACCGCGCCCCGCGGCACCAACGAGCGCTCTTGGCTCTACCGGATCCGCCCCTCGGTCCGGCACACCGCCCCCTTCCGCGCCATCAGTGTGCCGCAGTGGCTCTCAGCGCCACAGCCCATGGCGGAAGGCTTCGCGCTCGGCCAATATCGCTGGAACCCACTCCCACTGCCGTCGGAACCACTGACGTTCGTGACCGGCATGCGCACCATCACGACCGCCGGTTCAGCCGCGGACCAGTCCGGCATGGCCGCCCACATCGCGCTGATCACCGAGCCGATGGAGCGCACCGTCCTCATCAACGCCGACGCCGAAATGCTCATCGTCGCGCAGGAGGGCCGGCTCGAAATCCGCACCGAACTTGGCGTGATGCTCATCGGCCCCGGCGAAATCGCCATCGTCCCGCGCGGCATGGCCGCCAAGTACGCGCCCGAGTCTGGCCCCGTCCGCGCCTACGTCTGCGAAAATTACGGCGCAAAACTCACCCTGCCTGACCGCGGCCCCATCGGCGCCAACTGCCTCGCCAACCCGCGCGATTTCCGCACCCCCATCGCCGCCTATGAAGACATCGACGAGCCCCACGAGGTCATCGTCAAATGGTGCGGCAGCTTCAACGCCTGCGAGATCGGCCACTCCCCGCTCGACGTGGTCGCCTGGCACGGCAACTACGCGCCTTACCAGTACGACTTGCGCACCTTCTCTCCCGTCGGCGCGATCCTGTTCGACCACCCCGACCCCTCCATCTTCACCGTCCTCACCTCACCCACCGGCGAAGAAGGCACCGCCAACATCGACTTCGTGATCTTCCCAGAGCGCTGGCTCGTCGCCGAGCACTCCTTCCGCCCGCCCTGGTACCACCGCAACATCATGTCCGAATTCATGGGCAACGTGCTCGGCCGCTACGACGCGAAAGAAGAGGGTTTTTCGCCCGGCGCCGTCAGCCTGCACAACCAAATGCTGCCCCACGGCCCCGACACCGACGCCTTCGAAAAAGCAAGCCGGGTCGATCTCGCCCCGCACAAGCTGTCCGACACGCTCGCCTTCATGTTCGAAACGCGGCTCCCCCAAATGGTGACCCCCTTCGCCGCCCAAGGGGCCCCCCTCCAGCGCGACTACGCCGCGTGCTGGTCCGGCCTCAGGAAGCGCTTCGACGGCACCGTCGAGGGCAACTGGTCCGAGGACGGTGCGTGAAACTCGCCTCCCTAAAGTCCGGCCGGGACGGCAAGCTCGTCGTTGTATCCAACGATCTCACCCGCCACCTTCCAGCCGGCGGCACGCTCCAAATGGCGCTCGACGATTGGCCCGCCAGCGAACCCCTCCTGCGCAGATTGGCCGACAAAGTCGATGCCGAAGGAGAGCCGTTCGATGAGACCAGCTGCGCCTCCCCACTCCCGCGCGCCTACCAATGGGCCGACGGCTCGGCCTATGTGAACCACGTCGAGCTGGTCCGCCGCGCCCGCGGCGCCGAACTCCCGGCCTCCTTCTGGACCGACCCGCTGATGTACCAAGGCGGCTCGGACGGTTTCCTCGGCCCGCGCGACCCCATCCATTTCCCGCCGGCCGCCGCCGACTGGGGCGTCGACTTCGAAGGCGAAATCGCTGTCATCACCGGTGACGTCCCGATGGGCGCCGACGAAGCCACCGCCCGCGCTGCCATCCGCCTCATCTTGCTCGTCAACGATGTGAGCCTTCGCGCCCTCATCCCCGGCGAGATCGCCAAAAACTTCGGCTTCTTCCATGGCAAGCCCGCGTCAGCATTCTCGCCCGTCGCCGTCACGCCCGATGCTCTCGGCAACGCGTGGGATGGCGGCCGCCTCCACCTCACGCTCACAGTCGATCTCAACGGCCACCCCTTCGGCCGCGTGAACGCTGGCCAAGACATGACGTTCGACTTCCCGCGCCTCATCGCGCACGCCGCCAAAACCCGCGCGCTCGGCGCAGGCACCATCATCGGCTCAGGCACTGTATCCAACAAGCCGGGCGGTCGCCCCGCGCGCCCCATCGCCGGCGGCGGCCCTGGCTACGCCTGCATCGCCGAAGTCAGAATGATCGAAACGATCGAAACCGGAGCCCCAAAAACCCCGTTCATGACCGACGGCGACACCGTCCGCCTGGAGATTAACGACGCCAATGGCCAATCCGTGTTCGGCACCATCGAACAAACCTTGCGCCTAACCGCCGGTTAGCACCTCACGCCGTTCCACCGCGACGGGTTGAGGCAGCGGCTCCGCCATCTCCGCACCCGCCTCAAACACCTCGCCAACCCCGATCAGGATCGGCCCACCGCCAAGGTCAGCCACGTTGTCCGGCAGCGCAGCCAAAGGCCCTCGCCACACACGCTCGTTCGTGCCACTGACAGAGGCCATCGCCACGGCAGGCGTCGCCGGCGACGCCCCCTCGTCCATCGCCCGCGCAACCCACTGCGGCGCCGTTCGCGCGCCCATATACATCACCGCCGTGCGCCCCGGCCCCACTGCAGCGCCAAGATCTATGCCGTCCGGAAACACGCCATTGCGCGCATGACCCGTCATAAAACTCACCACCTGCGCGTGATCGCGGTGGGTGAGGGACGTCTCAAGCCGCGCCGCCATCGCCGATGCGCTCGTCACTCCAGCGATAACGTCGATCTCAATCCCCTCCGCCCGCAGCGCGGAAATCTCTTCCCCGGACCGCCCGAAGATCGAGGGATCCCCCGCCTTCAGCCGCACCACGCTGCGGCCGGCTTTGGCAAGCTTGATCATCATCGCGGTGATATCGTCCTGCCGGCACGATTCACGCGCACCGCGCTTCCCCACCGAAATCCGCTTCGCCTCCCGCCGCGCCAGCTCCAACACTTCGTCCGACACAAGGTCGTCGAACAAGATCACGTCGCACCCCTGAAGCGCGCGCATGGCGTTTAGCGTCAGCAGCCCGGGATCGCCAGGCCCGGCACCCACCAACGTCACCTTGCCAGCAGCCGCGGTGTCGGTTTCCCCAACCAACTTGACTGCCCCGGCCTCATCGGGCGGCGCCCCAGAAAACGCGTTGTCCACAAACCGCTCCCAGAACGCCCGCCGGGGTCGCCCGGGATCCAACCGCGCAAGCACCGCCCCCCGCACACGCGCCGCAAGCCCAGCCCACGCCGCGAGCGCAGGCGGTAACAACGTCTCGATCCGGCGCCGAACGGCCTGACCAAGGATTGGCGCCGCACCAGTCGTTGAAATCCCCACCACAAGTGGCGAGCGATTGACGATGGATCCAAACTGAAACATACAAAACGCCGGCCGATCAACTACGTTCACCGGCACACCGGCAGCACGCGCTGCACACTTAAACGCCTGCGCCTCACCCTCGCTCGCAGCATCGCAAATCGCCATGGCGGCATGGGCCAAACACGCCCCGTCCCATTCTCGGCGCACGATGCGCACGGTGCCAGCCACCGGCCCATCCCGCTCAAGGCGCACCATCTCCTCGCCGGGCTCAGCGGCAAACACCTCAACATGCGCCCCCGCGGCCGCCACAAGCTCAGCCTTCCACGCGGCCGCCTCACTGCCCCCGGCCACCACAGCGCGCTTGCCCTCCAGCGCCACGAAAACAGGCAGCGTGGACAATGGATCCATCCGCCGCGACGGCGCTTCGGAAGGTCTACGCACCGACTTCAGCGTCATCTCTCACCCGATCTTGCGTCACCTCAGCCACAGTGAGGAGCCGCTGAATCTCCGCCCGGCAGGAGCCGCAATTCGTCCCGGCCCCCAAGCACTCGCCAATCGCATCCACAGTCACCGCCCCCTTCACAGCGGCCGCGCGAATGGTGTTGGCGCCAACTTTAAAACACGCGCACACAGTCGGCCCAGGGTCCGGCTGATCCTGCGGCGGCCGACCAGCCAGCACCGCAGCATGACCACAAGCCTGCCCCAGCGCACCCGTCAGCCAAGCGCGAGACACCGCAACAGGCCCCCGCGCAAAGAATACCGCGCCGACCAACACACCGTCCTCAAAGGCGGCAAACCGAAAACTCCCCGCCGCCTCATCAACGACAGAGACCAGCGCGTCCGTCCCGATCAGCTCCTCCGCCAACGCCCGCGGATCACCCAGCGTCCGCCCGGCAAACTCAAGCGCATGCCCGGCGCTCAACGTCGCCCGCGCAAAGTATTCGCAGTCCGGCGCACGCTTTTCCCGAGTCACCGCAAACCCATAAAACGCGGCATCAAACGGGCGCACAGCAACGCGTGACGACTTCGACGCCGGTTGCCCCGACACAGGGTCCGTCACCGGCGCCACCAACGTATCGACCCGCGCCCCCCGGGACGTCGCATCGTTCCAGTGAAACGGCACAAACACGCTGCCGCACTGCTGCCGGTCCGTCACAAGCGCACGGACAATTATCGCCCCCCGCGGGCTCTCAATCGTCACCAGTTCAGCCGCCTCCACGCCTAGCTCGGCAGCATCGTCCGGATGCATCTCCGCGTATGGCTCAGCGATGTGCGCCGACAAAGTCGCAGCCCGCCCAGTGCGAGTCATGGTGTGCCACTGGTCGCGCACCCGCCCCGTGTTCAGCGTGAACGGATAACGCGCCGCACGCTTTTCAGGCGCAACAAACTCTGTGACCAGCAATCGCCCCCGGCCATCAGGTGTATAAAACCCGCCGTTTGCAAAAAACCGCGTCGCCGGCCGCCCATCCCGAGGCAAAGGCCACATGGTCGGCCGCAGCATGTCATACTGCGCCGCCGAAAGCCCCGTCAGCCCGCCAATATCAAAGTCGCGCGACCCATCATTCTCCAACGCAGAAAGCGCGGCATACTCATCAAAAATCTCATGCGGCCCGTCATAGTCGAAGCCATCAAACCCCATGCACTTGGCGACGTCGCACATGATCGCCCAATCCGCGCGCACCTCACCCGGAAGCGGCAAAAACTGGCGCTGCCGCGAAATCCGCCGTTCGGAGTTGGTGACCGTCCCGTCCTTCTCCCCCCAAGCCGCCGCAGGCAGCGCAACTTCAGCGTGACGCAACGTATCGGTCTCGGTGATGACGTCCGACACCACAAGAAACGGCACTTTCGCGAGCGCCTCATCCACCCGCCCCGCATCGGGCAGCGAGACCGAGGGGTTCGTCGCCATCACCCAAAGCGCTTTGATGCGCCCTTCGTGGATGGCCTCAAACATATCGACCGCCTTCAGCCCCGGCGTGTCGGCAATCACCGGCGACGCCCAGTGGCGCTGCACAAGCTCACGGTGCGCCGGATTGGCAAGCTCCATGTGACAGGCCAGCATGTTGGCTAGCCCGCCGACCTCCCGTCCCCCCATCGCGTTGGGCTGTCCTGTTACCGAAAACGGCCCCATCCCAGGCCGCCCAATGCGTCCCGTTGCGAGGTGCACGTTGATGATCGCATTCACCTTATCGGTGCCATGCCCGGACTGGTTCACGCCCTGGCTATACACCGTCACAGTCCGCTCAGTACCGGCCACCCAATCGTAAAAGGCAGCCACCTCGACTGGCGCGAGCCCCGTCGCAGACGCCACCCCCCCGATGGTCCACTCCTGCGCCGCGGCAACCGCCTCGTCCGCCCCACTGGTGTATCGGTCAAGGTAAAACTCATCGAGCCGCCCACACTGCGCCACGTGCCGCAGCAGCCCGGCAAACAGCGGCACATCCGTCTCCGGCGCGATCGCCAAATGCAGGTCCGCGGCGACCGATGTTGCCGTCCGCCGCGGATCGATCACAACGATGCGCATATCGGGCCGCTCGGCCTTCGCCGCCATCACCCTCTGGAACAGCACCGGATGGCACCAGGCAAGATTGGATCCTACCAGGACCAGCAGATCCGCAGCTTCCAAATCCTCATACGTCCCGGGAACAGTATCGGCCCCAAAGGCGCGTTTATGGCCAGCCACCGAGGACGCCATGCACAGCCGCGAGTTGGTGTCGATGTTGGCGGTGCCGATGTACCCCTTCATCAGCTTATTGGCGATGTAATAGTCTTCGGTCAGAAGCTGACCGGAGACGTAAAACGCCACCGAACCCGGGCCGTGCGTCGCAATCGCCTCGCCAAACGCACCCGCAACGCGCTCAATCGCGCTGTCCCAAGACGCACGTTGCCCATCCACCACCGGGTAAAGCAGCCGCTCGTCCAGCGACACCGTCTCGCCAAGGCTGCTCCCCTTAGAGCAGAGCCGGCCAAGGTTCGCCGGATGGCTTTTGTCCCCCACTATGGAGGCAGTCCCATCCGGCTCAGCGCGCGCAAGCACCCCGCATCCGACCCCGCAGTAAGGGCAAGTCGTTGCGACGGACGGGCGCGCACCAACGTCCATCAGGCAGCACCCACACGCGCGATGGGCGTGTTGTCGTTACCGGGTTGGCCGCTGCGGCCCGCCGGCTTAACCAGCGAGGCCACAGCGGCCACCGTAGGGTCCAATGGTATCGCCTCCGCGAACTGAGGCCCGAACACCAGCATGTCACGATGCTCGTCGACCGCAGTCCCTTCGCGCATCATCTTGAAATACCAAGCGCCATCGGCAGTATCGCCATAAAGAACAACGCCATGAATGCGTCCATCCTTCAGCACCAAGCGCTTGTAAACGCCGGCGCTAACATCGCTCAGAACGATGTCTTCCCGATCCACCCCAGCCGCAAAATCGCCCGCTGAAAACAAGTCGATCCCGGTCACTTTCAGCTTGGTCGATGTCACCGCACCGGTGAACTCGCGCCTGCCACCGGCCAGCTGATCGGCCAGCACCTCAGCCATCTCGTAGAGTGGCGCCACCAACCCGTAGCAAACGCCGCGATGCTCAACGCACTCGCCAACCGCGAAAATCGTTGGATCCGACGTTTCCATCGTATCGCCAACGACAACCCCACGGCCAACCTCAAGCCCCGCGTCCTGCGCCAACGCCACAGACGGGCGGATTCCCACCGCCATCACCACAAGCTCTGCATCGATCCGCCGGCCATCGGTCAGCGCCACACCCGCCACCCGGCCATCGCCATAAATCTCGGCAGTGTTGGCGCCCGTCAGCACCCTGATCCCGCGCCGAACGAACTCGTTCTTCAAAAGCTCGCCCGCTGCCGGATCGAGCTGCCGCTCCATCAGCGTGTCCATGAGATGGACGACACTCACCGCCATCCCCCGCATTGCGAGACCCGCGGCCGCCTCCAGACCCAACAAGCCGCCTCCGATCACCACAGCCCGACGCCCATCGCCCGACGCGGCGGCAACCATCCGCTCCACATCATCAAGATCGCGGTAGGTGATCACGCCCGGCAGATCGTGCCCGGGCACTGGAATGATGAACGGCGTCGAGCCCGTCGCGATGATCAGCTTGTCGTACCGCGCGCTCGTCCCATCAGCCGCAATGACCATCCGCGCCTCGCGGTCGATGCGCGCCACCGGCTTGCCCTGATACAACATTACTCCGCGAGCGCGATACCAATCTTGGTCATGGATGATGATGTCATCAAAACTCTTCTCGCCAGCCAAAACCGCTGAAAGCATAATGCGATCATAGTTGACCCGAGGCTCTGCATTAAAAACTGTAATATTATAATCGTGAGGTGCGACGTCGAATAAGCGCTCAAGCGCACGGCCGGGTGCCATTCCGTTCCCGATGACCACTAATCTTTGGCACTTACTCAATGGAGCCTCCAAACATCACGACAACGACGGAGGAGCGGTCAAAGGTACCAGACCGCCAGTGTGACCCCAAATCCATCGGTGTGAACCGGGAGTGCCACCAGCGTCTCAAGCCCACTCGGCGCCGCCTGCGAAGGATCGTCGCGTTCCAAGTCGCCGCTGACCGCCGGCACGCCGGTCGCCGCCGCCGTCCCGATCGTGCCTTCGCCCAGCGCGACACGGCGCGAAGCCCCGGCAAGCGACCCCGCCCTCTCGCAAAAGCCATCGGTCAGCGTCAGCCCGCCGGCACCGTCCGGCATCCAAATCTCGACCCGCCGCGCAATGGGTGTCGACTGCGCCGACAAAAGCGTCAGCACAAAGTCGCCGGGCGCAGGCGTGTGGACCGGAATGCCAATCGTCCGGGTGATCCCGACCTCCTCGGCCTTCTCAAACCTTAAGAACCGAGTGCCGCGAAGTCCGGCAAACACCACCGGTTGCCCCCGCTGCCATGTCTCCCCCGGCAGGCCAGTGCCCTTCATGAAGAGCATGTGTTTGGCCGCCCACTCCAGCGAGTCGGCCGTGCCGAAATAGCCGTCGACGAACGACATTTCGTAAGACCCCTGCGAGGCATGCCACAGCTCGATGGCCCCCACGTGGTCCGGATCGTCGCCGCAAAAGAGCACCAAAACGCCCTTCAGTGTGTCACCAAATACCGGGATCGCAACGGCGCACGTCAGCCCAGCCGCAGCCGCAGCTGCGCCGCGCCTAAAGTACGAGTTCACGAGATCTTTCAACACGATCGGCCGCTGCGCCGCCCACGCTTTGCCCGGCAGACCTTCATCGGGGGCAAAGCGCGTCTCCCGCGCGACGCGCTCAAACTCGTCAAGCCCGGAGAACAAGCCATCCGCGAGCACCAAATGCGTGCCCTCCTCATTGGGCACCCAAATCTCCGTCACTCGAATGAACGGCGTTTTGTACATCGGCAGCGCATCGTCGGCGACTGTCTCTACCACCGCCCTCATGCTGCCACCTGCGGCGCATCTTCCTTCGCAGCGGTTTCTTTGGTTTGGCCGATGGACGCTGCTGTTGCATGCAGTTGCTCAAGCCGCGCCGGCTGTGGCGTCGCCCCGCCCTCATAGGCCTCGAGGAAATCAAGCAACGTTTGCCGATAACGATAGTAATCAGGGTGCGCGAGCAGCGCCTGTCGCGACCGCGGGCGTGGCAGATCGACCTTCATGATGTGACCGATTTTAGCGTTCGGCCCGTTGGTCATCATGACCACCTTATCGGCCAGCAAAATCGCCTCGTCGACGTCGTGGGTGACGCAAATCGCGGTCACCCGCGTGCGCTTCCACACATCCATTAGCACCTCTTGCAGCTCCCACCGGGTCAGCGAATCCAGCATGCCAAACGGCTCATCAAGCAGAAGAAGCTTCGGCGACAACGCAAACGCCCGCGCAATCCCAACCCGCTGCTTCATACCGTTGGACAGGTCACTCGCACGCCGCTTAGCACTGTCAGCAAGCCCGACACGACTGAGATAGTACTCAACGATCTCGCGCTTTTCCTTGCGCGATGCCCGCGGATACACCTCGTCGACGCCCAGCGCCACGTTGTCGTAGGCGCTCATCCACGGCATCAGCGATGGAGCTTGAAACACCACGGCGCGTTCCGGTCCGGCGCCGTCCACTTCCTTGTTGTCGAGCACAACGCCGCCGCCGGAAATCTCATTGAGCCCCGCCGTCATCGACAGCACAGTCGACTTGCCGCAGCCCGAATGGCCGATCAGCGTAATGAACTCGCCTTTGTCCATCTTCAGGTCGAAACCATCGACCACTGTCAGCGGCCCCGTCGGTGTCGGGTAAACCTTCTTGACCTGCGAGAACTCCAAGTAACGCGTGTCCGTGATGCTCTTCGCCGCTTTCTTATAAGCATCCGGCAACTGATGGATCGGCGTCACATTCGGATGGGTCAGGGCGCCATCGTCAGCACTCCCCCGCTCTAGCCCCACCTTCATCAGGTATTCGGTGATCTCCCCGCGCAGCTTCGTAAAGGCAGGGTCGGAGTTCATCGCCGAGCGATCGCGCGGCCGCGGAATGTCGACCTTAAACTCCGGTCCCAACGTCGCCGACGGCGCAGGCGTTAGCGGAATAATCCGGTCAGCAAGCAAAATTGCTTCATCGACATCGTTGGTGATCAGAATAACGGTCTTGCGGTCCGCCTCCCAAATCGCCTCGATTTCGTCCTGAAGCTTAGCCCGGGTCAGTGCATCAAGCGCCGACAATGGCTCATCGAGCAGCAGCATTTCCGGGCTCATCGCCAGCGCGCGCGCCACCGCCACCCGCTGCCGCATCCCCCCGGAAAGTTCAGCGGGCTTTCGATCTCGGGCATGCCCAAGCCCCACCATCTCCACCGCATCGCTCACCCGCTTGCGGCGCGCTTTGGCGCTTTCGCCAGGAAACACCTGGTCCACCGACAGGCCAACATTCTGCTTCACCGACAGCCACGGCATCAGCGAGTAGGACTGGAACACCACGCCGCGATCAGGCCCCGGCCCCTTCACCGGCTCGCCGCGCAGGGTGATGGACCCAGCGTCCGGTTCAATCAGGCCGGCGATGGCGGAAATCAGCGTCGTCTTGCCGGAGCCAGAGAAGCCCACAATGGCAACAAATTCGCCCTCTTCGACGCTGAGGGTGATGTTGTCGAGCACATCGGCCCGATCTGACCCCTCACCATAGTGTTTCGAGACGTTTGTCAGCTCCAGGTAAGACATCGTCGCCCCCTACCGCTTGCCAGAGAAGGTGAATGCTGCCTGCAGCGCATACATCACTCGGTCGAGCAAGAAGCCGATCAAACCGATGGTGAGCACTGCCACAATAATCTTCGCGAGGGACTGCGAAGACCCATTCTGAAACTCATCCCAAACGAACTTACCGAGCCCCGGGTTTTGCGACAGCATTTCCGCCGCGATCAACACCATCCAGCCCACACCCAGCGACAAACGAAGCCCGGTAAAGATCAACGGCAACGACGACGGCAACACAATCTTTGTGACCATCTTCCAAGTCGGCAGCTTCAAAACCCGGCCAACATTGGTCAGGTCTTTGTCCACGGAAGACACCCCCAATGATGTATTGATGAGCGTCGGCCATAGCGAACACAGGGTCACAACAATCGCTGAGATGAGCATAGACTTCGGCAGCGCCTCAGACGCATTCACGTACGTTGCCGACACAACCATCGTCACAATGGGCAGCCACGCCAGCGGCGAAACCGGCTTAAAAATCTGTATGAGCGGATTGATTGCCCCATTGACCGCCCGCGACAGCCCCGCCGCAATCCCCAGCGGCACAGCAATCACAGTTGCAATCAAGAACCCCAAGATAACAGTCGTCAGTGAGGTATAGATCTGATCAATATAAGTCGGCGCACCCGTAAAGGTCCGCCACTTCACGCGGTCGCCACGCCCTTGTTCGACAAGCTTAGCGTTTCGCTCCTCTTGCCGCTCATAAAACGCAGCCGCTTTCTCACGCTGACGCGCATGATCTTCCAGAAGATTTCCGGCCTGATACCAAACAGCCGCCGGACCAGGGATCGCCCCAAGCGACGTCTGCACTTGCGGCGCCAGCGCAGCCCACACCGCAATGAAGAGCCCAATACCAACTAGCGGAATGACCAGACTGTGCGACAGCTCCCGCATCTGGACTTTCACGTTGTCACCCGCCGCCATCTTCAAAAGCGGCGTGACAAACCCAAGCCCCAGCACTGCGAACCAGCCAGAGGTGCGGTTGATCAAAGCAAACCGCTTTTCACGCCGCTCTTCTTTGGCGCGCAAGACATCCGGATCTTGCCCCACGTTGGTAACGGCCATCACAAAATCTCCAAACTAGAGCGCAGGCCGCGCCCCAAACTGTGAGGGGCGCGGTGATGGATTGAGTTGGGTTAGCCGCCGACGACCCCGGAGCCCTCGACCCGCTGGTCACCTTTCAGGCCAATGGGGAAGTCGTTCAGGTACTTGTTGGGCTGACGACCATCAAAGGTCACACCGTCAATAAACTCAGCCTGGGGCTCACGGTAACCGTCAGTTTCGAACGGGAAGTCAGCCTCATCAACAAAACCTTCGTCCACGAGCAACCGCGCCGCCTGGAGATAGATGTCGGGGCGGTACACAGACCGCGCAACTTCATCATACCAAGAGTCAGACTTCTGCTCAGGAATCTGCCCCCAGCGGCGCATCTGCGTCAGGTACCAAACAGCATCCGAATAGTAAGGGTACGTCGCGTAGTAGCGGTAGAACACGTTAAAGTCCGGAATCTCGCGCTTGTCGCCCTTTTCAAACTCGAACGTACCCGTCATCGAGTTGGCGATCACTTCAGCATCCGCCCCCACATACTCAGGGCGGGCTAGGATCTCCACCGCATCCATCCGGTTGGCATTATCGTTCTCATCGAGCCACTTCGCCGCCCGGATCAGCGCCTTTACAATCGCCAGCGTCGTATTCGGATTCTCTTCAGCGAACTCTTTGGTAATCCCGAACACTTTCTCAGGGTTGTTTTTCCAGATCTGGTAATCGGTGATCACCGGAACGCCAATCCCCTTAAACACCGCCTGCTGGTTCCAAGGCTCCCCAACGCAGTACCCGTGAATAGTGCCGGCCTCCAGCGTCGCAGGCATCTGCGGCGGCGGCGTCACGGACAGGAAGGCCTCAGCCATAATCTGCCCTGAAACATCGGAAGGCGAGTAAAAACCTGGATGAATATCACCCGCGGCCAGCCAGTACCGAAGCTCATAGTTGTGCGTCGATACCGGGAAGACCATGCCCATATTGAACGGCCGACCGCTTGCATTGAACTCCTCCACAACAGGTTTCATCGCGGCAGCGGATATTGGATGCTGCGGGCGCCCGTCTTCCATCAACGGAACATTCGGCTTCATCAGCTCCCACACTTCGTTGGACACGGTGATGCCATTGCCGTTTAGGTCCATGGAGAACGGGGTGATGATGTGCGCCTCGGTCCCGAATCCGATGGTGGCAGCGAGCGGCTGACCCGCCAGCATATGCGCGCCATCCAGCGTCCCGGTAATCACGCCATCCAGAAGCACTTTCCAGTTCGCCTGCGCCTCCAGCGTGACGAACAACCCCTCATCTTCAAAATAGCCAAGCTCATAAGCAACCGCGAGCGGCGCCATATCGGTAAGCTTGATAAAACCAAATGTGAGCTCGTCCTTTTCAACGTCGAGCCAGACAGTTTCTTGCGCCGACAGCGGCGACACCGCAGCCGTCGTGGCGAGCAGCGCGGCAGCAAATATCCGCCTTGTCATTTTGAGGCTTGTCATCGGACCGATATCCTTCCGCGATCAGACTGGAGAACAAAACAAAAAGCGCCGCCGGCCATAAAATTCGTCAAAAGACGAATTCGTGCCGGCGACGCTGCCGAAACCTTCACGCCATTCTCAGGCGGGGCAAATCTGTTGAGCTAAACTCGTCTAGCTCATACAAAATCGATAAATGAGCCGCTCCCAAAGCGAAAGTTCAAATATCGAACAATTCCAAGCTCAATTTGTGTGCACTTGCGAAATGGCTGCCCGATTGGGCATCCGCACCGTTCACACGGAACGCGAAAAGCCCGCCAAATAACCAGGCACGTCGTTGGGGTCGAAAACCCGCCCATCGAAAAAGCCATCGCCCGCCAACGTCAGCCGACCTGTTGTCGAGCCCGCAGGCGCAGCCGCGCCTAGCGCACCCTCAAGCTTTGAGTTGGCGGATGGCAGCGTCACACCGCTGTTCTCAAACGCCTTGCGATAGATGTCGGGGCGATACGCATCGGCCGCAAGCCTCGCCGCTGCTGGCGAATGCTCGATTTGCCGCCACCTCACCATTTGCGAATAAAACCAAAGGGCATGGGACCGCCACGGAAAACTCGATCCAAACCGATCGAAGACAATAAAGTCCTCTACAGGTCGGTCCGATGCCTCATCAACGGGCACCCCACCTTCCAAAGCACGGCCAATCACGCCTGGATCAAGATCCAAATAGTCTTCAGCGGCCAATATTGAGGCTACCTTAGCCCGGTTTGCAGGTTCATCAGCAAATTCCAACGCCTGCTTCACCGCGCGCACCAGCCGCACAGCGGTCTCGTGTCCTGCCTCGACATCGCTCTCGCGCATGCCAAGCACCTTTTCCGGACCAAATCGCCAAATCTGCGATTTCGTCATCAGCACGCGGCTCACGCCCTCACGCAACCCCACCAAAGTCCAAGGCGCACCAACACAAAACCCGTCGATCAGCCCCTTTTCCAAGTGTTCAACAATATAAGGCGGCGGCACAACAACAAGATCCACATCAAGATCGGGGTCAACACCACCAGTCGCCAAAATATAGCGAAGCTCATAGTTATGCGGCGAAAACGGATGCACAACCGCAAATGTAAGCCGCGGCCCGCCCGCCGCTTCACGCGCACGAATGGTCGCCCCCAGCGCCCTCGCCTTGTCCGCAACGCCGGCCCCTGGCGCCAACGGCGAAACCGCCAGCATCTCTTCATACAGCGAATGGGATAGCGAAATCGCGTTGCCGTTGGTGGACATGCTCATCAGCGCGGAAATGGCAGGTTTCGCGTTCCCGATGCCGAGCTTCGATGCCACCGCCATCGGCGCCAACAAATGCGCCGCGTCAATCGCCCCCACCGCTAACTTATCGGCCAGCGCGGCCCACGACGCTTCCCGCGTCAGCGATAAATCAAGCCCCTCAGCCTCAGCAAAACCAAGCTCGGCCGCCAGAACCAGCCCCGCGCTGTCCACCAACGGGATGAAGCCCGCCCTCACCGCGATCATGGCTTTTTGTCCAACAAGGCCGCCGCCGATACCAACGCCCGCGCCACCTCCGCCACTGTGCGGTTTTGATCCATCGCCGCCCGCCGCAACATCCCATACGCGGTCGGCTCATCCACCTCGTGCCGCTTCATCAAGAACAGTTTCGCCTTATCGACGGACGTCCTGTCCTCCAAAGCCTTCTTGGTATCAGCAAGTTCGCGCTTCAGCCGGTCGAACGCGTTGAACCGCGACACTGTCGTCTCAACGATGGCGCTCACCCGTTCCTTGCGCAGCCCGTCGACCACATAGGTGGACACCCCCGCCTCCACCGCCTGCTCAATCATCCCCGCCTCGGACCGGTCGACAAACATGCCAATCGGCCGTTCAACGGTCCGCGACACCTGAAACATCGCGTCAAGAACATCGCGGCTGGGGTTTTCCAGATCAATCAAGATGACGTCGGGATCGATCTCCACAATCCGGCGCATCAAGAGTTCTGTATCCAGCAAAATAACAACGTCCGTCAGTCCAGATTCGCGCAAGCCTTCTTCGATCACCGACGCACGGGCAGCGCTTTGATCAATCACCAGTATGCGCAAACCAGCCCGTCAGCCCCGCTCAGTACACGTCGCGCTGATAACGGTGCGCCTTGCGCAAGTCATCCAAGTACGCCTCGGCCGCCGCTTCATCGCGAACACCATGTTTTGCAATCACCCCAAGCAATGCGCGTTCCACATCGACCGCCATCCGGCTCGCATCGCCACAGATATAGATCGCCGCACCGCGCTCCAGCCATGCAAAAAGCTCAGCGCCATCCTCCTCAATAAGGTGCTGCACGTAGACTTTCTGCGCCCCATCGCGCGACCAGGCGAGGCTCAGCTTGGCAATGAGCCCGCTCTCCTGCCAACCCAAAACCTGGTCGCGATACAAAAAGTCGGTCGCCTCGTGCTGATCGCCAAAGAAGAGCCAGTTATCGCCGCCGGCTCCGCGCACCTCCCGCTCCTCCAAGAACGCGCGAAACGGCGCGATCCCGGTACCAGGTCCAATCATGATCAGCGGAACGTCATCGTCCTGCGGCAAGTAAAAGTGGCTCGACTTATGGACATAAACGCCAACCGACCCGCCTTCACTCAGCCGCTCTCCCAAAAAGGTCGACGCAACGCCCTGCCGCTCCGTCCCGTGCAGCGAATAATGAACCTCGCCAACAGTCAGATGCACCTCGCCAGGATGCATCTTCGGGCTCGACGAAATGGAGTAAAGCCGCGGCTGAATCGGGCGCAGCCCCTCAGCCAGCATCTGCGGTGTGAGACCCGGCACACCGGCGCGCAAAACATCGATGAGATGAATGTCGCTCCCCGCCGTAACGCCCCATGCTTCAGAAGTCTTCGGTGATACGGTCATCAGATCAAGCGCACTAAACAGCGCCTGCCGGAGCGACGTCCGCCCCCCCTTCACCTCGACAACTTCTTTGCCCGAGAACCCGGCCGCATCCAAGATCGCCCGCACCTCAGTAAAGTCGTTCAGCGGCCAAACACCCAGCGCGTCCCCCACCTCATACTCAAGGTCAGGTCCGCCACCGGTCAGCGAAATCTCGATATGATTGACCCGCTTCGCCGACCCTTCAGCGTTCAAGCACCGCGCCTCGATCAGCTGAGCGATAAAGGGATGGTTCTTGTCAAAGTCGGGCGCGGGCTCATCGTCCACCGGCGCCGGCGCAGCCGCCCCAGCAGCCTGCGCGAATGCTGCGGCGGCAAACACCTCGCCCCGCCAGGCGGCATAGTCGGCGTCATAATCCACATCGCAGGCAATGAGCGGCGCCGCCCGCGTCGCGCCAAGCTGCGCCAACCGCTCGTCGATCTGCCGCGCCACGCGGTTAAAGTGCGGATAGCTGGTGTCCCCCAGCCCCAAAACGCTAAAGTGTGTGCTCGCCGGCAGCGCCGCCGCATCGGCCGCCATCAGCGCCTTGTGGAACGCCTGGGCATTGTCGGTCGGCTCACCTTCACCATAAGTCGCGGCAACAATCAAAACATGGTTCGCTGCCGCAAGATCGCCCGGCACAACACTATCAAGCTCAGCAATTGACGCCTCGAAACCTTGCGTCGCAGAAAATTTGCGAAGATCTTTGCACAGCGCCTCCGCCGTCCCGGACTGAGAGCCAAACAGGATCGTCAGCGGCGTTTTCGCCTCAACCGCCTCCCCGTTCTGCCCCTGGTTCAGCGCGTAAAGCGCGGAAAACAGCCCGTTCAAGAACGCCCGCTGCTCCTCATCAAACGGCCCATCGGCGGGAATGAAGTCCGGCACATCAGCGGACGGGGCAGGAACCGCCCCATTCAGCACGTTGCGCATCAAGGCTGCGTCGTGGTCGCTCATCAACAATCTCCCACAATCACGCCGCAGCAGCCGTCGTGCCAAGCAGCGAGGGCAGCTCAGCGTCAGGCAACGCGCGGACGAATTCTAAAAAGCTCTGCCCGTCGGCGCGGCGCTCAAGATAGCTCCCGATGACCGTCTCGACGGTGGTGTTCACCTCCCCCGCCGGCAAAGGCCCACACAGCGGCCGCGCAATCCCTTTGTCGTGGTCGCTCCCGCCACCGAGCACCACGAAGTAACCTTCGCCACCATCCTTCATGGTCGCGCCCACCAGCCCAATGTCGGCGATGTAGTGCTGCGCGCACGAGTTCGGGCAGCCCGTCAGATGGATGTTGATCGGCCGGTCGAGCGCAAACCGCGTCTCTAAGTGGCGCACCAAGTCGGTCCCGTTTTCTTTGGTGTAGGCCAGCGCCAGCTTGCACCCCGCCTTGCCAGTGCACGCCACAGCACCAGCGGCAAACGCTGTGGCGGACGTCCCAATCCCCACCTTACCCAACGCTGCCTCCAACGCCGGTACCTCATGGTCCGCCACATGCGGGATCAGCAGATTTTGCCAAACCGTCAGCCGCAGATCATTGCGCCCATGAACCATGGCCGCGCGCCCAACGGCCCGCATCTGCGCGCACGACAAGCGGCCCATCTCGAGCGCGAGCCCCACATAGTTCAGCCCATCCTGGATCTGCGGATGCACCCCCACATGACCCTGCCGGTCGATGGTCGGGCGTGGCAAATCATGCTCAGGCCAGCAGGCGACACGCTCAAACCCAGCGTCCAACTCGGCGAGCTTTTCTTGAGTGCGCGCGATAAACCAATCGACCCCATGCTTATCGAGCACATACTTCAGCCGCGCCTTCTTCCGGTTGGTGCGATCAGCGTGCTCGACAAAAACGTAAAGCATCGCGAAGCCGGCCATCACCGACTGCTGCGGCGTGCACACCATCCCTGTTTCGCGCGTCAGGTCCCGGTGCCCAGAAATCCCGCCGAGCCCGATCCGGCAATAAATCCCGGGCTCAACAGCGGCCACCACGCCGATCTCCACAGCCTGAAACGCGATGTCGTTACTGTCGCTGACAGCCGAAATCCGCCCGCCATTGTCGAACGAAATGTTAAACTTACGCGGCAGCGCCCGAAGCTCACGCGTATTCAGCACCAAATTGGACAGCCGCCGCGTATAGGGCGTCAGATCGATAAGCTCGCTGCGATCAAACCCAGCCGTCGGCGATCCCGTCATATTGCGCGCCGAATCCGCGCCCGACCCTTGGCACGACAGCCCCGCCCGCGTCAGGGCGTCCATCATATCAAGCACATGGCGCGGCTCAATCTCGCGGATCTGAATATTGCCGCGAGTCGTCACGTGCGCATAACCGCCGCCATAAGTCCCGGCGATATCAGCAAGCGCAATCATCTGATCGCCGCGCAAATCACACGCCGGCAACCGCAGCCGGACCATGTAGCCGGGACTGGTCGGCTCCACATTGAAAAAGCCCAAGTGCCGCAACAAGAACTGATCAAGCCCAGTGGCGATCTCGTTCTTCGCCGTCCACTTTTCCAGCCGATCCCAAAGATCGAGCGGATGAAGCTTATACTTTGCGATTTCTTCTTTGCAGAGGTCTTCCAGCGGCGTGCCATAGACGTGCTCACCCACCGGCGCCTCCGCCGGCCCTGCCGGTGCGGTAAGCTCCAGCTTGGAGAGCGCCCCCATCAGGCACTCGATCTGTTCGGGCGTAAAACCCCGTTTCACGATGCGGCCATGCATTCAGACCCTCCATGGGACCCAAGCGCAATCGGCCGGACGCGCGCCGATAAAGCGCTGGCACCGTTGCCGAAGAAACCACTCGATTGAGCTGCGCCGACGCCCGAAAGAATTCGGCCTCGGCACTGCAAGTGTTGCACTGCACACCTGAAGAACATGCGTCGTTCTTTTTTAGAAAAGTGTCAAGCTGATAGGGTGATCAAAAAATCAGCCACCGCCATCGCCCGACGCCTCGCATTCAGGCAATCGGCATAAAGGATGTGCCATTGCCCAAAAGTCGCGCTTAGCCGCCCCAAGTCGGCGCAGGAATGTCCTCGCAGATCACCACGTCCCGCCCCTTGCGCCGCGCAAGCGCCGTCACGGTCACACACAAAATCTCAAACAGCATTGAAATCCCGGTCCACGAGGTGATCCCGGCCGGATCGAACGGTGGCGACACCTCCACAAGGTCCGCCGCAACAATATCGACCCCGTCAAGCGCACGAACCATCATCTGCCCCTCAAAGGAGGAAAAGCCGCCAATCTCCGGCGTCCCCGTCCCCGGCGCCACCGAGGGATCCAACGCATCGATATCGAACGTGAGGTAAGTCGGCTTCGACCCCAAAATCTGCCGCGCCTCCGCCATCACATCGGCAAGCCCCCGCGCGCGAAACTCCTCGATGGTGACGATACGAATGCCCTGCTCGACCGCAAAAGCCCGGTCAGCACCGCCATAGCTGGTGCCCCGAATCCCAATCTGGATCATCCGCGCAGGATCGAGCAGCCCCTCCTCCACGGCCCGCCGAAACGGCGTCCCGTGGTTATACTGGCTCTTACCGAAATAGCCTGAGCTAAGGTCGGTGTGCGCATCAAAGTGCACAAACCCAAGCGGTTCATCCTTCGCCACCGCCCGAAGCACCGGTAGACTGATGAGGTGATCGCCCCCCATCACCAGCGGCGTCACGCCGGCGCTCATCATCGCCGTCACCTGATCTTCGATCAGCGTCAGCGTCGTCATCACGTCGGTCAGATCCACAGCCGCATCGCCAAAGTCAGCAACCCGCGCGGTGTGAAACGGCGCCACCCGTGTCGCCTGGTTGACCATGCGGATCATCGACGACGCTTCCCGGCGCCCCCGCGGCCCATGGCGCGTGCCCGGCCGATTGGTGGTCCCCCCATCATAAGGAACGCCCAAAATCCCAATCTCAGCGCCCTGCGGCTCGGCAGCGGAGCGCACCGGCAGCCGCATCGCCGTCGCGAGCCCCGCAAAGCGCGGAACGTCGAGCCCAGAAATCGGCAAATAGTCAGGATCGATGGGGGTCACGCGCCTGGCTCCTCGATGGTGTCGACACGCAGCTCATCGCGCCGCGCCTTGGCAAACTCCGCGATCTCCTCCAGCGGCGCAAACCACACATCGCCCGCCTCAAAGATGGTCTCCAGCCACCGCTCCATCACCATCCAGCGCGCCAGCCGCCCGGTTAGAAACGGATGCAGCACAGGCATATAAAACCCGCCGTGAGTGTGCGCGGCCTCAAACTCTTCGATGAAGTTGCGAATGCCATCGGACGGCGCACGCACCGGCATCAGGTAGCCGATCTCCTCAAAGTGGGCGAACGGCGGCCAATCATCCGCCCCCCAGTGCGGCGGCAGCTCAATGATCTCGCCCTGCGGCGCCTTGATCAGATACGGCATCTCATCGGCCTGCAGCGAGCTGTCGTACAAAAACTCATGCCCGATCAGCCGCGCAATCACCCCAGGCGTCGCGTTGTACACCGGCGCACGATACCCGCGCGGCTTGCGCCCCGTCATGCGCACGTGCGTTTCCAGCGCGCGCTCAAAAAGCTCGCCCTCTTGTTCGTCCGTCAGCCCCATCGGGTCTTCGTGCCGCCAAGAGTGGTGCCCGATCTCGTGCCCCGCCTTCAAACTCGCCTCAGCGGTCGCGGGATAAGCCTCCATCGTCCAGGCCGGAATGAAAAAGGTCTGGCGAACGCCAAACCGTCGCCACGTCTCCAAAATCCGCGGCACCGCCACGGTCGGCCCATACCGCCCCTGCGTCACCTGCGGCAGTCGCAAATGCCCATCCTGCGGGCACGCATTGCGGATCAGGCTATCGGCATCAATGTCGAACGTGATCGACGCGGCAACGCGCTTGCCATCCGGCCAGGTGAGCGGGTGAAGCAGCATGGGTCCTCCAGGAAACGGCGTGGCTAGAAGGCGGCAATGACTGTGGTTTGTGCCGGAACGGTGCGGGCAACAACGCGCCCATCCGACACCACCGCAATCCGCGCGGGCCGGTCGCGCACGGCCGAGACGGGGTCTGGCGCATCAAGCACCACAAGGCTGCCGCGCTTTCCGGGCTCCAGGCCAAACTGAAGGCCCAGGATCTGCGCCGGCGTCGCTGTGACCATGTCAAAGGCGTCACGCATCCCGGCGGGATCGGTCATGTGGGCCACATGAAGGCCCATATGGGCGGCGTCCAGCATGTCGCCGGTCCCCAGCGAGTACCAGGGGTCCTGGATACAGTCTTGGCCAAACGCGACAGTCACGCCAGCTGCACGCAGCTCCGGCACGCGCGTCAGACCACGGCGCTTCGGGTAGGTGTCGTGCCGGCCCTGGAGGGTGATGTTGACGAGCGGGTTGGGGATGGCCGCAACCTCCGCCTCGGCAATCAACGCTGTAAGCTTTGAGGCGTAGTTGTTGTCCATCGAGTGCATTGATGTGAGGTGCGAGCCGACAGTGCGTCCCTCCAGGCCGCAATTCACGGTCTCAGTCACCAGCGTCTCGATATGGCGGCTCGACGGGTCGTCCGTCTCGTCACAGTGCAGGTCCACCATCAGACCGCGGTCCGCCGCGATCCGGCACGCGGCGCGAACCGATTGTGCGCCATCGGCCATGGTCCGCTCGTGGTGCGGAATGCCGCCCACCACATCAACGCCTGCGTCGAGCGCTCGGATGACCCCAGCCTCTCCGCCCGCAGCGCGGTACCATCCGTCCTGCGGAAACGCGACGAGTTGAAGGTCGAGCGTGCCCCTCACCCGCTCCCGCACTTCCAGCAGTGCTTCCACTGTGGCGAAGGTCGGATCGGTGACATCCACATGGCTGCGGATCGCAAGAATCCCGTTCCCGACCGCCATGTGACAATAATCGAGCGCGCGGGCGACAATCTCATCGCGCGTCTGGATGCGCTTCAGCTCACCCCACAACGCGATGCCCTCCAGCAGCGTGCCTGAGGCGTTCACGCGCGGGCGCCCGTAGCTGAGCGTCGCGTCCATGTGGAAATGACCGTCCACAAATGGCGGGCTCACAAGCTTCCCGGCCGCGTCGATCACCTCTGCCGCCTCAGCCGCAATGTCGCGATCCACAGCAGCGATGACCCCATCCTTGATCGCGATGTCGGCCCGGGTCCCGTCCGGCATGACCCCGCCTTTAACGATGATGTCGAAAGCCATCAGCTCGTCACCGCCATGACATGCGGCGCATCCGGCTCCCAACTGAGGAAGAAGTGTTTGCCAGGCTCGGGGGCGAGAAGCTCAAGCTCGCGCTCAGTCACCTGGGCTTTCAGTTCCTCCCCGCCCGGTCCCTCGAAGTAACAAATGATCGCGGTGCCCACGAACTCCTCCGACACGAACTCAGCTTCAAGCGCCGCTGTATTGGGCCGCTCCAAACTCACCGTCATCCGGTCTGCGGCGACCACGATCTCGGCGGGTCCATCCGCCGCCCCGGGCAACGGCAGCTGCGTGCCATCCACGTTGATCACACCACCCGCCACGGTGCCGGCAAAGATGTTGTTCCGCCCCACAAACTCCGCCACAAACCGGTTTCGCGGCGCGCGAAAGATGTCCTTCGGCCGGCCGGTTTGAACAATCTCGCCATGCCCCATGATGACCACCCGGTCGGCCATGGCAAACGCCTCAGACTGTGAGTGCGTCACGTAAACAAACGTGATCCCAAGGTCCTTTTGCAGCTTGGACAAAACGCCCTGCATGCGGATCACGAGGTGCGCATCAAGCGCCGACAGCGGTTCATCCAAAAACAGCATCTTGGGCTCAGTCACCAGCGAACGCGCCAGCGCCACCCTCTGCCGCTGCCCCCCTGAGAGCGCATCGACGCGCCGCTTTTCAAACCCCTCAAGCCCCAGCCGCTCGAGCCACACCGCCACGCGTTCCCGCCGCTCCCGCTTAGGCAGGCCGCGCATCTTCAGCCCAAACTCAACGTTCTCCCGCACGCTCAAGAACGGAAACAGCGCCAGGCTTTGCCACACCATCGGTGTATCGCGCTCGTGCGCCGGCACATCGTTCATCCGCTCGCCGCCGATGAAAATCTCCCCGCCGCTCGGCGCCTCAAGCCCCGCGAGCATTCTGAGCGTCGTCGTCTTCCCGCAGCCCGACGGCCCCATGATCGCGATGAACTCACCGGCCGCAATCTCAAGGTCGATGCCCTTCACCGCCTCGAAGTTGCCGTAGGATTTCTTAAGGTCCGTCAGCCGAACCAAAGGTTCCGCCACGCTCAAGCCTTTCTTCGCCGCGTAATGAGGAGCTGCGCCACGACAACCAGCGTCATCGACGTCAAAAACACAAAGGTCCCAATCGCATTGATCTGCGGATCCACATTGCCCTGCAAGATTTCCAGAATGACCACCGGCACAGTCTTGTTGAGGCCAGACACGAACCAAGCCACCACGAACTCATCAAAGCTCACCGCCGCGGTGAGGCAGAACGCCGAGACAATCGCCGGCAAGCAAAACGGCACCACAACAGAGCGCATCGCCCGCCACTGCGACGCGCCAAGGTTCCACGCCGCAGCCTCCAGGGCCGGATCCATCTGCGACAAACGCAGCCGGCAGATCGCCATCGCGAACGGCGCCGCCATCACGGTGTGCGCAATAATGATCCCCGTCAGCGTTCCCGAAATCCCAAGCCGCGCGAGCCAGGCGAGCATCGCAAGCCCCATGATCACCAGCGGTATCGTTGGCGGCAGCAATGCCAGCGCGATGTACGCGCTCTTGAAACGGAAGTTGTAGCGATAGTCGGTGTAGGCCGTCGCAAATCCGAGCGCGGTCGACAGCGTCGCCGCCGTCAGCGCCACGATCAGCGAGTTTTGCATCGCCTCCCACACCTCGGGCCGGGAAAACGCGGTCTCATACCAATGGGTGGTGAACTCGCCGAGCGGCACGGTCGGAAACCGGTCCGAGTTGAACGAGAAAATCATGCTCGTGATGATCGGCGCGAACACGAATGCAAACACGATGGCAAGATAAAGCAAGACGCCGCCCCTGCCCGCGCCATCAGCTTCTGCGCCGCCCGTACGCCGCACCGACGGCCGCAACCGCCACCACAAACAGCGTCACGATCATCATGATCGCCACCACCGCAGCCAGCGGCCACTGCTGCCCAGACTTGGTCGTATCGATGATCAGGATCGAGAGCGTCGGCGGTTTGGATCCACCCAAATAAAACGGGCTCACAAAGTCACCAAACGACAGGATAAACGCGAACACCGCGCCAATAATGAGCCCCACCTTCGCCGCCGGAATAATCACCCGAAACAGCGTGCGCACAGGGCTCGCCCCAAGGTTCCACGCCGCTTCAATGAGGTTCCGGTCGATCCCCGCAAGGCTCGTCGTCTGCAAGATGATCACCAGCGGCAGCACCAGCGTCATGTAGCCGACCATGGTGCCAAAGCCCGAATTCAGCATCGAGAACGGCCCGATCCCGCCGAACCCCAGCACAGCATTGATCGGCCCACTTTCAGCAAGCAGCACCTGCCAGGCATAGATACGCACCAAGTACGACGTAAAAAACGGCACAACGAGCAAGAAGATCGCCCATCGCCGCACAGTATCAGACACCTTAAATGCCAGTGCATAGGACGCCGGAAACGCAATCAACGTCGCCAGCACCGCCGCCACACATGCGCGGACCAAAGTCACTTCATAGGCGTCCCAGAAAAAGCTTCGGGACATCATCCTGTCCCAGTTGTCGAACACGAAGTCCGGCGTCATGCGGTAGTTGCGCACAAGCCAAAACGACATCGCGACCATCAGCATCAGCGGCCCGATAAAGAACAGCGCCTGCCAAACAATCAGCGGCAAACGCCAGGTGTATCGGTAGCCGTCAATGCGCATAAGCTGCAGCAATACTCCGCAAAGGGACGCCGCGCCGAATCCCTGCGCGGCGATCAATTAGGCCGTTTTGTATTCCGACCAGAAGTCGTTCCAGTCTTCCAACGACTGCTGACGCGGAATATCGCGCAGGAACACCCGGTTTTCCGACAACAGCTTGATCGGGCTTTGCTCGGCGCCCTCGATCAACCCGGAGCGCTCCGCCTCCGCAGGGTTCGCCTCCTGGATCGCCTTCCAGCCAGACTTGGTGGGCGACAGACCCGGATAGGCCGCCATCTGAATGGAGCGCACCTGGCCGCGCGGGCTCAGCATGTATTGGATGAACTTGTTCACGAGCTCAGCCTTCGTGGAGCCCTTCCCGATGGAATAGCTCTCGGTCCACTGAATGCCGCCCTCTTCAGGAATAACGCTGTCCACCGGCGCGCCGTCCTTGCGCAGCACCGCGGTGATCCAGTCGCCAATCCCAGCCATCGCCAGCATCTCGCCATTCTTCAGCGAGGCAAACGTGCCGCCATAGTCGAAGTATCCGCCCACCTGCGGCTTCAGCGTCAGCGTCTTCTCCTGCACCGCCTTCCAGGCCGCTTCGTCAATGTCGTACGGCGAGGGACTGCGGTTGCCATTCAGCAGCGACATCTGCCCAAGGCTCGGCAGGTGCCAATCAAAGTGGCCCACTTTGCCGGCCACCTTGTCGTTCCAATAAGCGTTGTAGCTCATCGCCTCATCGCGGGTCAGCGCATCGGTGTTGTACGCTACGCCGAGCAGACCAAAGCGCACCATCACCGACCACAGCTGATCGCCCGTCCAGTGCCCCGGAAAGTTCTGGTACTCAGGCCAAAAGTCATCGAACGGGAACAGCGAGGAGTCCATCGGCTCGATGTAGCCGGCCGCATTCAGCTGCTGCACAAACTCAGCGTCCGACAGAATGACGTCGTAGGTGCCCACCGGCGACTGCGCGATCAGCGCCAACATGTTGTCGCCGCCGGCATAATATTTCGGCACGAACTTGACGTTATTCTCCGCCTCGAACTCTTCCACCATGTCCGGCTCGGCGTGGCCGTACCAGGCGAGCATGTTGATCTCGACAGGGTCCTGTGCCCAGGCGCGGTTGATCATCGGCGCCGCAAGCGCAACGCCGGCCGTCCCCGCGAGCAGTGTCCGGCGCGTGAATTTGGTGTGGGTCAACTCTGATCCTCGCTCTTTCATCTATGTGCACTGTCTAGCGCTGGCCGCGCGGCGCGGAAATCACCGTCACAGCAGCGCCCGGCGCCGTCAAACGCCGTTGCAATCATTGCGCTTTGGAGGCAAGCGCTGGGCCAACAGCCACCAGAGCGCGAGCAAGCCATTGACGATCACTCTTGACCTTTTGCGCACCGCCCCCCGCCCGCTGATCACGCCCGTCATTCACGTGCAAAACGCAGAGCAGGCGGTGCGCAACATCGACAAGGCCACCACCGCCGGCTGCCATGGCATCTTCCTCATCAACCACGATTTCCCGATGGCCGACTTTGTGCCGATCCTGCGCGATATCCGCGCGGCCCGCCCCACCCCTTGGCTCGGCGTCAACTTCCTCGCCCAGTCCGGCGCCAGCGCCTTCCCTGTCCTCGCCGAACTCGCCGCAGAAGGCGCCCCCTTCTACGCCTTCTGGGCCGATGACGCGCGCGTTGATGAGCGCACCGAGGCTCAACCCGAGGCCGAGGAGATCGCCCGCACCCGCCGCGAGAGTGGCTGGCAGGGCCTCTACTTCGCCGGCGTCGCCTTCAAAAAGCAGCGCCCCATCGACCCCGCCGATTTCGCCACCGCCGCCCGCCGCGCCGCACCCTTCATGGACGTCGTCACCACATCCGGCCGCGCGACCGGCGAGGCCGCCGACACCGCAAAAATCCAAACCTTCCGCAACGCTCTGCCATCAACCCCGCTCGCCGTCGCATCCGGCATCACGCCTCAGAACGCGAAGGACTTCGCGCCGCTGCTGGATTGCATCCTCGTCGCCACCGGGATCAACTTCGCCGGCGACTTTTACGAGATCGACCCTACCCGCCTCGCCGCCCTCAACGCCGCCATCGAAACGCCGTGACAGACCCCAAAGGCCCACGCGACGACCGCTGGTACCTCGCCCTCATGTCGCCCAACACCAAGGGCGCAGAATTCGCCTGGCTGGATCCAACGTCCATCTATATCAACGCCGCCGCGTTCGACGACCTCCTCGACGACCTCACCGCCGACCTCGACCCAGCCGAGATCGACGTCGTCGCCGGCCTCGACGCTATGGGCTTTGTGCTCGGCGCCGCCCTCGCAGCGCGCCTCGGAAAGGGCTTCTTGCCCATCCGCAAGGCCGGCAAATTGTGCGTCGACACCGACAAGGTTTCGTTCAGTAACTACAGTGGCCGCACCCAAGACATGGAAATGCGCACGCCAGCCTTTCCACCCGGAACCCGCGTCCTCCTCGCCGACCAGTGGGTGGAAACCGGCGGCACCATGGACGGCGCCATCCGCCTCCTGGAGCGCCAAGGCGGCATCGTCACGGCCATGGCAACCATCGCCATGGAAACCAACGCCCAAACCTTGCGCTACCGGGCCGCCTACCGCGTCGCCACAGCGGTCACCCAAACCTCCCGCTGGCAGCGCGAGTGCGACGCACAAACCCTCACAAGCTTCGCGACGTACGAGCCAACAAAAACCTTCCCAACGGCAGGCCGGCCTGCGCGCCAAAGCAATAAGCCGCAAAATTAAGCGGCCCTGCGCGCAATTTCATCATCACCTTGGTGTTGTTCCAATTAAATGTCCGAGATCGCCTGATGGAGATCTCGCCATGCTCGAACGTCAAAAACACCGCCTGCGCGCCACCTTGCAGAGCGACTACACCGATCCTGAGATCTTCACCGCCGAACAAACAGAGCTGTTCGACAAAGGCTGGATCACCATCGGCCGCTCAGGCTGCGTCCCGAACCCCGGCGACTACATGACTGCCCGGCTTGGCCTGCGCCCCATCGCGGTCGTGCGCCAGAAGGACGGCAGCCTGAAGGCCTTCGCCAACTTCTGCCTGCACCGGTATGCCCGCCTCCTCGACGGCACAGGCAACGCGAGCAGCATCGTCTGCCCCTATCACTCCTGGACCTACAGCACGGCCGGTCAGCTCGTCGGCGTCCCCGACGGCCAGGGTTTCTGTAACGTCGAAACCAAAAGCCTCTATCTCGAAGAGCTCGCGTGCGAAGAATATCTCGGCTTCATCTTCGTCGCCCGCGACAAATCGCTCGCCTCCGTCTCAGAGCGCCTTAGCCCCCTCGCCGCACTCGTCGAACCCTACGGTCTTGATGGCTGGCAGGACCGCCACGTGGTCCACGAGGAAGAGTGGGACGGCAACTGGAAGTTCGTCATCGAGAACTTCATCGAAAGCTACCACACCACCTACGCGCACAAGGGCTCCATCGGCCCCACCAACCCAACGCGGCTCGCCGAGCAAGGCCCCACTGGCCACGAGTTCTTCTCGATCCACTCCAACTCCTACCGCCCCAAAGACTTGCCGCCGATGCACAACCCGCGGCTGACGGCGGAAGACCGCAACAAGTTCCACGTCATCGGGCTGTACCCCAACGGTCTCGCCGCCATCGACGCCAATTTCATGTGGTGGATGTCGTTGGAGCCAAAGGCCGCCAACAAGACCAACGCCCGCTGGGGCCTCTCCTTCGCGCCGGAAACCATGGCGGGCGAAGCCGATCCGAAAGCCTTCATCGCCGAGGTGACAAAGATCATCGAAATCGCGACGGAGGAGGACAAAGACATGGTGGAGCGCGCCCAAGACGGCGCCAACTTCGCGTCAGCCGAACCCGGCTACCTGCACGACTGGCTGGAAGTCTACGTCCACGAGTTCCAGGCCTACGTGACAGAAGCCGTCAGCGGCGCCCGCGCCGCCTAACCGACGCCCGGGGGCGGGTGCCTCAAATGAGGTGAAGCACCCGCGCCCGCTCGCCATCGTCCACGCTATAAAAATCGCGCTCCCATTCGCGCAATTTCCAGCCCAGGTAGATGTCGCGCATCTCCGGCCCCAGCGCCTCGGCAGCGATAGGATCCAACTCAAACGCCTCCAGCGCCTCGATCATCGTGCGCGGCAACCGCTCCACATACCCGCCATCGGTCCGCGCAATCTTACGCGACGCACTCGCTCCGCCCAGCGTGAGATAAAGGTTGTCGTTCATCGGCGCACCGGGATCGACGGCCCGCTCAATCCCATCGAGCCCCGCCGCGAGCGACATCGCAGCACCCAGATAAAAATTCGCCGCAATATCAGGTGCCCGGTTCTCGACGCACGGCCTGTTCATGGGCAAGCGCAGCATCGCGGAGCGGTTATTCTTGCCGTACGTGCGAAGGACCGGCGCCCAGCTCACATCCACCATCTCGCCCTTGGCAAGCAGCCCCTTATAGGAGTTGTGCGTCGGGTTAGTCACCGCCGTCACCGCATCGGCATGCTCAAGCAGCCCACCGACGAAATGATAGGCCAGATCCGGCACATCAATCCCGTACTCTGCAGCCAGCGCCCCGCCCCGATCAGCAAACAAGTTTGCGCCGGATCCAACCTCAAAGAGCGACATGTTGAAGTGCGCGCCTGAGCGAAAATCGGCCGCAAAGGGCTTGGGCATAAACGACGCGTAAAGCCCCATCTCCCGCGCAATGGTCTTCGCCATAAAGCGAAAAAACGTCAGCCGATCAGCCATCGTCAGCGCATCGGCGTAGGCAAAATCAAACTCGTGCTGGCCGTGCCCACCCTCAGCGTCAAACGAGTAGACATCCCAGCCGAGCGCATTCATCGCGCTCACCATGCGCTCCAAATACGGCATCGCCTGTAGCGTCTGGTCAACATCGTATGCCGGCACCATGCCCATGTGCCGCCGCTCCGCCAGCGGCTGCTTGCCCGCCTCATCGCGGAAGACATAAAACTCAGTCTCAACGCCAAGGTTGAAGCCAAACCCCATGTCCGCCGCCTTCGCCAACGCGCGCTTCAGAATCACCCGGCTACAGTTCTGATAAGGCTCGCCGTGGTAATAAAGATCGCCAGCAAACCAAGCAAACCTGCTATCCCACGGAAAAATAGTCAAACTTCCGAGATCGGGGACAACAGCGCACTCGTCCTTTTCCGGCCCAACGAGCCCCATTCCTTCCATAGCGCCGACCGTAAACAGCTCAGATCCAGCGCACATCTTCTCAAACGAGGCGAGCGGCACAGCCTTCGCCTTAGCAACGCCGTGAATATCCACATAGGTGGCAAAACAATACTCCACCCCAGCGGCCTCCAACACTGCCCGCACCTCCGCCACCCGTTCCGGATCGTTCATCGATAGCTCCTCGTCTGAGGCCGCTGGGCTGCAAGCCCAAGGCCATCAGGCAAAGCCTGGAACCGAGGCCACCACGCCGCAAGCTCCTGGCACGCCCGTTGCAGCTTCAAACGGTTCTAGGAGGACGCGAATGCCCCGTTGGGACCTGATGACGAGCGATGAAATCGGCGCACTAATCGCCGCCGGCCGTGATCTCGCCGTCCTGCCCGTGGGCGCCACCGAACAGCACGGCCCGCACCTTGCCACCGGCTGCGACACCATCAGCGCCGCAACCTTGGCTGACCTCGCGGCCGACCGCGCCAACGTCCTCAGCCTGCCGCCCCTCGCCTACGGCTGCTCGCTCGGCCACACCGCCAAGTGGCCCGGCACCTTCTCGCTCCACCCGACGACGCTCACCACAGTCGCCGTCGAGCTAGGCCGCTGGGCCGTCGCCAACGGCCTCACCAAGCTTCTCTTCCTCTCCGGCCACGGCACCAACGACGCCCCGCTGCGCAGCGCCATCCTCCAGCTGCGCTTTGAGTTCCCAGAAGCGCGCTTCGCCACCATGGGCCTGTGGGACATCTCAGGCCGCGTCGGCGCCCTCTACTTCCGCGACGGGGACGACATCCACGCCAACCAGGGCGAAACCTCGATCCTCCTCCACCTGCGCCCCGAGATGGTCCGCATGGCCGAGGCTCACGACGTCCCCGACGTCACGCCCGGCGCAAAATTCTCCTACGCCATGCCCGCTACCACCCCCACCGGCGTCGTCGGGCACCCCTCGCGCGCCTCAGCGGACGACGGCGCGCACATGACCCAGACCATCGTCGAGGATCTCGCCTCCTGGCTCACCGAAGCTCTTGCCGAAGACTGGCCAACACTCCCGCCAGGCCCGGCCAACTCACTCCAGACCCACCCCGAGAGAGGACAACTTTGATGCGTCTAACCCTTGCGGCCCTCGCCGCGACCATGCTTGCCACAGCGCCACTCGCGCCGGCCGCCCTCGCCGACGAGGACCGCACCTTCCGCATCGGCTACAACATCTATGTCGGCTTCATGCCCTACGGCTGGATGGAAGAGAACGGCATCCTCGACAAGTGGGAAGAGAAGTACGACGTCGACATCGAGGTCATCCAGGTCAACGACTATATCGGCGGCATCAACCAGTTCGTCGCCCGCGACCTCGACGGCATGTCCGTCGCCTCCATGGACGGCCTCACGATCCCCGCAGCCGGCGGCGTCGACACCACCATCGCGCTGGCGGGCGACTTCTCCAACGGCAACGACGGCATCCTCTCCAAGAGCGCGGAAAGCATCGCCGACTTCGAAGGCGAGACCATCCACCTCTTCGAACTCACCGTGTCGCACTACCTCCTCAGCCGCGCGCTGGAAGAAAACGGCATGTCGCTGCGCGATGTGAACACCGTCAACATCACTGATGCCGACATCACGCCCGCCTACGTTGGATCCGACGAAATCCAGCACGCCGTGGCGTGGAACCCGATGCTGCTCACGATGAACAACAGCGTCGAAGGCTCCTCGATGATCTTCGATTCCTCCTCAACGCCTGAGGAAATCGTCGACGTGATGCTGTTCCACACCGACACCGTCGAAGCGCACCCCGACTTCGTCAAAGCCTTCGTCGGCGCCTGGTACGAAACCATGGAAATCATGTCCGGCGCCAAGGGCGAAGAGGCCCAAGCCTCCATGATCGCCGACCTCGCCGACATGTCCGGCAGCTCGGTGGAAGAGTACCAAGCCCAGCTCGACTCCACCAAAATGTACTACGAAGCGCAGGAGGCCTACGAGCTCCTCACCTCCAAGCGCCACCAAACCACCTGGGACTTCGTGCGCACCTTCTCCTTCGACGTCGGCCTTTTCGGCGAGATGGCGGCGAGCAAAGACTTTGTCGGCATCGAGTTCCCCGACGGCACCATCCTGGGCGATCCAGAGAACGTGAAACTGCGCATCAACGCCGAGTTCACGAAGATGGCCGTCGAAGGCCAACTCTAGGCATCTGCGCCCTATGATGAAGCTGAGGGCGGCCCATGCGGCCGCCCGTTTTGCGGGATGGGCCGAATGAAACGCGCCATCAACTATTCGCCGAGCCGCCCGTCCGCAATCCTGCTGGCGCTCCTGCCGTTCGGCCTGTGCCTGGTCATCTACGCCATCGGCTCAGACATCCGCCTGACGGAAAACCCGCAGGACAAGTTGATGCCCTCGTTCGGCTCCTTCGCCGACGCCATCCACGCACTCGCCTTCACGGAAAACCGCCGCACCGGCGAATATGTCTTCTGGACCGACACGCTGATCAGCCTTCAGCGCATCTTCATCGGCCTCTCCATTTCGGCCGTGATCGGCCTCGTCATCGGCATCCCGGTCGCCTTCCTGCCGACCTTTCGCGCCCTCTTCGGCCCCTTCATCGCGGCCTTCGCCCTCATCCCGCCGCTGGCGGTTCTGCCGATCCTCTTCATCATCTTTGGCCTCGGCGAAACCTCCAAAATCGTCCTCATCGTCTTCGGCATCGCGCCGTTCCTCACGCGCGATATCATGCTGGAAGTGATCGCCATCCCACGCGAACAGCTCATCAAGGCGCAAACCTTGGGCGCCTCCACCTGGCAAATGATTGTCCACGTGGTGTTCCCGCAGGTCATCCCGCGCCTGTTCGATTCGCTGCGCCTGTCGCTGGGCGCCACATGGCTCTTCCTCATCGCGGCTGAGGCCATCGCGTCCGAAGGCGGCCTTGGCTACCGCATCTTCCTCGTCCGCCGGTTCCTGTCCATGGACGTCATCCTACCCTACGTCGCCTGGATCACGCTCCTCGCCTTCCTCATGGATTACGCCTTCTCAAAAGCCGCCCGCACCACATCCCGCTGGTATTATCTGGACCGCGCCGCATGACCGAAATCGCCATCGAGGGCCTCGGCAAAAACTACGGCGACTGCGTCGTCCTCGAGAACGTCAACGCGACCCTGCCCGACCACGAATTCGCGGTCATCCTCGGCCCATCCGGCGCCGGAAAGACGACTCTCTTGCGCCTCCTGCTCTCCCAGGAGATCCCAACCCGCGGCCAAATCCTGATCGACGGCGTCCCCATCGACCCCGAACCCCAACCCGACCGCGGCGTCGTCTTCCAGCGCTACTCCGTCTTCCCCCATCGCACTGTCCTCGACAACGTCATGATGGGCCCCCAACTCGCGGCCGCCCCCTTCACGGGCCGCCTCTGGGGCGCCCGCCGCCGCGCCCTCGCCGACAAAGCCAAAACCCTCCTCGCCGAAGTCGGCCTCATCGACCACGTCAAAAAATACCCCACCCAACTCTCAGGCGGCATGCAGCAGCGCCTCGCCATCGCCCAAGCGCTCATCATGGAGCCAAAGGTCCTGCTGCTCGACGAACCCTTCGGCGCCCTCGACCAGTCGACAAAGAAGGCCATGCACCGCCTCATCCTCGACCTGTGGCAGCGCAATGAGATGCCCATCGTCATGGTCACCCACGACATCGGCGAAGCTTTTACGCTCGGCACCCGCATCCTGATGGTCGACAAAGCCCGCCGCGATCCCCAAGCACCGCAGGCCTACGGCTCCACGATCACCCAAGACATCCGGTTGGATCCATCGAAAAAGCCGCAGCTGCGCGTGGTCGAAGAGGGCGAAGACGAAGCCTCAACAATGCAAGCGATCTTCAACCAGTATCGCGAGCGCGCCAGCGACTGCCTCGTCGACCGCGCCTCTGACAAGCCCGAAGAACGCGCCAGCGCATGACAACGCTCGCAGGCCTCAAGGCCATCGTCACAGGCGCCGGCAAAGGCATCGGCGCGGGCATCCTGAAGCGCCTGCGCGAAGGCGGAGCATCGGCAATCGGCTTCGACACCCAGCCCAGCGACGACATGATGGTGTGCGACGTCTCCGACGAAAGCGCCGTCGAGCGCGCCGTCGCCCAATCCATCGCCAAGCTCGGCGGCCTCGACGTGGTGGTGAACAACGCCGGCATCATGCTGGAGCAGCCGTTCATTCACACCAGCGCCGCCGACTTCGACCGGATTATCGCCGTCAACCTACGCGGCACGTTCTTGATCGCCCGTGAAGCCGCCCGCCATTTCCTGAGCGCGCCGCGGCAAACGCCGGGCAAAATCATCAACATCGCGTCCGAGCTCGCCCACCTCGGCCGGGCCGACTACGCGCCCTACTGCGCGTCCAAGGGCGGCGTCATCTCGCTCACCCGCAGCCTCGCCCACGAGCTCGCCCCCATCGTCCTCGTCAACGCCGTCGCCCCAGGCCCCACCGACACCGAAATGCTGCAGTCCGAACGCCAGTACCACACCCTCAAAGCCACCGGCGATGGCATCGCACTGCGCCGCTTGGGCCACCCCACCGACATCGCCGGCGCGGTCGCCTTCCTCGCCTCGTCCGACGCCAACTTCATCACCGGCAGCGTCCTCGACGTAAACGGCGGCGCGGCGATGTACTGATGGAAAGCTACGGTCTTCAAAACAAACGCGTCCTCGTTACCGGCGCCTCCCGCGGCATCGGCCTGGGCGTAGCCAAAGCCTTCGCCGAAGCCGGCGCCAAGGTCGCCCTACTCGCCGAATCCGGCGCAGTAATCGAGGCCGCCAAGGGCATCGGCACCGCCTACCGCTGCGACCTTACCGACCCAGTCGCCATCGCAGCGCTCGACACCGGCCCGCTCGACATCCTCATCAACAACGCGGGCCTAGAATTCGAAACCCGCCTGTTGGATCCCACCGCCGCCGACCGGGTGGACCACATGCTCGCCCTCAATGTCGGCGGCATGTTTCGCCTCGCCCAGCATCTCTTGCCGCACCTCACGGACGGAGGCGCCATCGTCAACACCGCCTCCGTTTGGGGCCGCACCGCCCCGGCAGGCTTTTCCGGCTACGCCGCCACCAAACACGCCGTCATCGGCCTCACCCGCTCTTGGTCACGCGAACTCAGCCCCCGCCGCATCCGCGTCAACGCCGTCTGCCCCGGCTGGGTCGGCACCAAGGCGGCGCTGCGCTCACTCACCGCCATGGCCACCGAGCGCGGCGTCCCGGAAGCCGCCGTCCAATCCGAAATCGAAGCGACGCAAGACATCCCCGGCCTCATGACCCCGGCCGATGTCGCTAGCCTCTACCTCTTCCTCGCCAGCCCGCTCGCCGCCAACATTACCGGCCAGGCGATCAACGTCGACCGCGGCGAACTCCAAGCCTGAGGCAACAACATGCAGAACCATGGCCCCTACTGGCCGAGCGCCGAAGAACTCGCCGAAACCGGCAACACCACGCTCACCTCCCCCATCACGCCCGACGGCACGCCGGAGCTGGCCAAGCGCTACACCATCCCCGCCCGCCAGGGGATCGCGGTGCGCGTCGCCGCCGGCCAGTCCATCAAGATCATCAACACGCACGGCACGCAGGTGGTCGACACCTGGGCATTCTCGGCTGACGACCTCACCGAGCACATGTCGATGGAGCACCTGCGCACAGCCATCGGCGGCATCTTCCCCAAGCCCGGCGACGCCCTCGTCACCAACAAGCGCCGCCCCATCATGCAGTTCACCGAGGACACCACCCTCGGCGTCCACGACACCCTCATGGCCGCCTGCGATATCTGGCGCTACCGCGACTTCGGCATCACCGGCTACCACGACAACTGCACCGACAACCTGCGCCTCGCCATGAAGGCCATCGGCCTCGACGCGCCCGAGGTCCCGGCCCCCTTCAACCTCTTCATGAACATCCCCGTCAGCGGCACCGGCGAGATCGGCTGGCTTCCCCCCACCTCGCCCCCCGGTAGCTACGTCGTCTTCCGCGCCGAGGTCGACACCATCGTTGTCATGTCGGCATGCCCGCAGGACCAAATTCCGATCAACGGCACCGAAGGCATCATCGTCGACGCGCACATTGAGGTGCACTGATGGCGGACACGGCCACAGGCTTCCCCATCCACGACCCCGCCACCGCACCGCCCGCATCCGCGAGCCTCCTGCGCGAGGCCGAAGCAGCGCTCGGCAAGGTCCCCAACCTTGAACGCGTGATGGCGGAGGCCCCGGCCCTTCTCGAAGCCTACGTAAAAACATGGGCCGTGTTCGATACCACCAGCCTCACCCCGGCCGAACGCCAGGTGGTCTACCAAGTCGCGAACGTCGAAAACGGCTGCAGCTACTGCCGCCCGTGGCATGCGATGCTGTCCAAACAAGCCGGAATAACTCCAAATGACGTCACCGCTCTTCGCGACGGACACCCCCTCGCCGACCCCCGGTTAGAAGCCCTGCGCACCTTCGCCAAAACCGTACTCGAGACCAAAGGCGCTGTACCGCCAGCCGCGTTCCAAGCCGCACTGTCAGCAGGCTTCACCCGCCAACAAATGCTGGAAGTCATCCTCGGCCTCGCCATCAAGGTGATGAGCAACTACACCAACGCCCTCGCCCAAACCCCGTTGGATCCCGAGGTCGCCCG
>ERZ1740058.203-NODE-203-length-51489-cov-7.073492_pt1 | contig 51489 bp, 37 predicted proteins | sample MGYA00581745_ERZ1740058 | MGnify/ENA primary metagenome ERZ1740058 (study PRJEB43018, sample SAMN04849742) | marine metagenome | isolation source: floating plastic debris | place: Pacific Ocean | collected 2008-08-30 | study: EMG produced TPA metagenomics assembly... | reverse complement strand
TACAGCCTCAGCGTCAGAATCATCCGCTGGTACCGCTACGGAATCAGCGTCATCGTCAGCGTTTTCAGGCTCTTCAGGTGCTAAAGTCCCCTCTGGCACAAGCTCAACTTCCGAATTTTCTTTGAGCCAAGCAAGGATTTTTTCTTTGAGCAGGTCTTCATTAACGACTTGATCCAACCGTTCTGGGTCGACCTGACTGGGATCCTCGACTTCGGCCATCATTTCCTTGGCCCGCTCGGCGACCTCCTCTTCGCTCACCGCGATTGACTCCTGCTTAGCGATCTCCCCTAAGGCCAGTGTCCGACGCAGTCGGTCAATAGCTTCAGGGCGAGCGTTCTCGCGCATGTTATCAACTAAATCCTTCGTCAGGAACTTGCTTAGGTCGATGCCTTGTCGGCTCAGCTGCATGGCAGTTTGAGTCACGATAAAGTCAACTTCTCGCATGACCAGCGTTTTAGGAATTTCAGCCTCAACATGCTCAACTAGCTCATCGAGTAAGGCCTGCTCAATGTTGGCATCGGTAGCATTTGCCGCTTCTTCTTGATAACGCTCTTCTAAGGATTTACGCAGCTCTTCTAAGGTTTCAAACTCGCTAACTTCTTCAGCAAAGTCATCGTCTAAATCGGGGAGCTCTTTCTCCTTCAGCTCTTTAAGCGTAATTTCAAAGACGGCAGGCTTACCGGCTAACTCAGCTTGCGGATAGTCTTCTGGGAAGGTCACCTCGACATCTTTAGACTCTTCTAGCGCCATACCAACAATGCCTTCTACAAAGCCAGGAATAAAGCGACCTTCCTTAATTTCAACTTGAAAGTCTTTAGCGCTGCCACCTTCAAATTCTTCCAGCTCGCCGCCGTCGTTCTTGGCCTTGCCGACAAAATCTACCACGGTTACATCGCCTTCCTCAGCAGCTCTGTCTTCCACAGGAACCAGCGTCGATTGGTTTTCACGGTAGCTTTCTAGCGTCTCGTCTACACGCGCTTCATCGGGCTTTATTTCTTCAGCCTTTACAGAAAGATCTTTGTACTTTGTTAAGGTCACTCGAGGCGGGACATCGACAGAAGCAGAAATCGTAAAGGGCTCACCAGGGGTGTATTCGCCGATTAGCTTCTCAAAATCAGAGGTCAGCTGATAGTTACCCAGGGCGTCGATACCTTCTTGCTTAATCGCTTTTTCGATAACCGTCTGCATCATATCTTCAAGCGCTGCGGCCTTTAGTTGCAAGGTACCGATGCGCTGAATCAAAATTTGACGGGGTACTTTTCCTTTACGAAATCCAGGAATATTCGCCGACTTCATGTAGTCCCGCAGAACCTTTTCATAGCCCTGCTTGGATAGTTCAGCGGGGACTTCTATTTCTAGTCCGACTTGGCTATCGGGCAAATTTTCCTGGGTGACTTTCATTTAAAAATACGTAAGAGTAAATACTATGGTTAACAAACGATGAGCAGTGGCACACAAGAGCAAGCCCAGAAAAAGCAAGCCACAGGCCAGCTTAGCTATCGCAGTTAGTAATCATACACCCGATTATATTGATGTACGAATAAACTTCAGCCCCTGTCTGTATATCACCGAGCCAAGTACGCCCACTGGAGCGAAGACCGATGATATACCCAAGACAAGCCGAAACGCTGTTTCACTTAAGGTATATTGGTTACAGCGCTTACTTGCGCGGTAGAAATGTCGGCGAGGTAAGACGTCTGCTTACACAACTATTTGTGAAGTTCTACCTTCTACTGCAGAGACGGAGATGAAAGACCTAGTAAGTGATCGCATCATTCGTCATAGGCAGACATAGGCAGGCATAGGCAGAGTTATCTAAGCAGTCGTCATCCGCTGAAGATACCAGCTCTTAAATCGTCGCAGGCTGTAGCTACTGTTTTTTTGAGCCTACTGTTTTTTTGAGTCTGTAGAGAACGTCACTTAATCCATTATTTGTTAGTCCTATTAGCCAAGCAAATCGCATTAGCAGTTCTTTTAGAGACGACCACTTTTACATAAGACACCTTTATATAAGTTTAGGAGGATATTTGCTTGTCGAACGATTCTTATAGCGTTGCCATCTTGGGTGCGACAGGCGCAGTCGGTACTGAGCTACTTCAGCTACTCGATGAACGAGATTTTCCATTAAAATCGCTAAAGCTACTAGCTTCATCTCGTTCAGCAGGTACACAGGTTGAGTTTCAAGGCAATCATTTAACGGTCGAAGCCGTCTGCCAGGATGCCTTTAAAGATGTAGATATTGTGTTAGCTTCTGCAGGAGGGTCTATCTCTAGGCAGTGGGTGACAGATATTGTCGATGCAGGTGCATTGATGATTGACAACTCCAGCGCCTTTAGAATGGACGATTCCGTTCCCCTTGTGGTGCCAGAGGTTAACCCAGAAGCAGCGCAGACCCACCAGGGAGTCATCGCCAATCCTAACTGCACTACGATTTTGATGAGTGTGGCGGTTTGGCCCCTGCATCAGATCCAGCCAATTCAGCGGATTGTGGTTTCAACTTATCAGTCTGCTAGCGGCGCGGGCGCGCGGGCAATGGAAGAGGTGAAGCAGCAAACGAAGGCTATTTTGGCTGGAGAGACACCGCCGACAGAAAGTTTTCCTTATCCATTGGCATTCAACTTGTTCCCTCACAATACGCCGCTCAACGAGCAGGGCTACTGCGAGGAGGAGATGAAGATGGTGAATGAAACCCGCAAAATTTTCGCTGCGCCTGGACTGAAAGTATCTGCTACCTGCATTCGGGTTCCCGTATTGCGGGCTCATTCTGAGGCGATTAATCTGGAGTTTGAGCAGCCGTTTGACCTATCTAAAGCGAGGGTAGCTATTCAAGAGGCCGCGGGCATAAAGCTAGTTGAAGACTGGCAGGCTAACTACTTTCCGATGCCGATAGATGCCAGCGGGAAAGACAACGTTTTAGTCGGACGTATCCGTCAAGACCTTTCTAATTCAACAGGGTTGGAACTATGGTTGAGTGGCGACCAAATTCGTAAGGGTGCCGCCCTCAATGCCGTTCAAATTGCAGAGTTAGTCGTTGCACGGCAATGGCTGAGATCACCTGTAGCAGCTTAAGTTTTAACCTGAGAATCGATTTGAGGATTGATTGCTGATGCTAAATGGACGTTACGTATGAGTGATACCCCAGCAGGTGACCGTCAGGGGGCACCTCGGTTTGGCCGAGTACTCACGGCGATGGCAACGCCTTTTCATGCCGATGGAGAAGTTAATTATTCCATAGCGGAAAAATTAGCTAGCTGTTTGGCAGATAATGGCACAGATACAGTGGTGGTCTGTGGCACAACGGGTGAATCGCCTTCGCTTACCTGGGATGAAGAATACGCACTGTTCAAGGTAGTGCAGCAGGCTGTAAGTGGTAGAGCAAAGGTACTAGCTGGAACAGGGTCTAACAGCACAAAAGAAGCGATCGCAGCTACACGAAAAGCTGAGAAACTGGGTCTAGATGGCTCTTTGCAAGTCGTGCCTTACTACAACAAGCCACCCCAGGCAGGATTGTATGGGCATTTCAAGGCGATCGCTGAGGCTGTCCCCGACCTGCCAATCATGCTTTACAATGTGCCTGGACGCACAGGCTGCAACCTCCTTCCTGAAACAGCTGTTCGACTTGCAGACATACCAAACGTAGTTGCTATTAAAGAAGCAAGTGGGAATCTTGATCAGGTCAGCCAGATTAGCCGACTGAGCCCAAAAGAGTTTGAGATATACTCTGGAGATGATTCCCTAACGCTGCCTATGCTCTCCGTCGGTGCCGTCGGAGTCGTTAGCGTCGCCAGTCATTTAGTAGGCAACCGGCTTCAGCAGATGATCTGTTCATTTGAAGCGGGCAAGGTCACCCAAGCCACTGCTATTCACCTTGAACTTTTGCCTTTGTTTAAAACGCTATTTGCAGTCACCAGTCCAGTACCGCTGAAAGTAGCACTAGCCCTCCAGGGGTGGGACATCGGCAATTGCCGACTACCCCTATGCAAAGGCACGTCAGAACTAGAGCAGCAGGTCAAAGCAACACTGTCTGAAATGCTTCTACTCTCAGGTGAATAAAGCATCAAAAGACTAAAGAACAAGCCGCATATCGAACACCACGACAGAACATATCTAACATACCGAGGACAAACAGACATATCACCACTCACAATAGGCGACACGTCAGTATCTTTTGGCAGCCATATCTATCGATGAGTATCTGAAAGAAGCAGGTATTCGAGTTCAGTTCTAATACTCATTCATTCTTCAGGCCCAGTCTTCTAGCTTAGTTTTCTGGCTCAGTCTTCAGTCATAGCTATCTATCACGGCTATCTATCACGCCAGCTCTATCCTCCCAGCTTTATTCCCTAAGTATCACAACCAGTAAGTATCACAACCAGACAGTGAGCACATAGCTATAAGTCGGCTTACGTTCAATGCTTAGTTAGCGCCTACTAAATTTTATCCTTACCGTTTTAGAAAGAAGTCCATACGCATTCCCTTCAATCCCAACGTACGACTTCTCAAATCACCGTCTTTTAAGTCTTCAATTTATCGTTCAACAAAGGAAACTACATGAGTAGAAAAGTCGTTAGTAAAGTTAGCAGTAAGAAAAAAGACACTAACACCCTTAAAATCATTCCCCTAGGTGGACTTCACGAGATTGGGAAAAACACCTGCGTATTTGAATACGGCGACGAAATCGTTCTTCTAGACGCAGGACTCTCCTTCCCTACAGAGGGAATGCACGGCGTCAATATTGTGCTGCCAGATATTACCTATCTCAAAGAGAACCAGCACAAAATCAAAGGCATGATTGTCACCCACGGCCATGAAGACCATATCGGTGGCATTGCATTTCACCTCAAGCAGTTCAACATACCGGTCATCCATGGCCCTCGCCTGGCAATGGCGCTATTGCAGGGCAAGCTTGAAGAAGCTGGTGTCTTGAATCGCACAGAGCTACATACGGTAGGGCCTCGTGATACGGTCCAGTTTGGCAAGCACTTCAGTGCCCAATACATCCGTAACACCCACTCCATGGCAGATAGCTTCACCATGGCGATCAAGACCCCAGTAGGCACGATTATTCACAGCGGTGATTTCAAGGTCGATCACACCCCAGTAGATGGTGAATTCTTCGACTTTCAGAAAATTGCAGAGTATGGCGAGGAAGGCGTGCTGTGCCTTATCAGTGACTCTACAAACGCCGAAGTTCCGGGGAATACGCCCTCAGAACGGGCTGTTTTTCCCAATCTAGATAGAGAATTCAATGCGGCCAAGGGTCGTCTGTTTGTCACCACGTTTGCATCTTCCGTACACCGCGTCAGCATGCTGTTAGAGCTGGCGCAAAAGCACAATCGCGATGTATTTATCGTCGGGCGTTCCATGCTGAACGTTATTTCTCATGCACGCAACCTGGGCTATATCAAGTGCCCAGACAATCTGTTCAAACCGCTCAATCAGTTGAAGCAGTGCCCAGATAGCAAGGCCATGATCCTGACAACAGGCTCTCAAGGTGAACCGATGGCGGCCCTGACTCGGATTGCTAATAAATCGCACCGTCAAATTCGTATTCAGGAAGGCGATACGGTCATTTTCTCTTCTAATCCGATTCCTGGAAATACGGTTAGTGTTGTCAACACCATTGATAAACTAATGCAGCAAGGTGCTCGCGTAATCTACGGGAAAGCCAAAGGGCTGCATGTCTCTGGACATGGCTACCAAGAAGATCACAAGCTGATGCTGGCGTTAACTCGGCCTAAGTTCTTTATCCCAGTTCACGGTGAGCACAGGATGCTTGTTAAGCACGCTGAAATGGCCCAGCAGCTGGGTGTAGAGAAAGAAAACGTGGCCATTGTAAACAATGGTGATGTGATCAAAATCACGCCTGAGAGCATGAGAATAGATGGCAAAGTAACCTCTGGCATTGCCCTAGTTGATGCTTCGCGGACGGGTATTGTTGAGCGCACTGTCCTGAAAGAGCGCCAGCAGCTAGCAGAAGATGGCATCATTACGGTCTCCGCAACAGTCGATGGGCAGGGCAATCTACTCGGTGAACCCACGATAAACCTTCGGGGTGTGGTCTCTGTGAAGAGTCAAACGCAATGGGAGAGTGGCATCGTACCGCTGGTGAAAAAGTCTTTGATGACCCGATGGAAAGAAGTGCTTGACGATCCACAAAGCGATCGGCCGCAGGTTAACTGGGATGGATTGCGATCGCGACTGGAAGAAGATGCTCGTCGCTTTGTCCGTCGCGAACTGCCTAAGCAATACCCGGTCACCGTACTAATGCTTCAGCATATAGACACGCTGAGCACAAACAGTCATGCAGAAGAAAGGAGTTCTGAAAAAAACGATCAAAAGAATGACCCAAAAAATATAGAGGAGCAAAAGGCCAGCAAGCCTGGCAGAAGACGCCGCTCACTCTCAACCGCCTCGGCGTCGTAGCAAACAAGGACATGGCGTAAGTTCCATACCGCTCACCCTCATGGCTCTAGTGGGAAACTACCAGAACCATGGGGGTTTGAGCTATCTAGAGCACATACGTATGCATACTTGCACCCGTGACATATTAATTTTTTCTATAACTAAATCGCATAAAAGCACTGCTGGCGTTATAATACGTACAGTCATATATTAGTTGCTACAGAACGGATAGGTCTTATGATTAGGCCTTAGCTGTCAAGCCAAGCTTCAAGATGACACCGCGCTTTTTCAGGAGTCATAGACTATTTCTTCCTTGCTCTAACCAGGGATTAATGGGCTAGACGCCTGTAGAAAGGAAAAGAGTACTCTCACGCTCTCGCAGTATCAAGGCAGTATTTTCGTTAGAAACATTCAAGAATCAGCCCTTTTATGGAAGATAGCTTCCCCAAAAGGCTTGGCTGATTGTTTCCAAACAGTGGCATCTATCCCGTTAATCCTGGTAATCACACACCGGCAAATCGATCGAGAAAAGCTTTTAGAGCGCAAACAAGTTAGAGCGCAGGCAAATTCTTTTAGGGAAAGCTCTCTAAAAGTGGTTTCTCAAGAGATTTTTTATTGCGTTTTTGGTTTGTTGCTTGTTTGCAGGTGTGATTCTTATCACTTGCAGTTGCAGATAAGCCGTTTTATCAGCTAATTTTTTCTTACGGATTGCTACACAGCGAAGCAATCTCTTCAACTTTCAACTTCTTTCGCTCAATTTTTACTCATCTTAGCTTTTTACAACTCGTAGGACCGTCAGCAGCTAAGCCTTAAGGCCAAGGCACGCTCTTGATAGGCTCCAGAGGAAATATTGAATGTCCAAGCAAATTGTTATTGCAGAGCAGCATCGTATTGCCGCTGTTTTCTCAGAAGATCAGATACAAGAGATTATTGTTGCGACTGGCAGCCATCAGGTCGGCGATATCTATCTCGGAACGGTCGAGAATATCCTGCCTGGAATCGACGCCTGCTTTGTCAACATCGGCGATAGCGACAAAAACGGGTTCATGCATGTGTCTGACCTTGGGCCACTAAAGCTCAAGCGCACGTCTAGCTCAATTACTGAACTCTTGGCACCCCAACAAAAGGTGCTCGTTCAAATCATGAAAGAGCCTACGGGTAACAAGGGACCTAGGCTCACCGGAAAAGTGACTCTGCCCGGCAGATACCTGGTGCTGATGCCATACGGCAGGGGCGTCAATCTCTCTAGGCGTATTCGCAATGAGACCGAACGAAATCGGTTAAGAGCGTTGGGCATTTTAGTTAAGCCCGCTGGCACAGGGCTGCTGATTAGAACAGAAGCAGAAGGCGTTTCTGAAGACGCCATCATTGAAGACTTAGAGTCTTTGCAAAAGCGTTGGGATGCCATCCAGCAAGAGGCGATGGCGACTCGCCCGCCCTCACTGCTCAACCGAGATGACGACTTCATTCTAAAAGTCTTACGAGATGTCTACAACGATGATGTTAACCGCATTGTTACCGACACAGAAAGTGGCTTAAACCGGACTAAAAAGCACCTTAGCAGCTGGAGCGATGGCCGGATTCCAGCGAATATCCTGGTCGACTACCACAAAGAGCCGACTCATATTCTTGAATATTTTCGGGTTAACGCAGCGATTCGTGAAGCGCTGAAGCCCAGGGTAGACCTACCTTCTGGCGGATATATTATTATCGAGCCGACAGAAGCGCTCACAGTAATTGATGTTAACTCAGGCTCCTTTACGCGTTCGGCCACCGCTCGTGAGACGGTGCTATGGACTAACTGTGAAGCTGCTGTTGAGATTGCTAGACAGCTGAGACTGCGCAACATTGCAGGCGTCATTGTTGTTGACTTCATTGATATGGAGTCGCGCCGAGACCAGATGCAGGTGCTAGAACAGTTTGGAAAAGCGATTCGAGCCGATAAGTCGAGGCCCCAAATTTCCCAGCTTTCTGAGCTAGGTCTCGTAGAGCTTACCCGTAAGCGTCAAGGCCAAAATATTTACGAGCTCTTTGGCAAGACCTGTCCTACCTGTGGCGGATTAGGGCATCTGGCGTCTCTTCCAGGAGAGGCCCCAGGCAGCGCAACTCAAATTGGTGCGGCACCAGAGCGTCCTAGTGGCTATAGCTCACCTGCACAAAGCTATTCGAGTCGCCCTTCAGCGAGAGGGAGCCGCGATGACAAATCTGCAGTGGGTCTATCAGGCCGCTCGGAGCTGCAAGAGCTAGATTTGTTAAATCATCCTAGCTATCAGGATAAAAACGGCCGAGGCAATCGTCGCCGTCGCCGTCGTGGCTCGGATAGCTCAACATCCGGCCGTTCTGGATCGCTATCACCAATTACAGTTGATAGGTCGGAACGTAACGGTGATGATAGAAAGCGTAGACGCGGTAGTCACAGCCGGGTTGACGAACGAATCGAAAAAGAGCGGCTAGAAAGAGAAGGCCAGTTAGACGCCTCTAAGGAAGGCAACAACGAGTCGAAGGCTGCTAGCAATGAACCGACAGGTCGTGGCAAGCGAGTCCGGAACGGACGCCGGAAGCCAGAAGAGCCGCCCGAAATTGTAGCAGTTGAAATGCCGCTAGAAGAGCAGCGGATATACGCCATGATGGGCGTCTCACCACTTGCTTTTAGTGGACAAACCGTTGAGAATCCTCAAAATACGCTCGTTTCTGTTGTTCTACCGGGAGAAGCTGAAGATTTTTTAGCAAAGGCGAAAGCCGATGCTGAAGCAGCGAGGAGCAATAAAAAGATTATCGAGACGCCTGCTCATGCAAATTCAGATGAGGCCGATGATTCTGGAGAAGCGCTAGAACAAGCTGCAGAAATAGAGAGCTCGGAGGACAGCACTGAAAAACCGACGGGTAAAGCAGCACCTGTTCGCAGAAGAAGACGGTCTAAAGCGGCGGTCCAAACAGATGCGCCAGCATCCGAGTCGGCGTCAGTAGCGCCACCAACTATCAGATCGGCTGACAGCGACGGTGGAGAAAGCGATGTCGAACAGCGTGAGTCGGCCTCTGCGAATGAGTCAGAGACAGCGGCAGACCAGTTTGAAGACGTGGCAGAGAAGAAGTCAGAGAAGAAAGTCGTGCGCCGTCGTCGCCGTCGGTCGTCTGCTAGCTAGTAGGGCTATGGTATGGGCAGCTCGCAGATCATTGCAGGCGTAGATGAGGTTGGCCGAGGTGCTTTGTTTGGCCCGGTGGTTGCGGCTGCGGTTATTTTACCGGCTACAGCGATCGCACCGCTCACGGCAGCTGGTGTAACTGACAGTAAGCAGCTGACTGCTGACAAACGCAATCGGCTGGCTGCTCAAATCAGACAGCTTGCAGATTGTGGTGTGGGCCTAGCGTCTTCTTATGAGATTGATCGAATCAATATTTTACAGGCTTCACTGCTCGCGATGAGCCGGGCGATCGCCCGGCTCAAAACACCGCCACAGAAATGTTTAGTGGATGGCAATCAAAGGATTCCGCATCTGCCGATGGCTCAAGAAACGGTTGTTAAAGGCGATCAATCTGTACTTGCGATCGCAGCAGCCAGCATTATCGCGAAAGTCTGGCGAGATGCGCTTATTGTTCGGCTCAGCAAGCATTATCCAGGCTACGACCTAGCGTCGAACAAAGGCTATGGCAGCGCTAAGCATCGAGAAGGCATTGCCCAGCTAGGCGTATGTCGTCAGCACCGGCTATCTTTCAAAAGTTGCCAGGGCGTGAGCCAGTCGTCGCCAAAAACGCCAGCGCAAAAACGCTAGTTTGAGCCTTGAATGCTGACAGAAGCTTGTCGTTTACGGAGGCGATCAAGGCAAGCTAGAAACCGATGGGGGTGAAGACGCCCAAACAGAATAATCTGCAATCAGCTGTCGCATCAGTCGCTGCTTGAGCGTGATTAAAATGCCGTTGAGTAAACCGTTGCCAGTCCGCTCTAGTATGGGCTTAGGTGTTAGGCTCATTGCCTGCGGTAGATCGACAGTGACCACTAAATTAGCCTGTCCGCGTAGCTTCTTCCCTTTTGCAGTATCTTGACTGACAAGATATCCTTGCATATTCATCGAAAACTTTTGATTAAAAGAATCATAGCCTTCTAGCTGACAGCGATCGGAACGTAGCCTGACCGTGCCAGCCTCTAGCCAAACCTCAATATCGCACACAGGCTGAAGCGCAAAGCCTAAGAATTTGATGGCGCGAACTTTTACTCTAAACAGGTTGGGCCCAAGTATTTCTACGCGCTGCGAGTCAACTAGAGCGTAAACTAAACGCTCGGGTTCACTCAAGTAGTCTTCCATAGACAGCGGCTGTGGTGGCACCGAAATGGTAACGGCCTGAGAAGCGCTAAAGCGAACCATAGCTGAACGCGAAATGAAAGAAAACGGGATAAGCTAACCCTAACACTGTATAGCATTGACAAAACTCAGCCCCATGACGGTTTCAATTGCTCACCTCGGACCGAAAGGCACGTTTTCAGACTTCGCCGCCGCAACCTATGCAAAGAGTCGCAGCGACAAAGAAACGCAGATGAAGGCCTATCCTACAATCGCTCAAGCAATTAAGGCGACCGAGAAAGGTGAAACTGATTTCTGCGTTGTGCCCGTAGAGAATTCTATTGGCGGTGGCGTCATGATCACGCTAGACACCCTATGGGAGCTAAAAACGCTGCAAATTCAGCAGGCTTTTACGCTACCGGTGCAGCATGCGCTAATTTCCAAGGCCCAGCAAATTGTAGATATTGAGAAGGTTTACTCACATCCTCAGGCTTTAAGCCAATGTCGTAACTGGCTCTCGGGAAACCTAGCCGATGCTCAGCTAATTGCGGCAAGTTCTACAGCTGAGCCACTAACCAGACTAGAAGAAGATGATAAAACAGGTGCGATCGCCTCTAAATGGGGAGCAACAGTCTATAACCTTCCTGTACTAGCACATCCGATCAATGACTACGCTGACAACTACACTCGCTTTTGGGTTCTCGGAAAACAGGCAGCGACCAAAGGCACATATACGTCGCTGGCCTTTAGCCTACCGACTAATGAACCCGGAGCTTTGCTCAAGCCGCTACAGCTCTTTTCTGCACTAGACATCAACATGAGTCGTATCGAATCGCGACCCACCAAGCGGCTGCTCGGTGAATACGTCTTCTTTATTGACATGGAAGCTGATGCGAGCACCTCAAAAATGCAGACCGCATTAGAACTGCTCAAGATGCATACAACAAACTTAAAGTATCTAGGCAGCTACGACCTCACTGAAATTCAAGAGGTGCTGTGAACGTAGCCCTATTTCAGTCGCCTTGTTTCAAAAAAGAGCTACTCTAGAACGTCTTTTAGTGCGGTGCGAGCCGCTAAGTTATTACGAGTTGACGTCAAAATCTCTGCTTCACGCTCTAGGCGACTCATCGTGTTTTGCATCTCTAGTAAAGACTGCTGCTCTAGAGAAACACCGTAGAGCGTACTGGCAACCCAATAAGAAAGCTCTAACGGCAGATCGGGAATATCATCTGGAAAGTCAATATCCTGACTGGTCAGCTTCGCTGAGAGCTTGACTACATCTCTTAGCAGCTGATCGACTTCATCAGCCAACGGTAGCAAATTCTCTTCTACTGGCTCATCTTCAATCCACTCAACCAAGCCAACCCGATAGGGAGTTTCACGCACATAGTCTAGGACTCTAAACCGCTGCTGGCCTAGCGTCATGATTTTCATTCTGTCGTCGGGCATCCGCTGGTAGTGAATCACCTCGGCGCAGCATCCAACCTTAGCAATTTCGCCTGTGCTGGGATCAACCATCAGCACACCAAAGCGGCGATCGCCCTGCAAAATCGTATTCATCAGAATACGGTAGCGGAACTCAAAGATGTGGAGCGGCAATCGCCGACCCGGGAACAAAACCAGCTCAGGAAGCGGGAAGAGGGGTAATTCTCGAACGGCGACTGAGGAGGAAGAGTTCATTATGTACTAAATAAGACTAAAGCAGTGACGCGCTCGTGTCTAAGGAAGGCGAGCATATCACTGCTTTTTAGTTTAACGCAGGCTTTCACCCCTTGCTTAGCTTCGAGAGCTTGGCTTTAGTGACTTGCGCTCAAGCTCTCTCTGAATCTCTAAAACCGTCAGAGGGCCGTTAGAAGCTATAACGTTAGGGCCTACAGCTTCACTTCAATATCTACACCAGCAGGAAGATCGAGCTTCATTAAGGCGTCGATTGTCTTTGAGGAAGGCTGATAGATATCAATAATGCGTCGATGCGTGCGGGTCTCAAAATGCTCACGAGAATCTTTGTCTACGTGGGGAGAGCGCAATACACAGTAGATTTTGCGCTTCGTAGGTAATGGAATCGGGCCAACAGCTGTTGCGTTTGTGCGGTTGGCAGTTTCGACAATCTTTTCGCAGGAAGTATCGAGTAAGCGGCGATCGAATGCCTTGAGGCGAATGCGAATCTTCTGCTGTTGAATAGTGGTAGCCATCGAGGATAAAGCGCCTATGCTGCGCTGTTTTTTTAGTTTTCTAGGTTCGAGTTGTTTTTGCCTTTGCGGCGTCATCCCGCTGAATAGCAGAGACTTTGGTGGGGGCACACCAATTGGTGTGCCCCCATTAGCTTATCGCGTTAGTTTATCGCGATTGATCTACCGTGCTGCCAATCGATTACTTCGTAATCTTGGAAACAACGCCCGCACCCACGGTGCGGCCACCTTCACGGATGGCAAAGCGCATACCTTGCTCAATCGCAATGGGGTTGATCAGCTTTACGTTCATTTTGATGCGATCGCCCGGCATAACCATCTCAGCAGCACTGCCATCATCAGCAGTAAAGCTTTCGATAGAGCCAGTCACGTCAGTTGTACGCACATAGAACTGAGGCTTGTAGCCAGGGAAGAAAGGCGTATGACGACCGCCTTCTTCTTTGTTGAGCACATAAACTTCAGACTCAAACTCAGTATGGGGGGTGATAGAACCCGGTTTAGCCAAAACCATGCCGCGCTCAATGTCCTCTTTTTGAACACCCCGGAGCAGTACGCCAACGTTGTCGCCAGCCATACCAGAATCCAACGTCTTCTGGAACATTTCAACACCGGTCACAGTGGTATCACGCGTGTCTTTAATACCGACTAGCTGAACCGTCTCACCAACCTTGACAACGCCACGCTCAATTCGGCCAGTTGCAACCGTACCACGACCTGTAATCGAGAAAACGTCCTCAACCGCCATCAAGAAAGGCTTATCAACTTCGCGCTCAGGGGTTGGAATGTAAGAGTCAACTTCATCCATCAACGCATGAATTTTATCGACCCACTCGTCATCACCACGAGCAGTCGTAGGAGAAGCCGTCAACTTTTCTACAGCCTTTAGCGCAGAACCAGAAGCAATGGGAATATCGTCGCCAGGGAAATCGTAGGAACTAAGCAATTCACGAACTTCAAGCTCAACTAGCTCAAGCAGCTCTTCGTCGTCAACTTGATCCTGCTTGTTCAAGAAAACAACAATGTTAGGTACGCCTACCTGACCAGCCAGCAAAATATGCTCACGTGTCTGAGGCATCGGACCATCAGCCGCAGACACGACCAAAATTGCACCGTCCATTTGGGCCGCGCCCGTGATCATGTTCTTCACATAGTCAGCGTGGCCTGGGCAGTCAACGTGAGCGTAGTGACGATTTGCAGTCTCGTACTCAACGTGAGCAGTATTGATGGTGATACCCCGCGCCTTCTCCTCAGGAGCCGCGTCGATTTCATCATATTTTTGAGCTTTTGCACTACCTGCTGCCGCCAGGGTCATGGTGATAGCCGCAGTCAGCGTTGTTTTACCGTGGTCAACGTGGCCGATGGTGCCAATGTTAACGTGGGGTTTGCTTCTTTCAAATTTTTCGCGTGCCATGAATTTCTCTTTGTGTTCCTAAAACTAACTATGCGTTCCCTTTATTTCTGGCGATAATCGCCTCAGCCACATTACGCGGAACCTCCTCGTATTGGCTGAACTCCATAGAGAAGGACCCCCTTCCCTGAGTTTTGGAGCGGATGTCTGTGGCATACCCGAACATTTCGGCCAAAGGTACCCGGGAGGTAACCTTGGTAATGCCTTCTTCAGAGCCCATCCCCTCAATCTGACCGCGACGAGAGTTGAGATCTCCCATCACATCTCCGAGGAAGTCTTCTGGAGCTTCCACTTCGACCTTCATCATGGGTTCCAAAAGAACCGGAGATGCTTTCATCACGGCATCCTTGACTGCCATAGAGCCAGCAATTTTAAATGCCATCTCTGACGAGTCAACGTCGTGATACGACCCATCCACTAACGTAACCTTTACATCAATTAATGGATATCCGGCTAGAATACCAGATTCGCAAGCTTCTTTCATCCCTTGCTCAGCCGGAGCGATGAATTCTCTAGGGATAGTACCGCCAACAATTTTGCTGACAAACTCAAACCCAGAGCCCTGCTCAGCAGGTTCTAGCTCAATCACAACATGGCCGTATTGACCCTTGCCACCACTCTGTCTGATAAATTTGGACTCGGCTGTAGCAGGTTTCAATACCGTTTCTCGATACGCGACCTGAGGCGCACCGATATTAGCTTCTACCTTGAACTCTCGCAACATTCGGTTGACAAGAATATCCAAATGGAGTTCGCCCATTCCCGCAATCACCGTCTGATTGGTTTCAGGGTCAATACTGACTCTGAACGTTGGATCCTCTTCAGACAGTGATTGGAGCGCCTTTGAGAGCTTCTCCATATCTTGCTTTGTCTTCGGCTCTACCGCGACCGAAATCACCGGTTCAGGAATGTAGAGAGATTCTAAGACGATTGGCTCATCAGGATCGCAAATGGTGTCACCGGTAAACGTGTCTTTTAGCCCGAGGGCCGCACCCAAATCCCCAGCTCGCATCTCATCGACTTCAATTCGCTCATCTGCCTTAAGGATAATCAGCCGAGAGATCCGCTCTTTCTTATCCTTTGTCGCATTGTAAACATAGCTGCCTTTCTTCAGTACGCCTGAATACACCCGAATAAAGGTTAGACGACCGTAAGGATCGGCCATGATCTTGAAGGCGAGCGCAGCAGCAGGGGTATCGTCACTCGCCGGCCTCGTCCCAGTTTCGCCGTTGGGTAAAATGCCTTCAATAGCCGGAACTTCAGGCGGCGAAGGCAGATAGTCTACGACAGCATCCAACAGCAGCTGAACGCCCTTGTTCTTAAAAGCAGAGCCACAGAACATGGGAACCAGTTTGTCGTTGATTGTCGCTTGCCGAACAGCAGCCATCAACTCTTCTGAAGAAATTTCTTCACCTTCTAGATATCGCTCCATCAGCGAATCATCTAATTCGGCAATCGTCTCTAGCAATATGGTCCGATATTCGTCCGCCTTTGCCTGAATATCTTCAGGAATATCAGTGACCTGGATATCGGTACCCAAATCGTTTGTGTACAAATGGGCTTTCATTTGCACAAGGTCTACGACGCCTTTGAACTGGTCTTCAGCGCCAATCGGAATCTGTAGTGGAACAGCTTTGGCTCGTAGCCGCTCTGTGACCTGCTCGTAGACCTTGAAAAAGTTAGCGCCCGTCCGGTCCATTTTATTGACGAAGGCAATACGTGGCACCTTGTAGCGATCGGCCTGTCGCCAGACGGTTTCAGACTGAGGCTGAACGCCACCCACAGAACAAAAAACAGCGACAACACCATCAAGCACTCGCATGGAACGCTCAACTTCGATTGTGAAATCTACATGCCCAGGCGTATCAATAATATTGATCTGGTGGTCGCGCCAAGTAGTAGAGATAGCCGCAGCGGTGATTGTGATACCGCGCTCTTTTTCTTGCTCCATCCAGTCAGTAACAGCATTGCCGTCATGAACTTCGCCAATTTTGTGGACGACGCCTGAATAAAACAGAATGCGCTCTGTCGTTGTTGTTTTACCCGCGTCAATATGAGCCGCGATACCAATGTTTCTGACGTCTTCTATTTGAGTAGTCCGTGCCACACTGGGCCTCCTTGGCAACTAACCGCCTTTGCGAATCAACAAAGAAATATGATTGCAACAAAAATCATTATAAAAATTACTGAGCAAAGCTGCCCAGCAGAACACTGACTCGTGCACTAGACCAGCAGCGCACAAAAGTTATTGACACTGAAAAGACGTTTCTTGGCAGCATCCACAGCCCCTAAAAGCGCCTGATATTAAGGTAATAAGGAAGAAAGGACTTGTTTATCACCTCAATATCAGGCTTTTCAGTAATTACTTTAGTAGCGATAGTGAGCAAATGCCTTGTTAGCTTCTGCCATACGGTGAGTCTCTTCGCGCTTGCGAACAGCACCCCCTGTTTCATTAGCCGCATCAATCAGTTCATTCGCTAGCTTCATCGCCATCGGTAATCCATCGTAAAGATAGAGCAGTTCCTCGCTCAGAGCGAACTTCCATAGGTACCTGGTAGGTTGCACCACCGACCCGGCGAGCTTTGACCTCCACTAGAGGCGTCGTATTACGAACAGCCTGCTCAAAGGTCTCTAGCGGATCGTTGCCCGTGCGCTCTTCGATGATCTTGAACGCACCGTAGAGAATTTTATTAGCGACGGATTTCTTACCGCTGAGCATAATCCGACGAGACATCATGCTGACCAGACGGCTGTTGTATACAGAATCTGGGGGAACGGTACGTTTGGTTGCGGCTGAACGACGAGACATGAGGATTTAACCTTTGAAGAATGGAGATTGGTAATGAATATTGATACGCGCAGTAATGCGCTGCTCTCAAACCTTTTGGACTTTTGGCGTGGAACGCAACGAACCCGTCAAACAAACAAATAAAGAAGGTCTCAGCATTACCTGTCTTAAATGGTTGTCTGAGAGGACCACACCAAAAGGTGAAGGCTTGTGTCTATAGCAAGCTGTAGCGTTAGAGGTGAGTCAAGACTAATGTTTCCAAGCAAGATTTAAGCTTACTCTTTAGCTTACTCTTTGGGCTTCTTAGCACCGTACTTAGAGCGGCCTTGGCGGCGGTCCTTAACACCAGCAGTGTCTAACGTGCCACGAATGATGTGGTAACGAACGCCCGGCAGATCTTTAACACGACCACCGCGAATCATCACTACGGAGTGCTCTTGCAAGTTGTGGCCAATACCAGGGATATAGGCAGTCACTTCAAACCCAGAGGTTAAACGAACCCTGGCAACTTTTCTCAAAGCTGAGTTGGGTTTCTTAGGCGTTGTGGTGTACACACGAGTGCAAACACCGCGACGCTGAGGGCAGCTTTTTAAGGCAGGAGACTTGGTCTTTTTGGTTGCTTTGGAACGCTCAGTGCGAATGAGCTGTTGAATCGTAGGCATAAGGCGGGGGAATATAACTCCGCAAAATAGTTGTCATGAGATCCGATAGTATCGCGGATAAATTTATCTTGTCAATCGGGTAAACCCATCCTCAACCCATCCTGTCTAAACGCCCAAAATTCAGCGGACTATCGAATTGTGAAAGCGTACCCACAGCGGCAGCTTTCAGTGGCTAATGGATTATCAAATCGAAACGCGCCGCCAGTGAGATCTTCGGCAAAATCTATCTTAAGGCCTCGAATATACTCGCGGTGACCACATCCGACCACCAGCCGCAGCCCGTCAAAATCATAGACCTCGTCATTACTACCTTCGACTATTGCAGTGGACTCTAGGCTCAATGTGTAGGCCCACTGCGCGCAGCTACTTGGCTGTAAATTCAGCCGACAAATGGCGTTTGGTTTATTTTGCCGACGGCGCAAACGGTCAATTTCTTGCTGAGCTTTAGACGTGAGTTGAACCATAAATAAATATACAGAAGTCGCTGAGTCAATAAGGTTTAGCTTACTACAGCAGTCTGCTGTTAGCTTCAGCCAACACACATAGCTAGAATGGTTGCTATATGGTGGTTAGCTACATGGTGGTTACTATACAAAGCTGAGGGCTCAGCAAGCAGTAGGCTATATTCTCTTGGCTGCTATATTTCACGCTCTGAATATTCACGCTCTGAACAGTTGAAGCGCTGAGTATCAAATTAGCTACCACGAAAAAAGGGACTGTCTCTAAGATGTAGAGACAATCCCTTTCTGTATTATTCAATCGCTAGTCAATCGCTAGATGCCTTCACCAAACGCCTTGAGGGTTCGGATAGTTCTGGCAATTAAGCGCCGTGACGAGCGTAGTCATCTTGGTAGCGAGTGATGTCGTCTTCACCCAAGTATTCACCGTTCTGAACTTCGATCAGTACTAGGGGAATCACGCCCGAATTTTCGAGACGGTGAGAGGTGCAAGCGGGAACGTAGGTAGACTGATTTGTACAGAGCATTCTTTCTTCGTCGCCGCAGGTTACTTTGGCAGTGCCAGAAACTACAATCCAGTGCTCGCTGCGGTGGTGGTGCATCTGAAGGCTAAGGCGATGGCCTGGCTTTACTTCAATGCGCTTAATCTTGTATCCAGAGCCCACTTCTAGCACGGTAAAAGAACCCCAGGGACGGAGTTCGGTCGCAGCAACACCTTCAAAGTTAGACAGGTCGTCAGCGACAGCTGTGTTAGAGCGTTCTTGAGCTTGAACCATAGTAATGGTCTCCTCTTTCATAAGACAGTACAAAGGGCACTAGGCCTGGTGGATAAATTTAAGTCTAGACTTGGCGCTAGCCATAGAAGAACTGACATAAAAATGTCAGCAGGTTAGCTCATCTCTTACGGACACTGCGAGCATATGGGTCATGCTGGCAGCAGACGCAACAAGATTCTCGTGACGTAAGCGTTTTTAAATGAAGTGGAGCTTTCAGGGAAACACAACAAGCGTATCAAGGAGCTTCTAGGTCTCTACTTCTAGGCCTCTAAATTGCTCATTGCCAATTGCTCACCTGATAGTAACAAGACCTTCCTCTTGTCTGAAAGTAAAGACGATTACAAAAAGGTATTCCCTATCAAGTCTTCATCCGTATTAACCGAAGTTGAAGTAGTTTGTCGCTAACGTCACCTGTACCGTGTCAACATCTAAAGTTCACGCAAGGTAGAAGGCGTGAACAATCTCTTTGTTAAAGGCAGTTGTTGAGCCGAAAACAAAAAGATATCAGGCTTCAGTATGCCCCAATCTACTCTTGCCCTAATACGAATAGGCCAATTCCATTATTGACCCTAGCCGCAGTACGAGGCTGTCGGTTTATCAGCTGACCACCTAGATATAGACTCGAAGAACTGCCCCCGTCTAAGTTCAGAGCATCGACCGCGCCCAGCTGCTGCATGATTTTAGCTGTTTCACTAAGTGTCGGACCACGGCCCCCTACGCGGTCATGCATGGTGGCAATAATCCACGTACCGTCTGCTGTTTTACCGATAGCTGTTCGGGGCGCGGCGCCTTCTATAAAGTTGGTGCTAAACCCTTCGAGCTGGGGATTAAGGACCACCTGGCGATCGCGAATCAGCAAGGGCCCACCCCCAATTACGTTAGGGTACTGCTCAAAAATAGCTGGCTGGCTCTGGCTGGCTAGCAATACTGGCGTACCGGGCGCAAAACTACTGCCTGCCGATTGATTACTCCTCAGCGCGAGTAAATACCCTTCACCGTCGGCTGGAATAGCTACACTACCCGTACCGGCCTTGCCCAACGTTTGTCTGGCAGCCACTTCGTTGTTGCGAACGGTAACTACAATTTCATTGTCAACAATAGGGGTGTAACTTGTCCCCCAGCCGTCGGTGTAGCGCCCAATGCCCGCTTGAACATAGCCGCTGTTAACCGTCAGAATGGGAAAAGATTCACCGGGCCCGACCGTAACCGACTCGTTTAGCGTTAGCCGATCCATAACCAAATCGCCTTGATCGTTCCAGGCCATTGCCCCTCTACCTAAGATAGGACCAGAAATCCATTGGCCCGCGCTGCGGACTGCGCCTAGAGGCAGCTGGTTGTTGCGGTTAAAAAATCCGGCATTGACTGCACCCGTGACACGCGTACGCTGGGCCTGAGTCACAATAGGTTCAATGCCTATGGCGGTGCTGGGGTTAGCGTGAATGGTTCTTAGCGCTAGCGTAGAAGGGTTGGGCTGAGCGATGAACATGTATACCGGAAAGCGGTGCTGCCCAACGTTAATGTACTGCTGCCGCCAGCGAAGGCCGGGCGCCCAGGCTATATCTCTTTCAACCATGGCATCTCGGCGAATGTCGATAACGACGCGCGAGGGGCTGCCAGCGGTCCAGATTTGAGGGGTAGCACCGTCTTTAGTTTTGATTTTGATGACGGTTTGGCCGCGTAGGGGCGCAACATGTAGCTGGGTAATGAGATTGCCTGGGACCGCGCGAAAGGCCCTGACTAATTCAGGGGTGATAGAACCAGCAACAGTAATTGTATATACATCGGAAGCGTCTAGCTGCCAGGTGGCTGGGCCAGTCAGATCGACTACGATGCGATCGCCCCAAGTCTGCCTACCTTGCCGCACGGCTGTCGTCCGCTGGGTAGGGATCGTCAGCTGAAGCGTATTACCATTAGGCTGGCCTGTCCAACCCGCACCAACTGACAAATCAGCGATATCAACGTAGCGATTAGTCGCATCCCACCAAGCAGGCAGTCTTAACACGCCATCTTGCGTCGCGGGGAACCACCGTATAGGCTGCTGAGTTGGCGACGTCGTGTTGAGCAGTTCCACACCAATCAGATTGGCCATACTGCCGATAGAAACCCCCACGCGACCATCTTTCTGCTGCCATAGGCCAGGGAAAGTTTGACCGTTGAGGCTGATTTGAGTACCTGAAAGGCGAGTGGCGCTATTGGCTTGAGCAATAGACTGTAGCGGCGAGAGCTGAAAGGGCGCTGCACCTACAATTTCAGATGTACTAGCAATAGAGGTAGCGCTGTTGGTAACACCCGCAGCAGGTTCAACACCAGCAGAAACAACGGTCGCAGCGCCAGGAGCGGTCGAAGGGGTTGTTGAAACGCCCAGTGAGCTAAGCGCAGCCCAACCCAGTGCGGTCATCATGCCAAACGAGACCAATTTGCCTACCGTCAAGCGTAGACGCAAATTATCACTCTGAGAGTAACGCAAGGATTTCATGGAGGTCCGTGGAGTGGAGTGGAGTAACGCGGTTAGATACCAGAGAACTTATCTTGTTAGGTGTGCATCTTCAGGTGTGCATCCCAGTAGGTATGCATTTCGTAGGTGTGAATGTATGTGGATACAACAAATGCACACGGGCACATCATTGTTAAAGTCAGCTTTCCAGATCTACTCGATAGCGGGTGCAAAACAACTTCGCTGCTGACAAATCTTCTTAGAAAGTTACTTGAACTCTTGTTGATGTTTCCCTACGGAGCACAGATATTAAAACAGAATTTTTAAGATAATTAAGGAGACCGTTGAAACGAGGCAGTTTCAGTCTTGATGACGCTGAGTGCAGACGCAGGCTCTATCGCCGTAGCTTGGCATTTCGTTAGAACGTTTCGGGGCTGTGATGAACTTTATCGTTAATGGAGCTATCACTAGCTTAAAAAAGGATGTATGAAAGCGTCAGCCCTATCCTGCCAGTGATTCTACTGTCTGATAAACGCAGCGACGTGCCTTTGGCAACTGTGACTTAATACGTGAGAATTCGCCTTTGTTGGCGCACCGTTTGTCTTGCTAATCTAAGCGAATAGGGACATTAGAAAATATCGGCACGTGCTCGCTTTACAAAGGCATCCCTTCAAAAAGGTTCCTTGCGAACCTCACTATCCCTTAATATTTCTATATAATCTCTAGATAAACTTCAGGTAACCACGCGCGTGACTCTCCATTCAACAGCTCAGTCAACAGTTTTTCAGACGGATGTATTGGAGCCCTTAGGACCAAGCTGGCTCGTAGAAGAACGAGATGCCTGTGGCGTCGGATTCATTGCCGACCAGCAAGGGCGAGCGAGCCATCAGTTAGTGATGGACACGCTGACGGCATTGAGCTGTATGGAGCACCGAGGCGGCTGTTGCGCCGACCAAGACTCAGGCGATGGTGCAGGTATTATGACTGCCATTCCGTGGAAGCTACTGCAAGATTGGGCAAACGAGTCTAGTGCAGGAAATCTTTCCACGACGAGCACTGGCGTTGCGATGGTGTTTCTACCACAGACGGAGCTAGCAGAGAAAACCGCTAGGACACAGTTTGAAGAAGCCATTAGCGCAGCGGGTCTGACCTTTTTGGGTTGGAGAGACGTTCCGGTCAGCCCAGAGACATTGGGCTCACTGGCAAGAGAGTTTCAGCCGAAGATTGCTCAAGCTGTTGTCACGTCAGAGTCATTGGCAGGAGATGCGCTAGAGCGATCGCTATTTCTCGCTCGCCGTCGCTTTGAAAAAGCCATTAACCAGCTGGTGAGCGACCCAGCGGCTGAGCCCACCGAGGCGAAATCTTTGGCCGAGGCCTACGTGTGCTCTTTTTCAGGTAGAACTATCGTCTACAAAGGCATGGTGCGCTCTGAGGTCTTGGGTCGGTTCTACCAGGATTTACAGAATACGGACTACGAAAGCGCCTTTGCGGTGTATCACCGACGCTTCAGTACCAATACCCTCCCTAAGTGGCCGCTGGCTCACCCGATGAGACTACTGGGTCACAACGGCGAAATTAATACGCTAGTCGGCAACATTAACTGGATGAGCGCGCGCGAGGCGAATCTCTCTCATCCTAGCTGGGGAGATGACCTAGCGCTGTTAAAGCCAGTGGTCAACATTGAAAACAGTGATTCCGCCAATCTTGACAACACGATGGAGCTGCTGGTGCGCACGGGCCGATCGCCTGCGCATGCACTAACCATGATGGTGCCTGAGGCCTATCACAACCAGCCAGAGCTGGCTCAGTACCCCGAGATTGTGGACTATTACGAGTATTACAGCAGCATTCAAGAGCCCTGGGATGGCCCGGCGCTAGTGGTGTTTTGCGATGGGAAACAGGTGGGTGCCACACTTGATAGAAATGGCTTGCGGCCCGCGCGCTATGTGGTCACCAAAGCGGGCTATGTGATTGTGTCTTCTGAGGCGGGCGTTGTAAATATTCCGGTCGAAGACATTGTTGAAAAAGGAAGACTCGGCCCTGGCCAAATGCTGGCTGTCAACTTTGACGAAAAACACGAGATTCTACACAACTGGGATATTAAGAAGCGGATTGCTGGAGCGCAGCCCTACGGCCAGTGGCTACGCGAAAGACGTCAAGAGATTGCCCCTCAGCTGTTTAGCGAAAAGACGTGGCTTGATAAATCAGCCCTCTTGACCCAGCAGACGGCTTTTGGCCTGACGGCGGAAGATATGGACATGATTATTCAAGACATGGCCGCCCAAGGAAAAGAGCCTACGTTCTGTATGGGGAACGATACGCCACTAGCCGTGCTCTCGAACAAACCACACCTGCTTTACAACTATTTCAAGCAGCGGTTTGCGCAGGTGACCAATCCACCGATTGATCCGCTAAGGGAACGACTGGTGATGTCGCTTTCTACGCAGCTAGGGGCTCAGGGAAATTTACTAGAAGAGCACCCAGAACAGGCACGGCTGATGAAGCTGGAGTCTCCAATCATTAACGACACCGAGATGGAGACCATTCGCGCTTCGGATTTTCCGACGAGCGAGCTGTCTACGCTGTTTGCGGTAGAGGCTGCGCCCGGCAGGTTAGAAGCAGCGATTAAGGCGCTGTGTGAGAAGGCGGCGGCGGCAGTAGAGGCCGGTAGCCAGATTTTGATTTTGAGCGATCGCATCGACGCTGAAGGCAACACCACCACCCTTTCTGACTCGCAAACTTACATTCCACCGTTTGCTGCTGTGGGCGCGGTGCATCACCACCTGATCAAAACCGGTTTGCGGATGCAGACCTCGCTGATTGTAGATACAGCCCAGTGCTGGAGTACGCACCATTTTGCCTGCTTGCTAGGCTATGGTGCGACTGCTATATGTCCGTACCTATCGCTAGAAGGCATTCGACTCTGGTGGGCAGAAAAGAAAACCCAAAAGCAAATGGAAACCGGTAAGCTACCCGTTTCTACGCTGAATGGCGCACAGGCAAACTTCCGCAAGGCGGTTGAAAACGGCCTGTTAAAGATTCTCTCGAAGATGGGAATCTCTTTGCTGAGCAGCTATCGCGGTGCACAGATTTTTGAAGCGGTTGGCATTGGTGAAGACCTTAAGGAACTCTCTTTTAGAGGAAGCGTTTCCCGGCTAGGCGGACTCACGATTGAAGAGCTAGCGCAAGAGACGATGGCTTTTCACGAAAAGGCCTTTCCAGAACTGGCAAAGAAGCGTTTGGAGAATATGGGCTTTGTGCAATCGCGGCCATCGGGTGAGTACCACATGAACAACCCGGCGATGACAAAGCTGTTGCATAAGGCGGTAGAAACCAAACAGTATGATCACTACGAGATTTATCGTGAGCAGCTAAAAGGCAGACCTGTCGCCGCACTGCGAGATCTGTTGGACTTTTCAGGCGATAGAGAGGCAATCGATCTTTCAGAAGTCGAATCTGTTGAATCGATTATGCAGCGCTTTTGCACGGGCGGGATGTCTCTCGGATCGCTTTCTAGAGAAGCGCATGAGACATTGGGCATTGCGATGAACCGGATCGGCGGTAAGTCGAACTCAGGAGAGGGGGGTGAAGACGCTGTTCGATTCAAAGTCTTAGACGACGTAGATGGTGAGGGTCTTTCGCAGACGCTACCCCACCTAAAAGGGTTAGAAAATGGAGATACAGCGTCTTCTGCGATTAAGCAAGTAGCCTCCGGTCGCTTTGGCGTGACGCCAGAGTATCTGATGAGTGCTAAGCAGATTGAGATCAAGATGGCACAAGGGGCTAAGCCAGGCGAGGGCGGTCAGCTACCAGGGAAAAAGGTCAGTGAATACATCGCCTCTTTGCGCAAGTCTAAACCGGGAGTCACCCTGATTTCACCGCCACCACATCACGATATTTACTCGATTGAAGACTTGGCTCAGCTGATTTTTGATCTGCATCAGATCAATCCAAAGGCGGGCGTGTCGGTGAAGCTGGTCGCAGAAGTGGGGATTGGAACAATTGCAGCCGGTGTGGCAAAGGCCAACGCCGATGTGATTCAAATTTCGGGGCACGATGGCGGCACAGGCGCGTCACCACTAAGTTCGATTAAGCATGCAGGTCTGCCCTGGGAGCTGGGTTTGACAGAGGTGCATCGGTCTTTGATGGAGAATGGGTTGCGTGATCGCGTTTTACTGCGAGTAGACGGCGGCCTAAAAACTGGCTGGGATGTGATTATGGGCGCGCTGATGGGCGCTGAGGAATACGGCTTTGGCTCGATCGCCATGATTGCAGAAGGCTGCATTATGGCCCGGGTATGTCATACCAATCAGTGTCCGGTTGGGGTAGCCACCCAGCAAGAAACGCTGCGGAAGCGATTTCCTGGCACGCCGGGGAAGGTGGTGAATTTCTTCTACTTCATTGCAGAAGAAGTACGCTCTTTGCTCGCTAGGCTGGGCTACCGCTCGCTAAATGAGATCATTGGACGTGCTGATTTGCTAGTACCGCGTAATGATGTGACGCTAGCGAAAACAAAGGCGTTAGACCTTTCGGCGCTGGTGAAGCTGCCCGATGTGAAGCAGGATAGGTCCTGGCTGGACCACGGTGATATTCACACCAATGGTGCTGTTTTAGACGATGAAATTTTGGCGGATGAGGGGGTTTCGCAGGCGATCGCAAACCACACCTCAGTCACAAAATCGTGGGATGTGATTAATACCGATCGGACGGTAGGTGCGAGGGTTTCGGGTGCGATCGCCAAGCAATACGGCAACACCGGATTTAAGGGTCAGCTCAACTTCAACTTCAATGGCAGTGTTGGTCAAAGCTTCGGAGCCTTTAACCTAGCAGGAATGAAAATGACTCTGGTTGGCGAGGCCAACGACTACGTCGGCAAAGGGATGAACGGTGGTGAGATCGTCATCAAGCCCTTTGAAAACGCTACCTATAAAGCTGAAGACACCGTCATTGTGGGCAACACCTGCATTTATGGCGCTAGCGGCGGTACGATCTACATCAACGGGATCGCTGGCGAACGCTTCGCTGTTCGCAATTCCAAAGGTGTGGCCGTACTAGAAGGTGCAGGCGATCACTGCTGTGAATACATGACAGGCGGAGTCGTCGTGGTTCTTGGCAATGTGGGCCGCAATGTCGGTGCAGGGATGACAGGCGGACTTGGCTACTTCTTAGATGAAACTGGAGACTTTCAAACCCGGGTAAACCCTGAGATTGTACAGGTACAGCGCGTACTGACAGAAGCAGGTGAAAAGCAGCTAAAATCTCTGATCGAGGCGCATGCAGACCGAACTGGTAGCAAGAAAGCCCAGCGAATCCTAGATGACTGGCAGGCCTACCTACCTAGGTTCTGGCAGGTAGTGCCCCCTTCTGAGGCAGACAGCGCCGAAGCAGGTGTGCAGAAAGACGCAGTGGTCAGTAGTGTAGGATGATCAGCAAAGGCGGGCTTCTTGTTATGGAAACCCGCCGTCCAGCAAAAAAAAAGGCCTAAAGCGTAAGCAACTCTAGGCAGTGATCTCTTTGGGATCGCTTTGGGCTTCAGACTTCGCAGAATTCTACCTGGACTCGGCGAGTTTGCAGAATCTGAGTTGTGAGAATGTCCTCGTAGTTGTCAGGCAAGGCCATGGAGTCTAGACCGGGAACAAGTTGACCGATCATTTTGATTTGATTCTTGAGCATTCCCATAACGTCGCAGTCGAATTCGAACTGCGCAGAAAGTGCACCCCGGTGCAGTCTTTCGCGAACCACGGATTGCCAGGCGGGTTCACCGGCTAACCAGGGATTCTTTTGAATATCGAGAGCTGGCGGCAGATCGTTAATTCGAGCAGGATATTTAAAGACTTTTTGATGCAGTTGGGCGGCCAAATTTTCCTCACAGTTCAGCGCTGTGGTAGACGGAATCGGGGTCATGACAATTTTAGTCGCCCCCAGCTGACCCAACAGAGACAATAGGGCCTGCTCTCGCTCCTTAAAGAGAACGGAGAAGTAGTCTGTAACGGGGTAGTAGTGCGTAGAGCGAGACTTGAAAGGATGCCTGCGGTAGGTGCGCCCCAAAATCGGATGTCCAATCGGGAACATGATGTTGTTAGGCAGTTCGCTAGGCTGTATGTAATCGACAGTGCGCTGTGACCAGGGCGTCAGATTGAGCTTTGCTAGCTGCTGATAAAGCAGGCGGGCATCATGATTGCGGTGGTGAATGCGGCTATAGTCGTTAGGCTTTTGGAATTTTTCTTGCAGCAGCGCGTTGATTGTCCAAAACATAGGCGCAACTGCTTTGGGTAAAGACAGTGCAGTCAGGGTTGAGATAGAGTTAATTTCTGAATTAGTCATGAATGCCAACGACTGCATGGCATTTCTGAGCTCAATTTCTGCCCTGGCAATGTAGACATCAGCCTGACCGCGAAGGGCCTTTTGCTTAGGCTGAGTCAGCATATCACCGGGCTTTTCGTCGTGATCGAGAATATGAAGCAGCGGCTTAGACAGCAGCGGCCGAGCTGCTTTTGTGAGCTTGCCTACCGGTTGATAGGTAGAGAGTGGACTGGTTAAGGCAGGTTGTAACGGGCTTCTTAGCTGCCGACTGTCGAGTTGTTTGCTTTTCGGCTGTCGTTGAAGGCCAGTCATATTACGAGGTGTTGTTTAGGGCTTGTTTAGGACATTGTTAAAGGCGTTGGGTCATGCAACATCTAGCAAGCCACACGCAGCCTCATTATGCAGATGACGCATTGTACCTTTTTGCCTATTTCCTTGCATGTAACGGAGGGAACAGATGATGAAGATAGCGTTAGCAAAGGTCTAAAAAAGTCAGACTTTTGCGGAAATTACGGGATCTCAAGCGACAGCGATAAGTCAGGACGCTAGGCTATAGCAAACGTCCTGATGCATTAGGACGTTTGCGTAGAAGCATTGCTTGTTTGCTAGGGGTGCACCCTTGAGCGAGTGTCTTAGGCAATGCTTTGGAAGCTATATATGCATTGATTCGTCATATTTGACCTTATTTTTCTGATGGTATGTATTTGAAATATTTATTCGCAGATATCTCCACAGCTTTTTCTAATGTGTATAGCGGCTGGATTCTGTGGAATTTGTTTTTAGCATTTGTACCTTTGCTGTTGAGCTTTCTGCTATTTCGGCGCAGTGCGCTTTCGCGTCGCAAGATTTGGGTCTCGCTTGGGTTAGTCAGCGTGGTTGGCATTGTAGGCGTGCAGCCCAGAATACCTAGAATTATGAACGCGCAAATGGCTCTGATGAATGCCCTGGCATCCGGAGAACAGGCCGCTCAGTTAAAAGTTGTATGGTGGATTGTTTTAGGGCTCATTTCTATTGCCATGAGCATCTTTTTATTCAAGCGGAAAAAGAGCGCCCGCACGATGCTGTGGTGGCTGGGGCTCCTGTGCTTTATTGCCTTTTTGCCAAACGCTGCCTATGTGCTCACCGATATTATCCATATCATTCGCGGTGCTGGAGCCTGGGGCATTCGAATATGGGTGATTGCGCTTATTTTTGTGCCGATGCACACAGCTGCAATGATCGCCGGGTTTGAAGCCTATGTGCTCTCTATTCTCAATCTTGATTTCTATATCAAGCGCAATGGCGATGAACGCTTCATTTTGCCCACTGAACTTTTAATTCACGCGCTGAGTGCTATCGGCATATATCTAGGCCGATTTACGCGGGTCAATAGCTGGGATTTAGCGACCGATCCGACTAGCATCATGACGCTTACCCTCAATACGCTTACGACTAAACGGCCACTAGCGGTTGTTTTCGTCACTTTCATTATTTTGACGGTGCTGTATTGGATTATGAAGCAAATTACGCTGGGCATTAAGCTACGCATTCACTACAGCAGACGGGGCGTTGATGCATTGGACTTATAGAAGCGGCAGCTAGGCGTGCGCCGCTTCAGCTAGATTGAATAATCGCTGAGTGAACTACACCACAGCAAATCGAACGACGATATCGTTGTAATCGCGATCACCCAATCCTGACATATCCTCAAAACCAAAGGTGTTGTTACCTAGCATTTTGACATGGTCATTGCCGTTACTGTTAGCACTTCCATGGCCAAAGTAAACCTCACTGCTCGTAGGGTCAGTGCCATCAGCAATCAGAAAAGTTCCTAGAAACTGATCGCTCATCACCTCAGCAGAAAAACTGCTTACTTTACCGTTAGAGCCTGAGAGCTTAGTTTGCAATTGCCTTGCTAGGGCAGCTTCCGTATATCCAGCTTCGCCTGGCTTCACTGTGAGTCCTAGCACCTCATCTATCACAATACTGCCATCGGCTTTGTCCATTTTGTAGAATCCGACTGTGTTGTTATAGTCAGCCTCGCGATAAACCTCAAAAGCCAACTTTGTACTACCAGTCTGTGTGGTGAGATCGATAGCAGCTGCATCTTCTTTCAATAGATTTGTTTTAAACGAAGCCCCGACCGACTGTAGCGTCAGTATAGTTCCGGAGCCAAAGTCTAGTTCAATAGTGTCATCACTAATAGAGTTGAACGAAGAGAAGCGAGTCTTGCCGTTTTCTGTTATCTCAAACTGCAAAAATTTGCCAACAGCTACTTTAACAAAATCCAGTGTAATTTCAGGTGTATAGCCAGCAGCTAATTTTCCGCTCTCCAAGATAGAAAAGCTGGCAATCTGCTGCTTGTTTGCGCCTGTTAGATCGTCATCAGCGACAAAAATGGAAATCTCGCTAGCATTCTTGACGCCGACTTGCTTGAGTGTGAGGGCAAGCGAATCATTTGTATCTAGCTGATCTACTTTCACATAATTGCTATTGGACTTCGTCGTTAGCTTGCTGCCAGTTAGCTTACTCTCAGGAGAAGAAGCCTCATCCGCAAAGGTGTAGCCCAAGTCTTTCAAAACTCCTTTGCCGACAGCGCTCAGCGTGCGAGCACTTGCGCCAGATTCTGTTTCTGCCAACATCAAATGACCGTCTAAAGCTGGGTTGTCATCATCTAAATGATGGGCACTGCTGCCGGATGAGTAGTTAGCTGGAGAATAGAGTCCAACAAGATTGCCGCCATTGGCAGCAACCGCATTAGCACCTGCAAAAAATAATCCTTTATTCTCCGCGCTGGTTCCGCCAGTTAATAGCGCCTTATATTTTGTGGCATCTATCAGTCCTTTCTGGTTGATAACCTTGTTGCCGTTACTATCTGAAATGAATTGATCAAATGCGCCCCACGCACCAGCTTCACCATCAGCCAGCGTACCGCCATCATAGGCATCGGTACCCTCTTGAGTAATCTCGCTACCAAACCCTAAGGCATGCGTGATCTCATGGTAGAAAGTAGAGTAAAAATCGTACTCATCTTCCAATTTATTTGGTGTTTCGTTAAAGTCTAGCTCCCAGTTAACACCCCAGTTAACGGTCACTTCACCATCAGCTTCGGATCCGTTAAGATCGTTGCCAAAGAGGGCTTTGTTACGCACAACCTCAGTGTTACCAAAGCCTGGAGCATAATCGGTATAATTTGATCCAGCAGACATTAGGGTATCGTCGTCTGGATTGTTGGTGGAGTTTACCACTAAATCTATCGTGGCCGTATTGCTGAAGATTTTCCCCCAATTGCTCGCAGCTAGGTTCATAGCGTTTTCTTGAGCTTTATCGGGCTTGAAGCCGGATTTGATGTCTGGAGCAAAAGTTAAATTAAAGGTAAGCATAGAAAAAATAACATCACAAGAGCCGTGTTATTGTGCCCGTTATGCGCTTGCCTACGACCTAGTCAGGGAAGTCACTTAAATACGCTCTCCTTAACAATCAGAAGAAGCACGGAGCACCGCCTCGTGCTCTTGACTAGACCAGAAGTGACTAGACCAGAAGTGTCGTATCCTGGGCTCAATCAGATAAAAGGACATGACATTCTTCAATGTCTTAGTCAGCCCTGTCAATCAGTAGACAAACAAACGTAGCCATACCATTATCAACTCGATGTTTTGACAAACCGCATAGATAAACAACAGCGGCGGCGGTGGTGCCCTTTCCTTAAGTGTTTGCAGCTCTACGGACTACCAGTGGAGCTTCCTCCCCATGATACTTAGCTACCTATTTAAGGGGAAAACTACTCGTAGCCCAAAGCGCAACCGTCCTTACGTGGGTCAGACCCACCGACCAAGGCATTCCCATCACCTATCCAAATAGCTTGACCGCCACCGTGTGGTAGCGCTGCCGGAACCACTTTATGACCCATTTCAGCTAATTGATCTCTCACTTGACTAGGAACGCCGCGCTCAACGATACAGGCTTTTCCATCGTGAAATACTCTAGCGAAATCGAGCGCTGACTGTACATCCATGCGGTAGTCCAACAGATTAGTCAGGAAGTGGGCATGGCCGGTTGGCTGATACTGACCGCCCATGACACCGAAAGGCATGACAGCGCGATTATTGTTCATCAGCATGCCTGGAATGATGGTGTGCAGCGGGCGTTTGTAAGGAGCGATCGCATTCCGATGCCCTTCTTTTAACACAAACCCTGCCCCTCGATTTTGCAAAACAACCCCTGTTTTAGGACTGACTAATCCACTGCCGAACCCATGAAATACTGAATTAATAAAGCTCACCGCGTTTCCATCTTCATCGACGACGCACAGATAAACCGTATCGGGATGAGTCGGAAAATCTGACTCTTTCAATGGCGGCATTGCTTTATCTAGGCTGATTTTGCTGCGCAGCTGCGTAGCGTAGTCTTCAGATAGCAGAAAGTCTAAAGGGATATCGGACTGATCTGGATCGGCAACATAGCGATCGCGCACGCCGTAGGCCAACCTTGCCGCCTCGCATTCTAAATGCAGCCGCTCAGCGCTCATCGGTGCATGGTCCGTCAGAGAAAAGCCCGAGAGAATATTCAACATAATCAAAGCTGTAAGTCCCTGACCGTTTGGCGGACATTCCACCACATCGTAACCGCGATACTTTGTTGCAATAGGCGTAACATATTCTGCCTGGGGTGCAGCAAAGTCTTCTAGGGTGTGGAGTCCACCGAGAGATTGCAAATAGCTAACCATGTCTTCGGCAATGGGCCCCGTGTAGAAGGCAGAACGGCCGTTTTGGGCGATCGCATCCAAAGTCTCTCCTAATTCTGGCTGACAATGACGATCGCCCGCCTTAGGCGCTTCTCCACCAAACAACAACATTCTCGTCGCATTTTTTGTTGCTTTTAGCTTCTTCGCTAGCTGCGCCCAGTCATAGGCGACTCGTGGGTGAACCGTATAACCCTCTTTTGCCAGGCGAATCGCTGGAGCTAGCAGGTTAGAAAAGTCTTTTTTGCCGTAGTCTTTATGTAACTGACACCACGCATCTACCGCGCCTGGGATCGTCACAGAATGCGGACTTTGCAGAGATATCTGTTGCATGCCCTGATCTAGAAACCAGCTCAGCTCAGCCTTACCAGGAGCTTTACCTGAACCGTTGAGCGCAACAACTTCGCCGCTGGCGTTAGCAGGTGCGTAAAGGACAAAGCAATCACCGCCAATACCGGTGGCTTGAGGCTCTATGACACACAAGACGGCTGATGCCGCGATCGAGGCATCTACTGCATTGCCGCCATCTCTTAACACATCAATTGCTGTCAGCGTTGCCAAAGAATGAGAGGTTGCCACCATGCCTTTATTGGCATAGGCAGGAGAGCGACCAGGAAGTTGAAAATCTCGCATATTAAGGACATCACCAGGGGTTCCCAACCATAGTAAAGGCTGACCAGAAGAAAGGATGGTCTAAAGGGGCTGAATCCGGTAAGTCCCATTCATCTGGCAGCGCTATTTCACCGTGTCCTGTCACCAAATTGCCGCCTTCAATCCGTGTTTCACCATTTAACAGGGCTAACTGGGCCTGGCGCAAAGCTTCAAATCGTAACTCTGTCTTTTCGAGCTGCGCGTAAAACTCGCTCATCAGCGCCAGCGTCCCCACGTCCGAGACTTCCCACAGGCTGCCCATTGTGGCATCTACCCCGGAGGCCGCTGCCAGCCCAGCAAACCCTAGTTCAGAATTGCGGCTGCCTAAGGCCGTCGAGCAGGCGCTCAAAATCAAAAGCTCTAGATCTGATGACTGCCAGTCCAGCTGGCTAAACGCTCGCATGCTCAATGGTTCTTTCCACAATTGAATATACGAGTCTTCTGGAGATCTGCGATCAAAGCTAGCGTGAGTCGCTAAATGCAACACACCCGGTTGTTCTAGCGTTTGAATAGCCTTGATAGCGTCTAGCGTAGTTGCCTCATTGAGCACTACTTGCGACGCGGGCACAAACTGGTCAACAACCTCTAATTCAATCGGCACAGCAGGCAAAGGAACCTGAGTTTCAAACTCTGATATCCCCATAGCGACTGTTGACCGGCGCGCTGGTAGCGGGAAATCTGCTCGCATCAGCCCCATACTAGGAATGACCGAAATACCGTAACGCTCTATCAAAAAGCCGTTATCGTCTTGCATAGCGGCTACAGGAACAGACCGTAATCCGGCGTCTAGAGCGTACATCAGGTTATTGATATTCTGACTGGCAAGGTCTATTTCTAAAGGTGCCAGCAGCCACTGATATAGCTGCCGAGCCAGGGGGCGATAGCTCGCAGGATCAGCAGGATCTGAAACAGCGCTGCGAAAATAGCGCATCTGGCGAACCGCTTCTTTGCGCGTGACGGGAAGTTGATAGTTAACCAGCTCACCGTCAGGAAGCACCAGAGATAGAGTCAACAAATCGCTGTCTGCGGGAGGCGATTCAATTTGAAGAATAGCCGACTGTTCTTTTTCTTCTCGCGGCTCTTCAGGAACAAACATCGCATATACCACTGCTGAATTAACCTGATACTCTTCTTGAGCACGTCGCAGAATCATCTGGACTTCTGAAAATGTCAAATCCGGGCCAGCAGAAAGGTTCCAGTAGTCTTCAAAGTCTTGGGAGAAGTTTTGCTCCAGGTAGCGGATGAATCGGTTGGCGTCTTCTGTATCAAAATTTTGGCGCGCATCGCCTGAGGTGCTCGAATCGCTAGCGCTATTAGAGCGACTAGAGGTTAACCCTGAGTCAAAAATGGGGCCGCTAGGTCGCACTACTGAGAAAGGGATTGTTGCCGAATCGGGAAGTTCTAGCAGCGGAGCAGCTCCCTCTACCTCTACCGCGCCAATATCGGTCGCGCTACCAAATAGCCGGATAAAACCGCGCTGGTCAACGGTGTATGAGCTAGCATTACTCCCAGCATCAATAGCGATGCTACCAGCGAGCGGCAGGTGCGTGTTGGTTGGCCCACCGTTGTTGCCCAAAGGTGCTAGCTGAGGGTCGAGAGGTGCGATCGCACTACCGACCAAGGCGCTGATCGTAAACCCAATAGAACCTTCGCTACTGCCAATCAAGTTGTTGCCACTATCAACGAAGCGCCCACGAACATCGCTAGATTCGGGGCTAGTATTGCCTGCAACAATAGTGTTTTGTAAATTCACTGTGCTTGAGTCGGTATTAGAAATACCGCCAGCAGCCGTTTCTGATGCATTGGCAGTCAGGGTGCTGTGACGAATAGTCGCTACAGCGCTAGAGCCCGTTGAGCGAATCGCGCCACCGATAAGTTGGGCCAGGTTACCGCTGAAGGTAGAGTTTGTAATTTCAGACGTCCCTCTGTTAAATAGGCCTCCGCCTTCAGTGGCCTGGTTACGCTCGAAAGTACTATTGCTAGCTTGAAACGTTGTGCCTGAGTCAATTTGAGCACCGCCACCTAGAAAAGAAGCGACGTTCTCGATTAATGCCGTACTTGTTACCATCGCCGTACCGTTAGAGCTGACTTCTATGCCACCACCAAACCGAGCACTGTTGGCTACTATCTGACTATTTTCTACCGTCGTCGTCCCCTCGGAGACGTGAATGCCACCGCCGTCTACAGCAGCAGCATTGCCACGAAAAAGACTATCGCGAACAACAGAAGAACTTCTAAGCCCTTGATGAAATCCGCCGCCAGACTGTTGAGCTTGGTTTTCGATCAGCCGACTGTTGGTGAGTACCAGTGAGGTACCGGCAACAAGCGTATTGTTAATGTTGTTGTGATAGAGACCACCGCCGTGATCTAAAGTGATGTTGCCTTCAAAGTTTGTGTTCTCAATCGTTGCCCGGCTAGTCTCTGTAACGGCAATCCCCCCTCCATCATCACCTGAGAAATTATCTCGAAACAGCACGCCGCTCACTGTCAAATCACTATCCTCAATGGCTGCAATGCCGCCACCATCAAAGTCGGACGCGTTCTGGACGAATCGGGTAGTTGCATCGGTGGCTAGACTATCAGCACCGATAGACAGTGTTCCGGCAATCGTCGCCGTACTGCCCTGACTCAAATACAGGGCACCGCCCTTTTGAGCAGAAAAGTTGTTTTCAAATGCGGTATCTACGATCGTCACCGAAGCACCGTTGACGACAGAGAGTCCACCACCGTGGCTAGTGCTGCTCTCGGCCCGGTTTCCACTGAAGCGGCTGTTCTCGATCAGGGCAACTACGCCACGATTAACGTCTACAGCGCCACCATCATCCTGGGAGACGTTCTCTGAAAAAGTCGCATTGCTTAAAATCAGCGTACCAGTAGCATCGGAATGAATTGCGCCGCCGCCATCTTGAGAGGTATTTCTCTCGAAGCTAGTTTGACTAATAGTAAAATCACCAATGCCATCGTTAGCGATCGCACCGCCTCTACCACTGGCCTGATTCTCGACAAAGCGCGTGTTGTCATCAATCGCTATCGATGAGTTGTTTGAATAGATCGCGCCACCACTAAAAAAAGCCGAATTATCTTGAAAGCGAGTATTGCGGATACTGCTAAGATCGGTCGTATCGCTCAAAAAGATAGCGCCGCCGTTGTAGCTCGATTGATTGTTCACAAACAAGCTGTCAAAGACGTCAAGCGTGCTGCCAAACAAGCTTTCGACCGCTGCACCTTGCAACGCCTGATTGTTTTCAAAATGACTGTTTCTAATCGTCAAGCTACCGCGATTTTCTATTCCACCCTGCACCAAAGCGCTTGGGATTGAGCTCGAAGTTGTCAGTGCCAAATCCTGAAGAGTCACGCTCTTTCCAGCCTCGACAACAAACAACCGATTAGGACCGGTTGCTTCTAGTAGAGTGCTAGAAGCGCTCACGCCCTCGATATCAACAGAGGTGTCGAGCAAGATGCTATTAGAAAAGCTGTAGCGGCCGGAACCCAGGCTCAGCAAAGAGCGGCCTGTCACATTGCCGATAGCTGTGATCGCATCTTCAATCGACCTCGAATCCGGTGCTAGCTCTGGATTGACCGCATTCAGCTCAAACGTCAGCTGACCAGTACTCGCTAGATCAATAGTTGAATTGTTGTTCTGGATAAAGCGGCGACCTTTTAGCGTTAGAGTGGCGCTGCTGCCGCCTGTTTGATCGATCGAATCGGTTAGTGTAATGTCACCGCCAATGGCACTTGGCGTGGTAACGATTTCTACGTCTAAACCATTGTCCAAGTTAGTCGCGATCGCACTCGGATCAACCTGGTTAAATCCCGCAGCGCCGCTGACAATCTCTATATCTACCGGATCTATCAGCCAATGGCCATTGCCCGTAGCGCCATTAGCTGATAAGTCTAGACCAGCAATATCGAGATAGTCGGCTGAGGTTTCAATAAAACCACCCTGCGTTGCCCCCTGAGCTGAGATATATCCACTTAGACGAGACGTTTGCGATCGCACCACAATCTCGCCACCAGCCCCTTCAAGGCCATCAGCAAGTAGGTCAGACTGACTGACTATTGACGATTCACTCGTCGGTAATTTGATTTCCGCTTGAGTCCCACCGCCGATACGAACTGCGCCGCCAGTTGAACCTGAAGCATCTATGTTTGCGTTGATCAGACTGAGCGACTCGCCCAATAGGGCAATGGTGCCACCTGATGCGGTTTGCGATCGCGTTGAAAGCTCACCTGTCACAGCACCCCCATCAGAAGACACTGGTAAGCCCGCCAGCATCACCTGACCGTCGGGCTGTACCGTCAGATTTGTAGCTTCTACAGGTGTATCAGGCTCAGGTTGCCCCGTAATCAGTACAGGTAAGTCCGTGGGAGAAAACGCATCGCCTGTCTCTGAGGGAAAGTCTTGCTGAGCGACCTCTAAACTCAGCAAGCTGCCTGGCGCGGTGAGATAAACCACACTATTCCCTTCGACCGCAGCTAGGCCAATTTGGCCACCCGACGCCTCTAAACGTCCTTCGTTAATCACAGCGCCGCCCATAAGCACCAGAGATTCACCAGCTGCAACGGCTAAGTCACCCTGGTTCACAACCGCGCTTGGGTTAGATGGCGTGAAGCGATAGGCCGATGGCGCTGCTGTTAACTGCGCATAGTCCGACTGGCTAGCAGTCACATCTAACCAGTCTTCGCCAAAGCCAATTTTGTCCGCTGTTGTTGCAGTAAAAGAGCCTAATAAGGACAGCTGTGCACTAGGGCCAAACAGCACCCCAGCAGGATTGACTAAATATAGATTGGCATCGCTGCCCGAGACCTGCACGACGCCATCAATATAGGAAGGACTCTGCGTAGAGACCTGACCTACGATATTCGAAACGTCTGAGTCGCTCAGAAAATTGGCGGTCTGAGAGTCTTCTAGACTGAACTCATCAAACGTATGGAACAGATTGCTACCCGCTTGGGTCCCCCCTGAAATATCGTACCGATTGCCCGCAGCTCTCACAGCTGTTCCAGCACCTTCAGCCGCTGGAGTTACCTGCGCCTGCACAGCTTTTTGAGCAGCAGGAGAAACTGTTGCTAATAGCCCTGCTATCCAGACCACTGATGAGAAAAAATGTGGTTTAGCCACACAAACAGTGGACTGCTGAAGACGCTCTTCCATGCTGATATTTCTGCCGAGGGAAATAAGACAGGTACCTTTGGGCAAACCATTCCTGGCCTATATAACGAACATACCCAAGCAAGAAAAGTAAGCTAAACAATTCGGCTTAATTAGTCGTTTGCAAGGCTAGTTCCTATTTCTTTCTTCTAGAAATCAGTCAGGCATCGGCATGAAAGGTTCTGAGTGAATCTACCCGACTTTAGACCTAACCTCGGGCAGTCATAGCCATTCTTTTGGCAGCACTACGTGTCTTTTCGGAAATGGGGACATGGTTGGTTGCAGCCGCTAGGCCGGAAGCGGGCATGTTGCCATAAATGCATTCACAGTCTGTCGGATCTATTTTATAAGTCTCATGCCAAATGCCAACGCTGTCGTCGCTGTTCATGTCTCGCATAAACTGTTGCCAAGCTTGCCAGTGTGAATCGTCTTTACTGCAAGCAAAACGAGTCAAATCTTCAAAAGAACGCCAATAAGAAACCATACAGGTCTCTAGCGGCCAAGCCCTGAAGAACGTTCGGGCCCCTAGCATTCCTTTCTCTGGATGCGCAGAGAGTGTCGTCACCATTGGCCCCATAGCCTTTGCGACCGAAACCCATTTTCTCACGGACTGAAAGCGATTGACCCGCATTCCAATCAAAAAGACTACTAGAGGCTCTGAAACATTTGCTGTGTAGCGGCCCGGGAAAACATTGTTCATTGACCTATCTCCTCCAAGCATTCTGTTGCTTCTCTAATTTTCTAGAGAAATTGTTGTCGTTTTATCTATTGACAGGTGAGAGAATTTCATCCCGAGACCTCATGGGCCGCTGAACAGCGATTACGGCGCTGATGATGCTTGCAGCCAAAACGCTTACTGCCATCAGAGGTCGCACCTATCAACAGTCCCATCCCCCAACCCAATAGTGGATAAATAGACCAGGTAATCGCACCGGCGATCGCAATATCGAGTAAAACCAAAAAAGTGTTAACCACCACGTAAGGCAACAGCTCTTCTCGATAAAATCGCTGTCGCTGTTGACGTTTTTGAGATCGCTGAACGTCCTCTTTCTTCCAAAGATCAATGGCATAGCTTAGCGCTGCATCATCAATCGACAGCTCACTTGCCATCTCTTCTAACTGCGTCCGAGAAAAAGCCTCTTTTCCCATGGCAATTGTCAATATCTGTTGAACCTCTTCTGTAGAGAAATCTTGCGTGTTCTTCTGCATGGACTGCTGCGTGTTCTTTGATGCAGGCATCGGATAACCCTCAAATGTTGACACTGTAAACTGGAAAGACATCCAAACACTAACGCAAGCATATTTACGATGTCAACACCTGTAATATACAGAAAACTATTCGAACTATTCGAACATTTAGATAGACAAGACAAGCGGCAAACAAGACAAGCAACAGATAACACAAGCGGCAGCACAGTAACGCTATGGCCAAAAGGCAAACCTATCATCATGGCGATTTACGGCAGGCTCTACTCACAGCAGCCGTAGAACTGCTAAAGACAAAAGATGCAAAGAGCCTGTCACTGAGGGAAGTTGCTCGTGCAGCCGGCGTTTCACACACCGCACCCTACCGTCACTTTGAAGATAAGGCGGCGCTGCTCGCGGCGATCGCTCAAGAAGGCTTTATTGAATTCGGCAAATACCTACAAGCCGCCGTTGCCGAAGCTAACGCCCAACCAATTGAAAGCCTTCAGGCAACGGGTGTTGCCTATGTTCGATACGCGCTCGACTATCCCACTCACTTTCGAGTGATGTTCGGCAGCTTTCCAAGCAATGAGCCTGCCAACAGCGAACTTTCTAGCGTCTCTAGGGGCACCTTTCAGATTTTGGTTGACCTCATTAAAGCGGGGCAAGCCGCTGAACTGATAAAGGCAGCCGACCCAGAGTTTTTAGCCCTAGAAAAATGGGCTATGGTCCATGGGCTTTCTATGCTGCTGCTCGATGGCATGCTCGCCACCAAGCAAGGTGAAAAGGCAATAGAGCTTGTACAGGCACTGGTGAAGGATAATCTGACAAATATCATGCTCAAATCATCCTAAGCATTTCATCCCAAGTACTTCAGCCTAAGCACTTCATTCTAAACACTTCAGCCTAAGTACTGGGCAGCCAGCTTAAAATGGCTGCGTCCAAACATGACCAAACAGCCGTTTACCCACATCTGGAAATCCTCCATTTGTCCACGATTTAAGTAGCGTCAAAGACCGGGGAGCTTCTAGTCGAGGCAGGGCGTAGGGAGAGGTGTCGGAACGTACCACTGGGTCGGAGGCCACTGCCACTGCCGATCGCAAGTGCTGGGCAACCTGGGTTTGAGAGACTTTGTTGTATCGATTGTAGGGAAAGGCTAAGTGCTGAGGACGCTGACCGGTTTCGGCCTTGATACGGGCGATCGCACTTTGGATTTCTTCAGCAGTGCGATCGCTATGCGTAGCCAAATCAAGATGGTTGGCGGTGTGCACGCCCAGCGTCACGTTGGGGTAGTCTCGCTGCAATTCTCTGACCTCGTCCCAGGTCATGGTCATTCTAGGTGGATAGGCCTTTGGCGCGAGCTGCTCATCTACGGCCTGCAAAATTGCCTGACGCTGCTCAGGCGTACATTCAATCAGACGCTGTGCTACCTGACGATAGGCCTCTGTCGATTCAATGCTCAGGTCCCAGCTCAGTCCGTTCAGTCCGCTCAGTCCGTTCAGTCCGTTCAGTCCGCTCAGTGTCAACGAATGCTGGGATCTGGCTCGAAAGGCTGAATACAGCGTATCTATCCACTGATTTTCACCCGTGTCCACATATGCTGTGGCCAAGTACAGCGTTGCGGGTAAATTGTACTTAGCCAAAATGGGTGCAGCTATTTGCAAATTGTTTAAGTAGCCATCGTCAAACGTAATTGCTACCGTCCCACGACGGATTGGCTCACCAGCGGCCAGCTGAGCCAGCAACCGATCGAGGCTCACGACATAACGACGCGCCGCCAAAAACTGCATGTGACGATCAAAACAGCCTGCCGACAAACAGTTTCGCGGGTCCATCCAAGCAACCTCGTGGGCACTTGGAATGCTGTGATACATTAAAATACTTGCGACAGAGCCGTCTATCGTCTGAGCGTTCAGCCGAGCGCCTAAGGACGATAGTCCAGTCCGGTACGACAGCATGTGCAGTTGCCGAAGCAGCTGCTTCTTGGCACTGAATATCTTGGTTGTATTAAGTGGATGCAGTGCCACCGAAACAGGAAATAAGGCAGTGGACTCAGCAGCAGCCATAGCAGCATCTACCCAAGAAAAATAAGACCGAAGAAAAGTAGGCGGGATTAACTCATTTGTATGAGTCTATTTCTTAGCGTTATGTTCCAGAGAAGACACGCTAGGCCAGCCGAAAATCTCTGTCAGGAAATCCTCATCTGCCGACGAGAAACGACTAAAGTGCATAAAAAGCGAATGTGTTCTATTGAAGGCAAACAATCCGCATTGAAATTAAACATTTTTTAATATTGCGGTAGGATGAAAGTATTAAAACTCTGTTTGACTACCACCTCTTACGACTGCTTCTTAAATACAATCTACAAAATACCGCGCTGGCACCCAATGGCTTTTTCTTCTCGGCAAATATCACCGGACAAATGGGGCATTTACAGTGAGGCAAGTCTGATTGCAACGGTCTCTTGCAAGCAAACTTGCGAAACAATTATGGCCAATCTCGCCAACGGACGCAGAGATGCGCCAGCGAGCGAACTCAATGAGCTTTACCAGGTCCCCCAGCTCAAACCGAAAAATGACCTTCGTAGCCAGGGCAGGCCTGCGGCAAAGCCGTCTACGCTGAAGCGGCAATCTCGTAAGAAAAAGAAAGAACAGCTAAGCCATCCAGCTAGTCAGATATCAGCTAAAGGCAAAGCTAAAAGTACCGATATCGCTGAAAGAGCCATAGCTGAAAGAGCTATAGCTGAAAAGGTCACAGGCAAAATCATGAGCGCCGAGACTATCAGCCCACAAAAATCTAGCGCGTAGAGAATCTAGTGCCTTGAGAATCTCTAGCATCTTGAGAATCTGGTGCCTTGAGAATCTAGTGCCTTGAAAATCTAGCGCCTTGAGGTCGATGATTGCTCTAGCGCTAGCCGTTTCGCCCTGCTCACCATCATGCTCGTTTATCTCTATATATGCTGACTTGCGATCGCCTCTCATATCCCAAATCTCATTCCAAATCTCGATATTGGCTTGGTCTGTTGAGTTTGGCACTGGTGACACTTTCACTGGGCTGTAGCAATAGCTCTGCACAAACATCAGGAACAGCCCCATCAGAACTAGAAGCGCAGGTCCAGCTGGCGCAGCAGTCAGACGCTATCAATAGCGATGATGGAATTTCTAATGAAGAGACTTTAGAGGCGATCACCTCCAATCAGGTGATCTATCTGGGCGAAACACATAGCAGTGAAGGAGACCACGCCGCTCAGCTAGAGATTATTCAAGCGCTGGGCGCACAGCAAGACATCGCCATCGGCCTGGAGATGTTTCAACGTCCTTTTCAGCCTGTGCTTGATCGCTACCTGGCCGATGAAATCTCTGAAGAAGCGCTAATCGAACAAAGTGAGTACGAAACCCGCTGGGGCTACGATTGGGAACTCTACGCGCCTATTATTCGCTACGCCAAAGAAAACAGCATTCCTCTCATTGCGCTCAACACGCCAGCAGAAGTCACTCGACAAGTCGCCACCGATGGACTCGACAGTTTATCTGGTGATGCGCTTACCTACATTCCGCCAGTTGATGAAATAGATACGACCGACGAAGCTTACAAAGAGTCTATATCAGAAGTATTCAATGCTCACGGCGGTGCTGGCCACAGTCTGAACTTTGAGAACTTCTTTGCAGCTCAAGTGCTTTGGGATGAAACGATGGCAGAGCAAATAGTCAGCCAGATTGAAGCTGACCCAACCCGTCAGGTCATTGCCCTAGTGGGCGAAGGACACATTGCCTATGACTATGGCATTCCTAACCGGGTAGAACGTCGGCTGCCAGAGATAGAGCAAGCCAGCGTTCGGCTGATCCCAGCCGATCAGCCAACTGATGCTGACTTTGCTGATTTTTCTTGGATTACAGAGTAGGTGCTACGCCTTGGGCTTAATCGCTGCTGTCGCTTTAGAAGCCCGTAGCTGACCACAGGCAGCGTCTTTCTCTAGACCTCGTGAGTACCGCACGCTCACAGCAACACCTTTATCTTTTAGCTGTTGCGTAAAGCCTTCTACCCGCTGACGACTGGGGCGCTGATAGTCAACTTCGCTAATTGGGTTGTAAGGAATCAGGTTGACGTGGGTTTGAAATCCGCGTAGCGCGCTCGCTAGTTCAACCGCATGCTCTGGGCGATCGTTAACATCTGCAAGCAGCACATATTCAAACGTCACCCGACGCCCCGTGGTGTTTACATAGTCGCGGCACTCGCCCAGCAGATCTTCTAGCGGATATTTCTCAGCGCTGGGAATCAGCTGGCGGCGAAGGGTTTGGTTGCTAGCATGCAGACTCACCGCTAGGGTGATTTGCATATGTTCTTCAGCCAGACGACGAATGTGACCAGGAATGCCGACCGTAGAAACAGTGATCAGTCTTTGGCCGATACCGACATCTTGATTGAGCGATCGCACCGCTGCTACAACATTGCTCGTATTCAGCAGCGGCTCACCCATACCCATAAATACGATATTGCTCACCCGCCGCTGAAAGTCTTCTTGTACCGTCAGCACCTGATCAACAATCTCGTAGGTCTCCAAATTGCGGGTAAAGCCGCCTTTGCCTGTCGCACAAAAGTCGCAGCCCATCGGGCAGCCAATTTGCGAAGAGACACAAACGGTCAATCGCTTTTCTGAAGGGATACCGACCGCTTCAATGATCAAGCCGTCTTTAAGACGCAGGAGATATTTAATGGTGCCATCAGGAGATTGGGAGCGGTGATGAATGTGCGATCGCCCCACCGGAAAATCTTTTACCTCAGCTCGCCACTTTTTCGAGAACACCGTCACCTCATCGAGAGAACGAATGCCCTTTTGATAAATCCACTGATGCAGCTGCTTACCTCGATAGGCAGGCTGTCCGTGGCGAGCGGCCCACTCGGTCAAGGCCTCAACCGACTGCCCAAGCAAAGGCTTTTCTGCGGTTTGCGGAAGCGTCGATTGTTGAGGCGTTGAAGTCTCTGCTGTAGTCGCAAGCATAGGAGTCGCAAGCATAGAAACTATGCTGTCTGAAGTAGCCGTCTGAGGTATCTGAATTGAGGTATCTGAATACAGATATCTATAGTAAAGCGATTGGAGAAAATGCGTAGAAAAATCAGATTCCCTTCCTTACTATTCTGAAGCGTCGCCTTCGTTAATGAGATCAACTAGACCTTCAGTCAGCGCTTTTGGATCCATAAACAGAACCTTAGAGTTATCGCTCTCACCGATCTTTTGATTGGCCGATACATAGTGCCGCGCCAGCAGATAGTTCAACACGTCCTTACCATTGCCTGTCGCCTCTAGCGCCTCAGACAAAATTCGCATAGACTCTACATCGGCCTGCGCTTCAGAAATCTTGGCATTTTTCGCAAAGGTTGCCGCTGTCTCTTTCTGCATTGCCTCAAGGACATCTTGCGGCGGATCTAGCTTTTGAATTTCTACCCGGTTTACCTTCAGGCCCCAGGGCGCAGTCGCTTCATCGAGCACATCGAGCAGCGCCCGGTTGATATCATCACGAGAAGAAAATAGCGTTTGGAACCGAATCTTACCTACTTCAGAACGCAAGGTGGTAATCACCAGCTCCTGCATCGCAAACTCCACGTCTTCAATGGCGTAGTAGGTTTTCTCCAAATCGTAGATGCGCCAGTAAATAATCGCATCCACTTCCAGGTTTACGTTATCGCTAGTAATGGCTCTTTGCGGCGGAATATCTAGCGTTTGCTCTCGCATCGAATCTTGCAGCACCACCGTGTCTAACAAAGGTACGATCATATTTAGGCCGGGCTTTAGCGTCCGCTTAAACCGACCAAGCCGTTCTACTAAAGCAGCATTTCCCTCTTTGACAATTTTTACCGAACCTGCGGTGTAGCCAAATATCAAAAAAGTTAAAACGGCTAAGATCGACGAAAACATAGCAGAGACTCAATTGGAGTGTGCTCTCTAATTAGCACGTTTGCCTGAAAAAGTATAGCGCTTGTCGTATTGGGCAGTGGCTACTGATATTACCCAGTTTATTTGATTTGTTGAACGTTCAACCATTGCACTGTTCATCGCACTGTTCATCGCATCAGACCTCTCGCCGACCGAACCTCTCACCGACCAGACATCTCACCGACCGGACTTCACGCTATCGAGAGCCCGAATGCACCAGCGGTAGTTCTACAGTGAATACCACCTGGTTAGACCCGCTTTCTACCGCGATATCACCTTCTAGGTGCGCCACTAGCTTTTGTGCCAAAGCCAGACCCAAACCCGTGCCACCTTGCTTCCACGGGTCAGCACTAGGCACCCGGTAAAACTTATCGAAAATCCGCTCTAGCTCTTTTTCCTCTATTTCAACGCCAGTATTCACGACACGTAGCTGCAACGTGTGCGGGCCACCTGACACTGAAACGTCAATATCGTGATCAGGCGGTGTGTATTTACAGGCATTGTTAATCAGCTCTGCCAGAATGCGATCGATACTGGCCAAATCTGAGCGGAGTTCAGGCAAGTTCTCAGGCACGCTCAGTTTCAACTGCTGCCCGCGGCTGATTGCTCTAGGCTTAAACCCACTCACCAGACTAGGCAGCCAGTTGAGCAATTCGATAGGCTGAATCATCATAGGATGGTTGCCCACGTCTAGCCGCTGAAGATCTAGCAGGTCGTTGATCAGGCTAATTTCTCGCTCACATTCTTCTTGCAAAATGCAGTAGTAGCGGGCCAGTCTGCTTTGCTCTGTCTGAGGCTTTTCTAGCTCTTCGTCTTTCAGGCCATATTCTTGAGCGAGGGTCACCCCCAATCGCTGCAGGGCCACTCGCATACTGGTTCCAGGCGTGCGCAGCTCATGAGAAACGGAGCTCAAAAAGTCGTCTTTAAGGGTATTAACATGCTCTAGCTCGCGTACTTGAGACTGGGATTCTTGATACAGCCGGGCCTGACGAATGGCGATCGCACATTGATTGGTCACCTGCTGCACCAGGCGAATATCCAACTCGGGCAGACACCTGTCTTTGTCGTTGATCAGCCACAGATCGCCCAGCACATCTCGATCGTCCAAGATCGGCGCGGCAAACATCGAAACATGTCCGCGCTGCGGATTGGGTGAAACAGAACAAAACTGTAGGTACTGCCCAGCCAACAGCTGATGGTACACCTCCGAATAGGCCTCCATTTGAGAGACCCGGCCACGCATCGTGTTCGATCCCTTGGCAAATTCGTAGTACACCGTAGACGTGCCCTGCTCTAGATCGTAGAGCGCGGTGTTTGCCTCCTTAGCGCCGAGTGCTTCAACCAGCTCATCGCCCGCCGCCTGCAAAATCTGCTCTTCGTCTAAGCTGTCACGCACGCGATCGGTAATACGCTTGAGCGTACCTTCTAACAGCAAAGCCGTATTCAACTCGGCCTGAGTGCTCTCTAGCGATCGCGAGAGTTCCTCTTTCTCTTGTTGAATTTGGGCAAGTGCGCCGAGCAAATCGGCCTTTTCGGTTGATTCGGACAGACTAGTCGGTAAGCTCATTTGCACAATTCAACGGATGTCACGTAAACAGCAGGTTGCCCGCTTGAATCTTAAGAATATAAGCCATTCTTGATTTATAAGTCGGGTGGCGACTGGTTTTTCACCTTCCGTACACAACTATTCACAAGTACCATCAGAAAGTTCAGAAAAAGCACGTATATTCACAGAGAACATACTGTCAAACAGATACCAAATACTGTCTATGGATTTAACTTCAACACCCAGAAAAATCCCCAGAACAATCCCCAGAACCGATGCATTAGTATCGCCCCAATCGGCGCTGTTAGCGGGTACAGATCAATCTAGCTCACCGATTATACGCGCACCGATTGTATTAGGTGTGATGGCATCAGGCAGTGGCAGTAACTTTGAAGCGATCGCCGAAGCCATTAGCAAAGGGGTTCTCAATGCCCGCATCGCCGTTGTCATTTACAACAATCCTCAGGCCAAGGTCGCACAGCGAGCACAGCGATTGGGTATACCAGCCGTTCTACTAGACCATCGCCAGTTTAGTAGCCGTGAGTCGTTGGACGATGCGATCGCGGCCCAGCTCATGGAATATCAGGTCAACTGGGTGATCATGGCAGGCTGGATGCGCCGAGTCACCGAGCGCTTACTCTCAGCGTTTCCCCGCCGTATTCTCAATATTCATCCCAGCCTGCTTCCCAGCTTTCCCGGCATTCGCTCGGTAGAGCAAGCGTTAAACGCCGGAGTCAAAATCACCGGCTGTAGCGTTCATTTTGTAGAGCTGGTAATCGATAGCGGCCCAATTATTATGCAGGCAGCCGTCCCTGTAGCGCCTGACGATACCGTAGAAACATTGCAGGCCCGAATTCAAGTACAAGAGCATCGCATTTTTCCAGCAGCGATCGCACTCGCCGCACAGCAGGTCAGTCATCCAACCGCATCTTGAACCAATGCCGTAATCAATGCGTAGAATCGACGCCCGTAATTACAGGCTGATTCAAAGTCAAGCCCAATCAAATTGAGTCAAATTGAATAAAGATATGAGAAATAAAATCTAATTTAAAGGAGCATAAGCCGTATAAGCACTTAAGTATTAACCGTAGATTTACCACTCAACACAACGGCCATTCTTAAGTATCTTCAAAGGCTTTTTCCAAGCCTTATAAAAACAAAAAACTATTTTTTTATATAGTGTCACTCTTAACGTCAACAGCACAATCAACTAACCACAACAAATGTCAACAAAAGAGCAGATAAAATATATCTCAACTCTTTATCTATCGTGAAAATTTGCCTCAAACCGGCATTCTTGAGAGATTTTACGGAATCAAAGTGTTTTCAGCGCTCATAATAAAACAAGCAAATATGGTTCTTTTAACGGAGTAAGTTATCAAACAAAATTGCTATATTTATGACATCTGGGTGAGTGTCAATTCCTAATGATTAATCTCACGATTAAATTCAGTTTCCGATCTTTTTATCCGGAGCAGTTGCTAACAGGAAGAAGACAGAAATATGAGTCATTAGGGTTCTAAAATATGTTTGGAATGTCAAATTTTAAGTCTAAGTCAAAAGGTCTAGAATCATTGGTTCGTACAGCAATGACCAACGGTGAGCTTGCCCCTGGCGTAGCAGCTCAAATCAGTCGCTACCGCACGGCTAAGCTGACCTGTGAAGAGCAAAGATTGCTAACAATTCTAGATGACGCAATTTCTGACGGCTGTATCTGTCCAATTGAGATTCCAGCTGTTCCTGTGCGATCGCGCCAGGTGGCTTATATCATGAGCTGATCTACATCAGCGCTGCATCATGAGTGATCAGCTCAGCCTTTTAGTAGGTGCTGAGTAGGCAGCGAAACCGTTATGTAACAATAGAGGGCAGGCAAAAGGTGACCGTACCTTTGCCTGCCCTTTGATTTTTTTGCGTTCTATTTTCAAGAATTATATTCTCAAGCACTTTATCTTCAAACACTTTATTTCAAAAAACAACAGAGAATCACACCTTATTCATCTCACCGTTTCAAAGAATTTTTAGTTCGTTCAACCCTCACTCAAAGCTAATTTTTGAGATTCTCTTAGCCATACATGTCATCAAATTCGCGCTTGGTCAGCCCCCTTGAACTCTCCCGTTGGATGCTATTTTCTATGGGCATTCGCATCCAGCTACACCACACCGACCGGCTGCCGCGATCGCCTTTTTTAACCATCGCCAACCACCGCAGCTTTCTAGATGCGCCTCTACTCATGGTTGCCGCGCGTCAACCCATACGCTTTGCCTGCCACCACTACATGTCACAGGTACCCGTAATGAAAAGCGTGGTCGAAGCGCTGGGGTGCTTTCCGCTAGATGACCCCAAGGTGCGAGGGCGCACTTTTTTCAAGCAGGCAACAAGCTTTTTAGAATCAGCGCAGTCTATTGGCGTTTTTCCAGAAGGCACCAATCCAATGGTCGATCTCACTGCGCCCGGTCAGGTTGGCCCCTTTCATCGAGGGTTTGCGCACCTGGCCTTTCGCGCACCCTTTTCAGAACTCACCATTGTGCCAACGGCCATCATTGCACTAGAAGAAAGCCAGCAGGACACCATTCCATTCAGATTCCTTGGCTGGTTTGATCCTAGCGAGCCGCTGTTTCAGAAAACCGGACGTCACCCCGCCGTCATTTACCAGAAAGTTGCGGTGGTCATTGGCAAACCTATCACCATTGGTGAGCGCGATCGCCAAAACTACCACGGCAGGCAGGCCAGCCAGGCTGCCGCCGAGCTAACCGACACCTGTCACAGCGCCGTTCAAACGCTTTTACAAGTAGGCTGCTACTAGCGGCGGCTAGTTTTCATGAGTGAATCCATCAGTGAATATTAAAGAGTGAACGTCAATGCGATGAGCCTAGCCACGCCTATCAAATTTTTATCACCGCAGCCTGCCGCACCCGATAAGCCGCTCTTCGTTTTTTTGCCGGGGATGGATGGCAGTGGGCGATTGCTCAGGCCTCAGGTCGAGAGGCTAGCCCCGTGGTTTGACATTCGCTGTCTGGCGCTCAGCCCATTCGATCAAAGTAGCTGGGAGCCACTGGCTCATCGAGTTACTCAGCTAATTGTGCAGGAAGTTGAACAGAAGCAGTCTATTTACCTTTGTGGTGAATCTTTTGGTGGCTGTTTGGCGATGCAAATTCTGACAGCGTCTCCGCAGCTATTCGAGCGTGTAATTCTCGTCAACCCGGCCTCTTCTTTTCGTAAGCTGCCCTGGATGCAGCTGGGCCCGCTAATCACCCGGCGGCTGCCGAGTATGGCTTATCGCTATAGCTCTAAGGGGATGATTCCGTTTTTGATTGAGCCACAAAGGGTAGATAGGCGCGATCGCGTCGCGTTAGAAAATGCGATGGAGTCTGTTCCGGTTAAAACCGCTGCCTGGCGGATGTCACTCCTCAGCCAGTTTGAAGTTGAACGTCTCCCCTTAGAAAGAATGACTCATCCGGTGCTTTTAGTAGCTGGCGGCAACGATCGCCTGCTCCCTTCTAAGCGCGAAACCAAAAGCCTGCTCAAGCGATTTCCTAACGCTCAGCTGACGCTGCTGCCCAAAAGCGGCCATGCCTGCCTGCTCGAAACCGAAACGAACCTGCTCAAAATTCTAAGGGACTACCAGTTCTTGCCGTCATGAACTGAGCGTCATCCCTGAGCGTCGCCGAAGTCCTCTATTATTTAAACTAATACACGTCATATTTAAACCTATACACCTTTATCCCTACAGACCCATGTCTCAAAATTTTCGCGGGCCTCTTCAACGGCTTGTCAGCTGGAGCCATCGGCTCGTTTGCTTGACTGCAATCGCCCTCTTTAGCCTTCAGCTCATCAGTGAGCCTGCGCTAGCAACAAGCCTTTACAGCATGCCGCAGACGCTTAAAAGCGACACCTGGGTAGTTGACGAAGCTTCGCAGGTATCTCGCCTCAATGAAGGCAAAATCAGCAGTGCCCTTGCGCAGCTAGCGAAAGACACGGGTAACGAAGTGCGCTTTGTCACCATTCACCGACTAGACTATGGCGAAACGGTCCAGTCCTTTGCCGATCAGCTCATGGACAAATGGTTTCCGGATCCAGACACGCAGAGCAAACAAACTATCATCGTGCTAGATGATGTCACGAACAATATTGGTATCAGCGTAGGGGAAGAATCCGCCCAGATTCTGAATACTGATCTAGTTGGGAGCATTACGGGAGAAACCATGAAGGTGCCGCTACTAAAAGGCAACCAGTACAACCAGTCCTTTCTGGGTGCGACCGATCGCCTTGTAGCCGTACTCTCTGGTGAGCCAGATCCAGGTCCCCCAGAAGCCTACGACGACACTGTAGATACTGAACGTACGTTTGCTACCGCCGAAGAAACAGAGGCAACGCGAGGATCTTCTACTGTGGTAGTGGTAGTTTTGCTGATTGCTGCCACTGTTATTCCGATGGCGACTTACTACTGGTATGTCTCAGCGGGTGGCTGATTGAATATAAATTGAATGTAAAAAGACGTCACGGCATTGAGCCTGTGACGTCTTTTTTGTTTGAGCATAGATACGGCTAATATAGCGGTTCCTGATTGCGTGAGGTACGATTCTGAGACAGTGACACAGGCAA
>ERZ1740058.202-NODE-202-length-51654-cov-12.571038_pt1 | contig 51654 bp, 39 predicted proteins | sample MGYA00581745_ERZ1740058 | MGnify/ENA primary metagenome ERZ1740058 (study PRJEB43018, sample SAMN04849742) | marine metagenome | isolation source: floating plastic debris | place: Pacific Ocean | collected 2008-08-30 | study: EMG produced TPA metagenomics... | reverse complement strand
GAACTTTGCCTCAGGATAGACCTAGGGTAAGCTCTTTCCAAGAAATCTCCTAAAGCAGAAAATGGCTGTAAGGGTTCAGCAGTGACAAATCCCAACGACTGAATACGCTGTTTTCAAGCAACTCCCTTACCAGCTTGAGCCATGATTTGACCCGGTGAAACAGACACTCATCAGCAATGGTAAACAGAACTGACGCAGTGGAATCCAATTTTAGTCCTGTAAAACTGCCGAATTTATTTTCGCTGTCGTAACACTAGCGAGAACAATATCTGATAAATATCAACAGCAGTTGCCTAACTCCTTCGATAGGATCTTTCTAAAGTTGGATATCCATTGAGGAAAAGCATCGATAATTTTGAATCACAGGCTTCACGACTGATGCCCCGGAGCTGATTAGTGAACTGAACCACGCCTATCTTAAAAACGCAGAGTTTTTAAAGGCTGCTCTGATGATGTCTGAGCCAGTAGTTGAGACCAAGTTTCAGCTCATTGGCATAGGCTACTTCCGGACTACGATTGCTGATGTCGACATGGTTTAAGTAGGTTTCTTTCTCAAAATCAACTAGGACGCTTTCAGACGCCCATGATTTCGATACCCATTTGGGGAGTCTTCTTCTTCATCTTGCTAGTACCCGTTTTAATGGTGCTGAGTACCGCCTATTGGATGGGGTCGTTTCGGCGCCATCCACATTATCATCTGCGCGGCGTGTCTGCTAGTGCACCGCATTTCCTCAAAACGGTGGCGAGCATGTCGGATTCTTTGATGACTCAGGGACAGCCCATCGCCTTTTGGTCAGAGATTGACGCCATCCAGACGGCTCGATTAGAGCTGATTAACCAGGCCCAAACTTTGATTCAGTTTGAGACGTTTATGATCACCCCAGGCCGCCGGGCAGAAGCGTTTGCGGATGCCTTATGCCGCCAGGCGATCGCAGGCGTTACCGTGCAGATTTTGGCCGATAGCTATGGCGCCCATGAGCTGTCGGCAGCTTATTGGCAACGACTGACTCAAGCGGGCGTTGACGTCAGATTTTTTAATCCATTTTCGGTGCGATCGCCCCAAGACTATCTCAAGCGTAATCACCGCAAGCTGCTAATCATCGATCAACAGGTGGCAACGGTAGGTGGCGCTGGCATTTCCGACCTGTGGGATGGCAAAGATGGGAAATCAGGGCGGCCCTGGTATGACTTCGAGGTGCAGTGGCAAGGCGAAGTCGTGGGTCTGCTGAGCGGATTTTTTTGGCAACACTGGCTGTCGGCTGAAGGGCGAGTTGATCTGAGCAATTACGCGCCACTAGCCGTAGCAAATTCCCGGCAAACCCCTGTACTGATCACCCCCGGCGAAGATCCAACAATGGGCGACTCCCCCATTCGCGGCCTATTCCAACTCTGCATTTTATCGGCACAAAAGCGGCTTTGGATTGCTAGTCCCTATTTGCTACCCGATCAGAGCACCTGCAAAATGCTGAGCACGGCGCGGCAGCAAGGAGTCGACGTCCGGATTCTGACCATGGGGCCGAAGAGTGACAAAGGCTACGTTTACTGCACCTCTCGCGAACGCTACGGTGCGCTGTTGAACCACGACATTCAAATTTATGAGTATCAGCCCAGCATGATGCACGGCAAAGCCATTCTGATTGACCACCAGTGGGTCAGCTTAGGCAGCGCCAATCTCGATCCTCGCAGCTTTTTTCACAATGATGAACTCAATCTCTGCACCTGCGAACCAGAGCTACTAGCAAAAGTTGAGGCCTTCTTTGAGCAGGGCTTTCAGCAAAGTCATAGGGTGAACTTACCGCAGTGGCACCGTCGGCCCTGGCATGAACGATTCGTCGGGCGTCTGGGCAACTGTTTATATTGGCAGCTATGAGGGGCGTACAGCCCTCAGAATATCAGCGGGAAGGGTTCTGAATTTTCAATTTTGATTCTGGGCCGAGACAAACTCAAAATTGCTCATCATCGATGCTATCAATCTCACCCACCGCATCCATTGCGCTCATCATATTTCAGGTAAACCGCTCATCAACCCCAGGCAAATTCGGGTTAGGAAATCAAGGTCCAGCGTTTCGAGGCGATCGCTCGATTGATGATAGTGCGGATTGCGCAAAAAAGACGTATCGGTCACCATCACAGCGCGATAGTCGCAGTCCCAAAACGCAGCATGGTCGCTGCGGCGAGTGGCAGGAACTACCTGACCACGATGGGGAACTGGCAGCCATTCACAGGCCGCCCCAGCGGACTTAATGTGGTGTTTGAGACGCCGCATTGCCATCAAAGTCGACAGATTGCCGACTAAAGCAATGTAATCCCCTGTATGGGGATAGAGCGGCGCTAGCAGCGGGGTTGGATAGGTCTGACTGTGTGGAGCGCGATCGCAATAGCCCAGCATCTCCAAAGACAGCATCAGATGAACGGGTTGGTCAGCGGCCCGCAGAGCTTCACCATAGGCTCGACTCCCCAGCAAACCATACTCCTCCATATCAAACGCCACCAACCAAATTGGTCGCAGCAGTCGCTGAGTCGAAAAATAACGCGCTAGTTCTAGCAGTACGGCTACGCCGCTAGCGTTATCGTCGGCGCCGGGAGTGCCAGGCACTGTGTCATAGTGGGCCCCAATAATCACGGGCGCGGCAGGAGCAGACAGAGCCGCAGTGCCCGGCAACTGCACAATCCAGTTGTGGTGGCTACGACCTCGCACGGTAAATGAATGGCAGCTTACGGTGCCCCAAGCCGACAAAGTTAGCCGCAAGTATTGCTGAGCTAGCTGATGGTTGCCGGAAGCCATGTAGGGATGGCGATCGCCGACAAGTTGGCGCAAGTGTTCTAAAAGACCAGTCTGGACCGCATCAAAATTCCACAGATCGTGGTTCGACTCGTTCAAATTGGCTGCCATGTGCCGCAAAAATAATTTTTCTTAAGATTTCCGAAAAAACGACGCCTATTCTTCCGTTCTGGAGACCACCTCTGACAATCTATTGATTCCGAAACTCAACGAACATGCTTATACTGAATGACTGGAGTAGTTTTGTATTCCACAATACGAATATTACTGCCGTGCTCGCATTAGTCACATGAGTCAAGAACCTCTGAAAAGTCGTTATGCAATTTTTGGAAATTGTCTATCTAAAATCTGATGGGATTCACAGGGTGTCAAGCCGTCAAAACGGATCTTCATACCCTCCACACGGCAATGTAGATTTTTCCTGATCGACAAAATGTCGCAAACGCTGCGATCGCTTGACGCAGCAGACGATGAATTGTGTTTTCGCTGTAGCTAATTTTTCACGCTTGTCACACGGGTATTGGCGCTCGCCAAAAACTATGGAAATTCTGGGAATCGTTTGGGCCGCATCTATTGTGCATCCAGCTGCTGCCAAATCTACTAAACAACTTGAACCTTCATTCATGCAACCGCATGATCCTTCACTAATATATGACGAACCGTGGTGGCGATCACTGCAGGCCACCTATCGCTGGACTGCACTTTGGCAGTCGTCGACCTTACCGGTCGTCTCGGGCAGCTTATCGTCTCCTGAAACCGATGGTTCGCCAGCTCAAAACGAAAGCGCGTCCACGGCCAACAGCAGGGTCTCTTTTCAAGCCCTTGTGCCCGTGGTCAGTCCTATACTCAGCAGCTTTGAGCCCTTTGCTGAACTCGCGGTGGATGAATTAGCGACGAGCGCTAGTCTGCTAGCCAAAAAGTTCGAACTCGATACCGCCAATCATGACGGTCACGATCAACTAGCGTCTTCCGCTGCTGTTCCCGCTGAGCCAACAACAGCACAGATCACTCTGACGCCAGTTGTAAACAGTGCTTGCCAACCAGCGTTACCGGCTCATCACCAGCAGCTTGACTCGGCATCAAACCCGAATGCTAAAAATCAGGTTTGGATACATAACCGCTTTATTGGTGAAGTGTCTGGCGAAGCGACTGCTCAAAAAATTGCCGCTCAGTTAGCAGCCTTAACTCAGTCCAATGAGTTTGATCTCAATCATCTATTGCCCCTTGTCGGCGATGACTTTGTCGGTATTGGCTATCAAGATAGAGTTCTTTTCATTGTGGATGAAAAGTTCAAATCCCATCCTGAAGTGCCGGCGACTGTAACAGCGGTGCAGTGGGTCAATAATCTGCGGGCTGCTTTTGATGCAGCTCCCATGGGGGTAGCCGACGTGCAAATGGCGATTGCGGGTCTAACGACCACCTCGGAAACGCTGCACGGTATGGCCTCCTGGTATGGGCCTTGGTTTCACGGCAAACAAACTGCCAACGGCGAAATTTTTGATGAAAACGCTCTGACCGCTGCCCACAAAACTTTGCCCTTCAATACTCGTCTAAAAGTTACCAATCGCCTCAACGGTAGGGCGGTTGTTGTTCGCATTAATGACCGAGGGCCTTATGTCGGTGAGCGATCGCTTGACCTATCTAAGGCTGCGGCCCAATGTCTCGGCAGCACTACTGACGGGGTTGTTCCCTATGACGCTGTGATTTTGGAACCGATAGATAAGCCCGAACTGGAAGACCTAACTACAGCCCTACTCCCCAGCGATTAGAAACAGGTCATCCGCTGACTGCGGCTTCCTCTGAGGCCAAGCATGACCGAGCTCGCTCAAAAATAGCTAAGGTTGAACCGCCTTCAGTGTCAGGGCTCCCCGGCAAAAGCCTGATCGCCCTCGGTGCTCAGGTGTCGGCGCTAATTTTGTGGACCAGAAGCTGACGCTTTTGTGGCTGGAGCCCAAGAAATCGGCATAAAGGCATCTCTCAATTGAGAGATGCTTTCGCTTACTTAATTTTTGTATGGCTTATAATCAAAAATTATTCCGCCGAAATATTTTTTACTTTTGAGTCTATTTCAGGACTGCTAATAATCAAGAATGCTTGTAGTGAAAGGGATGTAACCATTTATCTCGATAAAGAGCACGTAAGTTTTATTTTTATTCAAGAATCAAAAAGAGTATTTATGGCTATTTTCATAGAATGGGTGCTTGATTTTTAGGTGGCTGAAAATTATTTTTAGGTTCTATCGGCTGATAGATGCACCTTAGAAATTTTTTGTCCGCAGTTGCGAGATTGGCATGTTTTTTGAGAAATCCATTGAAGTTTTAGAGCGTATTAATGGAGAATTCGTCAATGATCCGATGCCTGAGCAGGAAAGCACACTGTTATTTAGAAGCAGCTATGGTGTTGGCGGTGCAGACTATTCTGTAATGTCTGATGCAGAACGCTGGCTATCGCTTGACCAATATTTGCCATTTCAAAGAATTGCTCTAACGGTGTTTCAGGCTCGCAACGTGGCAGCTGTAAGTTCGTTAAAAAAGCTGCTGGTGGCTTTGCCAAGCCCGCTCTATGCCAAGAAAATTTTGCTGCGAGCGCTGCTGCAACTGCTTGAGTGTGAATTGGAAAATGGTCAGTGGATTTTAGACCACTGTGACTGTTTGCTGCCAGAATTAGACCTTAAAGCCACCGCCCAAAGCATTGCCATACAACATCTGACTTCTCTCGGATTTTCCTCACCACATGATTTCGAGTTGTCGTCAGAAGCCCGACTAAAAATTTCTGAGCCCGCTTGCACTATTTTGCTCTCAGCACTCTCCGACAGCGATCGCATCGTCATCGAAAAAGTACTGCTCGATCAGGATTGCCGTGGTTGAAAGCGATTAAATCATCGCTAATTTGACTTTTTTTAAGACGTTTTCACATAAAATTCACGATTACTTCTTAAGGTTGCTTCATACGAGGAAGCAAATTTGTGAGTACTGTGCCGTCAGTGGCTCAAATTGTTGCTCCATCTGGTTCCTCTTCGCTCAGCAACACTTATTCAATTGTGGCTTTATGAATTTTGAGTTGATGAACATTGACCTCATCGATTTAATCGGAGACCTAGCGTCTGAGGGCGATTTGACCATTGCGCCGGCGATTGATCGCAATCAAAATACGTGGCGAGACAGCCCGGTCATCGCCGACTATGAAAATTTTCAGCAAGCAACCATAAACGTGTTGCGAGAGCGGGAGCAAACGGCCCTGCAGTCGCTGAAACAGGCTCTCTCAGAGCTGTCCAGCCCTCAGCATATCCAAGAAATTTTGTTCAAAGCGGTCTGCACGCTACTTGATCAAGAGCCCGAAGTCTCTGAGTGGATTTTGAGGAATCATGACTACCTAGAGCCGGAATTAAGCCTGTTAAAAGTCGCTCAATACATTGTGCTGCACTGGCTAGAGAAACTAGGACTAAAGTATTCCCGAGATTTTGACTTTAGCCTTGAAGGACATCTGATTGTTTTTGCTCCGTCTAACTTACTGGCTTTATTAACAGCCATGCCAGAAGGCGATCGCCGTTTGGTGGAAACGATTTTACTGCCCCAGTAGTCATATCCACTGTTAGCTTTTACGTTAACGCTTAATACTTTTAAGCTTACTCGCGTCGTTGAAGCATTATCATCGTCACCAATTGTTACAGTTTGCCCCTGCTTTTTGATAGCTGACGCGCCCTAGCAAGAGCAGCCATTACTCTAAGAGTAGATGCCTGATTGATGTTTTACAGGATAGTGACTTTCGCGACTGCATTCCCTTCACCCGAACGGGTGTCAGCCCCTCTAGGATTAGCAAGTGCGTTCAATGACCACCTCCCCCCTGCGCCTTTACCAACTATTGGCTCGCCTGCCAGGGCCCAGCCATTTGAGTCGGCGAATTCTAACGATCGCATTTGTTTGTACTCATATTCCGCTGCTGGTGCTGACCGGCTTTCTGCTGAGTCAGGGAACTTGGAGTCAAGAAGTCCAAATCATTGTCATAGCAATTATCTCCGGCTCCACTTTACTGGGCATTGCGATTACTCTGTCTGCCCTACGAGCTTATATGGAGCCCGTACAGGCAGTGATTGCGGCGATGGAAAACTACGTCAAAAGCCATCAGTTGCCCCGGCTACCGACCACTTACACCGATGAGTTAGGCACCTTACTGGCCAAAACTCAAAGCACATTGACGGCGCTGCACCACGAAATTGAAGCCGTACAAGAACTTAGCTTGCGGGATGAGCTTACTCAACTGCACAATCGTCGCTTCTTCAATTATCAATCAGGACTCTTGTTCAATCACGCTCAAAGGCACAACCAATCACTGTGTCTGATGATTTGCGACCTGGACCATTTCAAACAGGTCAATGATCGCTTTTCCCATCAGGTGGGTGATTTAGTCTTGCAGAAGGTTGCCAAAGTGCTGATGGCCGAAACTCGCAGCCTAGATCTGGTAGCTCGCCTGGGTGGTGAAGAATTTGCCATTGTCCTGCCGGACACAGACCTGAAGCAGGCAGAGCCCCTGGGGGAGCGGTTGCGATTTGCGATTGCCAACTATCACTGGGCCACAATTGAGCCGGAGTTAACCATCACCCTCAGCATCGGCATCAGCGATAATCGAACTGCTCTGTCGATTCAAGAGCTGATGATTGCTGCTGATCAAAAACTTTATCAAGCTAAAAATAACGGTCGCAATCGAGTGATGGTGAGCAAATAAGGTCTGCCAGCTTCGCGAGTTTTGCCAAAATTAGCCAGCAATGCGAAAACCTGCCATCGTTTTCTTCGCAATTCAGGACTGGGGCGCGTCATCCGTTAAAGCCAGAATGCTTGTGGTATGAGCATTACCGCGCTCGCTCTGCAAAACGAACTAGGGGCTGAAACGCTTTCAGCATCAGGACTTGGCCGCTAAATAATGACAGCCCTTGCATTTGGGCAAAATGCCATACGCCCGCATCTACCTAGCGTCCCTAGCGGCTGGGCCGCTGAGACTGCTTATTTCATAATCACGCTGCTGGCTAACCAATCTTGAGGCTGGAGAAAAATATCGTAGAGCTGATGTTCGGGCGTGCCCGGTTCAGGCTGATAACTGTATTCCCAACGCACAAGAGGCGGCAAAGACATCAGAATAGACTCGGTACGACCATTGGTTTGCAGACCAAAGATGGTGCCGCGATCGTACACTAGATTGAACTCAACATAGCGGCCCCGGCGATAGAGTTGAAAATTACGCTCGCGATCGCCATATGCTTGACTTTGACGCTGCTCAGCAATTGGCACGTAGGCAGGCAAAAACGCTTTGCCGCAATCATTCACAAAGTTGAACAAATTTTCCCAACTGCGCTGGGGCAGTTCGCCAATCTGTTGGCTATGCGCCGCTGCTGAGCCATTTTCATCAGGGCCCCGATACAGCTCGCCGCGACCATCTTGATAGTCGAAAAAAATACCGCCAACGCCGCGCGTTTCGTTGCGATGCTTTAGGTAAAAATATTCGTCACACCAGCGTTTGAATACTGGATAGTAGTCAGCGTGATGGCGATCGCAGGCCGCTTTCAAAGTCTGGTGAAAGTGCTTAACGTCTTCTAAATAAGGATAGTAAGGGGTCAGGTCAATGCCGCCGCCAAACCACCAAACCGGGCCCGCTTCAAAATAGCGATAGTTAAGATGCACCGTGGGAATGTAGGGATTGTGCGGATGCAGCACCATCGAAGTGCCCGTAGCATAAAAATCGTGGCCGGCGGCTTCAGGACGCTGCACCAAGATACTGGAAGGCAGTTGCTTGCCCCACACTTCTGAAAAGTTAACGCCGCCTTGCTCAAAGACACCGCCATTTTTGAGCACCCGCGATCGCCCCCCGCCGCCTTCCGGCCGCTCCCACTGATCCTGCTGAAATTTGGCTTGACCATCCAGCGCTTCCAGCCCCGCACAGATTTCATCTTGAATACCCTGCATAAACGCACTGACGCGATCGCGAGAATTAGCAGGAGGCGGAGCGGACACAGCAGTAGACGCTTGATGGCGATTGGAAATGGAAGAAGTCGTCATAAAGCAGGCAAACCTAACCACAGAGCAATTACGGAACCAAATTACCAGAAAGATCAAAGTCGCGAAGAGGGACCCGTCTGGCGGCGACAAGAACCTGGCGGCAGTGCCACGCTGTCAGAGTTTTGGATGGGCATACGTAACAATGCTGTTGCACTATGAAGCCATCTAGTTAGCGTTCAATCGGTGCATCAGCTCGTCAGGCATTAGTCGATTTTAACCCTACTCTGAATCAGCCCCGGAGCAAAGGTTATAAAACATTTCTCTACAATGAAAGCGCTATCGAAACATCGAAAACCCGGAATATTTAAGACAGTATTTTCAACTGGCCTGATCGCTGGTGGGCCATGACAGCATATTCCTATTCTTATAAGTGATCATCACAGTTTGTCTTTTCAGCCTGTTGGTCATTTATCTCAGAAAGTTTAGAGTCGGCCACTGTGCTAATACTCAAGGTGCGTTCACAGTCATTAATTTCTGAATCGTTATCGTTGTTGCTCCTTTTTTCATCATGAAAGTGTTTCAGTTTTTTGGGAGAAGGCCCGCCACCACCGCCTGCCTCAGCAATGTCCCCGATGGTTTCATGCCTCACTATGCCTGCAATGGCCTGATCTATCGCACATATGAAGCTCTCAGCACGGCTCCGGTCGAGACGCTGTGGCAGACGCTCATCAACTTAGCTGATATATCCTCCTGGCATCCTTTAATCGATAGCACTAATGCTCCCAGGGGGTTAACGGCTAAACCGGGTTTAATTTATCGGGTGATTCCTCGCTGGTTGCCGATTCCCGTACAGATTTTTGTGGAGCGGGTTTCTCCCCCAGAGCTGATTAGCATTCGGTTATTGTCCGTGCCGGGATTGGAAGAGCGCGTCATCTATCGTCTGGAATCAACGGTATGGGGCACTCAAATTTCCCACTCGATTTGCCTACGAGGCTGGCTGTCGCCCCTTGCCTGGTCAGTGCTGAGGCCTTTTGCACCAAAGATCGCCGAGGCGATCGCTCGAGCGGCGGAAAACACCACCCTTCCAGCCTTGCCCAGAAAGAAGTCTGGGTTCGGGGAGGGCAGAGTGTGAGGGTGATGGGGTGGCTGGGTATCAGGCTGGCTGGGTGGCTGGTTTGTTTAGTGCGGGCATCTTGCCTGCGAGCGGAACAATTTCTCTGCACTCTGCATTCCGTATTCTGAACGTCGAATTCATTACTCTGAACTTTGCCCTGCTCCTACAGCATGATGTAGGAAGAATTGGAGACGAAGTTGGGAGCTACGAGCGACTGATAAATACCTTCGACTTGGGTAACGTTTTTGGCCAGGGTGTAGCGCTCCAAAACGCGCTGCCGAGCTTTGTGGCCTAACAGGCGGGTCATTTCTGGATGGTTGCGAAAAATCGGCAGAATGGTTTGCAACTGCTGACGCACCCGTTGAGTATCGATCACAATCCCAGCGCCTGCTTCCAAGACTTCTCCATCCGCTCCAGCATCAGTAGCAGCGCAGGCTGTACCACAGGCCATCGCTTCCAATAGCGACAGCGAAAGACCTTCCACCAGCGATGGCAGTAAAAAGACGTCGGCGCCACGCAGGATATCAATGCGGCGGCTCTCATCTTTGACAAATCCCAGCCAGTGAATCGATTCATCATCGTAAAACGCCCGCAGCGAGGCTTCTAATGGTCCGTTACCGACGATCACCAATTGACAGTTAGGGCCCATATCGGCCTGTCGCCAGGCCCGCAGCAGCGCTTCCACATTTTTTTCCGGAGAGATGCGTCCCTGATAGACAAATAGCTGACGAGCCTGCAGCGTTGATTTAATCGCTGATGGCCCTGGTGAATATTTATTAACATCCACTCCGTTGGGAATCACCGCTAATCGTTCCGCTGGAACGCCCAGGCGCATCAGAATATCACGCTGTAGCTTGGAGAAGACAATCACGCGATCGCAGCGGGCCAGTGTGGACGCATACATCTGATAAGTAAAATGCTGAGCACCAGAACTCAGGGTCCGCAGCTTGCGGTCAAAGGCAGGATGAAAGGTGACCACTAGCGGCAACTGCAGATTGGCGCAAATTTCCGGCAAGCGAAAATCTAGGGGTGACAACGTTAACGAAGCGTGAACGATGTCGGGATTTAGCTGCCGTAAGGTTGCTACCAAAAGCTTGCCAGCCCGCAGCGAGGGGATGGTCAGGACTTGTGATTTAAACCAAAAAGGTAAGGAAATTTCTTCCAAAACATGGTTGCAATCATCCTTTACCCAGGTCATTTGAGCGCTGTCGTCAGTGGCCGCAACCTGCTGATGATCAAAATGTAGAAAAGTAACTTGATAGTTACGCTGTAGCAGAGCGTAGGTGATTTCTCGACCGTAGGTAACGTTGCCACAAAACGGCGATTTTTTGCCAAGCCATACTACGTGCATCGACAGGGGGGAAAGCTTCCTTATCCGCAGAATGAGGGCGGTTGACCGCTGTTCGCTTAGAAACCTAAGCGCGATCGCCCTCTTGCTTAGCGAGAGAAGCGTTTGCTTTGCTGTCATCACCCGTACCGGCACTATACCAGGTCAACAGACCTCCCGAAGCAACAACTCCACCGAGAATCGTTAAGACTAAAGACAGTCCCAGCCAACTCTCAGCGACACTTGCCAGCGCCAGCGGCAGACTCAAAGCGATGTTGACAACGTTATTCTGCAAACCGAATACTTTACCTCGCATGGCCGCCGGTGTTTCTTCCTGAATCGTCGTCTGCATGGGAATGCCAATCAAAGCGGCAAAAAATCCCAGCAGGGTAATTAACGCTAGGGTCGGCCACAACTGTTGCGTGGTCAACGCCATGCTTGTTAGCGCGATCGCCATGCCGATGGAACCGGCGAGCCCCAACCACTGCCGCGCCAGTTGAGCCCCAAATTGACCCAAAAAGGCTGCTCCCACAGCCATGCCAACCCCAGCCGCCGCTAGCAAAAAGCCAAACTGTGATGACTTCAGCGCTGGCATCACCTCTGCCAACCGCACCGCCAGCACCGCTAAAGCCGCAAACACCGAAAACAGCAGTACTAGCTGCACAATGGCGTTGCGCACCACGGGTCTTTGCGCCAGATAGCGCACCCCGTCTTTAATATCATCCCAGGGATGGGGGGGCTCGTGTTCCGGCAGCGTATCTTTGGAGGTGTTGACTGCAATTAACAGTAATCCAGCGACCAAATATCCCGCGCCCACCAGCAGCGATTTGCCCCAGCCGGCGCCACCGTCCAGGGATGCCAGCCAAGTGTCAGCCAGGGACAGCAGCGGTTCACCGATCGCAAAGCCGATGATTACTGAGGCCATCATCGTGGTGGTGTATAAAGAGTTAGCTGACAGCAGGCGCGACTTTTTAACGAGCAGAGGGATCATCGCCTGCTCGGCTGGCGCGAAAAACTGAGTCAGCGTCGACACCGCAAACGTTATGCCCAACAGCAGACCAAACCCGACTGGAACTTGACGCATTGAGCCCCAGTCTTGAGCTAGCCAGAGCACCAGCGGCAGCGCTACAACTAGTCCGCCCCGCAAGAGATTGGTCAACACCAATACGGTTTTCTTGCTCCAGCGATCAACATAAACGCCCGCCAAAGAACCAAACAGCACTGCCGGCACCGTGAAAGCCACCATGACCGCCGACACCCAACCGCTAATCGTCTGTCCGGGGGCCTCAAACTGGCTGCCAATAATGGCAATCATCAGCACCAGATAAACTTTGTCAGCGAGTTGAGAAAAGACTTGACCGCTCCAAAGAGTCAAAAAGTTGCGGTTTTTCAGTACCGGCCAAAAACCTTCATTTTGCGGTGTGGCTTCATCAGACACAGCCGCTGACTCGATACGCTGATCAGTCTCACCACCGGTGGCTGACGGGGACTCTTCGGAGGACGAATTAAAGTCTGACTCGCGCAACATTTACCTTGCCGAAACCGGTGCAGAAAAACAGGCATCGATGAGCGTGGCTGACCGAATCGGACGATCAAAGTGGAACTCAGCGTATTCCCTCAACAGTCGCTCAATGCGCTGCCAGCCCAGAAACCGCTGCTGTTCAGTAGTCAATCCTGGTAGCGATCGCTGCGTGATCAACTGGTCACTGCCCAACTGTTGCAACCATATCAGCTCTGAGGCTGAAATCAAGCTCACTGGCGGACGTTTAACCGATCTCTGAGGGCGATCGCCTTTTCTGCCTGTACTAACAGCGTAGCGCCCTGCCGCCGTTCTTGCTCGCGGACTCGTCATCGCTGGCTGATGTAAATAGTCTTGCCCGACAATGCCCCCTGCCATGGCGCTGAACCCAACCTGCCAATCGGCCCGCGATAAATCAGGCTCAAGCTCCACTTGACTGACACAGCACTGTCGGAGTTCTGGAGCCACCCCGGCAGCCACCAGCAGCTGAAAGATGCCCTGACTTAGACAGGCCAGAATATCCGTCTGTTCAGACTGTTCCAGCCGCTGTAATTGTTCGATTAAAAGCGCAAACAGGTCGCCCTGGGGCTGCCCACCCAAGGCTTGACATAACACCAGCTCGGCTAAGTATTGGCTAGCCGTCAGCCGGGATAAATCAGCCGATAACTTAGGGAACGATCGCACGGTTTCCGCCTGCACCAACTTATCCAGATTTTTGCCCTGCACAATAAACAGTTCGTTGACCACAAACTGACCGCTGCGGCCCGCCAAACGGGACTTATGCTTGCGGGCTCCAGGCACAATTACTCGCACCAATCCATATTCAATCGTCAAAATTGTTACTAGACGATCCGTCTCGCCCATGGGCAGACCTTTGAGATTGATTCCAGTGGCTTTATAGGAGCGGGACATCAGGGTGCGAGGGTAGCAGAGTATGAGCGTGGGTGGAGCGAGTGAGGTGAGCAAAGTGGGTGGGGTGAGCGTTAAGGCGATGAAGTTTGGTTTTTGATACTTAGTTCTCGGCGTTCTGAATTCCAAACTTTGAATTCCGCATTCTGACCTCTGAACTTATTCCAGGTTTCTAAACAGAGCTTTACTTGACCAAACATTTGCCTACATTTGTTTAGGCTACTTCAACAAAAACTAGGCAAACACAACAGTTCATTTCAACTGCCTCAACGCAACTGTCATTTACCGGCAAAATGGAAACCATAGACGCCCCGTTAACGATATGTCGTGTGGCGAAGTGATTAGGCTATTACATTCTCACACTCACACTCTTTATTGGGGCAATTGTTTGGTTGGAATTATTTTTAGATTATGCTCTCTCAACAAACTCCGTCTCGTGTGACTTGGACACCTTGGGTACTCGCGATCGCCGGCTTTTGGTTTAGCAGCAATCTGGTGCTTGATTTGTTGGTCATGCCAGTGATGTACATTTCAGGGATGGGTGCTGAAACCGATTTTGCCGCAGCCAGCTATTCTCTGTTTTGGTCGTTTAATCGGCTGGAACTGCTGTGTGCCGCCGCTCTTCTGACCGGTGTGTTGGCGCTGCGTCAGCGACCTTCCGAATTTGAGATTAGTGAAAGTGGCAGTCGCTGTCGTTGGGCCTTAATTTTTGGACTACTGCTGTTAAGCGCCACGCTGATCGATACCTATTGGCTGACTCCCGAAATGAGCGCGATGGCCTTTTCCCTAGAAGGCTCAGCCCGTTCGGCATTAGCTCCCGTCATGGCCGGCATGCACAGCTGCTATTGGCTGCTTGAGGTCGGCAAGCTGGTTAGTCTGGGAAGCATGGCGTGGTTGTGCCTGAAAGACTTGCGATCGCCCCGAACGGCCTATGCGTCAGCAAGGCTATCAGGCTAATTGCAGAATGCCCTACCACGGGTCACAAATGTATTAACGTCATGCTTTTCTAGCTGTAGTCAGATTCGATACCCGAATCTGACTACAGCTGATCTGTCTTTGAAGGAACGCCCGGCACCAAGGAAACGGATGATGGGGTTGGGAGCTCTGGCGCTACGGGAACTGTGGCAGCGGATTGCGGCACTGGATCGAGCCGACCAGCCAGAGCGAGCCCCCATTCTGAGACTGCAGGATGCCAAAAACGCCAGCGTACTACAGCGATAAACAAAAGCCGCACACTCGCAAAACCCTGGTGCTCAGCTTAGCGCCAGGGATCGATATCGGCGATGCTCGTTATTGGCGAGCGAGGCCCTTGTAAGGATGGTAAGTTGCTGGAACAGCCCCCAGACCGAACGGCCAGAAGCCCTTTCATTGGTGGGCGATAAAGCGTCTGTCGGCCAGAGCAACACGATGCCCCCTGACAAGCGATTCCTCGGCGGCTAGTCAATGCCGGTGCCCAAAAAGTGCAATCAGCAAGTGAGCCAAATGCGAATCTAGAGGGAGGGTGTGATCTAAGCGATCATGCTCTTTCGCCTTGCCAAAGCAGAATTACGGATACGATTTGGGGATGATATAAGCAAGTGATTAGCTGTGTTTGTGGACTTGTGCGACTGAGGGAGCAGGATGTCTAAATTCCAGCCACTGAGGGCTAGAGATTACTTAGCCTGATTAATTTTCCTACTCTTGAAGAGGTCTAATCATTCAACCCTTAATCCGTTTCAACTGGTCCCAGCAGTGGCTGAAGGTATTTCCCAGTTCTCAATCAACGACAGGATTTGAGTTGCTCACCGAGCCTATAAATCAGTTTTACTGCCCATTGGTTTAAACGGTTGCAATCAGGGCGATTCTTTTCCTCTGCCTAAAGTAACAGAATGAGGAATACGGCAAATCGCAGTTGGATGCGGTCATCTTTAGCTGCTACTATCCTTTCGCAGCGATGCTTTTACTTCTTTCTTTTGCCTTTTGCCTGCTCCGCAAGGGCATCAGCCTTACATCCTTTGACACCATGTGAACTGTCTTACTCAGGCAAGAAGTTCTTCTCGGCGCTGGCCTCCTTAGTCTCAGCAGCATCAGAAGTTGTGGCAATGGGCTTGCCGGTATTACGCACTTTCACCAGCTTGCTGAGTAGGTCGAACCAGAAAGAAGCCCCCATGGAGATGGCGATGCCGGTGATAATCCAGCCGAGGAGATAGCGTAGGCCCACCAGTGGCTTTTGCAAAAAGATGGAGGCGATCGCGGTGGGGTAAAAGAAGCTCTCGGGAATTTCAGTAGCGGCCTCTGTTCCATCTGTTGAAGCATCAGCCCGGGAAACTGTCGTTAAGCTGCCGCTGGCCACGGTGTCATCGAAGGCGGACTGAACGCTGACAATGCCGGCATTATCGTAGATGCAGGCGTGAATCAGCTGCCGCCAAGGATCGGCATCATTGATATCGCTTAGCTCGGCCTCATCGGAGTTTTGAGAGGCTGCTGCAGAGCGATTAGCCGCCTTACTGCGTCCTTTGGCCGGCATATTGCAGTCAAATTCGGCATCAATCAGATAAGGATCCCAGCCAATGGGCAAATTGAGCTGATCCAGAGTGGGGGAGACCGCTTCGCGAAATTCATCTAAAATCTGCGCGGCTTCCGCCACATTCGTCAGCTCGTCACCAGCAATTCCATTTGCCAACGAATCAGCTTCATTTTCCGCATCAATCGTCGCTTCCAGGTCTCTTTCGATGGCCCGAACCAAAGTTTGGCTGGCCGAATCGGCCAGGGTTAAGCGCAGTTCTTCTTCAAAGGCTAGCTGGTCCAGGATGTGGATAGAATTGGCGTTAACGGCGATCGCCAGAAAAATGCCGATGGCAATGGAGACCCCTTTGGCGTTACGGCGATACACTCCCGAAGCCCGTTCCATCGAGCGATCGTACCAGGCTTCAACTTCGGCCTTGAGATGAATAATCTGATTTTCCGCCTGCTTGGCACTGGTTTTGGAGCGCCGAATCAGAACTGCCAAGCTTTGTTTAACCGAGTTGGGAATAAAAGCCAGATCAACATCAGCATTCTCCAGCACAAACCGCAGATAGAACCGTCGGAAGCTGCGGCCCAAATCTTTGACTTCTTGAAAAAGTGCGGCTTCCGACTCTTCGCTGAGGTAGTCCAAACGATTGGTGATCGCATTGCAGACTTCAATCAAAGCCGGCGACAGGGCGATCGCTGAGTCCGGCGCATCAGCGACATCTCCCGTCTCTGCTACGGGCTCGATTTCATCAGCCAGATAATCGTCAAAAATCTCCGTTAGCCGCTTACTATCCGTGCCGCCTGCTCGAACGCTGGCTGTCCGACTGTGGAAACCGTGCAGCGGGCGGCGGCGACGTAATCGGTCGTAATACCATCGGCATCCAGTAAACAACATCAAGGGAATCAAGGTCAGAAAAAGCAGTGCTAGAAAGCCGCCCCAACCCCCAATCAACAAATTTCGTAAGTTCAGAGTATGCACCTGCCAACCAGTCAACCTAGCGACTTGTCCAGCCTCGGGCAGCATGATATCTGACAGGACCACTGCTAACAAAAAGCCAAAAAATATCAGAAGCGTAAACGGTAAAATTTTACTAAAAATTGACTCTCGGAATAGCAAGTAATAGCGCAAGTCGGAGGTATAGTTTCTGCCCGCAAATCCTTCTCGAAAGGCATGGATGCGGCGGCGAAGATTTAGAGTCTGACCATTTTCAATCTGCGGCTGCAACTCATTTTCCAGCAAAATTAGCTGATTAAGAATGATCTGCTCTAGCTGAGAAAGCGGCGTTTTAGTGCGCTGCAAAACATCTTCAGACTGCTCTGATGCAATATTAGAGATAAAGAAAAGAGCGCTCAGCTGTCTTAGTCCATCAAGTTTTTGCGGCTGATTGACAGGGTCGTCAGAGATTTCAGAATCAGCAATAAAGGGCTCGCCTAGAATATTTTGTAAAAAGAGCAAGAGGAATTCGTTGAACTGTTTCAGGTCTTTTTGCACATCGTTGAACCGTTCTTGCTCATAACGATAAAAGCGCTCTTTGTAGGTCCGAAAGGTTTTGCTGCTTTTATCAATTGAGTCCACGATTTCTTGCAGGGTTGGTCTAAGTCCGGCATTTTCAATGGTGCGATCGAGCTCATTGTCAGGAAAAATTCGCTGCCGCCAGTCCTTCAGTTCTTCTAAATCATCTTCTCCATACCCATTTTGAGGGAGCTCTTCTAGAAAGGCATCGAGCTTAATAATGATGCTTTGCAGTGAGCTGTTGAGGTCAATATTGTTTTCGATAAATTCCTGTTGAATATCGTGCAGGTGCTTCGCTAGTTTTTGAAAACTGAGCTGTTCAGGCATACCTTTACAGGCACTGATGCGCGCTAGCAGAGAAGCCACAAAGTCAGCAAACTTAGCTTCAACTAATCTTTCGACAAAATACTTCGAACCCAACTGCTCTAGTAAGGCCGTCGCAAAGGCTTCGCGGGGAATGTAAGACGGGGCCGTGCGGCGATCGCCAAACACCCCTTCCGGTCGTCGGATCAGCCAGCGATACGAGCGGGAAATTAACCAGGTAATGCTGCGAAAAAAGGTTGGCAAGAATCCTCGCGATTCTTGATTGATGCTGCGCACTAGGGGATGTTGATAGACTTGCCGAGCCAGCTGATGAGCTTTATCAACGCTGTGTTGCGAGTGCGCATCACCGGCAAATAAATTAGTGATTGAATCTTTTAGATGCTTGGCTCGCCACTGCAAGATTGTGGCAATCAATTCTTGAATTTCGGAAGCTAAGAGGCTGAGCAACAAATAAATAAAAGTCAGACCGATCGCAATATCGACAATCACTGGCAGGTTCATAGCAGGAAAAAATTAGGGGCGACGCATAACAGCCAGAAAATTGCAGTTCCATTGGCTGTGGCACTAACTACGGACTGATTGCCGTTCATTTCGGAAACTGCTTTACGCTGGCCAAACGGGCTGGCGAAGCATATACAACAGCAGCGGCGGTGGATCAGTGCAATCGCATCTATCTCCATTGCAGTAGAGCAAAACTCTGTCTATTGCTTAAGGACATTGGTAATGGCGTCTTTGTAACCTACGATTTGAAGCTGCGTTTAATTTGTTAAAGAGTCAAGCGCCACGTTGTCCAATCAGTTGTGGCCATTCACTGTCGCCATTCGACTGAGGCGGCGAGCCATCTGGCCATCGATTAAGCGTCCAAATATCGCTGGGTGCACCGGCTTAGATGATCTAAGTTATGGCAGCTCGGCTGGTTCACCAGTAGTTTTGAGGAAAACATTTATGTCTGACCAGAAAGTTGCCATTGTCACCGGAGCCGGTTCTGGAATTGGGGCGGCGACGGCCAAGCGCTTCGCCCGCGATGGTTATAAAGTTGTGCTCAATGGCCGGACGAAGGACAAGCTGCAGACTGTCGCTGATGCGATTGGAACCGATAATACGCTGATCTACGCCGCTGATGTCGCCAATCCAAAAGACGTCGCGGGACTGATTGAGGCAACAATAACTGCCTTTGGCCGCATTGATGCCCTGATCAATAACGCTGGGGTAGCCGTTTTTAACGACATCTCTGAAGTATCAGTAGATGACTGGGATCAGGTGCTGACAATTAATGCGCGGGGTCCCTTCTTAACAATTCAAGCAGCGCTGCCCCATTTGGAGGCGGTACAGGGTGCCATTATCAATGTTTCTTCCGTCTCGGGTCTGGGCGGCGATTGGCGGGGTTTTGTGTACAACGCTTCCAAGGGAGCGCTCAGCAATATGACTCGGGCCATGGCTTTGGACTTAGGTCCCAAAGGAGTGCGCATCAATGCCGTTGCGCCTAGCTTGACAAAGACAGACATGGCCAGCGGCATCATGGATGACCAGGCGGTGATGGAGGCGTTTACTACCCGCATTCCTAAAGAGCGCCCTGCCGAACCGGACGAGGTGGCCGATGTGATTGCTTTTTTAGCTAGCCATGATGCCCGCTTTGTAAACGGCGTGATTTTGCCGGTAGATGGCGGACTGAGCGCATCGAACGGACAGCCTAGGTTAGGTTAAAGGCAGCGACGTTCAGCGATCGCTCCGGGTTCCTTAGCTAGCCATAACTGCGCCTGTCTGGCAAAGCTAGCTAAGCAGTCGAATTGCTTTCCACTTCCCCATCAGGGTTATGTGGCTCAAGAATGACAGTGCCCAGCACAAAGCGATCGCACCCCGCCAAGTCCGGCACTGACCGGACCTGCTCAAATTGGTGAGTTGTGATCAACAGCGCCATGATGTCAGTAGATTGGCCTTGCATGTGCTCTACTAGCCACAGACCGCCGGGCTGCAGATACTTGGGCGCTGTTTGCACCAAATGGCGGATGGCATCTAGTCCATCGTCGCCCCCATCGAGAGCCAGACGGGGTTCGTGGTGGGCGACTTCTGGGGCCAACGTCGGCACAATTTCGTGCGGTATGTAGGGCGGATTGGCGAGCATGCCGGCTATGGGGCCGAGTTCAGGACCAAGCGGCTCAAACCACGAGCCGTGGAAAAACTGCACGCGATCGCTTAATCCATTTTCCACGGCATTTTGCTGGGCGATGGCTAGAGCCGCCTCGCTTACATCCACCGCTAAAATCTGGGCTTCCGGCAGAGCCCGGGCCAGTCCCAGGGCGATCGCACCGCTGCCGGTACCTAAATCTACCCAAATGCCCCGTCGGAGAGCTGTCGCTTGGGGACTCTGAGCAATCCAAGCGACGGCAATATCAATGATTAATTCCGTCTCTGGTCGCGGAATTAGCACCGCTGGCGAGACCCGCAGCGTCAAATCGCGCCAGGGCGTTTGGCCGACCAACTGCTGAATCGGTACGCGATCGTAAATCCGCTGTTCCCAAAGTGCCGCCAACTCCGCTAGCGTCACCTGTGACGGCACCGCTGCCACTTGCGCCAATGTGCCCAACCGCAGAGTCAATAGTTCAATCTGACAGAGACCTCGCAGCAGCCAATCCACCTCTGCCGAGTCAATCTGATGCGCCTGAGCTTCGCCTAGAGAACGCGATCGCCACAGCCAAAGGTCCTGCCCTGATAACGTGTGAAGAAACCCTGTCACACTCACTACATCCTCTCCACCTAGCACTTACGAGCAAAGCATTCCGGCTTAAGCTAACTGGATTAGAAGTACGACAAACCGCAGTTGAGTTCGTCCATCTCTAGCTGCCAAAATCCTCACGCGACAATGCTTTTACTTCTGCCTTCTGCCTTCTGCCTTCTGCCTTTCGCCATAACCTTGTTCACAAAATGCCTGACCCTTTCACCCAGCTACCCTGCCACCCTGCCACCCTGCCACTCCCCCACCCTGTCACCCTGTCACCCACCTACTCCTTACTCACCTCACAGCACCCGCAACACGCTGGAAACGCTCTGAATGCCTGGAAACGCCCCCAGTTCCTCCAGGGCGGTTTGAAAATTCTGTTCTTTGACTTCGTGAGTGACGACAACAATTTCTGCCGTATCGCCCCGCAGGTCGATTTGCACCACTGACTCTAGGCTGACGTCGTGGTTGCCAAAACACAGGCCGACTTTGCCAATGACTCCAGGCTGATCTTTGGCCAACAGTCGCACATAGTACCGGCTGATGATGTCCGTCATCGGACTTATCTGGCAGTAATGCTGGTGAGAAAATGTTAAGAGGGGATTTGGTGGCTCTGACTGAGTGGCCTCGCCTTGAACCTGGAGAGCAGCGGCGATATTCAAAATATCAGAGACCACGGCGCTGGCAGTGGGTCCTTCTCCCGCACCTGGTCCAAAAAACATGACTTGGCCAATGGGATCACCCTCGACCAAAATGGCGTTGTAAACGTCGTTAACGCTGGCCAGAGGATGGGGTTTGGGCACCAAAGTCGGGTGCACGCGCAACTGTAGCTCATCCTGAAATTCTTGGGAAATCGGACAAGTACTGCGACGAGCGATCGCCAGCAGCTTGATCACAAAGCCCAGGCGATCGGCATAGGCAATATCCGCGGCATTGACATTACGGATGCCTTCGCAAAACACTTCCGCTAGCTTAATGCGTCCGCCAAAAGCCAAGGAGGCTAGAATCGCAATTTTGTCCGCCGCATCTAAACCGTCCACATCGGCGGTGGGGTCCGCTTCGGCATAGCCTAGTTTTTGCGCATCGGCGAGAATGGGCTCAAAATCGCCGCCTTCCGTTTGCATACGCGTGAGAATGTAGTTAGTGGTGCCGTTAACGATGCCCATAACGGCATGGATGCGGTTCACCCCCAGTGCCTGTTTCAGGGGTTGAATCACCGGAATGCCCCCACCGACCGCGGCTTCCAAGAGGACATAGACGCCCGCTTCATCGGCTGCCGTAAAAATTTCATCACCATAGCGGGCAATCACCGCTTTGTTGGCCGTAACCACATGCTTGCCCTGCTGGATGGCTTGGAGAATCAGCGATCGCGCCGGTTCCAGCCCGCCGATTAGCTCCACTACAATATCTACGTCAGGATCGGTGACAATCGCTTCCAGGTCAGTCGTTAGGCAATCAGCCGGAACATTGACGCTACGGGATTTGTCGAGCGATCGCACCCCCACCCGATAAATTTCGATTGCCTGCACCAGCGGATTACGTTCTGCCGGATCGAGCAAAATCTTTGCTGTTCCTGCGCCTACCGTGCCTAAACCCAAAAGCCCTACTTTTACCGTCACCGTCTGCTAATCCCTGTTTAAAAATCTTTCTCAATGGTAGGAGATTCACCGCCAACAAAAACCGGAGAGGCAAAAACCTCTCCGGTCGGAGTAACCATGAAAACGCTCGGTTAACTTTAGCTGCCTTAACTAGGCAACCTCAGATGACAGCATGGCTTAATAGGTTTCAACGTGCCAACGGCCTTCCTTCTTCATTTGCTTGCGGAAATCTTCCCAATTGGCGCCGTTCTTTTCAGCTTCAGCACTGAGCGCCGCATCGATACCGTCTTCCATACCCTGCAGGCCACACATGTATGTGTGAGTCTTGGGGTCCTGCATCATTTCCCAAATCCGCGCCGCCTGCTCGGCAACTCGACTTTGGATGTACATCTTGCCACCTTCCGCATTCTTTTGCTCGCGGCTAATGGCGTAAGTCAATTCAAAGTTTTCGGGATATTCTTGCTGCAGCGCCTCCAACTCCTCTTTGTAGAGAATATTGGCGGTGTAAGGCACACCAAAGATCAGCCACGCCTTACCTTTGAACGTGTATTCCGGATTTGCCTTACGCTCCTCATCTTTGAACATGCGCCACAGATAGGCGCGGAAAGGAGCGACCCCCGTACCCGTTGCCAGCATGATGATGTTGGCATCTTCGTCATCGGGCAAGAGCATTTCCTTGCCGACAGGTCCCGTCACCTTAATGTCTGAGCCGGGCTCCAAATGACAAAGATAGGAAGAACAAACACCATAAACGGTCTCGCCAGTTTCAGGATGCTGATATTCCAGCTCGCGGACGCAGAGGGAGACCGTATTGTCGTCCATATCGTCGCCGTGGCGGGTGGACGCAATTGAATAAAGGCGAATCTTGTGAGCTTTCCCCTTCTCATCGGTGCCTTCAGGAATAATGCCGGCACTTTGACCTTCAATGTAGTGATAATTGCCACCGGAAAGGTCAATTTTGATGTGCTGAACAATTCCAGAACCCCCTTCGTCAACCAGCGGTTCATTCGAAATGACTTTGCCGATAAAAGGAGCTTTTGGCTTGTACAGGTTAACAGGAATCTTTTGCTTTTCTGGCTTGGCCTTTGCTTGAGTCATGGACTTACCATTGTTTTGCAGTGCAGTTTCTGCAGGTGCGCTCTGGCCATTGGTGTTGTCGTCGTTTATGGGAGTAATGCTCACAATTTCACCACCCATGCGGGCAATGCGCTGCATCTCCTGGTTCATTCGATTGTAGGGAACAGTGATAAAGACACTGCCGCTCTTACGAATAACGGGGCTCAATTTGTCAGTTTCAGCGCCCTGTCGCAGCCCCTTGACCTCGTACTTGTATAAACGACTTCCCGATACAGAGGTGGCGTTGCCGCCACTCACATTTGGATTGTACATTGCTGATTTATGTAACTCCGAAAATCTGTCTGTGCAGCCAAACTCACTTATCCACTCCCCTTTCCGAATCTTCAGTCAAGGCCGTGGACAATGGACGGCTGCCGCATTTTACTTAGCCTACACTGTACCGGAAAGCTCTGCTAAATCTAGCTTCAGAGACTAATCTGACACGTTTCATTAAACAGAGACTTAATGGCGATCGCGAATTACCTGCTTCTTACAAAATAATCGGTCTCTTCGGAGAACCCCGTGTCGTTAACTGCATTTTTAGATTTTCCCGTCGAGCGATCGCTGAGATTGTTGTCTTCTGCCCAGTGTGCAATGCTTTGACTAGATGTCAGCAAAACATGATGAATTCAGGGCTCTATCAGCTTTTGCAGCCGCTTCGCAGTGTAAACTTGTGAGCAGTGATACCAATTTGGTAGGATATTGACCCAATAAGGTCAGTGCGAGGTAGACGTTATTTCACCTGAAGGTTCACGGTCACTAATGAAATTCGTCCTTATTGGTGCAGATTCAATCTTTAATCAGACTTTCTGTGCTTTTGTTTAGCGAAGCGATGCGCGATCGGTTTTTTCTGAGCCGGCCGTTTCATAATCAAGGTATTGAGCCCATATCAGCTTAACTTTCGCTTTTGCTGTTGTTGGGATTCGCAAGTTTAGTAATGGCAATTGCTTGCAGCTTTTTAGCTATTTGCGGTTGTTGAATAGAGTTATCAATTTCAGTTGTTTTCTGTTTTGCTCGAGGAAAGCTATGACAAGTAAGCCAGATCGCGTAGTTATGATTGGGGTTGCGGGTGATTCTGGATGTGGTAAATCCACGTTTTTGAGACGACTCGCCGATTTGTTTGGGGAAGAGTTTATTACTGTTATCTGTTTGGATGACTATCACAGCCTCGATCGTAAGCAGCGTAAGGTGGCTGGCGTCACGGCACTAAATCCCAAGGCCAACAACTTTGATTTGATGTACGAGCAAATCAAGGCCTTAAAGGAAGGCAACTCCATTGATAAGCCGATTTATAACCACGAAACTGGCGAAATTGACCCCCCCGAGCGCATTGACCCTAACCACATTGTGGTGATTGAAGGTCTGCATCCCATGTATGACCAGCGGGTGCGTGAGCTCATCGACTTCAGCGTCTATCTCGACATTCATGATGACGTTAAAATCGCCTGGAAGATTAAGCGCGACATGGCCGAGCGCGGTCACACTTACGAGGACGTGCTAGCTTCCATCAATGCTCGTCGCCCTGACTTCGAAGCCTACATCGATATTCAGAAGCAGTATGCTGACGTCGTCATTCAAATTCTGCCGACTCGGCTAATTCCTGGAGAAGATAAAGAGAAGAAGATTCTGCGAGTGCGCTTACTGCAGAAAGAGGGCGTTGAGGGCTTCAATCCGGTCTATCTCTTTGATGAGGGCTCCACGATTGACTGGATTCCCTGCGGTCGCAAGCTAACCTGTTCGTTCCCCGGCATCCGTATGCACTACGGTCCTGACATGTATTACGGTCACGATGTTTCAGTGCTGGAAATTGACGGTCAGTTTGAACGCTTGGAAGAACTCATTTATGTAGAGAGCCATCTCAGCAATACGTCCACTAAGTATTACGGCGAAATGACTGAGCTGTTGCTCAAGCACCGCGAATATCCCGGTTCTAACAACGGCAGCGGTTTGTTCCAGGTTTTAGTAGGGCTCAAGATGCGCGAGAGCTATGAAAAGCTGACGGCGAAAACGCCCCAGGCAGTGAGCTAACCAAGTCTGCGCTAAGTCTGCACCATTGTCGTCGCTAAGCGATCGCCCGGCAGCTTACCCAACTAATCGAAGGACGATGCTAACCGGTATCGTCCTTTTTGTTGCGCGCTATTGTTACGCGATCGCCGATATCAATTCTTCAAGGCATGAATGCATTTCGAGTTTTCAGTGCTCAGTTTTCAATTCTTGGTGCCCGGCTCCTGGTTCTTGATTACCGGCTCCCTAATTTGCCAACCCCAAACCTCTCCGGACAGGCTCCGCCATCACCTCATCACCCCACCACTCCATCACCCCACCACCCTCTCGCCTCCCATATGCGTAGCTCCAGAATAGAGAATCGAGCAGTTTCTAGCGTTATCGAGCAGTTTATCTGCCGGGCTGTACTCAATCTTGAGCATTGGCTAATCTTTAGTTGACATAAAGACTTATTCGCTTTCTCGTCAACCTTTTTACTATGAGGTGGAGAGGCAGGCTGCCGTCAATTATGACTTGTCCGTGATTGAAATGACTGATGCGACTGGCGGCCATTTTGTTCGCAACTGATGTCCCCAAAGGAGTTTTGCATGGTTGAGAGCTATCAGCCGTCTTCGGAGCAGACCCTTGATCGTGACTGCACTACCTTGTCACGTCACGTGCTCCAGCAGCTACAAAGTTTTGGTCCAGAAGCCCAAGATCTCAGTGCTCTAATGAATCGGATTGCCCTTGCTGGCAAGCTGATTGCTCGCCACTTATCCCGTTCAGGGTTAGTGGCTGACACTTTAGGCTTCACTGGCCGCACTAATGTGCAAGGCGAAGCCGTTAAAAAGATGGATATTTTCGCCAACGATGTATTTATCTCCGTTTTTAAGCAGAGCGGTCTTGTCTGTCGGCTGGCGTCGGAAGAGATGGATAAGCCTTACTACATTCCCGAAAATTGTCCGGTGGGGCGCTACACCCTTCTCTACGATCCAATTGACGGCTCCTCCAATGTTGACATCAACTTGAATGTCGGCTCCATTTTTGCCATTCGTCGCCAAACCGGCGATGATCTTGATCAATCGGCGGCTGACCTGCTGACCCACGGGAACGACCAGCTGGCTGCCGGCTATATTCTCTACGGCCCGACGACGGTTCTGGTTTATTCCATTGGCCATGGCGTTCACTCCTTCACCCTCGACAACAGCCTAGGAGAATTTATTCTCACCGCGGAAAATATTCGCATGCCCCAGCATGGCCCTAATTACAGCGTTAACGAAGGTAACTTTTGGCAGTGGGAAGAATCCATTCGTGATTTTATTCGCTATGTCCATCGTCACGAAGGCTACTCATCGCGCTACAGCGGTGCTTTAGTGGGCGATTTTCATCGCATTTTAATGCAGGGCGGCGTTTTCCTTTATCCCGGTACGAAGAAAAAGCCCCAGGGCAAGCTGCGGCTGCTCTATGAAACGGCTCCACTGGCATTTTTGATTGAGCAGGCTGGCGGCAGCGCCAGCACCGGCACTGAGCGACTTTTGGATGTGGTACCGACGGAACTGCATCAGCGCACGCCGGTGGTCATTGGCAGCACTGAAGATGTTGAACTTGTCGAATCTTTCATTGGCGAGCGGCTGCGAGAGCAAGCGGCGATCGCCGCACCTTAGCCGGGTCTGAATTGTCGCTAATTGGGGCGATCGCCATCGGGCTCCTGATCGCTCCAACCTGTCTCCTGAACTCACTTTGCTTCCGACCAATCGCCCTCTTGTTCCTCTAGCCCCTGAAACAGCCTATGGTTAGTCTGCTCGAAAATCCATTGCGCGTTGGCCTCCAACAGGACCGCATTCCTGATCCACAAATTTTGGTAATTTTTGGCGCCTCGGGAGACCTCACCCAGCGCAAGCTGGTGCCGGCGCTGTATCAGATGAAGCTTGATCGTCGTCTGCCGCCCGAACTCACCATCGTCGGCGTGGCCCGTCGCGAGTGGAGCCACGACTTTTTTCGAGAGCATATGCGTGAGGGGATCGAAGAGTTTGGCAGCGGCCTCGGCAACGAAACCGTTTGGCAAAACTTTGCCCAGGGCCTGTTTTACTGCCCCGCCAACATTGATAAGCCTGAAAGCTATCAAAAACTCAAGGCCTTTTTGTCAGAACTAGACGAGCAGCGCGGTACTCGCGGTAACCGCGTCTTCTATCTTTCCGTAGCGCCTCGCTTTTTTGGGGAGGCGGCACAGCAGCTAGGGGCGGCAGGCATGCTCAGCGATCCCAGCAAACAGCGGCTGGTTATCGAAAAGCCCTTTGGTAAGGATATCGGTACGGCCCGCGTGCTCAATCGCGTGGTGCAAGACGTTTGCAAAGAAGAGCAAATCTATCGCATCGACCATTACTTGGGCAAAGAAACCGTGCAAAACCTCATGGTTTTCCGGTTTGCCAACGCCATTTTTGAGCCGCTGTGGAACCGGCAGTTTGTCGATCACGTGCAAATTACTGTAGCTGAAACCGTGGGGTTGGAAGGTCGCGCCGGTTATTACGAAACGGCGGGGGCCCTGCGCGATATGGTGCAAAATCACCTGATGCAGCTTTTCTGTCTGACGGCGATGGAAGCCCCTAATTCCTTGGACGCTGACAGCATTCGCAGCGAAAAGGTGAAGGTGCTACAGGCCACGCACTTGGCCGACGTTGAAGACCTCTCCCAGTGCGCCATCCGCGGCCAATACGCCCCTGGCTGGATGAATAATCAGCAGGTGCCAGGCTATCGCGCAGAAGATGGCGCTAGCGAAACTTCGACGACGCCCACCTATGCGGCCATCAAGTTGATGATTGATAACTGGCGCTGGAAAGGCGTGCCGTTTTACATGCGGACAGGCAAGCGCATGCCAAAAAAGGTCTCAGAAATTTCCATTCACTTCAAAGAAGTGCCGTTTATGATCTTCCAGTCAGCGGCAAAACAGTTAAATCAAAACGTTCTGGCCTTACGCATTCAGCCTGACGAGGGCATTTCTATGCGCTTCGAGGTTAAGACTCCTGGCAACTCTCTAAGAACTCGTTCTGTCGCCATGGACTTTCGCTATGATGCGGCGTTTGGTAAGCCCAGCACGGAAGCTTACGGGCGCTTGCTGGTAGACTGCATGATTGGTGATCAAACCCTGTTTACTCGCGGTGATGAAGTGGAAGCTTCGTGGCGCATGCTGACGCCTCTGCTAGAGATTTGGGATGCCCCTGCTGATCCGGATGCGATTCCCATGTATGAGGCTGGAACTTGGGGACCGGTGGAATCAGAGTTATTGTTGAATCGCGATCGCCGCCGCTGGCGAAGACTTTAGCCTCATGCTTAAATTCCCTAGAGCGCTGAAGAAATTGGCTACCATAGACGCGCACCGCTGCCCCGGTCTGACTGAATCAAATCTGCCCTTCACCCCAAAAAGCTGATATGACTACAACTCCTGTTGTTGCGCTACAAAAACCTAAAGGCATTTCAATCGAAGAAATTGAAGACGAACTGCGTAATATCTGGCGCAGCCAGAACGACGGCGCCACGGCGCCCATGGCAACTCGCGCCAGCACCTTTAGCATTGTGGTTTACGAACCTGAAGAGTTTCAGCAATTGTTAGCAGCGCTGTCATTCTACAAAGATGCGATTGACGGTCAGCACGGTGTCAAGACCCGAGAAGCGATTCGCCAGGCTCAAATGGCCTATGGCTTACGGGTGACTGGGCGCATCGACGACATGACGCTAACCCGCCTTAGACAAGAGTATGCGGACCTGCCGGATAGCCAGCGCGCTTTTTCCAATACCGACATGCGAGGCTTTAACCTGAGTGAAGCGATCGCAGCGCAAAATCCTTGTCGCGTCATCACGCTATGTCCGACTCTAGGGAGCGATCGAGGAGTCACCGCTCAGGTGTCTGCCTATTGCCCTGTGCAGAAGCGCAACGCTAGCAATCTCATTTGCTGTGAATACATTACCCTGCGCGGTTCCAAAACCTCACTCGACCAGGTGGCCGGCATCGTTTCTTCCCTGATGATTGGCGACCTGCCCAAATTTGTTTGGTGGAAAGCTACGCCCAATCCCGAGCAATCGTTGTTTAGCCATCTGTCAGAAACGAGTAACTGTCTGATTGTAGATTCCAGCTACTTCAGCGAAGCCGAGTCCGAGCTCAATAAGATTCAAGAGATTAACGAGTCTGGCAAATATATTGCCGATCTGAACTGGCACCGGCTGTTCCCCTGGCAAGAGCTAGCCGCTGAAGCCTATGATCCCCCCGAGCGACGCGACGCCCTCATCGATATTGATCACGTCAGCATTGATCATGAACCCGGTAATGCTGCTCAGGCGCTGATGTTTCTGGGGTGGCTGGCAAGCCGGCTAGATTGGACTCCCACTCGCTATGTTCAAGAGGGCGGTGACTACGGCATCCGTAAGGTCTACTTTCAAAGCGGTATGGGAGGGCAACCGCACGAAGTTGAGGCTGAGTTGGCCGCTATTCCTGTTGCCGATGTGGGCGAAGTGATTGGCGATCTGATCGGTATTCGACTCACCTCCGATAAAAAAGACGCTGACTGCTGCACCATTCTCTGTTCGGAAACCACAGGCTGTATGCGCATGGAGGCTGGCGGTGGCGCTCAAGCCTGCCGGGTGGAAGAAGTAAGCGCCATTTCTGATCAGCGCGCCGATTTAGTTTTGGGTCAGCAACTGCAGCGCTGGGGTGAAGACGTGCTGTATCAGGAAAGCCTGGCAATGGCCGACCAAATTTTGCGCCTGTGTCCTTAGGGATAATCAACTGGTCCAGATAAATACGACCAGCGGTGCCTTGAAAAGCTTAGGATCGGTCTTGCTTCTAAGAAGCACAAGTTAATTGGATATGAAGAGAGCTGATTGTCGCCATAGGTAGACAATTATGTTTCTCACAGGGTTATTGAGCGGCACGGCTGTTCATCAAGGGTTCAGATCTGTCATCTTAATGACAGATCTGAACCAGCCCCCCCATTCCAAATTGGTGGCGATAGAGATCGAAGTTTCCCAAAATCGAGAGATTTAAAGAGGCAAACTCAAAATGTCGATGTACCAATGCAAGATATTACTGCGGCATTTATTTCTAAGCCGATCGCACCTCTCTCATGGCTTCAAATTTACAGCAGGGTCGCCAGAAGCCTTTGCGCTGCACCAAAAGCTACTCTGCCGCACTTGGCTGCCTCAGCTACCGAACTGTCCAGCCTGCTGCATTCCCGGGCGGCCAAGACTACAATAGCTCCACAGCTGAATGATTACGGCCTATGCCCTCTAGCCTTGGTAAACCCAAATTGCCGTCCAACCTGTGGCGGGCACGACTGTCGCGCCGCATTGTTTTTTTGGGTCTTTCTCAGCATTGTCGTAACCGAAGCCATTATTCTCGTGCCGTCGGTAATACGGCGTGAGCGCGAACTGTTAAATTATTTGCGATCGCTCTCCGCCGCCCAGGCAGAAGGGCTGCTCAGTGCTCAAGTTGTGTAGGCAGCGGGGTTTTCTGCCACGACAGACAGAATTGATAGCAGCCAAATTTACTGCGGGTACGCGAAATATAGAATGCGGCAGGGTGAACATTGCCCGCTGTTCAGAAGCCCTGTTTTCCCAATCAAATTGACTCAAAGATGCTTTTTTCAAACCCCACAAACCTGCTTGGCATTGAATGAGATTTTCAAGAATAAAGACTCCGGTTACAGCGCATTACACTGAGGTTAGTGGCCCCTTACAAACAGTAGATTTGTTTCTGTCGATTCCCTAAGTCGCTATGCACAAGCGGAAATCACGTGGGCTTGCTGCGATCGCTCTTTTGCTATTGGTTGGAGCTGCTAATCTCGGCATAGTTGCTCGACTGTATGGCCAAGGCCAAGGCGGCCAGTCGCTGTTCATCGCCACTCGCGTTTGGATTTTGCTGCTACCGCTGTTGTGGGTATGGCGCATTGAGCGGGGGCGCATTCAGCTTACTCGTCCCAGCTATCGAGAGCTACAGGCCGGATTATGGCTGGGCTTAGGCATGTTCGGAGCAATTTATGGTGGCTATCTATTACTGGATCAGCGATGGCTTGATCCGACTCTAGTTCAGGCTCGCGCTGAAGCAGTTGGACTTCTCAATCCTTGGTTATTTCTGGCGTTTGCGATTTACTTCACTTTTGGCAATGCTTTAGTGGAGGAATATATCTGGCGTTGGTTTGCCTATCGCCAGTGCGAAATTTTGGTACCCGGTTTCGCGGCAGCGGTGCTGGCAGCAGCCTGCTTCACGCTGCACCATATTGTGGCGCTGCTTGGCTTCACCGGTAGCTGGAGCGTCACCCTTTTAGGGTCGCTGGGAGTTTTTGTCGCCGGGCTAGTTTGGTCGGCCTGCTATCTGATTTACCGATCGCTCTGGGCCTGCTACATTAGTCACCTGCTAGCCGACTTAGTAATTGCCATCATCGCTTGGCAGCTTTTATTCGGTTAATCAAGCCCGAAGGGCGCAAGCTGCGTTGTCTATCCTTTCGCATTCATCACTTCTTTCTTGAACCTCTGCGGGCATCGCGATTTACGAAGTAGGGCAATGTTGCTGGCTTTGGCGGCCAGTGACGGCGGATAAATTTGAACAGAAATGGGACGGAAATTCCCACCAATATTGCTCCAAACCAAATACTGGAGCGTAAGTCTGTTAACGAGGCGGACTCAGTATTGCCAGTCAGGCGAGTAATGACTTCCAAACTGGCGGCGATCGCGTTATTTAAGGCATGTACGGCAATCGCTACCCATAAACTACTGGTGTAGCAGTACAGCAGGGCCATAACCAGACCAAACATGGTCAGGCCAATGATGTTGCCGTGCAAAATTCCGAAAAGAATTGAGGACAGCAGCACCGCTACGGGCAAATTCCAGCGGGTGCCCCAGCGATGCAGCAAGAATCCACGAAAGAGAAACTCTTCCAAAATTGGAGCCGCGATGACCAATACAAACATCATTGAGAGATTGTACAGCCACGGTATCGCGGTCTCATCGGCTCCTAAAAAGAGCGAATCTTGCAGAGTTATGTTGACAAAATCCGGAAATTGGTAAGACAGCAGCCCATAGGAAATTTGAAATGACCCCAACGAAAATATAAACAGCAGACCCCAGAGTCCAACTAGGGAAGGTAATTTGGGGTGCTGTGGCCATGTCCCCAAGAGAGTGGGCAAGTTGATGGCGCGGCGACGATATTGCCAGAGCACCCATAAACTGCAGCCCCCGAACAAGATCAGATAAAAAATGGGAGAGATTAGCGGATCTGCAAATGCCGCCTCGGGGACGCCGATGGCAACTGCCGCGCCCACGACTAAGGTTAGTCCCAGCCAGAGCAGAGCAATGATGGCCAATAATTGGCGGCATTTGGGAGAAGCAAATCGGCTAGATGAGCTAGAGGCTGTCATCGTTTAGATCTCTAGGGCGCGTCATCAATTAGAGCCAGAATGCTTGCGGTATCAGCACACCCGCGCCCGCTCCGCAAACTAAGCTAGGGGCTGAAATGCCTTCCGCATAAGGACCTGACCGCTAAACAATGACAGACCCTAGTACTTTGATAGCAGGGTTTCAGCTTCCAGCTCATACCAAGTAGGGCAGGCAGGCTCATGCTTATTCCATAAGGCTCTGACCTTAATCGATGATACGCCCTTATCTGGCTCAACAGCTGGGAGTGAAATGTGCGCGAATTTAGCCGTATTGAAGATCTGGTAGCTGATGACTGACAGGAGTGAACACCGTTGCTGAATTCCAAAACTTGTGGCCGGCACTATCGCAAATCGTATTTGGGTTCGGTCGTCTCTATTTGCTAAAACCCTCACGCAGCAATACTTTTGCCTTCTGCCTTTTGCCTTCTGCCTTTTGCCTTCTGCCTTTTGCCTTCTGCCTTTTGCGATAGATTCATTAGGATAAGATAGCGAATCCTCTGGCTTGGAGATAAACGCCCGAATGATACTGGATGTGCCCGCTCATATGGCTAAATCTGCACCTATGCCTTTAAGCGATCGCACAAATGATCGCCTACCCGCAGCGCATTCGCCATTACCGTGAGCGCTGGCCCCACTGCTGGGCAAGAGGGAAAGAAGCTGCTGTCCACAACGTATAGGTTATCGATGTCGTGGGTGCGGCAGTTGATATCGAGGACTGACTTGGTTGGGTCGGAGCCCATGCGGCAGGTGCCAAGCTGGTAGCCGGCGACGCTAATGGGAGCTTCTCCCCGGGGAAAGATGGTATTGCTTTCAACGCTGTCCACGTCGATTTCTAGCTTTTTGAGCACCTCAATCCATTGGTAAACAAGGCGATCGTGGGCCTCAAAATTGTTGGGCGTAAATTCATATCGCAGCTTGCCCTTCTGCCAGCACACTCGGTTATTGGGATCAGGCAGCATACCGGTTTGCGTCCACCAGCCGATGGAGTGAACCGCCAGCCCTTTGAGGCGCGAGCCGGGCAGAATTTGGGCGAGCACCGACAGCAGCGGCGGCGATTCGGCAAAAATGATGTCCCGCAGCAGACCACCGCTGTTTTCAACGTGGCCCATGGGATAGTCATAATCTTTGTTGCCCCAATAAAAGTCGTTGACGCTGACGCTGCGGGGAAATTCGCCCGAGTTCGTTGCTGAAGCACGCTCGACAATGACTGTCATCTGGTGCTTCATTAGGTTGCGCCCCACCAAGTTAGAGCGGTTGGCTAAGCCGTCAGGGTGGGCATCGTTGGCTGAGGCGAGCAGCAGTGCCGCTGAATTCACCGCACCGCAGGCCAGCACAACCATGTCGCCGCTGTACATAATCGGCTGCTCGCCCACGTTTGCCTGCACCCCTTTAATTTCAGTACCGGCAGGATTGGTATGCAGCGCTACGACCTGGGCTGACGTTTGGAGGGTGACATTCTCATACTTAACGGCCACGTTAATGCCAAAGACTTCCGAATCGCCTGTGAAATCGTCTTCCTGACGGGTCAGGCTCAGGGGCAGAGGGGTGGGGTGGAGTCCCTGGCTGCTCAATCCTTCCACCAGCGGCTGCATTAGGGGCTCATGCTCCATCGCCGGGAAAGGATAGTCGCTGCTGTGCTTAGGTTCCGTCGGATCGCCCGTTGTCGTGCCGTGCACCTGATAGAGCTGCTCCGCAGCAGCGTAGTAGGGTTCTAGATCCTGGTACTTAAATAGCCATTCGGGAGCGCTGCCCTCCTGGTGCTTGAGGGCAGTAAAGTCGCGATCGCGCATCCGCATCAGCGTCGCTGAGTAAATCTTGGTGTTGCCGCCGATTGCGTAGTTCATCTGCGGCGAAAACGGCTCCCCGGCCTTGTCCCACCACTGCTCCGGGGCATGATATCGCTCCTTTTTGAACACGTCGACATCGGCGCGATTTTGCTCCTCCAGCGCCATGCCTGCGCCCCGCTCTAAAAGCAAAATTTTCTTACCCGTCGGTGCCAGCTTTTGCGCCAGCGTACCACCGCCCGCTCCCGTGCCCACAATGATGATGTCGTAATGCTGGTCGTCAATAATCATAGAAACGTCATAGAAATTCTCTGGGGTGAACTGATTTAAGCATCGAGCATTAAATCCTCATAGCTATGTCAAAGGCAGCCAGGGCGACTGAATCTGTTCAGGGGTGTAGGGACAATTTTCGGGAAAATCCCAATCTGAAAGTCCTGTTTCATTGGCAGCGTCGGCGCGGGCATCGCGGTATACCTTGGGCAAATCGGCCCAATAGCGTTTCAGGCTGGGCGTATCGCGTAGATATCGCTGAATGTGGTTACGCTCGCGCTGGATGGTGATTTCCCACGATCGCGATCGCCGTTCCGGCTGATATTCCCACTTCAACAGATGCTGGATGATGAGACGAAGCGAGGATAGGAAGCGATCGCGTTCACGTTTACTCAAATCCTCGATTTCTTCCAGCAAATTGGACCAGTCAACCTCGCCATAACGGCCCTCCTTAATCAAGGAAACCTGCTGCTCCACCCATTGAATAATGTCCGTTTCATACAGCATGGCCGCCTCCTTTCAGCTCGCAACCGTTCCGTAGGGTGCGTTAAAGCGTCAGCGCAACGCACCTTTTCCACCAACGCCCCACCCGGTTTAACGCCAAACGTAAATCAGAATAAACAGCACAATCCAAATCACATCGACAAAATGCCAGAAAATCGACGTCGCATTAACGCCGTATTCTCCGCCCTCATAATTATCGGGAATAAACGATCGCCCCAGCATCACCCCCTGCAATAGAACTCCCGTCAGCACATGCAGGCCGTGAAACCCCGTCAGCAAATAGAAGGTGCCGCCAAATACCCCGTCCGTAAAGCCAAACGGCAAATTCATCCACTCCACCGCTTGACCCACCAAAAAATAGCCGCCCATCGCCATCGTCAGGAACCAAAAAATGCGAAAGCCCCACAGATTTTCTCGGTGCAAGTAGCGCTCGGCAAAATAAATCACAAAGCTGCTGGACACCAACACCACCGTATTGATAAACGGCTCTCGTACCTCCAGTCCTTCAAACCCGGCGGGATACCAGTCCGTCGCGCTCAGCTTGTAGACAATGTAGCCCACAAAAAAGCTGATAAAAATCACGCTTTCCGAAATCAGGAAAACGATAAAGCCAAACATGCGATGATCTTCTTCCTCATGCTCGGCTCCGTGAACGGCAGCCTTCGTATTCAGCGCAGAATCAAGATTAGCTGTACTCACCGACTAACTCCTTTTCCGGTTCACTTGCAACTAGCGGTTCATCCCCGCCGTAACCATAGGGGGCCGACACGACCACGGGAATCTCGTCAAAATTTTCGTGGGGCGGCGGCGATGACACCATCCACTCCAGCCCGATCGCTCGCCAAGGATTATCACCCGCTTTTGGCCCGCGAGCCCAAGAACTGAGAACATTGAGCAAAAACGGCAGGGTTGAAACTCCTAGCAAAAAGGCGCCCATGCTGGCCAGCACGTTCCAAAAGGCAAACTCTGGATCGTAAGAGGCGACGCGACGGGGCATGCCCATCAACCCCACCGGATGCATAGGAAAGAAGTTCAGATTTGCCCCGATAAAGGTCAGCACGAAATGTAGTTGCCCCAGACCTTCGTAATACATCCGCCCGGTCATTTTGGGAAACCAGTGGTAAATCGCCGCATAAAAGCCCATCACCACCGCGCCATAGACCACGTAATGAAAGTGCCCCACTACGTAATAGGTATTGTTGACGTGAATATCGAAAGGCACCGAGCCCAGGGTGATGCCGGTAATTCCAGCAAATACCCACATAATGAGACCACCCAGAGCAAACAGCATGGGAGTGTTGAGCCGAATCTTGCCCCCCCACACTGTGGCCACCCAGGCAAAGACTTTGATCCCCGTTGGCACCGAAATTGTCATAGTGGAGAACATAAACAGCATGCGCATCCAGCCGGGGGTGCCGCTGGCAAACATATGGTGAACCCACACCACAGCTCCCAGCGCAGTAATGATTAACGACGACACCGCCACCACCGGATAGCCAAAGAGCGGCTTCCGCGCATAGACCGGAAAGACTTCTGAAAAGACCCCAAAAATCGGCAGAATAATCACGTACACCGCCGGGTGGGAATAGAACCAGAAAAAGTGCTGATACAGCACTGGATCGCCCCCCAACTCTGGATTGAAGAAGCTAGTGCCCACCGTCAGGTCAAACAGCAGCATCACTGCGCCCGCCGTCAGCGCCGGTAGGCCGAAGAGTTGAATCAGCTGCGCCGACAGCACTGTCCAGCAAAAGACCGGCATTTTGAACCAGCCCATACCGGGAGCTCGCATGCGAATAATCGTGGTGACAATGTTCACCGCGCCCATGATGGAGGACACGCCCGACAGCGCCACTGCCACCAGCCACAAAAACTGACCGTTAATCAGATTGCCGGTGGGATTTTGCAGACTCACGGGCGGATAGGCCCACCAGCCCGACTGCGATGGTCCGCCGGGCACAAAGAAGCTCACTGTCAGAATGATGCCAAACACCGGGACCAGCCAAAACGCCACCGCGTTTAATCGCGGGAAGGCCATGTCTCGCGCCCCAATTTGCAGGGGCACTAAATAGTTCGCTAGCCCACTGAGCATGGGAAACGTCCACAGAAACAGCATCAAAGTGCCGTGCATGGTGAAGAGGCCATTGTAGACGGTGCGGTCCACCAGATCGGACTCAGGCGTCAGCAATTCGCCCCGCATAATCATCGCCAGCAGCCCGGCAAACAAGAAGAAGACAAACGCGGTGACGATGTATTGAATGCCAATTACTTTGTGGTCGGTGCTAAAGGTGAAAAAGCGCTTCCAGTTGTCGGGAGCGCCGGGTTGCGGCTGCAGGCTTTCCTGAACCGGTGGCTCCATCAGTGTGTTACTCATAAGCTTCCTCGTCTGAATTGTCGTAATTCACCACGGGAGGAGCCGCCGGTTCAACGGTGTCCCAACCGAGGCCAATGGGATTTTCGCGACTGCGCTTAAATTCTTCATAGGCGCGATTGGGCGCCGAGGTGGGTGATTGCGCCGCTGCCATCGTTAGCCAATCTTGATAATCGTCAGCAGATTCAACCACCACGAATGACTGATTAGCGGCAAAGTAGGTGCCGCTGTAGTCAGAGTCCCTGACTCGATAACGTCCCTCGCGAATGGGGGTGAATTCAAAATCAATTTCGCGACCGGGAATAATGTCTTGTTTGATGCGAAATGCGGGCACGTAAAAACCGTGCAGAACATCCTCAGAAGACAGCCGCAGCAAGGCCCGCTGATCAATGGGCAGGTGCAGTTCCGTGCTGCTGACCTGTTGTTGAGGGTAGTAAAATTCCCAGGCCCACTGCCGAGCATGAACTTCGATAGGATCGTTGGCTGCTGCCGGAGCGGCTACCGGAGCCTCCACGGGAGCAGCATTAGCCGACTGCATGCCCATCGCCTTAGGGCCAATGGTGCCTAAAACGGCCATGCGATCGTAGGTTTGATAGCTGGCGAAAGCAATGCCAACAATCACTAGCGCCGGCACCACCGTCCAAATAACTTCTAGCTTGAGATTGCCTTCAATTGGCGGCCCGTCGCTAGTGTCATATTTGGGCGCCCGCTGAAAAATCATCGAGTAGAGCAGCGTGCCGGTAACGCCAAAGAAAATCAGGCTGCCGATGGTAGTCATGATGCTAAACAGGTCATCGATCAGCATGGACTCGGCAGAAGCCTGGGGCGGAAACCAGCGATAGGACTGCTGCCCCAACCACACGCTGACCAAAATATCGGCGATCGCTAGCCCAATGATGACAACAATCCAGCGTTTCTTAAACCAGCGGCGAATATACATGGCTTCCCTAGAAGTTGAAAGGATTGATGAGGACGTTTAAGTACGTGTTGGGATCAACGCCCTCGCGCAGCAAGCGGTCGGCTGTGATGTGAATACCAAAGTCGGAGCCTAGGTGAGCCCCCAACGTGCCCTGCAAGAACATCAGCGCGAAAATGCCGAGTCCGGCCAACAGATAGACCCACTGCACCTGTCGAGCGCGATCGACTCGCCACACATAGCGCTGAAATCCTCGCCATAGGGTCATGCCCACAATGAGAGCCAGCAGCAGCACCCCACCCACGCCGTGCCAAACCATTGTATCGCTTGCGCTCAATCCCCACGGACTCAACACATCATCAGACGGCTCGGCCAAGATGATTTCATAGAAGCCCGCCGCCACGGTAAAAAATGTGATAATCGCTGCCGCTACCATGTTGAACCAGCCGACATCGTACAGGTCGGAACTGACAACGGGAATGGCGAGAAACTTGAAGATCGGTTTTCCCAAGGGATACAGGGCAGCGACGATATCGAAGGCGATCGCCACGATAAATAGTCCCAAGGTTAAGTGCACCAGATTGGGGTGAATGGGAATGCTGTAGGGCAAGCCATTAGCGGATGCAAGCTGGACTAAAGGCATTGACATCAGCAGGTCATGGGCAATCACAACAGCCCTCCTCTAGCGGCTTCCACCACGGGAGCGGAATGCAGACCATAGACCCACACCAGCTTGTCACCCAAATAGACCTGGACAAATACAACTAGCGTTAGCACTAGATTGAAGCCCATGTAGGCTTTGGGCAATGACTGGGCATCGCGCAGGCGAATGATGTAGCGCCAGCCAGTAATCGAGGCTAGCAGCGCTGACAACGACCAACCAATCAAAGAATGAATGTTGAGGGTTTGAGCCGCTGCAGCGTAGGGCGTGGCCAATCCAGCTTCGATTTGACCGAAGATAATGGCGATAAAAATGGAAACCGTGGCGAATACCATATTCCACCACCCTACTTCAAACAGGCGAGTATTTTTAGTGAAATAGGCGATCGCATCGCACAACACCGCAAACAGCACCATCGCAATCACGAAATGCACCACGATGGGGTGGAGCGTGTCGGGATAGGGCAAATTATGGTCGTTTAGCGGAGGTAATAAATTTTCGAGCACAAACTTCTCCTGAGAGAACGAATCAGCTACTTTTCTGAAACTGCCGCTGCGGCTGCTCAAATAATCGTAATTCTATACCAAATATCCAATAGACTAGCTGTTGGCTAGCCTACTTTTTCGATTAGGGATTGAGCACTCATCAGCGAAAATTTCATATGTTTATTCTAGCGAGATCGATAGTAAGTTTCAGACTCTTCAATCTGTCTTTAAGTTGAAATATTTAGCCCTATAGGAAGCTAATTGATTGACGCCACCGACAGCTCAGAGAATTTAACAGAGAGGGACGAACCCGACTATTACAGCAGCTAATCGCGATGAGTCATTATTCGATCAATAACACCATCGCCTAAAGCGGCCAGGCTCATTTCCGGCACAGCCTGAACATTTAGAAGGGAGTGTTGGGTAATTAAAGAGGTTAGGAAAAAATTAACTATTAAGTTTTTTCTATGTAGGCTGCTCTCGTTTGTCCTGACAATTTATCAACGGTCAAGTAGTATGAAAAAATTGAAATTTGCTATGCTAAAAATGCAAAGCCCCTGGGGCTGGTTCGTGAAGAAAATCTTAAAAGCTTTACTGCAACTCACCGAGTATTTAGTCAGGCTTGAGCAGCGGCTATGCATAAGGAGGCGTACGAACGCGATCGCTGCTGGCTTCTGGCCTCAGCCGATACTGTCGTCGGTAGAGCAGCTCTAACTGTCCCCCCGCCTCTTGGATGAAAGCCCGCTGTCGCCGATAGCGACTTTGAAAGTAGTTGGCAAACACCAGGGTGACGATCGCAATCACCAGGCCAAGGGCCGTTGTGATCAGCGCCTCTCCAATACCGGCAATGACGCTGAGGGAGCGATCGCTGCCGCCGCTGCCTAACTCTAGGGATGACAGCGCCTGCATGAGGCCCAAAATGGTGCCCAACAGCCCTAGCAGCGGCGCAATGCCCACAATCGTGTTGAGGGCAGTGGAGAATCGCTGCAGTAGCGGCATTTCCCCTTGGGCAGCGGTTTCCAAGGCGAGCTGAAATTCTTCGGGAGTCGCCTCTGGCAAAGTGAGAGCAGCTAAGAAAATGCGCGCCAGCGGCAGGTCAGCTTGCTTTTTGAGCTGAGTGAGAACGGTTTGGGATTGCTGAGGATAATTTTCCAGCACTGTGCGAGCGATTTTTTCCTGACGTCGAAAAATGCGGCGCCAGAACCACAGCCGCTCGAAAATCAAGATCGTCGCCATCAAAGATGTTGCGAGCAGCGGTAGCACTACCCAACTGCTTGCCAGGCTCGCCAATGCTTCCACGTTCAGTCCCTTTGGTAAATGCCGCTCATCATCATAAACCACGTCCATCCAGAAACCTGGAGTTTTCAGCATTCTTGCTGATGCCTCAAGCAGGTATTATGCCCAGGTTTCAGCGCGTCAGCCTAGATTTTTACAAGACTACGATTGCCGATGTTAGCGTGGTTTGCAGACATCCGCCCAGTGGGTGGCGATCGCATCCCTGAAGAGTTTTTGGAGCACCCGTTTGAGCCCCAAGAATATTCCTGCAAGCGGTTCTCCTAAGGGGCGTGAAAATAATGTCCCAGCAATCGCAGTGGAGGGGTGATTGGGTAGCTGGGTGGCTGGGCTAGGTACGAGCCAGGAACTGGTACTTTTTGGTACTTTTATTGTGAGCGCATCCCTAAACTGAGCGAAGTCAAGGCTCAGCGGGAGCTTCGCAGGGGAGTAGCCACAGTTTGCAGCGAGGGCAATACTCCTAAAATCTTAAGACAAGCGCTGAGGTCAACAGTGTCTTCTAATAAACAAACGTGGCCGCTGTTGGGCAAGTTGTAAATGTTGGCCTGCCAAAGGGACTGCCGCAGCAGTTGCGCTTCTTGATCGGAAGGAAAAAGGCGATCGCTGCCGCTAGCCAGCAGAGTTGTCGGCACTTTAATAGCGGCCAGTTGGGACGGCTGAATTTCAAATCGATGCAGCATATCAATGCGCCAGGCGACACAGGATTGAGAAATAGGCCGCACCGTTTTAATAAAGAGGTCGCGCTTGGGCTGAGCAATCCGATCAAAGTTGGCCAGCAGCGGCAAGGCCACAGTGCCCGACATTTTGAATAACCAACTGGGCACCGCGCTGGTGTATTGGGTCGTCCACCGCAGCCAAGCATAGCGCCGCAGGGCTGACGCCGGATTCACCAGCACCAGATGAGTCAATCGCCTCTGCAGCAGTTGCGTTACCTGTAGGGCTAAACAGCCCCCGAAAGATTCCCCACAGAGGTAGATGGGACGACTGCCACAGGTGGCTTCAATGGCCTCGGCAACGGCCTGGGATAATTCTGGCCAATCCTGACGATTATCTTCTGGAATTACCAAGCATCGGATATCAAAGTGATGGGCCAGCGATCGCAACTGCGGCGCAAATAATTTACCGGTGCCATCAAGCCCTGGCAGCATTACCATCAACGGTCGGTCAAACCGAGGAAACACAGGAGCAAACAGCGCCGGCGCCAGTCGCGACTTCATGCTTAGCTTCTTCCCATTCCTAACATCACCGTTGCAAAAGGTCGTTGACAGCCGTCCAACAGCTATCGGTTAACTGCTGCGCAAACTCAGTGCCGTCACGCCCCTGATAGCGATCGCGATCGCTGGCCGTCAGCCAAATGGGCTCGCCCACTCGAACTTCGACTCGCCGATAGAACACCAGAGGATGTCTGCCTCCCTGCTGAAATAGGGGTTCGCTGGGGTCAAACAGCCCTAACAGACTTAAAGGAATGGGGGATTCAATGCCTTCGTCATCTGACACCAGCGCCACTGGCAGCAAAGCCAAAGGCTCAATGGGAACCCGCAAAGCTAAATGGGCGAATCCTCGATGAAACGGATTAATTTGGCGCGGCGGCTGGATTTCCACCATGGACTGCGCCCCTTCTGGAAAAATGCCCATCATTTCACGCCGCCGCAGCCGCTGGTAACCCTGGCGAAACAAACGATGCGGTGTATCTAAGGGGAACCCACCGAACTGGTGCACAACCTCCCGCAGCAGCGGCACATTTTCCATATATTGGTGGTGTACAAAGGCCACGTTGCGATTCAGCCCTGCCATTAACACCGGCCCGTCTAGGGGACTCCGGTGATTGCTCACCACAATGGTCGGCACGTTGTAAGGAATTTTTTGCCGCCCAGATACTGTTAGCTTCATCCCCAACAGCTGAATCAAGCCTTGGGATAGATCCAACGGTGTAGGAGATTCCCAAGCGGAAACATAAGGGAGAGAAATAGCGGTCATAAAAAGCGAAGCGGTTGTTACATTCCTTAATATAACATTCCACCAAGTTGAAGTAAGTGCGCCAGAAGATGGACTTGCCCTTAACGGGTGGCAGATGGGGGAAATAGCAGGATATTTGCGTAAGCGTCCGGTGGCCGGATGTCGGGCTGCGGCGGCATTAGGCGGCTAAATAATAGCGGTCTGTCGTGCGGCAAAGGCACCAGCGCTCAAACTTATATTGAGGACTCAGCGCCTTCTCATTTCTGTGCGAGAGGGTAAACCTATCGAATTTACTCAGGAGGCTTTTATGGTGAACGGTCATACGAGTGGGCGGGTGCCATTAGTGCTGCTGTTGCTGCGCTTGGGCGTGTTTATTGTGATGTTTATCTGGACGCTCGATAAGTTTCTTAAACCCGAGCATGCCAGTCAGGTGTTCGCAGCGTTTTACGGCTTATCGGCCTTGGGCACACCTCTGATTTACGGCATCGGTGTGGTACAGCTGCTGCTGGTTTTAGGCTTTGTGGCGGGCTTTCAGAAAAAGTGGACGTACGGGGCAGTGTTCTTGATGCACGCCGCTTCCACCCTGATCTCTTTTCCGCGCTATCTCGATCCGTTTACAGCGCCTAATCTGCTATTTTTCACTGCTTGGCCCATGCTAGCCGCCTGTTTTGGCCTATTTTATTTGCGAGATTTGGATACGCTACTGACGGTCGATAAGTCTAAGCTACGCCGTCAAATCAACATTTAGTGTTAGCTTGAAAATGCAGCCTGGAAGTTTACCTAGCGTGGATTTCTAGGCTGCTCCTAAAACATGACTTCTAGGCTGCTCCTAAATATTGGGTAGTGAGGCGATCGCTGCCGGCCCTGCCCTTTTCACCCCTACAGATAATCCTGCAGCGCTTTGACGGTCAAGGTTTCAGTTTGCAAGCTGCGGATGGCGGCGGCGGTGGCCCGAGCGGCGGCGATGGTGGTAATTGTCGACACTTTGTAGGCAAGCGCTGTGCGGCGAATTTCGTGATCGTCCTGCTGCGCTCGATCGCCAAGGGGCGTATTGATAATTAGCTGAATCTGGCCGTTTTTGATTTGGTCAACGATGTGGGGCCGGCCCTCGTGCACTTTTAGAACCGTATCGACGGTGAGCCCGTGCTCTCGTAATACCCGTTGGGTGCCGCTGGTGGCAATTAGCTTGAAGCCTAAAGCGGCTAAGTCTTTCGCTACAGGGACCACGGCCTGCTTGTCGCGATCGTTCATGGAAATAAATACCGTGCCCGCCAGCGGCAGCTTTTGATTGGCGCCGAGTTCCGCTTTCGCGAACGCCTTGCCAAAGTCCACGTCGATGCCCATGACCTCGCCGGTGGAGCGCATTTCTGGGCCCAAAATCGTGTCCGTACCGGGGAACCGCTCAAACGGCAGCACCGCTTCTTTAACAGCAATATGATGGGGAATCACTTCTTTCGTCAGGCCTAAATCCGCCAGGGTTTTGCCCGCCATAACTTGCACGGCAATTTTGGCCAGCGGGAGTCCCGTGGCTTTGGAGACGAAGGGCACGGTGCGCGAGGCGCGGGGATTGGCTTCCAAAATATAGACCTGATCGCCTTTGACGGCGAATTGAATATTCATCAGACCCACGACCTGCAGCCGCTTAGCCAGTTTCGTCGTCCATTCACGAATGGTGGCCAGAGCCAACTCCGGCAGGGAAATCGTGGGAATGGAACAGGCCGAGTCGCCGGAGTGAATGCCGGCCTGCTCGATGTGCTCCATAATGCCGCCGATGACGACTGCCCCGGTGGCATCGGCGATCGCATCTACGTCCACCTCAACCGCCTCTTCCAAAAATTTATCAATCAGAATCGGATGTTTGGGCTCCACCTGCACCGCGTAGGTCATATAGTGGCGCAGCTCTTCGTCGGAATAGACAATTTCCATGGCTCGTCCCCCCAGCACATAGCTGGGCCGCACCACCACGGGATAGTCGATTTGGCGGGCGATTTCAAGCGCTTCATCCGTACTGCGGGCAATGCCGTTGGCGGGCTGTAGAATATCCAATTCTTGCAAAATCTGCTCGAAGCGCTCGCGATCTTCGGCGATGTCGATCGAGTCGGGAGAGGTGCCCCAGATTTGGGTGGTGGGGGAGTCTGACTCGGGATTTTGAGTCTTGTAGGGCTTTGCCCCTCCCGAAGGGTATTGTGAGTTTTGAGTTTGTAAATAGGCCTGCAGCGGCACGGCGAGTTTCAACGGCGTTTGGCCGCCAAACTGAATGATGATGCCGGCAGGATTTTCCGCTTCGATGATATTGAGCACGTCTTCTTTGGTCAGCGGCTCAAAATAGAGGCGATCGCTGGTGTCGTAGTCGGTGGAGACGGTTTCCGGGTTGGAGTTGACCATGATGGTCTCAAAGTCGTCGTCCTGTAGGGCAAAGGAGGCATGGCAGCAGCAGTAGTCGAACTCAATGCCCTGCCCGATGCGGTTAGGGCCGCCGCCAAGAATCATCACTTTGCGACGATCGCTAGGCTTGACTTCGGTTTCTGCTTCGTAGGTGGAGTAATAATAGGGCGTGTAGGCTTCGAACTCGGCAGCACAGGTATCCACGGTTTTGTAGACCGGGCAAACGCCCAGGGCCTGGCGTCGAGCCCGCACTACGTCTTCGTCGGTGTTTTTGGCAAAGGCAATCTGGCGATCGCTGAAGCCTTTTTGCTTTAGCCGGTACATCTGCGGGGCGGAAAGCGCCTCAAGCGCCGTGCGCTTAAGCCATTTTTCTGTCGCCAGCAGGTCGGCAAACTGATGCAAAAACCAGGGGTCGATGCCGGTTAGCCCATAAATTTCTGGCAGCTCAACACCTAGCTGCATGGCGTGGCGCACGGCAAAGATGCGCTCTGGACTGGGCGTTCGCAGGCGCGATCGCAAATTGGACAAGTTGGGTAAGGTTTCCCGGCGATCGCAGCCCCAACCGGCCCGATCCGTCTCGAGCGATCGCAGCGCCTTTTGAAAAGATTCTTGGAAGGTGCGCCCGATCGCCATGGCTTCGCCCACCGACTTCATCTGCGTGGTCAGTACTGCCTGGGTGCCGGGAAATTTTTCGAAGGCGAAGCGCGGCACCTTGGTGACCACGTAGTCAATCGTAGGTTCAAAGCTGGCAGGCGTCTTTTGCGTAATGTCGTTATTGATTTCGTCGAGGGTGTAGCCCACAGCGAGCTTGGCGGCAAACTTAGCGATGGGAAAGCCCGTGGCCTTGGAGGCTAGCGCCGAGCTGCGGGACACGCGCGGATTCATCTCAATCACGATAAATTCGCCGTTGGTGGGATTCACGGCAAACTGAATATTCGAGCCGCCGGTCTCCACCCCAATTTCGCGAATAATTCGAATAGAAGCGTCCCGCAGTCGCTGGTATTCTTTATCTGTCAGCGTTTGGGACGGGGCCACGGTAATTGAGTCGCCCGTGTGCACCCCCATCGGATCGACGTTTTCAATGGAGCAGATAATCACGACATTATCCGCCAGGTCGCGCATCACCTCTAGCTCGTATTCTTTCCAGCCGAGTAGCGACTGCTCAATGATGATCTGCGACACGGGGCTGGCGTCAAGACCCGACCGAGCAATGCGCTCAAATTCTTCTTGGTTGTAGGCAATCCCTCCCCCCGCGCCGCCCAGGGTAAAAGCCGGGCGAATAATCAGGGGAAATGAGCCGATTGTAGCGGCAACGTCCTTCGCTTCACCGAAGGTTTCTGCCAGGCCAGAAGGACAAACCGAGACGCCAATTTCCTCCATGGCTTCCTTAAACAGCTTGCGGTCTTCGGCTTTTTCAATAGCGTCCAGTTTGGCCCCAATCAGTTCGACGCCATAGCGCTCAAGGGTGCCGTCTTTAGCCAGCGTCACGGCTATGTTTAACGCCGTTTGCCCGCCCATGGTCGGCAGCATGGCGTCGGGACGTTCCTGCTCAATGACTTTAGCGACAAGCTCAGGGGTCAGCGGTTCGATGTAGGTGCGATCGGCGGTTTCTGGATCGGTCATAATCGTCGCCGGGTTCGAGTTGATTAGCACCACTTCGTACCCTTCTTCACGCAATGCCTTGCACGCCTGAGTGCCGGAATAATCAAATTCACAGGCCTGACCAATCACAATCGGCCCAGAGCCAATCAGCAGAATTTTCTTCAGGTCGTCGCGACGCGGCATAGTTTTTCCACCCGGGCAGCATACAGATCCCAATCATTCTATAGGGTGTTGCTGATCCCCAATGGCGTGTTCCGAATTCAATTGGAATTTTGGAAGCAATCGATACCGAAAAGGACACGACACAATAAACTTCTTTGATAAATTAAATTGGCAGTCCCGGCTCGCAGTTAAGAATGCCAGCGAATCGATCACTCTGTCCTCGAATCGATGACTGCGATCGCCACCACCACGTACTGAAAAAATTAGAAATCGCTGGAGTTTTTGAATACTATGCTCGCCAATATCTCTAAAAGATGTCTTCGTACAGCATTAGCTAACCCAAATGCCCCCGTCGGAGAATGCTTGCTTGATTCGGGCCAGCGGTCTATTTGGTTATGCAGAAAATTCTTGGTATTTTCAGTAGCATTACGTAATCCAATCAGCGATCGCCGTATCTATCAACTTAGTCCCCTTGATTTAGCTGCCGTATGACTTTCGCGCAGGATGTCTTTATCAGCTTTACCCATATTGATAACCAGTCATTAAACCCCGACGAAGATGGCTGGATTTCCGCTTTCCATAAAGCGTTGGGGATTCGGCTATCGCAACTGCGGGGCAAAGAGTCGCGGATTTGGCGCGATCGCAAGTTGCAAGGTAATGACTACGTCAACGACACCATCTTTAATACCCTCACCCAGACGGCGCTATTAATTTCCGTACTCTCGCCCCGCTACCTCAAATCGAAATGGTGTATGGCAGAGCTGCAGCGTTTTTGTCAGGCGGCAGACGCAAGTAACGGTTTGCGCGTTGGGGATGCCAAAGCGCGATTGTTTAAGGTGATTAAAACTTATCTGCCCCTTGAGCAGCATCCTCAAGAGTTGGCCTCATTCTTGGGTTACGAGTTTTTTGAATTTGATGCTGCCGGGCGGCCCCAGGAGTTTGACCGGGTCTATGGCCCAGAACAGGAGCGGAAGTTTTATGCCAAGTTGAATGATTTGGCCTACGACATTCACCAAACTCTGGAAATCCTCGATGCCCAACCGGGGCAGCCCCCGACGGCGGTCCCGGTGCCGAGTGGAGGACCGGTGGATCGCAAGGTGATTTATCTGGCCGACACGCCTCCTGATTTGCAGGCCGATCGCGCCCGCATTCGCCGGGAGTTAGAACAGGCGGGCCATCAAGTTCTGCCGGAGCAGCCCTTGCCCAGTGAACCCGGAGCCTTTAAGCAGACGGTGTGTGAAGCCCTGACCCGCGCCCAGTTATCGGTGCATCTGCTCAGCCCGGACCCGAGTCAGCCCCCAGATGGTCAGTCGCCTACTCAAGAACAGCTATATCGGCAATTGGTCACGGCGCGCACCCGCGATCAGGTGACCCTGGCGGAGCAGTGCGGGCAAGGGCGGTCCGACTTTTCGCGGGTGCTGTGGCTGCCCCCGCATACCGGCGCGGTGCCCCCGGACGGCTTCATCACTGAGCTCCAGAGCGACCCTGATTTCATCCGCACTAATCTGGAAGCGTTGAAAGACATCATCCACGCTCGGCTAACTCAGCCCGTGGTCCCAGCCTTCGATCTGCCCAGCGATGGGCGGGTGCAAGTTTATTTGGACTGCGACGAACGCGACTTAGACAATCCAGCCCTGGAGCCGCTGTACGAATGGTTAGACGCGCATTTTGCCGTGGTGTTGCCGGACGAGCAGAGCACCCTCAGCCGCTCGGAGGCATTGATTCAGCAATGTGAGGCGGTGCTGATTTACTACGGCGAGGCCAGTGCCCTGTGGCTGAAGCGCCGCCTGAATGCGTTGAAAAAGTCGCTGTATGGCCGCCCTAAACCTCTTTTGGCCCAGGCGGTATATGTGGCGGACCCGGCCAAGCAAAAGTTTTCTGATCCGGAGGTACTGATGATTCCCGGCTATCAAGGCTTTCAGCCTACGCTGTTGGCAGAGTTTGTAGCCCCGTTAGGCACCGCCGGAGGGCAGGCGTAATTATGGTAGTCGCATCGCATCGCACGAATCCTTTTCCCGGTCTGCGGCCCTTTGAGCTGGACGAAGAACACCTGTTTTTCGGTCGCGAAGGGCAGTCCGACGAGTTGATGGATCGCCTGCATCGCACCCGTTTTTTGGGGGTGGTGGGCACCTCGGGCAGCGGCAAGTCCTCCCTGGTGCGAGCGGGGTTGCTGCCCTCGCTTTACAGTGGCTTTTTGCCGGGGGCCAGCTCTAGCTGGCGCATTGCCGTATTGCGGCCCGGCAGTGCCCCCATGCACAATTTGGCGGCGGCGCTGAATGCCCCAGAGGTGCTGGGGGTGGACGCGGCCTCGGATGAAGCCATCATTCGCGTGGCCCTGACGGAGAGTACCCTGCGGCGGGGCAGTTTGGGCCTGGTGGAGGTGGCCCAGCAAGCCCGCCTGGCCCCCGCCGAGAACCTGCTGGTGGTGGTGGATCAGTTTGAGGAACTGTTTCGTTATAAGGCCCAGGCGGCGGCCACGGGGCAGCGCCTGGCGGCGGAAGAGGAAGCGGCGGCCTTTGTGAAGCTGTTGCTGGCGGCGGTGAACCAGCGAGCAGTGCCGATTTTTGTGGTGCTGACCATGCGATCGGACTTTTTGGGGGACTGCGCCCAGTTTCGCGACCTGCCGGAAACCCTGAACGATAGCCAGTACCTGATTCCCCGGCTAACGCGGGAGCAGTTGCGGCGGGCGATCGAGGGGCCGGTGGCGGTGGGGGGCGCAACCATTACCCCGCGCTTGGTCAATAAGTTGCTAAACGACACCGGGGACAACCCCGACCAGTTGCCGATTTTGCAGCATGCCCTGATGCGCACCTGGGACTACTGGGAAGATCAGCACACTCCAGATGCCCCGCTGGACTTGGAGCATTATGAGGCGATCGGCGGCATGGCCCAGGCCCTCTCCCGCCATGCGGATCAGATTTATGCCGGGCTGCCCGATAACCGTGCCCGTCACCTGGCAGAAACTCTCTTTCGCTGCCTGACGGATCGCGGGGCCGACAACCGCGAAATTCGTCGCCCCACCCCCCTAGCAGAAATTTGCGCTGTAGCCAATGCCCCCGCTGCTGACCTGGTGCCGATTCTGGATGAATTTCGTGCCCCCCGCCGCTCTTTTTTGATGCCGCTCTTGGCGGTGCCGTTGGTGGATAGCACGGTAATCGACATCTCCCATGAGAGCCTGATGCGGAACTGGCAGCGGCTAAAGGACTGGGTGGAGGCGGAAGCCCGCTCGGCGACGATTTATCGGCGCTTGGCCGAAACCGCCGAGCTACATGAACAAGACCGGGCAGGCTATTTGCGGGACCCGGAGCTGACCATTGCCCTGACCTGGCAACAAGAGCAAAACCCTAACGCTATCTGGGCCGAACGCTACGCCCCTAACTTTAATGAAGCCATTGCCTTTTTAGAAGCCAGCAACAAAGCCGCCATTGATGAAGCGGCAGAGAAAGAACGGGCCAGAAAAAGCGAGGTGAATCGACTGCGAGGCTTTTTGGCATTATTGGGAGGGCTATCACTATTGACTGGAGGGGCAGCGGTCTACGCTTTTAATCAGCAGCAGGAAGCCCAAGAGCAAACCCAGATTGCTTTAGAGCGAGAGCAAGAAGCGGAAGAACAGAGGCAGGTCGCTGAAACTCAGCGAGAAATTGCCGAGCGAGAAACAATCAACGCCCTGGAACAGGAAGAAATTGCCTTAGCCGAAAAAGCCAACGCCGAGCAGGCCCAAAAAGACGCCGAAACCCAACGGCAGCAGGCCGAAACCGCCCGCAGTGCCGAGGCCGAGCAGCGCCAGGTGGCTGAACAGGCGTTGCTACGGGCTGAGGAGGGGGAGGCTGAGGCGAACCGGCAGGCCCAAGTTGCTCAGGAGCAGACTGCCATTGCCCAAGACAACGCTAGAGCTGCCGCTGTTGCTACCCGCGAAGCCGAAGCCGCTACCCACCAAGCCCAGGTAGAAACCCTGAACGCCGAACTCAAAGCCGAGAGCCTAACCGTCGAAAACCTAATAGCCGCTGACTTGAACTTTAAGGCGTGGCTGCAAGGTTTGGAACTGGGCCAAACCATTAGAAGCCTGGAAGGTATAACCCTGGCCGCCCACCCCGCCACCCCTGGACAAAAAGGCACCCAAACCCTGAAACAAGGTGGTGTGCTAACCACCCAACGACCTAGCGGCATACGCCCAGAAGTTAAACTACAGGCCACTTCTGCCCTGCGCGAAATTTATAACTACCCTGGCAATCTGCACCGTAATACCCTGGAGGGCCATACGGGTAGTGTCTGGAGCGTGAGTTTTGCCCCCGATGGTCAAACCCTGGCCAGTGCCAGTGAGGATGGCACCGTCAAACTCTGGGACCGCAGCGGTCGCGAACTGCAAACCCTAGAAGGCCATACGGGTAGGGTTAGAAGCGTGAGTTTTGCTCCCGATGGTCAAACCCTGGCCAGTGCTAGTGAGGATGGCACCGTCAAACTCTGGG